>ERZ857965.4023-NODE-4023-length-10441-cov-2.456384_pt1 | contig 10441 bp, 6 predicted proteins | sample MGYA00519758_ERZ857965 | MGnify/ENA primary metagenome ERZ857965 (study PRJEB31778, sample SAMEA3449381) | human gut metagenome | biome: human gut; feature: human-associated habitat; material: faeces | place: United Kingdom | collected 2010/2012 ...
AATCCGGAAGCAGTGTCTTGTCTAACAAACTTGAGAATCCTGCACGAAGTGTCGTCGTTGTCGTATCACCAAGTTTAGAAGCGAATTCACCCTGTGCATATCCATAGTAGTTCAATGGGTCTTTGGCATTGTCCGCATTGTTTGTCTTGTCATAAAGTACAGACAATTTTTCTGCTCCCTTATCCTTTGATGTGGACGCAACAATCTCTTTCAACACTTTCATCGCATCATCTACTTTTTTCAAAGACTCTTCACTGTATACGGAACTGCTTAATCCTTCTGCTTTTTTAATCAACTGCTGTGCTGAATCTTTTTGGCTTTCCTTTTTAATGGTAAATGGTTTTGCATATTCAGCACCTGTATAATCAAAAGTCTTGATTGTAAATGCCTGATCCGAAAAATCAATGGTCGAATAGGTCGGAAGCTGATTGTTGGAACGCTCTGCGATGTAATACTGTTTCTGCGTAGCTAAGTTATAGAACTTAGAACCACTGGCAGAACCTGCCGCAATATACAATGTTCCTTCCGGATTTGTTGCCGAATCCTGTCCGTATTCAATTGCAGTACCATCAATAATCTGATAGGTTCTTGCATAACTGTGGTCATGACCGGTTAAGCAGACATCAATGTCATACTTATCCATAAGTGGCGCAAAAATTGTACGAAGATTTGCTCCATCAAAATCGGAGTGTGGCTGTCCGGAACCATAAATATCATGGTGGAAGGCTACTACTTTCCATTTCGCATTTGGTGCGCTTTTAATTGCCTTTTCCATCAGTTTGCTGTGCTCTGCCGCATTACGGTTATTACTATTCAAAACAATGTATAGTACATCGCCATAGCTGAAGTAGTAATCACTTCCGGAGTTCGTTGCTCCCAAATTATCCTCTGTATTTGGGTTGTTATAATGATACTTGTAATCGGTTCCTTTGCTCTCATGGTTACCGATGGAAGAAGCAAGCGGTAGATTACGAAGTACCGACGGATATAAGAAACCGGCATACTCGCTCTCTCTTACATTCTTTGTATCTGCTTCATCTGCTGCAGCATAATCAATCTGGTCACCTACTGACAGTACAAAACTAGCATCTCCATCTTTTTTCTTTGCCATCTCCAATGTTTTGTTCCAGTTGTAAGTATCAACCGCGATATTTACATCATCAATTGTTCCCTGTCCTTCGGAACCGGATGCACCAACCTGCGGGTCACCTACCAGCCAGATTTTGTAAGAAGAAAAATCTTTTGTCTGATACTTTTCTGCCTTACTCCATGTCGTTCCGTCGTTGGAATAGCTGTAGTAATAAGTAGTGTTTTTCTCCAATGCGCCTTTTATGGATACTTTGTTGGAAGCTTTGTAAGTCTCCACACTGTTGGAACGGTTAATATCGGTAACTGTGCCGTCATATACTTTGGCGTCGGATAAATCTTCTTTCTTTCCTAATTTTACTTTTGCTAATCCTTTTGTTTTGGAATACCAGCAAAAATTCAAATCTTTCTCAGTTGCGCCCGGTGTCAATACAATTTTACCGGAATCAATGGACTCTTTCCCTGTCCAGGTGCTGTCTTTCCATGTCTGGTACTCACTGACTGCTTTTGTGTCTGCTGTCAACGTGCTTTTTTCTGTTGTCTCTCCATAGGCTCCTGCCTGAATGGGATTTAAGGTCAGACTCAATGCTGCCAACGCAGAAAAAGCAATTACTCTGTTCATTCTTTTCATTTTTACCTCCATTTTTCCTGCCACGGATGTGGCACTTTCTTATTCTGCATTTCCTTCGTTACAATCCCATCTTAAAATTTCATTGTAAAATCCACTACCTAACAAAAGTAAAAAATTTGAAAAATTTTTTCAAAAAACCATGCATTAAAAAAAGCCCCTAAACTGCCTAAAAAATCGTTTTTAAGGCAATCCGAGGCTTTCCTTTTGTAAAATCCTTTAATTTAACTTTGCAAGTATTTTCTTAAATTGAATCGTAAACAAAATAGCAGTAAAGGTAACGGCAAACACGTCCGCAACCGGTTCTGCCAGATACACCGCAAAGGTCTGGTCCACAAAAAGCTGCGGCAGAATATAAATGAGCGGAATTAACAAAACAAATTTTCTCAACACCGCTACAATAATTGAACAAACAGCACTTCCAATTGAGACAAACGTCATCTGGCAGGCAATCTGGATACCGAAAATAAACAGTGCCCCACAATATACACGTAATGCCTGGGAAGTAAAATCAAGCAAAGTGGCATCGCTTGTAAACATGCCCACAAAAAGACGCGGGATGATTAAAATAAATGCCCACAAAACAACAGAGTATACCAAACTAATTGTTAGCAGCAAACGAAAACTTTTTTTCACACGCTCACGATTTTTCGCTCCGTAATTATAACTGGTAATCGGCTGTGCCCCTTGGCCAAGCCCTTGCAGAGGAAGCATCGCAAACTGCATCACACTTGTTAAAATTGTCATCGCACCGACCGCCAAATCCCCTCCGTAAGCAAGTAACGACGAATTAAAACAGACCGAAATGACACTCTCACTTGCCTGCATGATAAATGCAGAAAGTCCCAATGCAAGACACGGAAGCACCAAACCAAAATCCACTCGAAGATTTTTTCTTTTGAGGCGGAGAATCGTTTTCTCACCACATAGAAAATGAATTACCCACCCTGCGATAAAATAGTAGCAAGTGCAGCTCCTCCTACTCCCATATGAAACCCATAAATAAAAACAGGATCCAATATAATATTAGCCACTGCACCTATCATTACCGTAAACATACCGGTCTTTGCAAATCCCTGTGCCGTAATAAATGCATTCATTCCCAAGGTCAGCTGTACAAAAAGTGTGCCAAATGCATACAAACTCATATATGAATTTGCATACGAAATTGTATTTTCACTTGCTCCAAAAGCAAGAAGCAAATCTTTATTCCAAACCAGAATAACTACCGTCAAAATAAGAGAAATCACTACCTGCACCGTAACGCAGCCACCAAGAATCTTCTCTGCCGACTCATGCTCTCCCTTTCCCATCGCAATCGAAGCACGCGGTGCACCACCGGAACTGATTAACGCTGCAAACGCTGACACAATCATAATCAATGGCATGCACACACCAACCCCGGTCAGTGCAAGGCTTCCGTCTCCCGGCATATGTCCAATATAAATGCGGTCAACAATGTTATAGAGCATATTCACAAGCTGTGCAATAACCGTTGGCACTGCCAGTTTAAAAAGCAGTTTTCCCACCGGCTCCGTTCCAAGAAAAGTTTTGTCCTGTTTCATATTGTTATATTTCCTTCTTTCTATCTTTTTTGTAATAGAACTAATTGTAGACAAAAAATGGGTGACATGCAAGATATTTTTTAGTTTCCGTAATAAATAACAGTAAACACTCAATCCAAAATTTTCACTCCTTGATGATGTTCTCCGTCATTTTATACAATATGACGCAATTGATTTGTGTCAAGTGTTCGCTGGTACTCTATTTTGATTCCAGTAATTTGTCAGAATATCTTTAGGTCTTGTGGGTTTTGAGTACGTCGGTATGAGTTGCAAGAAGTCCAGTGGACTTCTGTTCTGCAACGACCGAAGCGGAGCGGAGACCACTGGTAACTTCAGTGCCCATACCGCTACGTACTCAACGAGCGAAAGCGCCCACAAGACCAAAGATATTCTGCCGAATTACGGAAACAAATAAAATCCCCCCCGAACACCTATTCCAAACACCTACCTGAAATTGTTTTGACATAATTATTTTTTACACTAAATCTATCATTACATAAAAAGGAGTACACGCATGAAAAGAAAAGCACTTTGGATAAGCATCATTGGTATTCTTTTAATCGGTTTTGTCTGCCTATTCTGCTATCGGCATTATATAAGACAAAAACAAATCGAGCAAAAAAAACATACCGGTTTAGTCAGTGAAGATTTTCCGATTCAGGATATCAAACACCAAAGCCAAAATATTTATGAGGATGCTTACCAGACAGAAGCAGACAACCAGCTTCAAAATATGAGAAACAATAATTCCTACACAATCGAAGATCCACTTCTTGTCTGGAATCCATATGGAACAAATACCGGTTCCTTTTATTATTACGGAGTATCGGAACAAGATAGTTATGTCGTCTGTGAAGTGACCTGTAACAATGGCAGCGTGATAAAACACCGCTTGAAAAATGATTCCGATTCCGGCGTAACAAAAACACATGAATACTTAATTACCGGACTGGCACCGGGACTTGAAAATCATTTTTCCCTTGCTTTTTATGACGCAGGAAACAATTTGATTCATACCTATCAATATACGGTCACACTCAAAAAGGATAAACAGATTCCTGCCATTACCAAAGTGGAAAAGGGGAATAGCAAATCTTCTTTGACCGATGGACTTTTTGCCGTTTTGGGACATGATAAATCTAAGGCAAAAAATATTTATTATTATGACAATAACGGTATCTGCCGGGGAAAAACACCATTGAATGACTACCGCACCGACCGTATTTTAACGATTGATGGTAAACTTGTCTACTCCTACAGCCTCACAGACATTGCATTTGTCAACCGACTGGGAAAAGTCGAAAAGACACTTTCTCTTGGCAAATACGAACTTCATCATGACTTTATGTACGATGAAAAACGAAATGAGCTTTTATGTCTTGTCAACGATACCGACAAAGACACAATTGAAGATGTTTTGATTTCTGTCAATATTGAAACCGGAAAAATAAAAAAACTGGTCGATTTTGAGAAAATGATGAAGTCCATGAGAAAGCGCTCCGTACAACGCAAAGGCGGAAAAAATACATATGGCGGAACTGAGCTTGACTGGCTTCATTTGAATTCTCTGGATATGATTAATGATAAAGATGCCGTATTCAGCAGCCGGGAAGAAAGCGTAATTATTAAAATCAATAATATTTATGAGAATCCTTCCATTGACTACTTAATCCACAGCGGCTCTCTTTATAAAGGAACCAAATATGAAAAACTGCTATTAAAACAAAAAGGGAACTTTGTCGGACATGCCGGTCAGCACACGATTACAGTAGAACACGATGCTTCACTGCCAAATGGACAATATTATTTGTTTATGTACAATAATAACTTTGGCAGTGCCAAAACACTCCCTCAATTTGACTGGAGCCTCTATCCGGGCGTCGGCACTTACCGCAAAGGAACTGCCTCCTATTTTTGCAAATATTTAGTCGATGAAAACCAAAAAACATACGAATTGGTTCAGCAGTTTTCCGTTCCGTATTCCAGTGTAGTCAGCGGAGTGAATTATATTGGAAATAACGTCACATTCAGCAGCGGCATGGATCACACTTATGGCGAATACGATAAACAAGGAAACATGATTTGTACATATACTTATGCCGCAAAGCGATACGCTTACCGCGTAATAAAATATGATTTTACTGATGTATACTATGAAAAGGAGACCATCCAATGAAACAAAAAAAACTACTGGTAAGTATGTTTTTACTTCTGTTTTGCGGCACTTTCGTTTGCACCACAAAATCTCAGGCAAAAATACTTACTATCAAACACAGTACGAAAAACGTTTATACGACCAAATACCAACGAGAAGCAACTTCTTATCTGACCAAATGGAAAAAGGGGAAAAGAACTTTGGATGCCCCTCTGTTAGTAAAAAATCCATATGGCACACTGAGTACCTCTATTTACTTTTATGCGGTTTCTACAGAACCACTTTACGCCAAGTACACCATTACAGCCAAAGGTGCGGAAACGATTTCCGGCACTTTAGCAGGCGGATCGGAAGCAAATGTGCGCCTAACTCACGAATATCTAATTCCGGGACTCGCTGCCGGCAGAAAAAATACAGTAGAAATTAATTTCTACAATGCAGCAAATGAGTGGAAAAAGACTGTTCGCTTTTCAACGACACCCAAAAAGGAAAAAGCGATTCCGAAAATCAAAAAAGTGAAAAACGGAAAAAGCAAAACTGCCGTCTCGCTCGGCTTCTATGCCATGTTTGGACACGATAAATCAGATGCCACCAACATTTACTATTACGATAACAACGGTGTAAGCCGCGGCTTGACACCACTGAATGGCTACCGCACCGACCGAATTCTCACCGTAGACGGCAACTGGATTTTCTCCTATGATATTGACAAACTTGCCGTCATGAACCGCCTAGGGCATATCGTGAGACAAATCTCTCTCAAAGGTTACGAACTCCACCACGATTTTATGTATGATGCGGCTCATAAAAAATTATTGTGTCTTGTAAATGATAAGAAGAAAAAAACAATTGAAGACGTTGTTATTTCTGTTGATATTAAAACTAAAAAAACAAAAAAATTAGTTGATTTTGCAAAACTTATGTCGGCTTCCAGAAAAAAACATGTTCAGCGAAAGGGTGGTAAAAACACCTACGGAGGAACTGAACTTGACTGGCTCCATTTAAATTCCTTAGATTTAATTAATGATGGAGAACTAATTGTGAGCAGCCGGGAAGAAAGTTCTTTGGTAAAGGTCAGCAATATTTACAAAAAGCCGAAAATCAAGTACATCATCCACTCCGGCTCCCTCTACAAAAAGACATCGCTTGCAAAGTATCTTCTCAAGCGGACCGGTGTCAAATTTGTCGGTCATGCCGGTCAGCATACGATTACTGTAGAAAAAGATGATACCCTCCCAAATGGGCAGTATTACCTCTACCTGTACAACAACAATTTCGGCAGTGCAAAAACACTTCCAAAATTCAGTTGGAAAAGTTATAAAGGCGTCGGCTCCTACAAAAAAGGAAAGGCTTCTTATTACTACAAATATCTGGTGGATGAGAAGAAAAAGACCTACCGGCTTGTAAAAAAATTTGCTGTCCCTTATTCCAGTGTTGTCAGCAGTGTCCAGCATTTTGATGAAAACATCACATTCAGCAGCGGCATGAACCACACCTACGGCGAGTATGACAAAAATGGAAAAATGATTCGCACCTTCACTTACCAGTCCAAACGTTACGCCTACCGCGTAATGAAATATAAATACGATATTTTCTAATACCCTCAAAAAACTGCCGATTCTTAGAATCCTTGTTCTTAGAACCGGCAGTTTCTTTTCCTCTTACCTTACTTACATGGCAAGCCCATCCTGTAATTGCTTTGCCAAGGTACGGATACATGCTGCCATCTTGTCAATTTCTGCAATTCCGGCACTTGCCTTATGTATTGTCCTTATTATAGCAAGGGAAGACAGAGTCTTTCGACTACTCTTTTGTAGAAAAATGTGTTTATTTTATAGTTTTAACAAATGTATACAACCAAATATTTCCTGTTAAGCGTCAAAAAAACGTGGTTATAACAACATATTTCTTAATTAAATTTTTTTATAATAAGCTCACAATAACAAATCAAAGGAGCGAAAACGCATGACAAATTCAATGTTTTGTTTTCAATGTGAACAGACCGCAGGATGTGCCGGATGCACCGGTTGTGCAGGCGTATGTGGTAAAACTGCCGAAACTGCCAATCTTCAGGATGAATTAACCGGAGCACTGATTGGCTTGGCACGTGCCTGCGAAAACAATAAAAAAACGGAAAATACGGACCAGATTATTATAGAGGGTCTTTTTACAACCATTACAAATGTAAACTTTAACGATGATACGCTGCGCGAAATGATTCAGCGGGTAAATGAAGAAAAACACATCATTGTACCGGATTGCAGCGTATGCAAAAATCCATGTGGAAACACCGACAATTATGACATGAAACGAATTTGGGAAGCAGATGAAGATATCCGCTCATTAAAATCCCTTATCCTCTTTGGCATCCGTGGCATGTCAGCCTATGCATACCACGCAAAAATGCTTGGCTATACGGATGAAACCGTCAATCAGTTCTTTTATAAAGCACTTTGTGTAATTAGTTACGATTTTGATATGGAGCATCTTCTCCCGGTTGTTATGGAAACGGGTGAAGTAAATCTCGCATGCATGGCACTGTTAGACCGTGCGAACACAACCTCGTATGGCACTCCGGTTCCGACAAAGGTTTCTCTGACTGTTGAAAAAGGACCTTTTATCGTCGTAAGCGGCCACGATTTGAAAGACTTGGAATTGCTTCTTAAACAGACGGAAGGAAAGGGAATTAACATCTATACCCATGGAGAAATGCTTCCTGCCCACGCTTATCCGGAATTAAAAAAATATCCGCATTTGAAAGGAAATTTTGGAACAGCATGGCAGAACCAGCAAAAAGAATTTGACAATGTTCCGGCAGCCTTTTTATTTACAACCAACTGCTTAATGCCTGTGAAACCTGGTTACGCTGACCGCGTTTTCACAACTGAAGTCGTTTCTTACCCAAATGTCACACACATTGGTGAAGACAAAGATTTTACACCGGTTATCGAAAAAGCACTGGCACTTGGCGGCTATTCAAAAGACAAAGAAAATACCGGAATTAATGGTGGCCACTATGTCATGACCGGATTCGGACACGGAACCGTCCTTGGTGTCGCAGACCAGGTAATTGAGGCTGTAAAAAACGGCGATATCCGACACTTTTTCTTAGTCGGCGGATGTGACGGTGCAAGACCGGGAAGAAATTATTATACCGAATTTGTAAAACAGACACCAAAAGACACCGTTATTTTGACACTTGCCTGTGGAAAATACCGTTTCAATGACTTAGACCTTGGTGAAATTGGCGGACTACCGCGCATCATGGACATGGGACAATGCAACGATGCCTACTCTGCCATTCAGGTTGCTATCGCACTGGCAAAGGCATTCGATTGTGATGTCAATGAACTTCCTTTGTCGATGGTTCTGTCCTGGTACGAGCAAAAAGCTGTCTGCATTCTGCTGACCCTGTTACACCTTGGTATCAAAAATATTTATCTGGGACCAACACTGCCAGCCTTCCTCTCAAAAAATGTGCTGCAATATCTGATTGATGAGTATCACATTTCCAAAGTATCAACCCCGGAGGAAGACTTAAAACAGATTCTTTCATAATCACTTAGTGTGAATTTTTTATCTGAATCTGACACATTTTCATGGACGCCAGCGCGTTTTCGTGGGACTCTTTTGTCACTCCCGCGCAGCACGCTGCGTCCACGGAAATAACAGTTTCCGGAAATACAGTTTTTAATCCCATTGCATTTGAAATTACACAGATATCCGTACATAACCCAATCAATTCGATTTCATCACCAAAAAACAATTCCGGTTGTGCCAAAACAGCCTGCGACCAATCATATCCAAATGTATTTTTATCAAACACCATATCGTCCTCACTAAAACCAATCTCATCTGAAATCTGCCACCCAAAAGTTCCTTCGATACAATGCTTCACCGGCAGATTTTTTCCCTCCTGCGTATCCAGATAATCCTCTCCATGCGTATCACGGGTGAAAAAAACCGGATTTCCTGCCTCCCGGTATTCTTTAATTTTATCCTTTACAAATGGCACAATTGCCTCCGCCTCTTTTGTTCCCAGCGCTCCATTAATAAAATCATTCTGCATGTCAATCACAAGTAATGTCTTCATTTGAACTCCTTTCCAGCCAGTCGGCCTCAATATTTACAATTTGCTGCATTGGTATGACCGTATGGTCGTTAAAAACCAATTCGCGTTTATATTCATCCATTTTCTTTACCACACCGGCATAACTTTCATATCTCCCGCCTGCCTTCTTCTCATCCGGCAGAAAATATGTGATTGTTACTTCCGGATTTTCACTCATTTTGGCTTTTATCTTCGTAAAAATCCAATCAAGCCGCTCCATCACATCTTCACCGAGCGCTGCTTTTTCATCCGTCAAACGAGCCGTCTCAGAAATTGCCTCCTCATGTCCGGTCAGTGCCGCAAATGAGGAAAACTGCGCCGCCCGGTCTTCCATGGACATGGGCGAGTGCTTCTTGGAAACATGATGCTGTTTATCAATGATATCTGCATACTGCAGCCAATCCGGCCCGCTGCTTCGCTCTTTTCCGTCATTGATGCCTGTTCGATATCCTTTCATTTCTGCATCCATCACGCCTTATGGCCTCCAATCTGACTGTTTCTTTGTCTGGCTGTTGCCCCTTCTTCCAGATTCATGCCTTTTAAAATAGCATTTTTGCCAAATTTCTTCTTGATGGCCAATGATGCCTCCTGCAATTTGCGTTCTCTGGCCAGTCGCTCCGATTCTGCCTTTTGTTCAGCTTCACGTGCCGCATAATCCACGAACAGATTCATCTGCTCAAATTCCGTTTTCATGGAAACTGTCTTTTCATCCGCCACATGATTCGCTGTGACATAAATCCTCCGGACAAGCAGCTTCGGATTAACAATCTGGTCAAAAAGATCCATCACCGCCTCCAGGATCACTTTTGAAGAAGAAGAGGCTCCTTTTAAGTTGACCGTCCCGTGGGCATGTTTCGGCATTTTTCTGCCATAACGATCGGTTGTCACCGCACCTC
>ERZ857965.4029-NODE-4029-length-10432-cov-3.242556_pt1 | contig 10432 bp, 9 predicted proteins | sample MGYA00519758_ERZ857965 | MGnify/ENA primary metagenome ERZ857965 (study PRJEB31778, sample SAMEA3449381) | human gut metagenome | biome: human gut; feature: human-associated habitat; material: faeces | place: United Kingdom | collected 2010/2012 ...
ATATTCCAAGTAATCAGTTCCTACGTCATACCTAAATACTACCATTACGAAAAGTGCAAGAATATATATGAAAATAATATAAAACCCCGTTCTCTTCAATCTGCTATCCTGACTCAGAAATGTTCCTATAACACCTATCCACAATAAAAAATAATAAATCCCCATTTACTTGATTACAAATTAACTGCCCTAACTTGTCAATAACAATACTACAACTTGTACACGTTCTTCCCCAATATGTATATTTCCTGAACCTCTGCCATCATAAGGTTCTCTTCCTTCGACACCTTACTAAAGTAATAACCATCCGTTAAGATTGCGACTACAAAGTCTTTTATTTCATAACGTAAACCTTCACCTACATATGGATAAAAATACTTCTTATTATAATTTTGGTCTTCATAACGAACCTCAAAGTAATCAGTCTTCCACCATGGAGCTGGTACATACACATGCCCCTTGGTTCCTGCAATAGTCAAAGAACCTTCTGTCTTAACGCCCAAGCCTACTTGAAATGAAGCAACGGCATGATCATAACGAAAAACAGCCTTAGTGAACATATCCACATCATTCTTCATCTTGGAATAAAAATTAATGTTTCGGAACTTTGTTCCCAAAAACTTAAAGATAGGCAACAGAGGAAAACAAGCATTTTCACTCATACTACCGCCAAAGTATTTGCTGTCAAGCTTTGCTGAATTTTCGTCTGTAAGAGTGGTCACAGAAGCATTTACCTCAACGATCTCACCAATCACACCGGATTTGAGCAGAGAGAATAAGTGCCCGAAAGCAGGACAATAAGCAGTTTTGAGTGCGATCTGAAGCAATAACTCTTTTTTCTCTGCAATCGAGTAGAGTTCTTCTGCCTGCTTCTTACTAAATACAAATGGAGTTTCACAAAGAACAGACTTTCCCGCGTTCAAAGCAGACTTTGCATATTCATAATGAGTATAGTGTGGAGATGCAATATAAACGGCATCGCAATTTTCATACAACTCTTCTAAATCACGAGCAACTATAGGAATCAAGAATTTTTCACAGAACGAAACACATTTTTCTTGATTAGGATTGTATGCAACAGAAACGGACGCACTATTCACATTTTTCGGCTCTGGAACAAAACGTGAAGCAATACTGCCAGTACCAATAATGCCAATATTAACAATAGGACGCTTCTGGCGAAGCAAAGTAGATGAGGCACCCTGAGTGCGAGGAAGGTAAATGACTTTACAGAACTCATTGAGATAGTCAAAATAGCCTTCCCAATCTGAACCGATTGCAAAAACATCCACTCCATATTTCTGTATATCATCAATCTTCTGCCCACGATATTCTTCTATCACAATTGATCTGCAAGACCAGTGGATTTAACCGCTTCAATACGTTCCATCACGTTATTGCACGTGTTCATCTTGCCTCTCTCCAAGTCGAAATTATCTGTGGTAACACCCACAATGAGGTAATCACCTAAAGCTTTCGCACGTTTTAAGAGGTTATAATGCCCCTGATGAAACAAATCGTATGTTCCTAATAACTTTCTTCATAACCTTAGATAAATCGCTTTTCTCTTAAATCAATAAATGCAGCAATCAGTTTGTCGTAATCCTATATAGTCCTTGAAACGTTCATCCTTCAACATGGCCTCATAAATCACTCGCGTACTATCGGAATAATGACGTCCACCATAACATACAAAAAGCATGAGTTTACCGTCTGGCTTCAAGAACAACTTGTACAAATTTACCAAACCTGACATTACGTAATAGTAGACGTAATAAAGTAATTTACTTCTTTTTATCTTTGTTGTGATATCCATATTTATTACATTTTTCATTTGAACAATCGGAGATATAGAACTGTAATTATTTTATTACGCGTATCCTTATACCACTTATGAAAAATATTATAGGAACTTTATGCTTCATACAAAAGGACTGGAGGAACTTGACATGAGGTAAAGCCTTGGTCTGGTACTGAAAATAAAAACTTGCTAAATCTTCGCTGCTATACATATCTTGCTAATTTTAATTTACAACGAAGGCTAACATTTCATTTTGAACTTTTTAAAGTGCTTACATAGCTGTGTATATCATAAAACTATAAGTTAAAGATTATACAGAAAATTAACAACAATCTATTATCTGCCATTAGTTTACAAATTATTGCACAAAAACAAACACTTGAGGTTTAATTATCTGATTGATAATTAAATCTGCTACATTTTCAATATCCACAAACTTTACCGACTTAGGCAAATCAACATTAAACGACTTCTTTACCTTAGCTACAAGTTCATCAGTATAGACGAGAGTAGCGTCAGTTATATTCTCTACTCCATCACAATAAATTGACTCACGGTTAGCTTTACGCATCTGGTCTATAGTCCATACAGACTCATCAAACTTGGCAGTAGCAGTTACTCCATCAATAATTATAGGATAACCACCAATTTCACCATTTACCCCAGGAGTATGTATTTTGACTTGTTTTTCCTCTCGAAGAGCAGTAAGCACAGAGAATATGATATCAAAATTACTGGAAGCATTCATCATATTGCGCTTCTGATCTACAGGCATTGCTATAGAACAGGATTTAAGAAGTTCTTCCTTATTAAAATCCATATCCTTGCCTTGAAACTTTATATCAAGCAAGATGTCCTGACCTTCTGCATGACCTTCCTTAGAAATGACAACATCATGAAAATGTGATACCGCAATAGTTACATCAATGTCATTAAAATTCTTTATACCATATTTCTCTGCAATATAGAATTTTATACGAGGCACAAGATGATTCAAATTACCACTACCAAAGTCAAAATAAGCCTTACCCGCAGACTTTAGCCAAGGAATAACAGCATCGGAATATGAAGTATTGATTGAGATTGCCTCACAGTTGGCCTTATCGTATGCCTCCATTATATTCTTTGCATATCGAATAGAAAGCGGAGTCCAAATGCCGTATGCACGAAGATTACTCCATGAGATGCTACCATACTTCAAACCAGAGTAAACTCGACTACTATTTACTATGAAGTCAGGCTTTTCTGCTTCAAGTACAGCTGCAATGCTGTTCACATCGTTAAGGTCGCAGTTATCAACCACCTTAATCTCGCTACGGCACTGGTGACGAATGGTTGAAGCAGTACGAATAATATTTATATCCATCTGCATCTTTTCTGCATTACGTCCTACCACAACAAGACGAAGTTGTGAATCACCTAGTGATACAAGATAATCCAACAAGTAGCATCCAACGCTACCCAAACCAATAATCATAATAGTTATTGGCTGACTATTTTCAACCTTCCCTTTGAGAAGGGAAAGTTTTCTGTTCAGTATTTCCATTTTAATAAAGTAGAAAACGGGTTTGTAATAAATTTAGAATCAACAAATCGTAATAGAACTGTTGTAAGGACTAATATGCAAACACAGAGAAACAAGGCCTGGTAAAAATTAACTTGCAAATAGGTTGATAATATGTGTGCAAACATGCCTTGTATTACATAATATGCTAAAGTCTTTGATCCATAAGCACATATCGACTTGGGGAGGTTCACAAACATTAAAACAGCGAATGTAGTAATAATTGATCCAATATAAACCAATACTTTCAAAACAAGAAGCATTCCTATATTTTGATTGTACAAATTTGACATGTGCCACACATTGGCATTATTAAACTCTAATACATGTAGTATACGGCCACTATAGATGAGACAAAAAGCAAAATATACTAAAGAGGCTATAGCCAAAACAAGCTTTATGCATTTTGAAACATCAGGAATAATAGGCAGGCCTTTTACTCTTCTCAAGAAACCCATCATAAAGAATGGTAGAAACATACACGACCGTTGGAACGATAACAGGTTACCAAATTGTTTCAACGGAAGCATGTATGCAAATACGGCCAACAAGCAACTGAATATCAATAACTGCCCCCCGCACCCATTATATTGTACGACAATTTTGCCAACTAGCTTATTGATAATCAACAGAAAAATAATATACCAAGTTATTAGGCTGATTAAATACCAGCCTGAGTTCTCCGGATTTAGTAAAGGGATGATACTTCCATAATAAAAACATTGAGGAATCATCACAACCAAAAATGTTTCCAAAAGCATAAAACCTTTACTAATCAGTTTTTCTTTATCCTTAACATTTGCATAATAACCACTGATAAAGACGAATAATGGCATATGAAAAATGTAGATTATAGAATAGAGCTTATTGGCAATAGGATTGCTTAAAGCAGGTTCTATTACATGACCGAATGTAACCAATACAATGAGCAACCACTTTATTCCATCTATTCTGTAATCTCTTTCTAATATAGCCATATTCATTTTTACATCAATTTTCTTACAATATCATAATCTGCAACAGTATTGCAGTTGAACCAGTCAGTGAAAGTCACTACATCATACTCTTCACTATTCATATCACTAAAGTAAGCCTGAATTATTTCAAGATTAGTACCTTGAAGTTGTTCTTTTGTAAGCGAATCAACAGTCTTCAAAAGCCTCTCAGATGAAGAAAATTTCCACATCTGACCACTGTTGAAGATTGCCTTGAATGGCTCTGATACAGTTAATGTCTGATGATTCGTATCATATAAATACCTTGGTTTGCCATCAACGTTAATGTATAACGCAACTGCCTTATTCGAGTAGATTGGTTCTCGGTTAATGGTAATCACACTCTTTGGCGAATTATACACTTGCCTGAAATCTGTAGCCATAAAGAACAAGTCGCCTTCTACGAAAGTCACATCACCTGCCTCCTTTATTGCCTCTATACCTTTGTATAAACTGTAGCCGGAGCCATAGTCTTTGAAATGCTCGTTGTAAACAAGTTCTATTTTTTTGCCATAACCAGAGAGTTCGTTCTTTACAAATCTTCCCAACTTCTCATAAAGGTAGCCCCCCACAAGGATATATTTATCGTACTCACCACAATTCTTCAGCAATTGAGCAAGAAGAGCGTATTGAGGTTCATCGGTATAATACAAGCATTTGAGGGTTTCTTCCTTAGTGTCGCGATTAAAACGCGTAGCCGTTCCAGCAACAGTTATAATCAAATATTTCATTTCTTGATACTATTTACACACATCGTGAGGCCTTCATCGAGAGTGATGATAGGTTTCCAGCTAGTACGGGTACGAATCTTGTCCGTATTGAGCAATCGACGCTCAGGATCAGACTTTCGGTAACCTTCGAAACGGATATCCACATCGTTGATGCCCATTTTTATTGCAATCGTCTTGACTAGATCAATAATGGCAATTTCCTCTTCAGTAGCCACATTATAAACAGTACCATCAAGAGCATCCTCAGAAGCGATGAGCTCCATAACGGCACGACAGCTATCAATATTATGAAGGAAGGTACGTTTGTTCACCTTCGAGTTTTCAAGAAGGGTTACGGTATGGCTTTCAAGCAGATTATCAATGATATGAGGGATAATGTGCTCTGCAAAACGCTCGTGCCTGCTATATACATTAGCAAAGCGAATAGAACAACCTTTAATTCGTCCCTTGCCAACAGCATCTTTCATAAAGAATTCAGTCATCAACTTGCCGCAAGCATAACTTGTACGTTGGCTATGTTCCGCTGTTGACATTGCCAAATAATCAGATTCTTTCACACCGCCATTCTCATTCCAAGACTGCATTGAGTAAACCTCCGAAGTTGAACAATTAATGTAAGTATCAGCCCTCATAGAAATGGCACGCTCCAAGAAATCCTTCATAGCAAGGACGTTAGTCTGAAAAGTACTCTCTACCTCATAGAAATGCTTTGTATGGACAACAGCAGCACAATTGATAAACACCAGACGGCCATCGCACTCAATTTTGAGTTCTTTCGCCTTATCGCATACTTCATCCATCTGAGCGACTTTGTTAATGTCGTAATTATAGAAGATGAACGAGGGATTGTCAATAATGTCTTTAACGGTATCAATAGAACTTGCAAAGAAGTTGTCGAAACCGATTACCGTATGACCCTGAGAAACAAACTGACGAGACAGTTCACTACCCGTCATGCCAGTAACACCACTTATTACATATAAGTTCTTCATTTATATTCCAAATTTTAATCGTTCGCTGTAAAAAGTATCTATCTCTTTGGGGAAAAGAGATTGTTCAGCTTCAATATCGTAAGGAACTGCATTGAAATGGGTTTCCCCCGTTTTAAAATTGATATACACATATTGTGCATATGGATTCTGATTGCGAGGTTGTCCAACTGAACCTGGGTTGATAAAAGTCGTACGTTTCTGATTGCGCATGATTGGATTGTCAACTTTGAAGAATACATCTATCTTAAAAGGTTGATGAATGTGACCGCTCAATACGTAGTCAAAATCCTGATACTTTTCATCTTCCACTTTTGCTGGAGTCAGTTTTCCCCAATAGGGATCATCAATAGTTCCATGTAAAAGAAGTACTTTCTTACCACCAATTTCCAACTCTTGCATTGGCTCTTGCATCACATTGCTTATATAATCAATAGATGTCTGAGTGAGATGGTTTCTTGTGTATTTGGACATCACACGAGCTCTTTCTGAAGAGAAACATGAGAGTTCCCCATCAATCAAAGCCTTCTCGTGATTGCCCTTCAAATTGGCAAGTAATGGAATATTAACAGTTTGTATACGTTCAATAATTTCATTTGAACGCATACCATAGTCGATAAAGTCACCTAGACTAATCATGGCATCTGGCTGATAGTGTTTCTCAATATCAGCTAGAACCGCCTCAAAAGCAGAAAGATTGGCGTGTATATCAGCAAACAGAATTACTTTCATACTTTACTTGTTAAGAAATTCCATAAAAGCCTCTTTGTTCTGAATAGGAGTTGTAGTTGGACGGCCAAGGTCCTTGCGGTTTCCCTTTTTTACGCAAATCTGAAGGAAAACAGGACCTTCTGCGTTCTTGAATTCTGCAAGTTTTGCTTCAAGTGCCTCCATAGTTTCTACACTATAAGCAGCCTTGTAGCCTACAGCTTGAGCAATTGCACAAAAATCAATCTTGAGACCAACAGTAGGCTGACCACCAACAGAATCGTGTGCGCCATTGTTGAACACAATGTGCACATAATTCTTGCATTTCATGCTGGCTGTAATAGCCATATTACCCATGTGCATGATGCTGGCTCCATCACCATCAAAACAATATACTCGACGCTCAGGCTTTTGGAGAGCTATGCCGAGAGCTATCTGGGAAGCATGGCCCATCGCCCCTACAGTAAGGAAATCACGTTCATGACCTTGGCTCCAAGCAGTACGTGCCTCAAAGAGCTCGCGAGAAATCATACCAGTAGTTGATACGATACAAGCATTATCTTCAATGTTTGAAGCCACCTTCTGAATCGTCTCTTCGCGAGACATTGCCAGTTCGTTTACCTCAACGCTCTGAAGCTTATAGGTATCGAAAGTATCCTTCTCTATCACAAGGGCATAGCACTCGTTGGTTGCCTTCATGAAGTCGACAGCTATTTTTATCTGCTTTGCAGCTCCCTCTTCATCCTTTGGCAGAATAGCATAGTTGATACCCATGGTATTAAGCAAACCGATTGTCACCTTACCTTGCTTCACATGCTGAGGTTCATCGTGAACTCCAGGGCGCCCTCTCCAACCGATAACGAGGAGCACAGGAATGTTATAAACGTCCTTGTCGGTAAGAGAGGCAAACGGATTAATGATATTGCCTTCACCAGAGTTCTGCATATAAACTACAGGCACCTTACCTGTTGCCAAATGATAACCTACAGGCCCCTCCTTCGTTAGCAGCAATAATATTCTGCTCAGCAGGAAGGTGGTCGGTAATATATGCACAAATGTTCTTGAGCAACGAATCAGGAACACCAGCATAAAAGTCTATGCCTTGTTCCTTGAGTATATTTACAAAAAATTCGGGTCTTACCATTTGTAAAATAGTTTAAGGGGTAAGAAATTAATGTTTACTTCTTCTTTGTGCCTGGAATAAGATTAAGAATCTGTTTGATAGGCATACAGTACTGCTCAGATGCTTCAAGCGAACGGCTAGTATAGAGGATGGTTTCTGCACATTTAACCATTGCAGGATAAGCAGAACGAAGCATGTGATTAGCATAAATCACTACATTAATACCCCATTCAGCAAGTTCCTCTTCTGTGAACTGGTTATAAGTAGTAGGCACAACGATGATAGGAGTATGAGCATTCTTCTCGCGAAAGCGCAAGCAAAACTCCTTGATGTCCTCTCCAGACTTCTCTTTGGAGTGGATCATTATACCGTCAGTACCTGCCTCTACGTAAGCATGACAACGCTCCAAAGCATCATCTACAGTCTTACCAGCAATGAGAGACTCACAACGGCTGACAATCATGAAGTCACGAGTAATTTGCGCTTCCTTACCTGCACGAATTTTAGCCTGAAAACCTTCGATTGTATCCTGAGTCTGTACAGCATCAGTACCAAAAAGTGAATTCTGTTTTAAACCTACCTTATCTTCAATTATAACGCAAGAGATTCCCAAGCGCTCAAGGGTGCGAACGGTAAAACCGAAGTGTTCAATCTTGCCACCAGTATCGCCATCGAAGATAACAGGTTTTGTGGTTACTTCAAGGGTATCATTGAGGTCATGGAGACGGGTAGTCAAATCGACAGCCTCAATATCAGGCTTACCCTTAGAGGTAGAGTCGGTAAGGGAGGAAGCCCACATGCCATCGAATTCACGCTCCTGACCATTCACCTCTACCTTAGTATGTTCTGCTATGAGGCCAGTAAGACCATTGTGACTTTCAAGAATACGTACAATCGGTTTAGCTGCAATAAGGCGACGGAGAGAAGAAAGACGCATCTGAGGAGTTACACCAAGAGCATCAATCTCTTGTTTGATACCAGAAGCAGAGATGTTTTGGGTGTAAGGAATCTCGATAACCTCACCACCCAACTTTTCCATTACTTTGAATACCTCATCACGGATATACTTGTCAGGACCAACCTGCCAATCGTCACCATGAATGATGTAATCAGGCTTGTACTTAAGGAGATTAGAGACATAGCTCCAATCATCCTGAGGGACCACCCTTGATACGTTCCTGATGCTCTCAACAACGTTCTTTCTTTGCTCCCAAGTGAGATAAGGAAGTCTACGGTGGTTAGCAATCGCCTTATCAGTGAACAAACCGATTATCACATCGCCATACTCAGTAGCTTTGTTAATGATGTTAATGTAACCCGGATGCATGATATCGCCTATCATACCAAGATAAACTGTCTTTGCCATTATTATTTAACATTTTTCAAATTATTATAAAGAGCATCTATAGTCAATCACCTCAATTTCTCCTGCTTGAGAATAAGTATACTACACATAGATAGATTTACCATAAGTTCGGCTACACTTCTGAACCACTCAATAAGTTTCTCCATTTGCGGAGAGCAAAGGAACTGTAGGACTCTACCATTGTGCTAAAAGAAGAATGGATATACCATTGAGTTGGAGTAACAATGATGATGCGGAAGTTCTGTGGCTTTCTGTCAATTGCAACGAACACTCCCCATTATGAGAAGCATAGTTATAGGTTTCAACAAAAAGACAAGCCTTACTTTTGTCCGCAAACAAGAACTTGTCTGTATTAGAGAGAATCTCAGTAAGCACTCAATTTAGGGCATCCCCCTTTGAAAGGGCACTTTTCAGTGCCCTAAATGAAAGTAAAAACTTTACAGATCTTCACTGCTATACATAATTCTATAAATTGGGTGGGCAGCGAAGTTATCACTTTCAATTAATAGCCATTTTTTGACTGCTTACAGAATCTCAAAAGCTCGTGATTTCTTTTATTGGTCAATATACCATCAAAGTTAGATAGTCTTGCAGTATGCGATCCCCATATTGTCGTTATTAGCGAATCCAAGTTTACGATAAATTCGAGAATAATATAAATTCATAATGTCGATTTTATCTTTTATTTCTTACGAAATTCATTGATAGCCTGTGCAAAGAAAACAGTTCGCTTTTGCTCAAGTAATTTCGGTTCGTAATTCTTTGAACGCTCAAAGTTAATCTTTGCCTCAAACTCCATCTTATCTTTGCTAAAGCCTTTGATTATATTTACTAAAGTATCAATCTCTGTACCATCGTAAGTAAAAAGCGAATCACCATCTATGAGTTCTGGTATACCACCAACAGAAGAGCAAATACAAGGAACAGCCTTGGTCATAGCTTCTAAGATGGTACGAGGGAGACCTTCTGAACGACTGGGATGTACATAAATATCAATAGTTTCGAACCATTTTTGAACATCATCATGCTTAAACTCGCCTAGAAATTCAATCTGATTAGCAATCTCTCTGGCCATAAGTACCATATCATCATCAGTTACCTGATCTGGAACTACCATTACTCGAATCTCTCTACCTGCCTGAATAGTAAAAGATT
>ERZ857965.4038-NODE-4038-length-10415-cov-3.808494_pt1 | contig 10415 bp, 12 predicted proteins | sample MGYA00519758_ERZ857965 | MGnify/ENA primary metagenome ERZ857965 (study PRJEB31778, sample SAMEA3449381) | human gut metagenome | biome: human gut; feature: human-associated habitat; material: faeces | place: United Kingdom | collected 2010/2012 ...
GAAACGGAGGGTATATTGAATGGAAACAGCTTGATAAAGGTAGGTTTACAGCAGAGATTATGCTGAATGCATAAGGAAATATTTAAGATATTATACGAGGAGGAAGATTATGAAAAAGTTATTGGTTATGGTTATGGCGTTTATGCTGATTTTATCTCTAAACAGCACATCTGTCTTTGCAACAGACAGTAAAATCGACAGTGTGGCTGAATTGAAAAAACAGATTTCCGAGAATATGAAAGACGGTAGATTGTCTGTAAGTGAGCAAGAATATCTGAAAGCGAATACTGATGAAAGGGTAGTAGCACAGTTTGCCAGTGAGAAACTTGATAAGGCTGTAGATATTCTTAATGGCAAAGAAACAACGGCTATGGAAACAAAAGCAGATGGAACTCTGTATTCAAAAGAAGTATACAATTTGGGTGATGGATGTAGTTTGACTGTTGAGTTAAGTGATATGAGTGAAAATAATAATTCTTTTATTAATTCACTAGCAACATCAGGTAGCTCAGAAATGTGGAAGGCATACGGCAATAGATATTTTACAGCAAAAGCTACTGTAAATACAACATTGGGTTCAGCAGAGTTGAGTTTGGAAAATCATTATATTTTATCTGCAAATGGTATAGATGAAAATTATGGCAAAGCGGATAGCAACGCTACAGATATAGGGATTAAAATTACAAAGAAAAGCTACATTATAGGTGATAGAATTGCTCGAACACCGGGGGCATCAGATGTGAATATATATAATGAATATACCGTTAATGTTTTAGGGGAGAAAAAAAGTAGTTATAGATTGAATACAACAGTTAAATATTTAGCTATAGACAAAACAAACAAGAAAATAAAGGTAGGTCATTCTTGGAAGCTGACTAAATTGTAAAAAAGGGGGCGTTGGAACAAGAGAAATAATTTAGAAAGGAGTGTGATGTCTATGAGGGAATAAAAAAGAGCTTGAATAAATTACTAAAGGCTGGACACCTAATTGAATAATTTAAAAAAGCTCTATGAGAGATTATATATTAATCAATGTAATTAAACAACCAGTATTTATAGAAAGGACGGAAAGCGAAATGAAAAAAACTTTGATTTGGATATTAGCGGCGGTGCTTGTATGTAGTTTGGCTACCCCATGCTTTGCAGATAATTCTTTATCCTAGGAGGCAGTATCGAAAGATGCAATTATATCAAGCCAGGATGTAAAAGCCTATTGTGATTATTATGGAATAGAATATTTTGATAATAATGCAGAATTCCATAATGAGGTTTCAGAAATGATAAAAGAAAGAAATTTTAAATTATCAGATGAGACAATGTCAAGTGGAGGGAATAATGGTTCAAAAGAAAGGACAATACCAACATCACTGGTCGCAGATATTATATGGACGAACAATCCACTTACCCCATGGAACCATGTAGGACTATATTCTAAAACCAATGAGATAACGGAGGCTCTTGAAGGTGGTGTATGCTGTAGGTCAACTGGAAAGCAGCAGGAGTATCCATTTGAAATTTTCAAAGTGGTTAAAAAGGATTCAGACAATAGATTTGCCCTTGTGACAAGAAAGGCTGTTTCAAAATATGCAACAGACCAAATGGGAAAGGATTATGATTTTAATTTCTATAATAATAAAGAAAATACTGCAGAAGGCAACAAAACATTTAACTGTTCAGAATTGGTTTGGAAAGCATGGAAATTCAATGGTGAAGCAAATGTTGACATTGATTCAAATGGTGGATCTGGAGTATACCCAAATAACATAAGAAAATCCGATAGAACCGTTAAAATTGATGAAGGGTGATTCTCTATGAAAAAACATATGGCTTTGGTAACATTGATAGTTGTTTTGTGCGGGTGTGCAATTGTAGCTTTTAAATTTATGGGAGACAGTTCCTTTAAGATGCCGGAAAAATACAAAATTGCAATAGCATTTACTACTGGAAGGCGAGTTGCAGCAGAAAGAGCCAAGGTTTGTTTTTATGACAAAAATGGGGATCTCTTAAAGCAGGAAAAATACAAAGCCACTCTTTGTGATAACTGCATAAGCTTTGAGCCTGAAACAGGGGATTACAACCTGTTCACGCATGAAAATGTTTATTTCAGCAATGGCAGGAGTATATATAATGATGAAATGGATAGCATTTATAAATTCGCCTCATATAAAGGCTGGGATGATGTATATGAAAGCGGATATATGAAAAAATGGAAAATGTTTTATAAGCATATTCCGCATGGGCTTTCATATGAGCATAAAGAATTAGGTTATTTTGATATTTTGACATTATATAATGAGCATGAGATTAATAATATCCGGGTTAAAAAAAGCGGGATAATGGTTTCGGATGATAATGAGACTGCTATATATAATCTTGTAGAAAACGGAAACAGGATTGCCTATGAGAAAATATCACGGAAGAATTCAAAATTTTTTATTAAAGAAGGAAATATTGATATAAAGGGTTTTGAAAAAACAGAGGGTGGATATTATCTGATAAATGCTGTTTGGAGCGATAATAATCTATACGTATTGATGGGCACCGGTGAGGGTGAAAACACGGATAAGTATATATTGTGCTTTGAAAAAAATGGGGATGATATAGAATACAAATACAGTTCTTTTGTGAATTTTGAAAGTATGAATATTTCTTCAAACTGTCTTACCAGTGATACAGTTGCTGTCGATACTGGAAAAACAATAGAGTATTATACTGAAAGTTTTGTATTGGGTATGATAAGCTACGATAAGAATGAACATACTTTTGAATTTTATCCATATTTTCAATCTGATAAGAGAGATATTGAAGATATAACCTGTGAGGTAAAAGTAATAGAGAATAAAGTGTTTATATTAATTGCCGATTATAATGCCAACAGCTATACAATTTATCAAAAAACTCAAAGTAGTGAATTAGAGAAGATAACAGAAATTGATAAGTCTGAAGACCTTTTTCTTGCAGATTTTTATGTGAAGTAAAAGAGGGGTATTGGGACAAAATGCAATATTTGATTAAATTAATAACAGGTGAGTGATTATGATAAAAAATAAAAGAAACAAAAGGATTAGGGTTTTAAGCATTATAACCCTTGCAGCTATGCTTGCAACAACATTCTCATTAAATCAGAATTTCATTGCATTTGCTAATGAAAAGACTGAAGAATATACAGTTGTAGTAGAAAATAATGATGGTTTGCAGAAACTGAGAGATGATTATTCTGTATCGGAAGATAATGCCCCTCTAAAAGTTGATGGAGAGTTTGCTGTTACTGCAGAGCTTACAGATAGACAAGTAAATAAGCTGTCTGATAATGAAGATATAAAATGTATTGAAAAAGACTTTGAATTGGAACTCCCGGAAAAGGATATAAATGAAACTGTAAAGCCTATAGAATATACCTGGGGCTTAGAAGCGGGCAATATCCCTGAAAACACAAGATCAAATACAAAAATTAAGGTAGCTTTAATCGATTCGGGTATTGATGATACCGACAATATTATTGTTAAGGAAAGAAAGAATTTTATTCTTGATAAGCCTGTGGAAACGCCTTTATTTGAAGATACATGCGGGCATGGTACAAGTGTTGCAAGTATGATATGTGGAATGGGCGTTGAAAGCGATGTTAAGGGGACCAACTCCAATATTGAACTTTATTCAGCAAGAGTTCTTGATGAAAATAGGCAGGCACCAATTAGCAGAATTGTATCAGCAATATATTGGGCAATTGAGAAGGATGTAGACATTATAAATACTAGTTTCGGAACAAATACCTATTCTGATGCTTTGAAAACTGCAATGGATGATGCTGAAAAAGCCGGAATTATAGTTGTAGCAGCTACAGGAAATGATGGCACAGAAAATATTGACTACCCTGCAGCATTCGATAATACTATTGCCGTGGGATCAGTAAATGCAAAAGGCGAAATGAGCGAATTTTCTTCAAGAGGAGCTGCACTGGATGTTCTTGCTCCGGGCGAAGCCGTTCTTGCACAGGGTAATTTCGGAGAAGACCTTGTTTTATCAGGAACTAGTCTTTCAACTGGATATATGACAGGAGTTATCAGTCTATTGCTTGACAGAGATAAAAACATATCTGTTGATTTTGTAAAAACCTTAATTAAAGAAAGTTCAAAGAAACTGTCTAATGCTTCTAATGCCGATTATGGCATTGTTGACTACCGGTATGCCCTTAGCATATATGACAGAGTAGAAAAACAAATTATGAGAGATGCTTTAGAAGAAGATGTGTATACTAATGAAGAAATAGACACTATCGAGGAAAACAGCACTAATGGAGATAATTCACAGGAATTTAACTCGGAAATTACAGACAATAATAGTGGGGAAAATGAAAATACTAATATTGCTCCGGAAGATGATATTAATATTGAAGATTCCAATACAGATGTTATAGATGATAATGCTGAAGAAAGCAAAGAAGAAAATTTGGATATAAATTATGAGGATTATGTACCAGATAGTCAAGGGGACAGTTTAGAGATGACTGTTAATAATGAAGATTCAAGTTTTAATCCAAATACATTTGAAGACAGAAGTGATAATATAGTAAGTGGTAGCTGGAAACAAACTTCTCATGAGGCAACTCTTTCTAATGAAACATTTAAGAAAGGGGCAGTTTATTCAGACAATGCAAGCTATTTAAAAGGTATGATAGACCACCCTGAGTTTCATGGGTATTCTTGGAGAACCGGACATACATATGGTGCAGGTACTGTAAACTATATTGCCAACTATAGATACTTAATGCTTGTAGCTTTTGCATGTGGCAGAGGGGACTCGTATACTACCGTAAGCAAATCTGATGTTGAAGGTATCTCTGATAAATGTTATCAAAATTTAAAAAATGGTGTAAAACAAATATTAACAACGAGGCTTTCAGGAGAGACAGCTACATACAAGAGAAACTTCTTAATAGGTATTGCTTTGCATACGGCGATGGATGCTTTTGCTCATTCAGCATTTCAAAAAACATCTGATTATACTGCGTTAAACCGAATTGCACATCCGGATGCAGATGATGTGACATATGTTCCGGGCAGATATGAAATTGCAAAAGACGTGAGAGATAACGTTAAAGAACGGTTTAATAAAACAAGAAGCGGAAATATTGCAAATGATTTTCATGGAGCTTCGAGTTTGTATTCTTCAAATTCAACATTTAAAATTAATAAAATGCGTAGTTTTGCTGTAAATGCAGGTGTTACTAATTCTACGTATCTAAGTGATTTTGCGAAAATTAATTAATGCGATATCAAAGGAGCTAAGCTATGAAAAATAACTCCAGGATTAAATCAGACAAGATAATATTATATACAGTAATCGGTGCGGCAATGCTGCTGGCAGTCATTTGTATTGTACAAATGACTGCTGATAGAATAGCGAATCAGCCGATTAAGGAAGAATTTCTGGAAGGACCGTATTCATCAGAGGAATGTGATAAACTCACGCCAAGGTATGCATCATTGAAGTATTTTGAGGAAAGCTGGGATTATCCGTCTTTGGATTTTACACAGAAAAAACTGATTTCACCCAGAGGCTACGGCTTCAAGAAAAAAGTTGTTTTTGATAAAAAGACAGTTTTCCAGATGGAGTTTCTGATAGAATCAGATATGTATAACAGAGGCTTTGTATATGGTATATACAAAGATGAACTTTTAGAAAACCCGGTTAAGGAAAATTATACACAGAAAGAATTTGATGCAGCTATTGCAGATGAAAAAGGTAAAAAGTATGAACCATATGAATATGGACTCAGAGTTATTGTAAATCCGGGAACGTATTATATTGCAGGATTTGCAATGGATAAAGAATACAACAGTAATAAAGTTCATTTCTATACCAACTACGGATACATATGTGATGAATATGATATAGCGTATAATAAGACTTATAGATATTTCAAGCACTATGAAGGCGGGGACACATACTTTAGACTCACCGGGAATAAGGACGGAAAAATAAAGGTTACTGCAAGCGGCGACTATATTGTTTTGTGCGATGCCGATAAGAATGAAATTTCAGAAAGAGTGTATACGGAATATACTGGTGAAACAGCAAAGATAGTAACGGAGTTTGAGGTGAATAACGGCAAAACATATTATATTAAGGCATATAACGAAAAATGCCGTGAATGGCAATATGATGATTTATATCCAAGGATAATGAATGTAAAATCCTGAGCTGTAATTTCTGCTTTTGAAGAGGCTTGGGAGTTGAGCGAACAAAGGAGAGTTATATGGATAGTATGGAATATAATTAACCGTAATCAATGTGATTTTCACTGCAGAGTACCGCTTATAACAAAAAACGACCATATACCACATATTGCTTGAAACAGTCTGAACTATATGTTAATTTTAGAGTAAGCAGTTAGTGCTTTCAGGGGCAGGAAAAGGGGTAAATATGACAAAGGGAAAGAAGATACTGATATGTGTGATTACAGCTATACTGGTTGGGGCTTGCATGTGTACTATGACAGTAGGTGGAGCTTTGCGAAGTGCTGTATTTTTAGCTTCTCCGTATAGCGCTTTTTGTATGGAATATGAAAAGCTCAAAGTCATAGATGACAAAACTACTTGTTATAGGATTATTAAAAACAAACCGGCAGAATATGGCTTAGGGGAACTTGAAACTTGGAAGGTGACTTCTGTCGGACCATTTTATTATGCTTATTTTTCGTTAGAAACGTGGTAAAAGTATAGCTGTTTTACATGATATTACGTGTTAGAGTTAGATGTATGATAAACAGCAGGAAAAAGGTGTATAACTTGTTAGAATAAAGGGATTATGTTAGCTTAACAGAAAACTTCTGTAGGGAGACGGCAATGAAGATAGTTATATGTGACGACAGAGAATTTGAACTTGAAATACTGAGGACTATGTGCGAGGAATATGCAGCCGAAAACAGTCTTGAGGCGGATATAGTGTGTACTGCTGATGCTGCATGCATAGAGGCGGAGCAGCCCGATATCCTCATACTTGATATAGAGATGCCGCAGAAAAGCGGTATAGAGATTAAAAATGAACTTGCAAAAGGTGACCGCCCGCTGATTATATTTGCAACGGCATACTTTGAGTTTATGAAAGAGGCCTTTGGCAAAAACGTCATAGGATATATGCAGAAACCTGTCAAAAAATTTGAATTTGACAACTATATGAAAACCGCAATAGACATTATATCCCTTGAAACCACCGTATATATCGACGATACGGCGGCGGTAAAAAGCAGCAATATACTTATGATAAACGCAGACAGGGGATATACGGAGATTGAACTTGCATCAGGTCAGAAGAAAACCGGCATAAGAAAAAGCCTCAAGGCATGGGAGGAGGAACTGGGGCAGTACGGATTTATGCGAATAAACGACGGCTGCATCATAAACTGCAGATATGTCAGAGAAATCGAGGGAGGTACTGCTGTAATCAGAAATACAGGAGCGAAACTAAAGGTGAGCAGAAGAAGAAAAACCGAATGCGCTGCATTTTTCAGAGATTACAGCGTTAAATCCTCAAGATACATTTAGAGAGGTATTATATGGCTCAATACACGTTTGGAATACTGATACTGCTGCTGTTTTTCAGGGGAGTGCTTGGATATAGAGAGCTTGAAAAAGGAATATTTATTGCAGCAGGCATAGCCATTGCCGCAGCGGGAGAGATTATAGAGCTGTGCTTTGATGCTTATGAAACGAATATATGGATGCAGAGGCTTCTGCTTGTGATGCTCTCAACAATACCCATGTTCATATTCAAAGGCCGCAAAATCATCATATTCGGTACCGGCTTTTGCGTCATATGCCTTGTTTCCGAGATAACCTCGGTTATCTACGGACTGCAGCTTATAGCCATGGGCCTTGAACTTATTGAAATCGGGCCGTATTTTGCAGGCATAGACAACTACCTTATTTCAGGAATTGTCTGCATAGCCGCCCTGATGATTTTAATGCGCTATGTCAGAGTGAGGAATATACAGCTTTATTCAAAAATAAATGAAATGAACGGACTTCTGTTTATTCCCGCCGTCACCATAATGTACATAACAAAAATCGGCGGCATGTACGGCATCAGGATATTCAGCAGAGAAACAGCTCTGATTATGGGTATAGATACAACCAAAAATTCGGTTCTGGGCATGCTGGCCTTTGCGCTGTTCTTTCTTCTGGTGGTGCTGGCATATCAGAAAAAAACAATGAAGCGTCTGCTTCTGCTAAGTGAAAAATGCCTTGAGGACCAGACTGCGCAGTACAAGCTTACTATGAACAAGGACAGAGAGCTTCGCAAATTCAGACATGACTACAATGCTCATATGACGGCAATTGCAGGCCTGCTTGCAAAGGGAGAATACACAAAGCTTCAGGAATATATCAGAAGCATGGGAGAGTTCAGAGATAAATTCAACCTTGTAAGCTCCGGGAATATAGTTTCCGATGCAATACTCAACCAGTACAAGGAGCTTTGCAACAGAGAGGATATCACCTTTGAAATTGCAGGCAAATTCCCGGAGAGATTTAATATGGCGGAAACAGATCTGTGCATGATGTTCTCAAACCTTATGTCCAATGCCTATGAGGCGGCGCTGCAGTGTGAAGCAGGCAGCCGCAGCATAAGGACTGAAATAAGGAACAATGAGGAAAATGTGTTTTTAAAGATAGTAAATTCTGTAAAGGGTGAGGTTGTTTTTAAAAACGGCATACCGGTGACAGACAAAAAGGACAGGGACAATCACGGCTTCGGAACTGAGAGCATACTTGATGTGATTAAAAGAAATGATGGGTATATAGAATGGAAACAGCCTGATAAAGGTACATTTGTTACAGATATCATAATTGGTGTGAAATGAGGAGGAGTATTATGAAAAAAACAGCGGTATTCTTAGCAGTACTGATTATCGGAACAGCAATTCTTACAGGCTGTGCAGGCACTTCAAAGGAAGCAGACCGTCAGACCCTGCGGGTTTATTCCGTCTGCGGAGAAAACAATGAGCTTTCGGTTTCAAACGGAGTAATAGTTGTGAATAAAGATGAGGAAACCTTTGACGGCGGTCAGGTGGAAGTGAAGCTGGATACAGATAATATCAACGGATACTCTATGAGATTCTATATTCTGAGACCCGCTGGAGAAAAAGAGCCTGTACTTGTTAAAAGCGTTTCTGACGGTATGGGTCAGGACGATTACAGCGATATGGGGCAGATAAGGGGTGATGGCGCCATACCCGGAGATATTCAGAATGCAGTCGATGATTTTTATTTTGAACTGAAAGCAGAGGATATGGACGGCAACCGGCATGAGTATGATTTAAAGCTTGAGGTAAAGCGAATTATATAGGAAACAAGGAGAGGTTATTGGAATATGGTAGCATTAATTGAGGTTTTGGGAATAATTGCAGTGCAGATTGCAGTTTTGTACTTCATAGTTAAGCTTGCTGTTAAAAAAGCGCTTAAAGAATATGATGAGGACAGGAATAAAGAACCTGGCAGAGATTAGCTTGTACAGAGGTATAGGTTAATTCTGAGGTGGGATTTGAAATTACGTGATTAAGGAGCTTTGAATGAAAAGAATATGTATACTATTACTGGCAGCTTTAGCTCTGCTTATGACTGCCTGCGGAAATACAGGTGATGCTGAAATTATTTACGGAGATTCTGATATCTATTCACAGTCGGATATGGACTCAGCCATAAGGCTGATTAAAAGAGAGTTTTCGGGCTGGAGCGGCTGCGAGCTGCACAAGATTGAATACGCAGGTGATGAATGTAATTCGGAAGAGAATATCAAATGGCTTAATGAGCTTGCAGAGGCAAACGGCATAAAGGCGGAGCTGACACAGTGTATTCAGTTTGTAAGTGAATTTCATTCTCCGAAAAACGGCGGAGGTGCCTGGAATCCGGATGAGGAGTACACAGGCTGGCAGTGGAGTCTTGCAAGGGCGGAAGGCGGCAAATGGTACCTGCTGACGTGTGGATATTAGCGCAGCAGTGTGAAAGGACGAGCCTATGGTAAACAGGAATATGAGAATAGGAGTAATAGTACCGGTTGCTGTAGGGATTGCTCTTATTGCTGTGATATTCTATGCAGTAAAAACAACCATATCGGAGCCTTACTATTCAAAGGACTGTGACTTGCTTACACCTGAATACGCTGCTCAGGCCTCAGATTATATAGAGTCTGAAAAGACCATTGACTTTGCAGACAGCAAAAGAGTGAGTCCCAGAGGCTACGGCTTTAAGAAAAAGGTAACCTTTACGGAGGATACAGCATTTCATATGGAGCTTGTAGAGTCTATGAGTATGTACAAAAAAGGTTTAGGTTTTTATACAAGGGCATAATTATAAAACACAACAAAACCGAGCCAACCTACACTAAAACGTCGCTATTTCTTTGTGAAAAGCGACGTT
>ERZ857965.4043-NODE-4043-length-10398-cov-4.827420_pt1 | contig 10398 bp, 9 predicted proteins | sample MGYA00519758_ERZ857965 | MGnify/ENA primary metagenome ERZ857965 (study PRJEB31778, sample SAMEA3449381) | human gut metagenome | biome: human gut; feature: human-associated habitat; material: faeces | place: United Kingdom | collected 2010/2012 ...
TCCCCGCCTGCCATTGTGGCGGACCCTTCGGATGCCTTCTCCACCATGAGGCACGCTCCTTTCGCTCCCACGTCTCCGAATGCGGCGCGCGGCCGCGCCATCCCTTCCCAACAAGCGCCCTGCCCGCATGCCGCGGACAGGGCGCAGCCCTTCGCCAGGATCCGCCACGTCCGGCCCCGCCTGCTGCGAGACGGGGCGCTGCCCTTCGCCAGAGTCCACCATATGCAGCCCCGCATGACGCGACGGACCACCGTCTATTTCAGATCCAACTCCATGAGCTTCTGGATGGTGAGCGCGTAGATCTTGAACGACTGCTTCAGCAGCTCTTCGCTCACGCCTTCGTCCGGGCCATGCATGCCGCCCACCCAGTCGGGATCCTTCACCCACGGCTTTTCGGGGCCGAAGCTGGCGCCTGCCTTGAACTCGCGCGCGTACGTGCCGCCCCCCATGGTGAAGGGCTTGGCGTTCTCGCCGGTCACCTCGTTGTAGGTGTTGATGCAGGCCTGAATGGCGGGGCTGTCGGCCTCAATGTAGAAGGGCTCGGCAGCGTCCACATCCTGCAGCTGTGCACCGCTGCCCAGAGCTGCGGTGACCTGTGCGGCGAGCTTGTCGCCGTCGGTGCAGGTGGGGAAGCGGCTGTCGATGGTCTGCACCAGACGGCCGTCCTCCATATAGATGCGGCCGCCGATGATGGTCAGCGGGCCGAAGGGGCCGTCGGCGCAGTCGATGCCAAGGCCGGTGCCTGCGGTGGAAGCGTGCAGCTTGCGCAGGGCCTCCAGATAGGCGCGCTCGGCATCGTTGCACAGGCCATTGTCCAGCAGGTAGTTCACCACCAGACCAATGGCATTCACGGTGCCTTCCGGCATGGCGGCATGGCCGGCCTTGCCCCAGCCGCGCACCCGCACGCAGCCTTCCCCGGCGGGCTCCAGCGTGATGTTGGGGGCGTTCTTCAGTTTGGTGATGTCGGTGTGCAGCAGGGCGCTGGCACGGTCCGGCACGGCATTGTTGGCCACGCCGCCCTCAAAATCACAGATCACGCCGTTGCACACCGGGCTGACGATCTTGGCGCCGAAGTGGCCCTTCTCGCCGTTGCACACCGGGAACTCGGCATCCGGGGTAAAGCAGAACACCGGAGCCGGGTAATTCTTCAGGTAGTACTCCACATCCTGCATGTGGGTCTCTTCGTTGTCACCGATGAGGGCACGGATGGGGTAGCGCAGCTCATAGCCCTGCTCCTTGAGGAACTTGAGGGCGTACAGGGCAACCACCATAGGGCCCTTGTCGTCCGAGACGCCGCGGCCCAGCAGCCAGCCGTCCTGGATGCGCATCTTGAAGGGGTCGGCCGTCCAGCCGTTGCCCACCGGCACCACGTCCACATGGCAGATGGTGGCCAGATACTTTTCCGGATCGGCACCGGCCAGCTCTGCGTAGCCCATGTAGTTCTCGCAGTTGCGGGTGGCAAGGCCCATGCCGGCTGCCAGCTCCAGCGTCTTGTCCAGTGCGGCACGGGGGCCCTTGCCGAAGGGTGCGCCCTCTTCCGGGGTGCCCTCCACGCTGTCGATGGCCACCAGTGCGGCAATGTCCTGCAGCAGCTGCTCCTTGTTTTCCGCGATGTACGCGTCGATCTTCTGATTCAGTCCCTGATCCATGATCATCGTTTCCTTTCCGGGCGGGCTGCTGCACGCAGACCGCTGTATTCAAACACATCTTGTTCATTCTAGCACACTCGGGGCAGAAATGCTATGGGCAATTTCCACGACAAAGCGGCGGCAGGTTTGGGCCATCAGCCCACGGCAAACAGACCACTCAACGCACCCAACAGGCCCGCACTGGCCAGACCCATAATGATCCCGGCCAGCAATACGCCGCCCATGCAGGCCACCAGCACATCCTTGAACTTCATGTCCAGGATGGACCCCGCCAGCGTGCCGGTCCAGGCACCGGTGCCCGGCAGCGGGATGCCCACGAACAGCAGCAGCGCCAGGGTCAGGCCGCGGCCCGCCTTGGCCTCCAGTGCACGGCCGCCCTTTTCGCCCTTGTTGATGCAAAAGCGACAGATGGGCCCGACGAGGGGCTTATGGTAACCCCAGATCAAAAACTTCCGGGCAAACAGGTAGATAAAGGGCACCGGGAGCATGTTGCCCAGCACGCACAAAAAGTAGGTGGGCAGTGCCGGAAGCCCCAGACCCAGCCCAATGGGAATGGCTCCGCGCAGCTCCACGATGGGCACCATGGAGATGAAAAATACCAGCAGATAATTCTTGAGCATAGCTTCTCCTTTACAGGTCAATGTCCAGCTCCACCGGGCAGTGGTCCGAGCCGAACACCTCGTTGTGGATCTCGGCGGCGCGGATCTTATCTGCGATGCGCTGCGAGACGATAAAGTAGTCGATGCGCCAGCCCGCATTCTTTTCGCGGGCATGGAAACGGTAGCTCCACCAGCTGTACTTCACCTCATCCGGGTGCACCACCCGGAAGCTGTCGGCAAACCCGGCCGCCAGCAGCTCGGTCATCTTGGCCCGCTCCTGGTCGGTAAAGCCTGCGCTCATCCGGTTGGTCTTTGCGTTCTTGATGTCCATTTCGGTGTGGGCTACGTTCAGGTCGCCGCACAGGATCACCGGCTTTTTCGCGTCCAGCCCCAGCAGGTAGGCGCGGAAGGCGTCCTCCCAGGTCATGCGGTAGTCCAGCCGCTTCAGCCCGTCCTGGCTGTTGGGGGTGTAGCAGTTCACCAGATAAAAGCCCGGGTATTCCAGCGTGAGCACCCGGCCTTCGTGGTCATGTTCCTCCAGCCCGATGCCGGTGGTCACGGCCAGCGGCACCTGCCTGCACCAGCAAGCCGTGCCGGAGTAGCCCTTTTTCTCGGCCGAGTATGTATATTCTGTGTAGCCCTCTGGGGCAAAATCCGCCTGACCGGGCTGCATCTTGGTCTCCTGTACCGAGAAAATATCGGCGTCCAGCGCGGCAAAGCTGTCGGCAAAGCCGTGGGTCAGGCAGGCCCGCAGGCCGTTCACATTCCAGCTGATGAGTTTCATGCAAAGGGTCCTCCCTTTTTGTTTTATGCGTGATACTTGGTTTTCCATACCCCGCTGCGGAAGCGGGTCACAAAGCAGGTCACACGGCAGAGCCAGTCGATGACCATGGCGATCCACACGCCCACGGCCCCCCAGCCCATGCGCACGCACAGCAGGTAGCTGAAGCCCAGCCGCCACACGGCCATGCTGAGGATGGACACGATCATGGTAAATTTCACGTCGTTGGCGGCGCGCAGGGCGTTGGGCAGCACGAAGGACAGCGGCCAGAAAAAGATGGCGCAGCCCGCATGGATGGTCACAAGCTGGATGGCCAGCTCCATGGTCTCGCCGGAAAGGGCATAGATGCCCACCACCGGACGCAAAAACAGCAGGATGGCCCCATTGAACAGGCCCATGGTCAGGTAAGCCCACAAAGTGAGCTTGCGGGTGTAGTGCACAGCCTGCTCGTAGTCCCGCGCACCGACGCACTGGCCCACCACGGTGATCATGGCAAGGCTCAGGGCTTTGCCGGGGATAACGCCCATGCCGTCCAGATTGTTGGCCACCGCGTTGGCAGCGATCTGCACCGTACCGAACGTGGAGATCATGCTCACCACCAGGATGCGTCCGGCCTCGAACAGGCTGTTCTCAAAGGCGGACGGGATGCCGATGCCCAGGATGCGCCGGGTCATGCCGACGTCCAGCTGCACGGTCCTGGGCACCTGCAGCGCGTGGCCCTTCTGGTAGCACTTGCCCAGAATGAGCACGGCCGCCACCACACGGGACACCACACTGGGCCATGCCACGCCATCCACGCCCATTTTCAGGCCAAAGATGCACACCGCGTTGCCCACGATGTTGATGATGTTCATCAGCACGCTGATCTGCATCGAGATCCGGGAGTTGCCCATGCTGCGGAACAGTGCCGCGCCCGCGTTGTACAGCGCCAGGAACGGGTAGCTGACCGCAATGATCTTGAGGTACAACGTACCGGCATCCAGCACATCGGCGTCAATGGAGCCATAGAACAGCCGGATCATGGGCCGCGCCAGCACAAAGCACAGCACCCCCACGCCCAGGCCCAGGATGCCGCTGAGCAGGATCAGCTGTCCGGCACTCTTGTTGGCGCTCTTCTGCTCCCTTGCGCCCAGGAACTGGCTCACCACAACGGCACCGCCGGTGGCCAGTGCCGAAAACAGCACGATGATCAGGTTGTTGATCATGTCCACCAGACTGACGCCGGAAATGGCGGCCTCGCCGCAGCGGGACACCATCATGGTATCGGCCATGCCCACCGTCACGGCCAGGAACTGCTCCACCAGCAGCGGCCAGGTGAGCTTCAACAATTGTGATTGGGTAAACAGCGGTTTCCGTCCGCCGAACAGCGGCGCTTTTTCCCCGCTGCGTGCCGTTTGCTGCATCATTGAACTCCTCTCCTGCACGGGCCGCATTGCCCGCGCTCTTCCTGCGCGGTGCGCAGGCCCCTCGATTTTACATACGCATTCATCTTAACACACCCGCCCCATGTTGTAAAGAATCGTCTTTGCACGCCCGGCGGGGCTGTCTGCCGCCCGTTTTGGGCTTGTTCGTCAGTTTGCCGGGAACTTTCCATCAAATTTGTGCGTTCCTACAAAAATGCGATTTCCCGTGTGTTTTGTTCAAAAAATTTAAAAATCCTCTTGTAATTTTCCGGCAAACGTGGTATGTTGTATCCAACAAAGGCATTTCGTTGGATACAAATGTACACATCTTCTACCATCCGGCCTTTGTCCCCTGATTTCTGCTATTTTCTTCATTTACCTTCTTATCATTTACCCTGCCTGCCCCGCAAGGGGCAAGAAAAGCGATGACCCAACCTGCACGGGTCACCGCTTTTTCTTTTTTATCGGATCCTATTGTGCAGCGTCAGCCTTTTGTCTGCGCGGCAAATGCCTGCCGGACGTCACCGGAAAAATAGAGGGTGCCCAGCGCGCACACCGGCCCGGTGCCGCCAAGTTCCATGGCCCGGGCCACACCGGCTTCGATGCTGCCTGCGGCCTCCGCCGGGCAGCCATAGGCCCGGATGTGCTCCGCCAGCGTTTCCGCCGGCATGGCACGGGGCGTGTGGGCCGCCACGGTCACGAACTGCTTTGCCAGCGGGGCCAGCAGCTGCAGCATCTCGTCCACATCCTTGTCGGCCATGATGCTGACCAGGAACACGAATTTCTCGCCGGGGAAGCGATCCTTCAGGCTCTGCACCGTGGCCCGCATGCCGTGGGCGTTGTGGCTGCCGTCCAGCAGGAAGGCCGGGGCATGCCGCAGCAGCTCAAAGCGGCCCGGCCACTGCACGGTCTCCAATCCGGTGCGAATGGCGCTTTCCGGCACGTTCCAGCCTTTGGCCCGCAGCACCCGCAGAGTGGTGATGGCCACCGCCGCGTTGCGGGGCTGGTAGCTGCCGATGAGGGGCAGGTGCACCCCGTCCAGCCCGTCAAAATCAAAGGTGACTGCGTCCAGATCTCCACCGTCGATCTGCAGGTTGTGGAAATCCACTTCGGTCAGGGGCGCATTCTGCTCCGCCGCCACCCGCCGGATGACCGCATCGGCCTCCGGGACCCCGCCGTAGCTCACCACCGGGCAGCCCGGCTTGATGATGCCCGCCTTGGCGGCGGCAATATCGGCCAGCGTGGGGCCCAGCTCCCTGACGTGGTCCATACCCAGCGCGGTGATCACGGCGCACTCCGGATTCTCGATGACGTTGGTGGAATCCAGCGTGCCGCCCAGCCCCACTTCCAGCACCACGATGTCGCACTGTTTGCGGGCAAAATACAGCATCCCCAGCGCGGTGATGATCTCGAACTCGGTGGGGACGTCGGTCATGGCGTCGGCGGCAGGCTGCACCCGCTCCACCAGCTGCACCAGTTCTTCGTCCGGGATCTGCTGCCCGTCCACCTGGATGCGCTCATTGAAGCGGTTGATGAAGGGCGAGGTGAACAGGCCCACCCGGTAACCGGCGGCCTGCAGGCAGGAAGCCAGCATGGCCGCCGTGCTGCCCTTGCCGTTGGTGCCCGCCACATGGACGAACCGGAGCCGCTTGTGGGGGTCGCCCAGCGCGGCCAGCAGGGTGCGGGTGCGGCTCAGGCCGGGTTTGTGCCCGGCCCACTGCACCGCGTGGATGTATTCCATTGCCTGTTCGTAGTTCATAGATACTGCCTCTTTATGATTTTGAATGCCCTCCGCTGTGCTCTGGGCATATTGAGCGGAAATATTATTTTTAAATTTGCAACTCCGGAAAATCTGCGGATTTTCCGAAGTTGCTTTTTCACAGGTGGGGTCGCAGCGGGCAACAGCATTTCCCGTACCGACCCCTTTTCGTGAACAGGTCAATGGGAAACGACCGCAGTCGTTTCCCATTGACAAAAAGAAAATTCATTCCTCTGGCTATGGCGCAGCGCACGCGGAGCCATTTTCAATCGTTCTCGTTTTATTTCTTCGCCAGCTTCATCAGGCTGCGGTTTTCCAGCAGGATGCGCAGCAGGACGATGTTCACCGCGCTCAGCACCAGCGCATTGGGGATGCGGGCCAGCAGCACGCTCCATGCGTAGCCATAGAAGATGCGCAGCGCCAGCGAGTTGATCACCATGGAACCCACAAAGTGGCCCAGCAGCACGCTGATGCTCAGCCGCAGGCCGGTGCGGTAGTCCGGCAGCTTCTGCCAGGCATAGCCCGCCACCAGACCAATGGCACCGGCACCCAGCGTGATGAGCGGGTTGATGGCATAACCGGCCAGTACGCCGCCGACTATGTCGGCCACCGCACCCACGGCAAAGCCTGCCCCGGGCCCGAACAGCAGTGCGGCCAGCAGCACCGGCAGGCTGCCCAGGTTGAACCGGACAAAGCCGGTGGAGATGCTCAGCACCCGGCTGAACACGATGCTCATGGCCACCAGCAGTGCCAGCATGACCAGTGTGCGGACGGAAGTTCTGGATGTATTGTTCATATCAATTGTCCTCCCCTTTCGGCTGAAAGGAACCAGCAGGGCAGACGCAAAACGCCCTCCCTGCGCGACAAACCGCACAAAGGAGGGCGTGAATCCAACAAATTTCACTTCCGGGCAAGGCGGCAGACCGTCTCGCCTGCACCCAAGTCCATGCAGCAGCGGGATGCAGATCCTGTACCGCGGGTACACCTTCGTCCACAACACAACTCCCCGTTGATGCGGCACTTAACGCACAGGATCTTACTCTGTTGATGGTTTTATTATAGCCCTTTTTCCCCGCCCCCGCAACCGCAGAAACCGACAGCTTTGCCAAGGCAGCGTTCTTATTTTTGTCTATGCTGCACAGTAGTATGGCTTTCTTCGCCTGCACACCCCTTTTCTTTTGGGGCAGAACGTGGTAAGATGGGCACAAGAGATGTACAAGGGAGCCCCGCTCCCGGAAAGGAACTCATTCCCATGAAATTCAGCGAAATGACTTATACCCGCCCGGACATCGACGCCCTGCTGGCCGATTGCAAAGCTCTGGCCGCCAAGGCCGCAGCTGCCCCGGACGGCGACGCACTGGTGGCCGTGTACTACGAGCAGAGCCGCGCCTTTGCCGATTACACCACCGCCTCCCAACTGGCCAATATCCACTACACCTGCGACACCCGCGACGCTTCTTGGAAGGCTGAACAGGATTTCTTTGACGCCAACGGCCCCGCCGTGGCCAATGCCCAGGTAGAGATCAGCCGGGCCTTCCTGTCGAACCCCCATGTGGACGCCCTGACGGAGCATTTCGGCACCACCTGTGTGGCCGGCATGAAGAATGCCGTGCTGGGCATGGACGACCGCACCGTGGACCTGCAGAAGGAGTTCAACGCACTGGTCAGCCAGTACCAGCAGATCTACGGCGGCGCGCTGGTGGAGCTGGACGGCAAGCAGCTCACCATTCCCCAGCTGGGCCCCTACAAAGAGGATCTGGACCCTGCCGTGCGCCGTGCCGCTTATGAGGCCGAGGCCGGGTATTTCGACGCTCACCGTGCCGAGCTGGATGAGCTGTACGGCAAGATCGTCAAAAATCTGAACCAGCAGGCCCATGTGCTGGGCTACAAGGACTACAGCGAGCTGTCCTATGTGCGGATGAACCGCATCGGCTACGGTGCCAAGGAGATCAAGGCCTTCCGCGATCAGGTGGCCAACGACGTGGTGCCCCTGCTGCAGAAGGTGATGGCCATGCGCGCCAAGCGCACCGGCATCGAGCACCCCACCTTTACCGACCTGCCCATCATCTTCAAGGACGGCAACCCCAAGCCCATCCCCGGCTATCAGGCCCGCATGGATGCCGCCCGCACCATGTACCACGAGCTGAGCCCGGAGACGGCGGAGTTCATCGACTTCATGCAGGACAACGAGCTGTTCGACGTGGAGAGCCGCCCCGGCAAGATGTCCGGCGGCTATATGACCAGCCTGCCCAGCTACAAGGCCCCCTTCATCTTCGCCAACTGGAACAACACCTCCGGCGATGTGGACGTGCTGACCCACGAGTGCGGCCACGCCTTCGAGGGCTATGTGGCCGAGCGCGACCCCAACGTGCCCGCCGACCTGGAATGCCCCGGCATGGAGAGTGCCGAGATCCACTCCATGGCCATGGAATTCCTCACCGCTCCCTGGCACCACCTGCTGTTCGGCAAGGACACCGACAAGTATGCCCTGCTCCACGCCGAGGACAGCTTTGTGTTCCTGGCCTACGGGTGCGAAGTGGACGAGTTCCAGCACATCATGTACCAGAACCCGGACCTGACCCCGGACGAGCGCAACGCCGAGTGGCTCAAGCTGGAAAAGAAGTACCGCCCCTGGATCGACTTCGACAACCTGCCCTTCTACGGCCGCGGTGCCGGGTGGCAGCGCCAGCTGCACATCTACGAGTGCCCCTTCTATTATATCGACTACTGCCTGTCCACCATGGCCGCCCTGCAGTTCTTCCTGCTGAGCCTCACCGACCACAAGGACGCCTGGGAGCGCTACCTGAAACTGGTGCGCCGTGCCGGTCTGGCCAGCTACACCGAGCTGCTGGAGACTGCAGGCCTGAAAGTGCCGTTTGAGGACGGCAGCATCAAGGGCATCGCCCAGCAGATGACCGACTGGCTGGAAGCCCATCAGGTATAATTTTCTGCATAAAAGCAATGTCCCGCTGCATTCCGTGCAGCGGGACATTGCTTTTTATTGCACGGAGCAGGCGGTGGAGTTTACACCTTCTCGATGGTGATGCTCCACTCGCTGGTCATGGCCTCGTCCGGCTCCAGCACCTCGTGCCTGCCTTCCTCGTTCACGCTGTTGGCCCAGCCGTTCCAGGGCTCCATGCAGACGAAGTTCTCGGCATCCTGCTGCCACAGCACGCCGTTGCCAAAGGTCTCGTCCGCATCCACGGTCACCTTGTGGCCGTTGCCCTTGTCGGTGAAGGTCATGGGGAACTGCACGCCGGTCATCAGGCGGATGGTGTTGTCGGCGCCCTCCTTGCGGGTGAGGGTGATCTTTTCCGGGGCGGCGGGCTGCTCGCCCTTGGCGCTCTCAGAGCAGGTGGCACACTTGATGTCAAAGTCCACATTCTCCAGCTTGGAGGCCATGAAGTAGGGGTGATAGCCGAAGCTGAACGGCATATCGGTATTGCCCTCGTTGATGACGGTCAGGCTGATGGCGGCCTTGTTACCCTCCAGGTTGTAGTTCACCAGCAGGGTGAAATCGAACGGGTAGAGGAACTTGGTCAGCGGGGTGGCTTCCAGCACCAGGGTCACGCCGTCCGGGCCGACGTTCTCCACGTCCCAGGCGCACAGGTCAGCCAGACCATGGTTTTCCATGGGGTAGGCCTTGCCGTCAAAATAGTGCACACCGCCGTCCGGACCGCCGCAGTTGGGGAACAGCACCGGCACGCCGAAGCGGGGGCGGCTGCACTCGGAGAAGTTGGGGCGACGGGTCCAGATGTACTCGTCACCGTCCAGCGTAAAGCCGGTGATCATGCCGCCGCGCTCCGGGGTAATGACCAATTCGGTCTTGGCAGCGGGGTCAGAAATGACGTACTGCTCATAGCAGGCATCGCCTTCGGTGATATAACGGGTTGTGATCTGATTCATAGGTCAGTCCTCCTTAGGTTTCCAGCTCTCGGCCAGCTTTTTAAAATAATAATCAATGCCATAGCGGATGAGGTACTTCACGGCCCAGACGATCACCGCCACAACGGCGGCAAAGATCAGGCCATAGAACACGATCGCAACGAGCAGCATTTTCGTCGTCATTGCCATAGAAAGCCCTCCTTTGCAATGCACAAAAAGGCTGCCGGGCAGCACAAACCGCTCAGCAGCCTTTGAAGTTTTTACAGAACGACGCCGTCCTTGAAGATGGAGATCTCGCGGAAGCCGTGCTTCTCGGCCTTGG
>ERZ857965.4060-NODE-4060-length-10365-cov-2.747527_pt1 | contig 10365 bp, 9 predicted proteins | sample MGYA00519758_ERZ857965 | MGnify/ENA primary metagenome ERZ857965 (study PRJEB31778, sample SAMEA3449381) | human gut metagenome | biome: human gut; feature: human-associated habitat; material: faeces | place: United Kingdom | collected 2010/2012 ...
TCTATTCCCATAGCAGCCATTGGTTCATGCATATTTTGTGCCATTTCAAAAATATTAGTTTTTAAATCTTCATATCCATAACCAAAAGCTTTTTGATAAGTAACCCTTTTATCTTTATCCATAAATTCTTGCTTATAATTTTTAATTTCTATATTTTTTAAAGGTGTTAATCTTTCATCTAACCATTCTTGATATGGATTCTCCAAACTATATTTTTTCTTTACTTCTGAATCTTCTATCAATTTACCCTTCACTGTATCAACTAATAAAATTTTACCTGGCTCTAATCTTTCTTTTCTTATTATTCTTGATTCATCAATTTCAACTGCTCCAGTTTCTGAAGCTAAAAAAAGATAATCATCATTTGTTATATAATATCTTGATGGTCTTAAACCATTTCTATCTAAAACAGCACCAACTTTATCACCATCTGTAAATACTATTGAAGCTGGTCCATCCCACGGTTCAATTATTGTTGAATTATATTTATAAAAAGCTTTTTTATCCATATCTATATCTTCTGCTTTTTCCCAAGGTTCTGGAATTAACATTAATATTGCTCTTTCTAAATCCCTTCCCCCCATGTATAAAAACTCTAACACATTATCAAACGTTGCTGAATCAGAGCCTTCTTTATTAATTATAGGTAAAACTTGATTTAATCTATCTCCAAAAACCTTTGATGTAATAGATGCTTCCCTTGAATAAATCTTATTAACATTTCCTCTTAATGTATTTATTTCACCATTATGAACCATCATTCTATTAGGATGTGCTCTTTCCCAGCTTGGATTAGTGTTTGTACTGAATCTGGAATGTACAACTGCAATTGCAGATTCATAATCCGGGTTCTGCAGATCTTCAAAGAACATCCGGAGCTGTTTTACAAGGAACATTCCTTTGTACACGATGGTTCTGCTTGACAGGGATGCTACATAGGTATCATCACTGCTCTGTTCAAAGACTCTTCTTACCACATAAAGTCTGCGGTCAAAATCCAGTCCTTGTTTTACTTTTTTCGGTCGTTCGATAAATCCCTGCATAATGCACGGCATGCATTCGAGTGCTTTCTTTCCAAGGATCTCTTTACGGATCGGCACTTCCCTCCATCCAAGGAATTTCAGTCCTTCTTTTTCGACAATGACTTCGAAAATATTTTTTGCCTGATTCCTTTTCAGTTCGTCCTGTGGGAAGAAAAACATTCCCACACCGTAATCTCTCTCAGAACCTAAAAAGATGCCGAGGGGACGACAGACATTTGTAAAGAACTTGTGCGAAATCTGTAACAGTATTCCTACACCGTCTCCTGTCTTCCCTTCGGCATCCTTGCCAGCTCTATGTTCAAGATTTTCTACGATTTTCAGCGCATTTGCGACTGTATCATGACTCTTTTGCCCTTTGATGTTCACAACAGCTCCGATCCCGCAGTTGTCATGCTCAAAATCAGGGCTGTATAAGCCTTGTTCTGTATTTTGTTGTATTACGCTCATATAACCTGCCCTTTCTGTAAAACAGTTTTGTTGTTGCTTTTATGATTTAACACTATACAGCATTTGTCTGCAAAAGTAAACCCCTAATTATACAGAAATTGTCAGATATTATTTATTTCGCGAACTTTTCCAGTATTTTTCAGTTAATTATCGTATTTCCTGTCTTATATTTTTTATTTTTACATAAATTATAACAGTAATCAACGTAGCCAGTACAGTAATTCCAACTGCTTTTCCCTCTGTTCCCAGGATCCATTCAAAGCCTCCATACCACGAAAGCAATAATGACGTAATATTCACAACAATATGGAACAGGATCGGAGCTGCAATATTCCGGAATTTCTCATAAATACCGGCAAGCAGAAATCCAAGTACCATCGCGTAAAGTCCCTGTGGCAGATTACCATGCCCCACTCCAAACAGGATTGACACAAACACACCTGCCTGCATGGCTGTGAGGCTCTCTCTCATCCGCCGATAGATCATGCCCCGATAAACAAGTTCTTCCGCAATTGGAGCCAGCATTCCGGCTCCCACCATCTGAAGCCAGCGTGGCGCACTGTAGATGGTCTGCTCCATGCTCTGGTAAACTCTGCTGATCTTCTGCATATTCATCAACATGACAATATCATTCATTGCCACACATGCAGTCACTGCGCCAAGAAGCATGACAAACCACATTCCGTATCCGGAAGCGGCTTTATATTTCCACCAGGATTCCTGCTCTTTTTCGTAACGTCCCTGATCCTTCCTGTAGATCCATCCAATCATCGGAATCGTAATGATCGAAGATATCGCCCCGATTCCCATGTTGCTGTGCAGACCACAGGAAAGGGCAAATGTAGCGACTGCAATCTCAACGCCCCATTTAACCAGAACCGCACTGAACAAATACCAGATAATTCTCCCTGTTTTCCTGTCTCGCATTCTTCATCTCCGCCTTCTCTTACTCAAAAACTTTTCGGATTGCCTCTTCACTGCCATTTACAGAGCCTTGTACCATGACCGGTTTTCCACCGCCTCTTCCGTCAAACTGTTCTTTGAGAATCTTGCTGTACGGGCGCACATCCTCTGTCTCACTGCCGATCACATAACGGTATCCACTCTCTTCGTTTCCTGCAAATACCGCACATACTTCTGTTCCTTTTTTCAGTACAAGGTTCATAAGCTCACGTGGTTCATTCCCACTTAATTTGCTATCAAAAATACAGACCTTTTTCTGTCCTTCCGGAATTTTTTCTGCCTGTGCTTCAAGAATCTGATATCTTGTCTCTGCAAGTTCACTCTTCAGCTGTGTACATTCCTCTTTTACGCGTTCAACTGCTTCAGCAATCAATTCTTCCTTCGCTGAAAGGCTTCCCATGATCGCCTTCACGCTTTCTTCTTTCTGCTGATAATCCTTCAGTGCCCTTCTTCCGCACAGCATAGTAATCCGGATACCGCCTTTATAATTCTGACTCTGCACCAGTTTGATAAGACCGATCTCTCCGGTAAAATTCACGTGCGGCGCACAGCAGGCACACACATCGTATCCCGGAATCGTCACGATACGCACCTGACCGTCAATCTCAATCTTACTGCGGTAATCCAGCGTCTTCAGTTCTTCTTTGGACGGATAGCTTACCTGAACCGGCACATTTGCAAATACCGCTTCATTTGCCGCATTTTCCACCTCGCGAAGCTCCTCCTTCGTGAGCGGACCACTTAAGTCCAGAGTGCACAGCTCATCATTCAAATGGAATCCCACATTATCATATCCAAAACGTGCATGAACGATTCCCGATACGATATGTTCTCCGCTGTGCTGCTGCATCCGTGAAAAACGTTTGTCCCAGTCGATCTGACCGGTCACAGTCTTTCCTTCTTCCAGTTCTCCTTCCAGATAGTGAAAGATCTGTTCTCCTTTTTCCTGTACATCATATACTCTGATCCCGTCAATCACTCCGGTATCTGCTGCCTGACCGCCGCCTTCTGGAAAAAAGGCAGTTCTTGAAAGAACTGCCTCATATCCGTTATCACACGGGCGGCAGGACACAACCTTCGCAGTAAATTCCTGCAGGTGACTGTCTGTGTAAAACAATTTCTCTGTCATATGTCCTCGCCTCTTTATCGTATTGTCATTACTTCTGATGCTTCTGCATTTTTACATTCTTTCCGGTGCTTCAAATCCAAGCAGATCGATGCAGGTTGTCAAAATGTCTCTTGTCAGTGTAAGAAGGGCAATGTAGCTCTTCTGCTTCTGTTCATCCTCTTCTGCCAGGATCTTTGTCTCATGGTAGAAACGGTTAAATGCATTTGCAAGATCATAAATATATGCACAGATCTTGTGTGGTGCAAGTTCTTCGTATACATTCTCCATCACACTGCCAAACTTCGCAGCTTCCAGCATCAGAGCCTTTTCGCTCTCACTTGTAGCCGAAAGGATCTTGATATCGTCCATACTCTTTCCTGATTCTTTGTACTTGTTCAGGATTGATTTGATACGAACGATGGTGTACAGGATGTACGGGCCTGTATTTCCTTCAAATGAAGTGAATCTGTCTACATCGAATACATAGTCTTTTGCTGCCTGGTTGGAGAGGTCTCCGTATTTGATTGCAGCCATTCCGACCATCTTCGCTGTTGCTTTTGCCTCTTCTTCCGATACTGTACGGTTCTCTGTGATCTTTTCATACATCTTTTCTGTGATCTCGCGGATCAGGTTCTCAAGACGCATAACGCCGCCTTCTCTGGTCTTGAATGGTTTTCCGTCTTTTCCGTTCATCGTACCAAATCCAAGGAAAGTAAGTTTTGTATCCTCTTTTACAATGCCGGTCTTCTTCGCGCAGCGGAATACCTGTACAAAATGCAGTTCCTGACGTTTGTCAACTACATAGATGACTTCGTTCGGCTGGAACAGTTCTTCACGCTCTACCAGCGTTGCAAGGTCTGTGGTATCATAAAGTGCTGCACCGTCGGACTTCAGGATTATACACGGTGGGATCTCTTTGGTATCGGTCTCTTCTTTGACATCTACCACGAGTGCTCCATTATCAATATGCGCATAGCCTTCCTTCTTCAGTCTTTCCACCATATCCGGGATGTATTTCTGTGCGTCAGATTCCCCTTTCCAGAGGTCAAATTCAACATTCAGGTTCGCATAGTTTTTCTTCAAGTCTGTCACAGACACATTCATAATGTGATCCCAGATTGCACGGTAACCGCGCTTTCCGCTCTGCAGCTGGAAGGTCGCATCCAGTGCTTCTTCTCTGTAATCATCATGCTCTTTTGCATAAGCGGACGCTGCCGGATAGATTTCCTCCAGGTCACTGATGGTAAATGGTGCTTCTTTTGGATATTCTCCGGTGAAATTATCATCAAAATACGGAAGATCCGGCTGGCGTTTCTTCAGTTCTGTGATAATCAGTCCCATCTGATATCCCCAGTCTCCAAGGTGGATATCACCAATTACTTTATTGCCCATAAAACGGGTGATTCTCTTTACGCTTTCTCCGATGATTGCGGAGCGGAGATGTCCGACGTGAAGCGGTTTTGCCACGTTCGGTCCGCCGTAATCAATGACGATTGTCTTTGGATTCTCTACTTCTTCCACGCCGAGCTTTTCGTCTGCTTCCATCTGGTTCAGATAATCTGCGACTGCTGCCGGGTTGGTCTTCAGGTTGATGAAACCTGGCTTAACTGCTTCTGCTCCGCTGATATATCCGTTCTCCGGAATCTTTGCCACAACTTCTTCTGCGATCATGATCGGTGCTTTGTGGTACTTTTTTGCACCTGCCATCGCACCATTGCACTGATATTCACATAAATCCGGGCGGTTGGAAAGTGTAACACGCGCCAGTTCTTTCTCGTATGCCGTCTCCGGCTTTGCCTGATCCATTTCTTCTGTAATCAGATCCAGGATCTTCTTCATAGTATCGATCGTTCCTCTCTTTTTCATCATAAACGTTAGCGCAGACTCTTTGCCTGCGCCGCTTTATTTATTATATCTGAATCCTTATGTAAGCGCAATAGAAAATCGTAATCCGGAGACTGGATGTTGCCTGAAATTCTGCATTCTTTATGAATTTTTGGCAAGACAGCATCCACTTCTGCTGACGCACAACATTTTTTCATAACCTTTACCGCTTTTTTCAGACGTTACTGGCTCGCTGTATTTACAGTGTTACTGATCCACTGCATTTTTCAGATCTTCCACCGCCTGTGCGAGCATTGCATCTGAACCAAGTGCCTGTTCATAATCCGCTTCTACCTGTGCAAACAGCTCCTGCACATCTGTCTGTGCGGAAACTTCTTCAATTATCGTCTGAATCTGCTCGTCAGAGATCTCTGCCTGAATATCGAATTTTCCATCTTTGTCCTTGACCGCATATAAGGTTTCAAGTCCCGGTACTTCAGTGTAAATTCCACGGATCTTCATATTGTACCGTACATACAGGATCCTGCTGCCTTTTGCTTTGCCGTCTTTCGTGTAAATCGCAATCCCATCGTATGCTTCGGCATAGGCTTCTTTTCCGGAAAGTTCCTGATAGTATGCTTCTACTGCACCCGCAAGCTCTTCGTCTCGGTTCTCCAGAAGTGGATTGGTTTCCATCGCTGCGTACCCGGTATTTACTTTTGGCTCTTCTGTAACAACTGCACTTACTTCTTTTACCTCATCTTTTTTCTCTTTCGTAAGAAAAACGGTGACTCCCGCCGTCATAAAGCAGACCAGCAGATACACAAGACCAGTGTAGAAAATCTGTTTCTTTTGGTCTGTAAGGACGGGCATCCTTTTTTCTTCCGACATGGCATTTCCTCCTTTGCCACCTATCATACGCAATGCCCGCTTTTGCGTCAATAGCGAAGGAAGACTTGTTTTGACTGGTTTTGTCGAAGCGATTATTTATTCTTTTTCTGCATTAAAATTGCTTTCTGCTGATGCCCTCTCTGTGTATTAAATCACTTTCAAATGGTATTTCGGCTGCTATTCTGTTCATCCCGTTTTACTTGTCCTGTTCGAAATTTCTTCTTGATTTTTTTCTGGGCAAGTGCTATATTAGTAGATGTCCTTGTAGCTCAGTGGATAGAGCACCGCCCTCCGGAGGCGGGTGCGTCAGTTCGATTCTGATCAGGGACGTGAAAAGACTGTGAAGCTTTTATGGCTTGACAGTCTTTTTTATTGCCACTAATTCGATTCCCACCTGAATCCGTCATGTTCTCCGGTGCAAACCATTTGAACGGCATTAGAATAACGCTGATTATGCAGCAATATAGGATATATGTTTTCTTCATCTTGAAGCCTCCTCTATATCAGTCGGCAAGCCCCCCATAACGTAAGAACTCCAATCACTCCTGCGCATCCCGTCATCCAAAGAACTTCTATCCGATGCATTTTCTTCAGGAACTTTTCTTCCATTCCAAGTGACTGTAAGATTTCCCCTTCTCTTTTTTCTTCCTGCTTCTCCGCAAGAAACATCTGATACAAAACTATGGAAATCAGAATCATGTAAAACACTGCAAAAATGCTGTACATTCCTATAAAGGAATATAATTCCTGACGTATTTTCTTATACTCTTCATGGTTATTCTGCACATTTACAGCTGTTCCCTGTTTTAAAATACTTAGAATATGCCCTTCCGTATCATACGCATCCGCATCATCCGATACCAGAATTTTTACGATCTGATCATATTCCATAATTCTGCTTTTCCCAAATTTCTTCCAGAAATTCTTTCCAACAATCATCGATATACCAGATCCACCTATCTGTGGATTCCGCACATCTTCTTCCTTCATGCCACGTAAAATCGCTGTTACTGGAATCGGATTTTCGTTTCTACTTCCATTCTCATTCAATGTATAAACCGGAAGTTCATCACCAACCTGTACCGTATCTTCTGATATTCCTTGTCCGTCCGGGCTGAATGCACTCAGATATTTTCCGTCATATTCCTGCAACTCTGTAAGATCCAGAATGCAAAAATCTCCCTGTTCAAATTCTTCTTTTGTCAGGCTGCCTTCATCCAGATTTCTCAGAAAACGCTGTATATCCTGCCATCTGTCTATTGTAAGCAAAGACAATCTTACTTTCTCAATAGATATCTTTTCCTTTATTGATGTCTCATTCAGATATGCCACCAATGTTTCGACTACTTTCTGAAAATACTCGCTTTCAGCATATTCTGACAGATCAATCCAGAACTCCTCTTTTTCATTGTTATGATATTGTTCTACAGAAGTTACTCCGGCAACCTGTTCCAGTTTATCAACTGTCTGCCTGGAAATTCCCGGAGAATTCGTAATCTCCATTGTACTCAAATAGTATCCATTTCCTGTCAGCCTTTGATATACTTTCAGTTCTTCCTGTCTGGTTGATATTTCCATCTTCCCAAATCCCACAACCAGTAAAACACTTGCCAGAAGAACGATTTCCACACTCTTACGCACACGATGCATCTGCCATTTATGAAGTAAAACTCTCCCCGGCGTAAACCTTACGATCTTCCTGTATTTTTCTCTTCTTTTCTGAACTTTCTTCTTTTTTTCTTTCAGAAGTATGCAAAGCTGTACTGCACTGAGTCCATAACTTGCCCCAATGCATAACACACTGAATCCAGTTCCAAAAAGAACTCCTTCCCAAGCAATTGCCTGTGGCAATGTCTGCCCGGTTATCTTTTCAAAAAACGGAATAACCAGCTGGTAAATCCAGATTCCAGCAAGATTTCCGACAACAACAGCCCCAATGCCAAACAGAACTGCTTCCCAGAAAATAATCTGGTACATCTGCCCTCTTCTCATTCCAAGTGCATCCAGGAACCTCCAGAACTGTTCTCTTGAGATAATCGAACGCGATACCGTAAGAAACAGGATACAGATCGACGCACCACCAATCAGCAAACGGATATTTTCCAGAAAATCCATATACGGAAGACTTACATCAGAAAGTTTGTCCTGTTCCACATTTTCATCCATGCCGCAGGTAAATTCTTCACTGTTTTTCAGATCTTCATAAACACTATCACTGCCTTTTTTCGCTTTTACAAGCATATGCATATCCTGAACAGAGCCAATCCTGTTCCCGCCTTCCTGTGTCACAATTCCAGTTGGAAACCGATGCCGGTTGCAGATTTCCCAGTTTATCTGATAATCTTTTAGAATCCCGCATAAAGTATACGAATAGCTTTTTGATTCTCCCTGCTCCAGAATGGAAAGCGCCGGTGTAATATCCAGTGTAATCTCTTTTCCAAGCATCTCCTCATATCCAAGTGAGCGAAGTGTACTGTATTCCATTACGATCTCATGCTCATTTTCCGGCAGGCGTCCTTCTTTCATTTCCAGTCTGCCAAGCTTCCACGCCGTCTCGTCCATTGTCCCGATATTCATCTGACGGTTTTCCAGATAATCTCCGGCGATCGCCCCATAGATACTTATTTTCCCGGTCTGTGCAAGAAATGGATTCTCTTCTGCTACTTTTACCGAGCTTTCATCCATATCCAAAAATACCTGTTCCCACTCCCCATATACTGCTTTACGATTCTCGATATATGCGGCTTTCAGTCCTTCCGACATCTGAAAAACCAATCTGAATCAGTGTGCAGGTAAGAAGCAGGACTGAGACTATCAGGATACTGTATTTCTTCTGGCTGCGGATTCTTTTTATACTGAGTTCCCGTTCAATTCCATGTCTTTTCTCTCTTTTCATCGCAATGCACCATCTTCCATATACACAATCCTGTCCGCATAATTGGCACTGTCCATATCATGTGTCACCATGACAATTGTCTGACGGTAAAGCTCTCTGGATGCGCAGATCAGTTTCATGATCTCCTGTCCAGTCTGATAGTCCAGATTCCCGGTCGGTTCATCCGCAAGGATCACTCCCGGCTTTGCTGCCATTGCACGGGCAATTGCCACTCTCTGCTGCTCTCCACCAGATAACTGATCCGGATAATCTCCGTTCCTGTCCCATAATCCGACCTTTTCAAGAAGCTGTCGGATATAAGCTTTATCCGGTACCGTATGCGCGATATAAAGCGGCATGCATACATTATCCCAGATCGTATACTCCGGCAGTAACTGATACTGTTGGAAAATAAACCCGATTTTCTTCTGCCGGATCTTGCAGATCTTCTTTTGGGAAAGCCCGTTAATCTGTATTCCATTCAGGAAGACTGCTCCGGTATCTGGCTTTTCCAGTGTTCCTGCAATCTTAAGAAAAGTAGATTTCCCGGATCCTGATCCTCCGGCAATCCCAATAATTATATCACTGCCACAAATTCACCGCTTTTCACTTCAAAAGAAAACTCCTTTAATGCTGTGATTTTCTTTTCACCAAGAGTATAGCTTTTGCTTACCTTGTCCAGTCTGATTACGGTTTTCATCTTCTGCCACCTCCTTCATTTGTTAGTCTTACTATATCAGATCAGTCTTTCGATTCACTTACCCTAATCTTACGAAATCGTAAGATTTATTTCTTCCTGTGCATGATCTTTTGCGATCATCTTCGGCAGTATAAACTGGAAGGTTGTCGCCTCCTCCAAGCCGCTTCGATCCACAACCTTCAGTGTTCCCTGATGGAGCGTGACAATTTCCTTTGCCAGATGCAGACCAATTCCGATTCCACTTCCCTGTTCCATCTGGTAGAAACGGTCAAAAATCAGCTCTCTTTTCTCTTCTTCAATCCGTTTTCCCCGATTGGTGATATACAGCTTATAATAGTCCGTATCTTCTTTCAGCAGAATCTGAATCAGGCTTCCTGTATCTGCATATTCTACGGCATTTTTCAGTACATTTTCCATTGCCTCTTTCAGCCAGAATCCGTCGCAGGAAAGCAGGCATTCTTTTGGAACATCCATTTCAAATCCAACTCCTTTTTCTTCCGCTAAAGGCTGTGTT
>ERZ857965.4061-NODE-4061-length-10363-cov-3.729627_pt1 | contig 10363 bp, 11 predicted proteins | sample MGYA00519758_ERZ857965 | MGnify/ENA primary metagenome ERZ857965 (study PRJEB31778, sample SAMEA3449381) | human gut metagenome | biome: human gut; feature: human-associated habitat; material: faeces | place: United Kingdom | collected 2010/2012 ...
TATGGTTGCTGCCATACCAAATCTGGAACTTAGCACCCTTGATGGGATCGCCGGTGACACTATCTACCTTGCGGATCTCCAGACTGGGCTTGAGGGCGTTGAAGAAGGTGACGGTAGAGGTCTCGCCGGGCTTCAATGCCACTTCCTGCGGGATGGGGCAGAGAATAACATGGTTGGGAACATTGATCTCCGTGACCTTGTAGCTGCCCACAGGGATGCTCTCAAGGAAAATGCGCCCATGGTTATCCGTGGTAGCGCTGGTGGAGAAACTGCCATCGATCTGCTCGATACGGTAGGTCACGCCCTCGATAGGCTCTCCGTTGGCAATGTTTTTCTTCAAAACTTCAAGTCCGGGCTTTTCGTAGTCCACAAAGGTGACCTCGGAGGTTTTACCGGGGCGCAGCGCCACGGTCTGCTCCGTATTGCTCACAATGTACGGCTCCGGCACGGATTCTTCCCGTACCACATAAACATCTGCGGGGATAGACGAGAGGGTGGCGGAACCGTCCACGCCAGTCGTGACGGAGGTGGAATAATTGCCGGTGACGGACTTCACCGAGAACACCGTGCCGGCAATGGGTTTGCCGCTCATGGCGTCCCGCTTGGTGATCTTCATATCGGGCAGTGCGTAATTTTCGGCAGTGACCGTGTACTGCTTATCGCCATCTGTGGTATCCACATAGACGCTGATAGGGGTAGAGTCCGCGCAGTACCCGACCGGAGCCTCCGTTTCTACGAAGCTCCACAGGCCCTTGGTGACATCGTTGACCTCGATGATGCCGCCGTTTGCCGTTACATCGCTGCCCACGATCTGACCGTCCCGGTAAATCAGAAAGCGGGCACCATCTAAACCACGGGTGGTTCCTGCGGCAACCTTCTTCAGCGTAATATCGCCTGTACCCGCAGGGGGAATATCCGGTTCTCCCGGCTGCGCTTCAAGAGAGAGTTTTCTCGGCGCGTAATAGTTGAAAAAACTCTGGCGGCCCTTTACGCTGGACTTTGCCCACACTGCCCATTTTGCGGTGTCATCTTCAACAACCGTAGCAATGACGCCCTGTGCGGCGTACTCCTCGATCTGCTTCTGAAAGGCTGCGTCCTCCTTTGCTTTTTCGGCTAACATCCAGTCAATATAGCCGAGATAGGTTTCATAGGTATCCGCGTTAGCGTAACCGCCACCGTCAATATCTCCATCGCCCTCACCCTTAAAGGTCTGGTGATCCCACACATAGGTCTGCGCCGCCATGAAGAGGCTGCCGGGAATATCTCCCTTGTAATCGACGATATAGGTCATCATCCACTTGAAGTTTTCAAGCTGCTGGGCGTCCAGCTCACCCATGCCACTTTGCGCCAGGGCCGTTTTCAAGACAGCGTCCGCATCGGCTCCGGTGGCAGAGGTATAGGTGTAGCTGTTCAGGAAACTGGCGGTTCCCCAGCGATAACCATAACCACGATCCATGCAGTAGAGCATTTTGCCTGCCGCCATGGGCGGCTTATAGCTGTAGGGCGTTCCATCATGGAGCAGGCGGGTGGTCCAGTAGTTTGTGTTGTTGGTGGGCTTGATGCCGGTACCGGTGCTGGACGCTGCCAGTGCCGAGGTAGGCAGCAGACTCAGAACGGTCACCAGTACAAGCAATAATGATAAAAGTCTTGTTCGAATCTTTTTCAAGGTCTTTTCCTCCTTTTTCGCAAAAGATAAGCAGACCAAGTTTCCTCGGTCTGCTAGGTTGTGTTATGAAATTGTTCATCGTAATTGGACTTCCGTTAATGTCAACTGATTATGCGAAGTCACCCTTTTGCTGCGGGCGCATCCACCCATGTGACATTGTAGCCGTCCAACAAGAAAAGCTGAACGCAATACCAGTAGGGCTCATCCATGACGGTACCTTTTGAAACGCCAACGCCGATCTCATGGTATCTCGTATTGAGCATATTTTTCAGATGTGCCGCGCTATTCTTCCACGCTTCAACTGCAAAGGACGGGAGCGAAGAATCTCGAATCTGCCATTCTCCGATCAAGTGAATATTTTCACCGATGTATTTGCAGTCCGTGACTGTCGTATACTTTCTCCCGTCCGGCCTTGTGTGAGAGTAGACACCGCTGGCCGCCATCTCATCTGCCCGTGCCTGCGCCGCCTGCATGAGCTTGTCGTTGACAGTCAGCGCGGCAACACCTTTTTCGCGGCGCAGAGCGTTGGTTCGGTCAATGATGTCCTGCTTGGCCGCAGCAGCATCGAAGGGCTCTGCTGTTTCCTGCACGGCGGCTGCGTCCGATGTTCCATTGACAGAGAGATTTGGCTGTGCAGTTTCGGACAATTTCACGTCATAACCAAGCCTTGCCAACGTGTGGCAGATCAGCACCGCCATATTTCCGCGGGTAATCTCGGCGTCCGCAACAGTTTCTTCCGCAGCAAGTCCCAACTGAACGGCAGTCCGGCAGGCAGACTGATAATCCCATACAGCATCAACATCATTCAAACACCGCAGCATCACCGTGCAGGCTGCCGCAGAAGTAACAGGGTCATTGGAGCCGTAGCGTCCATTGCCATACCCTGCAACCAGATCATTTGCGGCGCAGTAGCCCACATAGCCTTTTGCCCATTCCGGAACGTCCGTAAAGCTGCATAGGCTGCGGTAAAAGGTGCTGTCCCTTTCAAATTGTTCAGGATCTGCGACAACTCGGGTGAGCATCGCCGCCATCTGCGCCCGTGTCAGCCCCTGCTCCAGCATCATGTCGCCGGACTCGTTGCCCAGCATAATGCCGACTTCACGCAGGTAAGCGGCAGCAGATTGCTGCTGCGGACTACTGTCGGCGGCAAAAGAAGTTACTGTTAAGGATAGTGCAGCAATTACAGCGAGGGAAATAACTCGGATTCGCTTCAAATGATCACGCCCCTTTCCGGTAAAAGACGGTGGTTACACTTGCGGTCATGCGTCGGGTAGCTTCGTCAAAGGTGCATTGATCAAACTCGCAAATGCCCATCCGTTCTGCCTGTTCCGCGACTTCTGCGGGAAGGTCAACAGTGATGTCCATTTTGACCCGTATTTCGTCATCTTTCCTATTTGGTCTGAAATTCTGTACCAAACTGATACTTCCTTTTGATTAAGATTCTCCGGAGTGATTTGAGGATAATACAGAAGGTTCAGGCTGTCAAAGGTTTATTTTAAATCCTCACGCCGATAAAACGGTGACGCAACATTTTTTGTGCAATTCCAACTGTTTTCCATCATTTCACCGAATTATCTGCACTGCTTGAACGCAAATTCTTTTTTCAGGCTGATTGGCAAGACAGGTGGTAAGCGTGATACGGTTGTCTGCTGTTGCCTGCAAGTAACTCCAATCGGAATTGGAGATGGTTTTTACCAGGATGACCTCATACGTGCGGGTTCCGTAGATCGTGGTATAGGTGATGGTATCGCCGATTTCCAAATCCTTGATGCTGCCGATAGTGTACTTGGCACCTCGGTTATGGCCGCACACGCCGATATTGCCGTCCCACGCTGAGGTGGAGCTGTAATGTCCCAGTCCCTTTTTCATGCTCTCGTTGGTTTCTCCTTCCCAGACCTTCATGTTGATGTCCAGGGAGGGAATTTTCAGGGTGCCGATGCTGCCGTCCTTTCGCTCCATATCTTTGGCGCTTGTATAAGCAGGCTCCTGATAGGACGGAATGACGGGTGTGACCGCTGGGATACCTACGCCACTACCCACACCGTAGATACCGGAAGCCGAACCGCCTACAGTCTGCTGTAGGCCGGGGAGTCGGAGCTTTTCCATGACGCCGGTTTGTGTGGTGCTGAGAACGCCGTAGGGAAGTTCGGGAATCTGATAATCCACAAGATTTTTGCTGCCGTAATGATACGCGGTACCGTAGGTGTCCTCATAAGAGGTCGAAGGGTAATAGTCGGTGTCCGCGGCTGTGTCAAAGGTATAGTCCGCGGCAAAAGCGCAAATAGAAAGGGATGCTGTTGCTGTCGCCGTCAATGCCATGCAGACCAGTTTCTGAAAGAGTTTCATGTTTTTACGCCTCCTGATCTTCTTCGTTTTCCTCTGTTTCATCCGCTTCACATTCTGCTTTCACTACGGCCTTTCGGCGGCATACAAGCAGCGTGCCGCCCACAGCGGCGCAGATCAGAACGATTCCACCTAAGATCCAAGGAAAGTGATCCGCAAAAAACGCTCCGACCTGAGCGGCAGCCGCGCCCTTGTGGTTCGCTTCTGTCCCGATATAGGTCAGAACATAAGTAACACTTTCAACACCCTTGTGGGTCACATCGCCAACATACTCCGCTGTTGTAACATAGCCTGTAGCCGCCTGATAGGACGCTTTCGCAGAGTAGGTAGCAACAGCCTGATATTGAGAGGGCATCAGCGCCTCACCCACAAGATCGGTGCCGGTGACCTGCCACTCCACATTGGCGAGGCTCAGGGTTCTGCCGTTCTTGATGGTTGTCGCGGGGACATAGGACATATCGTTGCGGTCAAGCTGTCCGATGGTTTTGGTTTCCGTCACCGTGTAGTTTTTCGTAGCATAGCCGGCGGCTACGGTATTGAGACTGGTGTGATCCAATGCGAGGGTACCCTGAAATCTGCCGTCATCATACTCGATGGTGGGCTTAAGCTGCTCCAGAATCAGAGCAAGGTCATCTTTCGTTGTTTCAACGGTGATAACCTCGGTATGAATCCGCTTTTCTTCCACGGGATTCTCACTTTTTACAATGTCCGCAAAGGTGTAGAGATACCCTTCCAGCTCAAAGGGCTCCTCAATTAGTGCCGCAGGGTCCTGCTCAGGGGATACTGTAAAGGTTTTGATCGCTTGCTGACTGCCGTTGAGGTTTTGAACCACCGTGTCCGTAGGCACCTCCAACGCAAAGGCGTTGGAGGTAAGAACCAGCATCAGCAGCACGCAGGATATTACTCTTTTCATGTTTGGGAGAGCCTCCTTCTCAAATAATTTTTGTGATGCGCATTCCTGCCATACGGTCAGGCGGTATGCCGGATACCTGCTTCATGACGCTTTCTCCTCCTTGATCTTGTATTCTACCGCGCGCTCCGGATGTTCCCGCAGCGCGTCAAGTATTCTGATAGACTGCTCCAGCGCCTGCATTGTATCCCGCTTCTGACGCTTCACAAAGCCATGCAAAAGCAGAACATCTCCATTGGGAAGCGTGCAGAAAATGATGCGTATGAGCACTTTGCTCTTCACCCGCAGCTCCCAGAGATCCCGATAGCGCTCGATTGAAAATCGCTTGAAATGCGGTTCTTTCATTTCCGGCTTTTCGAGCTGGGTCAGGAAATACAGCCGCAGGAGGATTTTTTCCCGCAGCCGCGGATCAAGCCCATCAATAAAATCGGCGAGCGGAGCGGACTTGCTTGTTGGCTGATAGATTAGGATTCCCTTCATGGCTCCGTCACCTCCATTGCCTTGCTCAGCTTCTTCAGATGGCAGATAAAACGCTCTGCAAAGTCCCCGGCAAGTTCTGAATCACCGCTGATCCACCAAATCGGATTGGGAAGCGGCTGAGAGAGGGCATCATATTGCAGGCAGATCAGCAGAAACTTTTGCCGTGGTTCGGCCTGCTCCGCGGCTTCATATACTCTCCGAAGGATCTCTGTGATTTCACAAGAGTTCTGACAAGTGTCACACAAGTCATCAAACAATAAGCCGGAATAGGCGCGGCTCAAGGCGTTCAATGTGGCTTCGTCCACACTTCCATCTATCCTCAGAAGGCCCATACGGTGCAAACGGGCCTTCGCCCCATCGTCAAACGGATTTTGCGGTCGTGTTTTGTGGAACTGTATATTCATTTCTTTCATCTTGTACCTCACAATGGGATAGAAAAAGGCCCGGCACCTTGCGGTGTCGAGCCTTCTGGCATAAGTCTTATTATTCTTTGTCATCTGCTTCGGCTTGCGCCGGCAGCGCGGCGGCTTCTTCGATCATGCCCACAACCAAGGTGTTCATCTGTGCGGCGTTCTGCGCAGTAATAACCGGAGCGCCGGTGCGCTCCTCAAGAGCCTTTCGCGCTACGCCGGCAACCTCACCGCCCTGGCGGGCGACCTCCATACTGCCGGAAAAGCCTTCCGGCCTGGAGGCTTTGGAAATATCACGGGTGGACGCCTCGGCCAGCATAGTCAAGACCAATTCGGTATCGCTCATGTTGTCCCGCAGGTTTTCCTTTTTCAGCCCCTTGAGATTCTTGTACTGCCGCGTGGTCATGCCGGACCATGTGCGGGTGATCTCATCAGTCAGAATCGCAAATTCACGACCCTTTTCCACGCCGCGCTTCTGCCACTCATCGGTAAGCTCATTCCGAATGCGGATGGAGAGCAGCCTCTGATGAACCCAATCAGGGTCATACCCCTTTTTCAGATAAGTTTCCAACGCACGGTCGATGGCCTGTTCCGGATCAATAGTCTCCTCAATGCGTTCCCTGCCGACCTCTGCCAGCCAGCGTTTCACCGGTTCCGCGCGGGGTGATGGGATAGACTGGATAATGCGGAGAAGCTGCTCGGTTGTGGCAGCGTCGGTCTTATAGTTCTTTCCATCCGACGATTTCATTTTCAGTTGTACGATATTTTCGTACAACTGAGTTGCCCCCTCAGACTTCAACTTGCGCTTCAAGTCACTCCAATATCTGCGAGGGTTTTCACTTCCAGTCAGTGCATGGATTACATCGACAACAGAGAAGTACCACTCCTCTTGTTCTTCATCCCAAGCCGTGCGAATGGGTTGATTTTCAAAAAGCTGAATTTTATCCTGTTCGCCCATAGCGTTGCTATCCTTTCTCTTTCTTTTTTCGATTATACATCAGCCAATTCGCTGCCGCAAGAACTCCAGAAACAGCTCTTCTAAATCTTCATCGCCGTTCAGTTTGTCCAGATAAGGTGCAAATTTCCTACGGTCAAAGGCGATTTTCTTAGGTGGTGCAGCGCGGCGCATTTCCTCGTCTGCCCGTGCCTGCCGCCAAGCCGCGTAAATGTCTTGATGCTCAGCGGATGGAGGTGGGCAGGTATGGGCGATCTTCTGTATGGTTGACTTATTGAGTACATATCCCTCAATGGTGCACATTTCTACAAATGCCCTTTGAGAGTCTGCATCATAATCGGAAATGCGTTCCGCACAGGCAATCGGCAGCTTGCGTGGACTGTTCTCCAAAATATCAGCAAGCTGTGGAATCAGTGCTGCCAGCTTGATGGCTTTGCGGATCTCATACTCCGTCACGCCGAAGAAATCCGCAACAATTTCGCGGGTGAGGAACTTCTGGCGATTCTCGCCAGAAGTTCCAATGTCCGTTCGTGTGCCTTGACATTTCTGCGCATCCAGCATTGCCTTATACGCTTTGCCCCGTTCAATGATGGTGAGGTCCTGCCGCCGCAGGAGATTGGTGGCAACGGCAATGGAAATCGCTCTTGCGTCATCGGCCTCCACGACCTCCGCAGGAATTGTTGAGTGTCCGGTCAGTCGCCACGCTTCAGTACGATTGTGTCCGGCAAGGATCTCATACTGCTCACTATTTGGAACTGGACGAACAATAATACGCTCATAGATGCCCTGCTTGGCAAGCTGCTGAGAGAATGCGCGGAGTTTTTCGGGCGGGTAGGGACGAAATCCAATGTCTGCCGTGCGAAAAGGGCAAAGACTGTTGATTGGCAATTCGCAAAAGCGGGGTACTGCCGCATCTGCCTTTGCTTGAAACATAGTTTCATAAGCCTCATTGCCTACTTCCAACTCTGATGCTTGCTGCGCTGCGCTCATGCGCCGCTTTAACAGGTCATCCATGCTTTTTTTAGCCAAGCCGCAGCACCTCCTGGGCAAGGGAGCGATAGGAGTCAGCAGCAGGATTCTTAGGTGCATAATCGAGAATGCTCACGCCTGCTGCCGGACACTCCGCAACCTTGATCGTCTGCTCAATGGGGCGGTCAAATACATGAATGCTGTCACCGTAGATCTCTCCCACGCTGGAGCGAACGCTTTGGCAGAGCTGCGGGCGGGACTGATACATAGTCAGGAGAATGCCTGCAATCTTCAAATTGGGGTTGAATCGATTCTGTACATTACGCACCATTTCTAAAACATCGGGAATCCCTTCACTGGCGAGGAAGTGTGCCTGCACCGGAATGATGCAGTAATCCGCAGCAGCCAGAGCATTAACGGTCAATAGTTCATGCTTCAGTCCACAGTCTATGATGATGTAATCATACAGTCCACACAGGGATGCCAGCAGCTTGTCCAGCACCTTCTCGCAAGGGTCATCCGAGATGCCAGATGCGTTATACTGCGAAAGCTGCATAACCTGCAAGCGGGCTGCGGCGTCCGCTAACCGCTTGTTGGCAGGGATCAGGTCAAGGCCGCTGCTGGTATGTAGGACAGCACGATCGAGGTGGAGTTCCAGATCCTCCGGGGAGTCGATTTGGACGAGCAGCAGCTTTGCCAGCGTGTTTTTCTGTTCCCCCGGCGTATAGCCGAGGGCTGCGGTGAGATTGCCCTGGGGGTCATTGTCGATCAGCAGGACCTTTTTATCTTCAGCTGCGAGGGCAGCCGCGAGGTTCAAAGCGGTAGTTGTTTTGCCAACACCGCCTTTTTGGTTGGTGATTGCGATAGTATTCATGCTCATTTTTGAACTCTCCTCAGCAATTCGATGTGTTTCCTTCCTTTACACGGCAAATTGTAGTAATCTTCTGAAGAAACAAAATCCATCAGTGGAATTTTAGGAAAATATGTTTTATTAAAACATTTCAGAGCAATCAATTTCCCAGAATGTTTCCAGTCTAATATCTGCTTTGGGCGATATCCCAAAATCGCGCATACCTGCTTTTCTGTCAGCAGATCCGGCAGAGAGGACATTTCCTGCTCCACAGCCAACCGAATAGCGCCGCCTAATTCGCTTGAATATGGCTGCGGTGGAGTATATGGGATACAGTTGTGGCGCTTGCCCTTGAGATAGTACAATGGATTCTGTTGACGATCAGCCAAATACCTTTCAACTTCTTCCTTTGCAATTTTGTATCCAAATCCTTTTCGTTTCGGCTTCTCTGCGGATACCCTGCCGGTTTCTATCAACCACAATGCAGTTTCCTTGCATATATGTGCAATTTGGTAAAATTCTTCTTTGCTGATATAGTCTTTTTGAATATCCGAAAGACTAAGCTGCCTGTTTTTCATACCCGCACCTTCAGCCTTCTCTCCGCGTAGTCCTCGCTTAATACATAGTCAATAATGGACTCTTTGAAGATCCAGTAGTGCGGTTTAATGAAGATGGCTTTTACAAGTCCTTCGTGAATTAACTTTCGAGCAAAGCTATCGCCTATTCCACCTAACATTTCACGAAATGTTAGTACAGACACTACATCGGGGTATTGCTTGAATTGTTGTATATATCTCTTCCTTGGTTTTTCCATGATCGAACCTCCGTCTAAATTACCATTGACAGATGGGTTCGATACCTATAGTATGATTCAGTTCTCTCCTAAAACTTCAAAATTCGTTTGAGTTCTCTCCTATGTCCACCATTCCTCACGAGAAAATGGGTTGTACCGGAGTTCTCTCTTAGTTCTCTCCAAACCGCTTTTTTGAGCTGTCAGGAGAGAACACCAAGACATTCCGTATTTGCTTAATAAAAACACGAAAAAGTCAAAAAAGCCAGTAATATCAACGCTTTCTGGGAACGGTGGAGTGCAGATTGCTGCGGAAAACAGAATCGATATAACCACTCAAAAGCCAGTAAGTCTGGCAGTATGAAATCTGATAAAAACCTTGATTTTTCAAGGCTTCCCAGTTACAATAAAATATGGCTTTTGTAGTGAGTTCTCTCCTTGTTCTCTCCTATGAGAATTTTGGGAGTTTCTCGATAAAATGTGCCGGTGTGATGGAATGGTAGACGTAGCGGATTCAAAATCCGCCGGGGGCGACTCCGTGTGGGTTCGAGTCCCACCACCGGCACCAAAAAAGGGAAGGCATGGCGCACGCCATGCCCTCCCTTTTTCACATATTGAAGCGTCGGCGGGCCTCCTCGCGCAGCGAGGGCACGCGGCGCACGACGCGCAGCGGGATGATGAGCCCGACGCAGATGACCACCACGACGAGTGACCACGTCGGCTGCCACGCCGCGCGGAAAAAGCGGTCCATGCAGTATTCCACGCCCAGCGCCATCAGGCCCACGGTGCCGATGCACATGGCGATCGCAGAGAGCCGCGACCGCCGCCCGCCGCGCAGCAGAAAGCTCAAAAGGAACACCAGCACGCACGCCCAGCCGAGGATGGGCAGGGCGAGGCCGCGGAACCATGCGCCGCCGCTCAGGTCGATGGAGATGAGGAAGACGTACACACCGACCGCGGCGACGTCCGCCGTCAGGCGGAAGAAGATGG
>ERZ857965.4062-NODE-4062-length-10361-cov-2.466621_pt1 | contig 10361 bp, 8 predicted proteins | sample MGYA00519758_ERZ857965 | MGnify/ENA primary metagenome ERZ857965 (study PRJEB31778, sample SAMEA3449381) | human gut metagenome | biome: human gut; feature: human-associated habitat; material: faeces | place: United Kingdom | collected 2010/2012 ...
CTAATATTGTATTTAGTATTTTGCTGTTTACTTCTTTAAAAAAGCAAACTACAAGAGCTCCTAATGCTGTTACTCCCCAGGTAAACGTTGTTGCTAATAATGCTTGAGTTACTGGGTTTAATGTTTCAAACCAATCCAATTTATTCACCTCACATTACATAATATGTCTTTTTGATATGTAATGTGATAAAAGCAAACAACTAGTTTTCTAGTTATTTGCTTTTAATTGATTATTGATTATTTGTAACTTCATAACCTATTAAATTTGGTCTTGTAACATCTATATCTGTTAATTGATTGAATTTCCAATCCTTAAATTCTGATACATAACTCATTTCTTTTCCATCTTTAACTACTGTACCATTCATTTCCTTTACAATCATTCCTGTAGATTTACTAAACCAAAGTTTTTGTCCTAAACTGCTTACTTTATAGCATTCTTCTCCATTTACTGTATCTGAAGTTATAATTGATGAAAATTTTAAAATTCTGCTCATAGCTTCATCAAGTAAATATGGAATACTTGCTAAATCATAACCATCATACTTTTCAATTGTAGCTTTTAGTGTATTTGGAACCATAGCTATCATTTCTTTTGTATTAGAATCGCTCCACATAATTGCACTTCTATCATTATTTTGTATTACATAGATTCTTGTTCCATCTTTGTAATAAATTTTAGTCATTGTATTTTCTGACGAATTTGATTGTACTGTATATGAGTAATTTTGCCTATTTACATTTTCTTTTTGCTTTGCAACAATTTTGTTGATAATACTGTTATTAACCATAAGTATAATTGTTAATAGTACTATAACTACTGCTAAAACTCCTAAAACTATTTTTGGCCATAATTTCATTTTTTTCTTTTCCATATAAAATCCCTCTTTTCATTTGTTCTTTAATTACTGTCATTATATTATAAGCATAATTTAAAATCAATACTTAAATTTATTTTTATCAATATATTTTTGCATACCCAAGAGTCTTGACCTATTTACTTATTTAATGTATAATAGTTTTCTAAACTACATATTCTAGTTTAGTATATTATTTATAGGAGAGTGCAAATGAAAAAAGAACAAACTGTTATAAAATTTGATAATATTAAGGATTTGTTATATTATTCGGCCAATACTTATGCTGATAATATAGCATTTACAACAAAGATAAAAAATGGCAAAGAAGTTGAATATATAAATCACACTTATACTAATTTATTGGAAGATATTAATTATTTCGGTACTTCTTTATATAAATTAGGTCTACAAGGTAAACGTTCTGCTGTTGTGGGACATAATTGTTATGAATGGGCTGTTGCACATTTAAGTAACTTACTTGGAGGGATTGTTTCTGTTCCTTTAGATAAAGGATTGCAAATTGGAGAACTTGAAGATTCTTTAATTAGAAGTGAAGTCGAATCAATAGTTTTTGATGAAAAACTAAAAGATATTATAGAAGAAATTAAAACTTCAGGAAAGACAAATATTAAACATTTTATCTGTTTTTCTAAACTTCCTGGCTTTTTATATTTCTATGACCTAATTGATGATGGAAAAAAAGCTATTGAAGCTGGTTATTCAGAATATATAAATTATAAAGTTAATCCTTCTGCTATGAGTATTTTGCTTTTTACATCCGGTACAACTTCTAAATCTAAAGCTGTTATGCTTAATCAAAATGGAATTGCAACAAATATATATGATATGCAATTAGTTGAAACTTTTTATAGTACTGATGTAAATATTGCATTTTTGCCATATCATCATATTTTTGGATCAACTGGTATGCTTGTAATGTTAGCTTCTGGTGTGAAAACGGTATTTCCTGATGGTTTAAGATATATTCAGCAAAACCTAAAGGAATATAAAGTATCAGTTTTTGTTGGTGTTCCTGTTTTAATAGATAAAATGTATTCTACTATTATGAAAGAAGTTGAAAAACAAGGTAAAACTAGGCTTATAAACTTTATGATTAAGCTAAGCAATTTCTTGTTAAAACTTCATATTGATATTAGAAGAAAAGTTTTTAAACAACTTATTGATGCCCTTGGTGGAAATATGAGATTTGTTATTTCAGGTGGTGCCCCTCTTGATAAAAGAGTTGGTAAATGGTTTAACTCAATTGGTATTCATTTAGTTCAAGGTTATGGATTAACTGAAACCTCTCCTGTTATATCTGCTGAAAATGATACTTGTGTAAAAGAAGGTTCTGTTGGAATACCTATGGGAAGTCTTGATGTAAAAATTAATAATAAAGATGCAAATGGTATTGGTGAAATAATTGTTAAAGGGCCAAATGTTATGCTTGGATATTATAAAAATGAAGAACAAACAAATGAAGTATTAAAAGATGGATGGTTTCACACTGGTGATTTAGGTTATATAGATGATGATGGTTACTTATTTATCACTGGTAGACAAAAAGATTTAATCGTTTTAAAAAATGGTAAAAAAGTATTTCCTGAGGAATTAGAAATTTTGATAAATAGATTAGATGAAGTTGAAGAATGTTTTGTTTATGGTCTTCCAGATGCTCAAGATAGTAATGATGTTAAAGTCTCTGTTGAAGTAGTATATAACGAAACCGTTACTAAGTCTAAATACCCTAATGCAACTGAACAAGAACTAAAAGATATTATTTGGAATGAAATTAAAGAAATAAATAAAACTCTTCCTATGTACAAATATATAAAGCATCTTGTTTTAACTAAAGAACCTTTAATAAAAACTACTACAAATAAAATAAAAAGAAATGAAGAACTAAAAAAAATTATTGAATTGGAGGGATAGTATGCATAGAGTAAAATTAGCTGACAGAGTATTGCCAACATATACAAAAGGTGAAGAAATTTTTAATATGGTATCACATATTGTCGGTGGTGCACTCGGTATTGCTGTTCTTGCTTTATGTGTTATATTTTCAGCATTACATCACAATGTTTATGGTATAGTTTCTACCTCAATTTATGGTGTATCTTTAATTTTATTATACACTATGTCAAGTATATATCATGGCTTGAACCCTAATCGTACGGCTAAAAAAGTTTTTCAAATAATTGATCACTGCTCTATATTTATTCTTATAGCTGGAACTTATACTCCATTTGCTTTATGCACTTTAAGAGAATATGATACAGCTACTGGCTGGACATTATTTGGAATTGTTTGGGGATTATCAATATTAGGAATTGTACTTAATTCAATAGATTTAAAAAGATATAAAGTTTTTTCTATGATATGCTACATATTACTTGGTTGGTGTATTATATTTAAAATAAATGTAATTATAGAATTACTAACTATGAAAGGATTTATTTTATTATTAGCTGGTGGACTTGTATATACAATTGGAGCAATTTTTTATGGACTTGGTAAAAAACACAAATGGATGCACTCTGTATTTCACATTGCTTGTATAGTTGCAAGTACATTACAATTTTTCTGTATATTCTTTTATGTTATATAACATTAATAAAAAATTAGAAGCGGGAAGAGATTACTCTTCCCGCTTTTTTACTCTCACTATCCTATATTATTTTCTTCAGGTTTGCAAAGAAGCCCCTGAACGGATGTAAGAATAGTAGTTACTGCAGTAATTATTGTTGCAGTTGCGGCGAGGATTTGGATGTATTTGTTCAGCTTGTCGTTCATAACTATTCCTTACCTTTCATATTATTTCAATTTGAAATACATATATATTATACACTAAATTTACATAATTTTCAATTATTTCTTTAATATTCTAATAGCATTTAATACTGCGATTACTGAAACGCCAACATCTGCGAAAACCGCTTCCCACATTGTAGCAATTCCTACTGCACTCAAAACTAATACTAATGCTTTAATTGAAATTGCAAATACAATGTTTTGTTTAACAATTCTCATTGCTTTTTTAGAAATCTTAATAGCCTTGTTTATTTTAGATGGTTCGTCTGTCATTATTACTATATCTGCTGCTTCTATTGCTGCATCGCTTCCAAGACCTCCCATTGCAATTCCTATATCTGATAAAGCAAGTACTGGTGCATCATTTATTCCATCTCCAACAAATGCAAGTGTTCCGCTCTTTTGTTTGATAAGCTCTTCTACTTTTTTCACTTTTCCATCTGGTAGTAACTCAGTATAGACTTTATCTATTCCTAATTTTAAAATATTATTTCCATATATTCTCATTAAAAATGATATTTCTATTGGTGGAATATTCCCCCATTTTTTATTTTTATTTCTAAAGTAAAAGTAAATCATATATAACGAAAAAATTGTAATGAATATTACTAGAAATTTAGTTATTAACTCCATAATACACCTCTATTAATAAATATAATATACTTTTTTAGTATATTATATCTGTTCTACATATTCAAGTAACCTTAGGAACATTTTAATAAATTTTTGATCTAATTTATCACGTTTTAGTTTTCTAATTTGTATACGTTTTTTCTTTATTGGCAAATTACTAAATAATATACTTGCAATTTTATCTTTTAGTGCAGTTTCAACTTCTAAATCAGATATAATACTGTCTATATCTTCATTTATAACACTTATTGAATCAACTTCTATTGCCTTTCCTTTGCAATTAATAGTAAGTTGTCCGATAGTTTTTACATTTTTTACTTCTACTATGAAATCTTTTTCATCAAGATAACTATTAACTTCTAAGTTAGTTCCATCAAAATTAGCAATGACATTATCTGTTTTTAAGGTATTCCTAAATCTTATTTTATAATTTCTGTATTGTGGAACAATACCACTTTTACCTGCTATTGATCTTATAATTACTGTATAATTGTTTTCTTGATAATTATAGTCGATAAGTGTTTTTAGGAAATATTCATCTTTGTATAGGTTGCTTATTCCATCATCTTCATATAATTGAAATGAGTTATTTACACCTGGAAAGATGTGTATTTCTAAATCAGTTGGAATCATTAAGCTATTATCTAATTTAGCATTCATAGGAATTATTGAGCCACTTCTTGCAAATACTGGATAATCTTCATCTTTAAAGAATGATACGTAACTTCTTCCTCCTGGATATTTTTTACCATTATTAAAGTCGTACCACATACCTTCTGGTAAGAAAAATTTATGTACTACTCTATTCATAAGTTGATCTTTTTTATCTGTAAGTGGAGAAATTAGAAGTTGTGAACCGAATAAATATTCGTTTTTATAAAATGAATCGTAATACAATTCTCTTCTTATATGATATAGTGGCTTTACTATATTTATTCCTGCATCATAGTATCTATATGCTTCTGAATAAATGTAAGGTACTAATCTATTTCTTAATTGCATATATTTTTTTACAATTTGAAATGTTTTTACATCCCATCTCCATGGTTCTCTTTTATAATATCTTCCTTCATTTACTGATATTCTAAATATAGGGCTAAAACATCCAAGTTGAATCCATCTTAGATAAAGTTCTCCATCTTCCATACCACCCATAAAACCACCTACATCATGACTCCACCAAGACACTCCAATATTTGCAGCACTAGTATTTATATATGGTATAGTTTTTAGTGTATCAAAGCTTACTTTCGTTCTTCCTGAATAAAGTATTCCATATCTATGAGATGCTATTATAGGATTTCTACTTAATAGCATACTTCTTCTATCTTCGTTTCTTCCTGAATCTAAGAATAAATAGTGATTTAGAAAATATTGTGATAATCTTTCTTTATTTGGATAATCTAGCCAAAAGAAGTCTACTCCAATATTAGTAAGTGAATGTAACATTATTTTCATAATTATATCTAAAAAATGTGGATTGAATGGTGTGAATGGAATTACTGTATTATCATTTACTTTTATGTATTCTAATACTTTTTTATACATTTCTTCGTGAGGATAAATTCCTTCTATAGGATTTATATTAACACCTACTCTAACACCTCTATTATGCATTTTAGATATAAATTCATTAGGGTTTGGTATAAGAGTTCTATCAAATGTATAACCAGTATTATATCTATTATTTGTTATATGCCAAGTTTTATCTAATAATAAAACTGATATAGGTATTTCCTCTTTTTCAAATCTATTAAATAATTTATCTAATGCAGCTTCTTTGTAACCATAATTCTTGCTCCACCAATTTCCTAGAGCATATCTTGGTATTAAAGGAGCTCTACCTGTTAATGCAAAGTAATCTTTTAAAGCCAAATCAAAGTCATCTTTATATACAAATACATATATATCTAGTGAATTTGATTGTTTTTTTACAAAGTTACCATTTATATCAAGTAATAATGAATTTGAATCATCTATACTACTAAATCCACTTGATGAGAAAATTCCTTTAATATACTTTTTTTCTGAATCTAAAGACACTAAAGATGCATCATAAGTTCTAACTTCTGGATGTTTGTAATACCAAAAATCATCTGAGGAAGTTGGTTGTATTTTTAAACTTGATGATGTAATTGGATTATTTTTTTTATATGTTAATTTAAAATACTCTGTTTTTAGTTCTATATATTTACTATCCTCATTCACATCAAATTTAGGTACAGGAAAATTTCTACACAATACAAGTTGTGTAGGAGCATCAATAAACAATCCATTCTTACTATACTCTATTCTTACTAACCTTTCTGTTAGTACACTAATTCTATAGTTATTTCCTGTTAATATGGAATCTGGATTAGTTTTTGCTTTATTTAAATCAAAATGAAACTGATTACCTAAGTCATACATAGCAACACCCTCTATTTTCAATACAATTTTATCATTATTTTAAATAAAAATAAAGAAAAAAAAAAGAAAATAATTATATATTCTCAATTTTTATAAAGTTTGTACTTCTTGATTTTTTAATAGGAAATCCACCAGTTACTATTATTTTAGTTTCTTCTTTTATATCAAGTATGTTTTTTACTTCTTCTTTTGCATTTTCTATTATTTCATCTGTACTATTAAATTTTTTTACTACTATAGGTATTATACCCCAATTAAGCGATAAACTTGTTGCTGTTTTTTTATCAGGAGTTGTTGCTATTATTGGACAATTTGGTCTATAGCTACTAACTCTTCTTGCTGTATATCCACTGTTTGTAGATGTGACAATTGCACTTACGTTTATCATATTAGCTATATCTACAGTACTATATGCAAGTGCAGCTGTAGTATCTTCTTTTTTATCACTATTTTTATCCATTAACATCTTTTTATAATCAAGGTTTTTTTCTGTTTCTCTTATTATTTTAGTTATGGTTGCTGTTGCCTCTTTAGGATAATTACCGATAGCAGTTTCTCCACTTAACATAACTGCATCTACACCATCTATAACAGCATTTGCAACATCTGATACTTCTGCTCTTGTTGGTCTTGTTTTTGTTTCCATTGATGAAAGCATTTCTGTTGCGACAATGCATATTTTATTTTTTTCTTGTGCTTTTCTTACTATCATTTTTTGTGCACATGGTAATTTTTCTAACTCTATTTCAACACCTAAATCTCCTCTTGCCACTAATATTCCATCACTAACTTTTACTATATTTTCAATATCATCTATTGCACTTTGATTTTCAATTTTACTAATTAGTTGAGTATGTTCATTTCTTTCTCCAATTAAAATATCGTTAACATCAAGTACATCATTTGCATTTCTAACAAATGAAAGTGAAAGAAAATCAATGTCTAAGTTAGATGAGAATAATATATCATCTTTATCTGCAATAGATAAAAAATCTATGTCAAGAGGTGTATCTAATACATTTATTCTCTTATTATCTTTTAATATTCCCCCTCTTATTACTTTACACATTATGTCTGTATTTTTTATTCCAATAACAGAAAGTTCAATAGCACCTTCATCTAATATAAGCACACTTTCAATATCCAAACTACGAGATAAATTTTTATGCGTTATATTAATCATACCATTAGTTCCATCTGATTCTTTGGGTGTTAATGTAACTATATTTCCTTCTTTTAATTCAATATATCCGTTTTTAAAAGTACCTACTCTTATCTCTGGACCTTTAGTATCAAACATGATTCCTACATTAGTATTTAATTTTTTATTAATTTTTCGTATTTTTTCTACTACTAAAGATGCAAAATCATGATTTGAATGCGATAAGTTAACTCTAGCAACATCCATACCCTCTTTTATCATTTTTATAAGTATTTCATCATCAATAGAAGAAGGTCCAATAGTACATATAAGTTTTGTTTTTTTCATAATATAATCACCATTATTATTATAACAATTTTTATTTATAATAAAAGGAAATATAAAATTTTTTACACATGTATACAAAAAAAAGAATTAGTTTAAACTAATTCAAATTTATATTATTCAGTTTTTCCATTTTCTCTAAATCTTAGTTTAGGATCTAATACTTTTTTTCTCAATCTAATATCATCTGGTGTTATTTCTACTAATTCATCATCTTCTATAAATTCTAAGGCCTCTTCTAGTGAGAATTTTTTTGGTGGAACAAGTGTAATTGCATCATCTGATCCAGATGCTCTTGTATTTGTTAATTGTTTGTTTTTACATGGATTTACATTTAAATCTTCGGGTCTATTATGAATTCCTATTATCATACCAATATATACTTCTGTTGCAGGTGTCACTATTAAAGTTCCCCTATCTTCTAAGTTCCATAGAGAATATCCCATAGTTTTTCCATTTTCCATTGATACAAGTACACCATTTTTTCTTCCTTGTATCTTACCAACATATGGCATATATGAATGGAAACTTTTTACCATTACACCTTCACCTTTTGTAGCATTAATAAATTGACTTCTATATCCAATAATACCTCTTGTAGGAACAAGATATTCTATTTTAGTATATCCATCTTTTGATTCAATAGTTTCTAGTATTCCTTTTCTCTCATTTAACGAATTTATTACAGTTCCGCTATAATCATCTGGTAAAGTAATTATTACTTTTTCAAATGGTTCACATTTAACACCATCTATTTCTTTTAATATTACTTCTGGTTTTGATACAGATAATTCATATCCTTCTCTTCTCATATTTTCAAGTAATATTGATAAATGTAATTCACCCCTACCATATACCTTATATCCATCTAAACCATCTAATGGTAATACTTTAAGTCCTACATTTGTTTCTAATTCTCTATCTAACCTATCTTTTATATGTCTTATCGTTACAAATTTACCACTACGTCCTGCAAATGGACTTGAATTTACTAAAAAATTCATAGATAAAGTTGGTTCTTCTATATGTATCATTTCCATTGGATTTATGAAATCTTTATCGCATATAGTTTCGCCAATAGAAACATCACTTATTCCAGCAACTGTTACTATATCTCCATAATATGCTTCTTTAACTTCTTTTCTTTTAATTCCTTCATTTATAAATAATTTAGTTATTCTTGCTTTTTCAATAGTTCCATCTACTCTTGATACTGCTACTTCTTCACCAACAGTAATCTTTCCTTTTGATATTCTTCCTATTCCTAATCTTCCTATATATTCATCATATGCTAAGGATGATACTTGCATTTGAAGTGGATCATTTTCATTTCCCTCATATGGTTTAACTGTATCAACTATTAAATCTAATAATGGTATTAAGTCATTATTTGTATCATGTTCATTTTTCCTTGCAATTCCATCTCTTGCAATTCCATATATTATTGGAAAATTAAGTTGTTCATCTGTTGCATTTAATGATAAGAATAAATCAAAAGTCATATCAACTACTTCTGTACTTCTAGCATCTTTTTTATCTATCTTATTTATAAATAGTATTGGTTTAAGTCCTACCTCAAGTGATTTTTCTAAAACAAATCTAGTTTGTGGCATTGGGCCTTCTTTTGCATCTACTAAAAGAATAACACTATCTACTGTTTTCATTATTCTTTCAACCTCTGATGAAAAATCAGCATGACCTGGAGTATCTACTATATTTATCTTTATACCCTTATACTTTATAGAACAGTTTTTAGAATATATAGTAATTCCTCTTTCCCTCTCTAAATCATTTGAATCCATTACTTGACTTACTTCTTCATCTTTACCAGATAAAGTTCCCGTTTGTTTTAACATAGCATCTACTAATGTAGATTTACCAGCATCAACGTGTGCAATAACTGCAATATTAATTATTTTTTCCATAAACTTCACTCACTTTTTATACAAGTATAAATATTAGCACAAAATAATAAAAAAAGAAACTATTTTTAAATAATTTCTTTTAAACTAGTTTTTATTACTACTATTATACTCCTGCTTTTAGTATGTATGGATCAGTATTTGTTCCTTTACCACTTTCTATTATGACATTTGATTTTAGGTAGATGGTTGGGAAAACGGAAAGCGAACCAGCAGCATCGGCGCCATCAGCACGTCCAA
>ERZ857965.4063-NODE-4063-length-10359-cov-3.082104_pt1 | contig 10359 bp, 9 predicted proteins | sample MGYA00519758_ERZ857965 | MGnify/ENA primary metagenome ERZ857965 (study PRJEB31778, sample SAMEA3449381) | human gut metagenome | biome: human gut; feature: human-associated habitat; material: faeces | place: United Kingdom | collected 2010/2012 ...
CCAAACGATACTGCTGGATGTCCGGCCGATCCTCGTTCACCGGACGGACAGTGATCTCCGCTGGGTCACGCTGGTAGACCCAGGAGATGTCCATAACCTCTCGGGAGATGGTGGCGGAAAACAGGCCAAGATTTTTCCGATTTGGCATCATGTCCAAAATCTTGGTCACATCGTCAATAAAGCCCATGTCCAGCATCCGGTCGGCCTCATCCAAGATCACGGTCTGTACCTTGTCCAGCCGGATGGTGCGCCGCTTCTTATGATCCATCAGCCGTCCCGGCGTGGCCACTACGATCTGGGGCTTTTTCTTCAGCTGGTTCACCTGCTTGTCAATGGGCTGACCGCCGTACAGGCAGACCACCCGAACCCCCTTTTTCAGGGCAGACAGCTCCCGCAGGTCATCGCGGATCTGCAAGGCCAGCTCCCTGGTAGGCGCCAGGATGAGCGATGTCACATCGGTGCCTTCCGGGTCGGTGTGCTCTACAATGGGGATGCCAAAAGCATAGGTCTTGCCGGTGCCGGTGGGTGCCTTGGCTACTACGTCTTGATCGTCCATCAAAAAGGGGATACACCCGCTCTGAATGGGGGTTGCCACCTCATATCCTTTGTTTTGTAAGGCGCCCATCACCTCAGGGGACAGCGCCAGTGTGTCATACCGCCGTGCTTCTGCGGTCTCCACCCCGTTTATTTCCATGTTTTCCATCGGTTCCTTTCATATCTTTCGTTCAAATCTTATCACACCCGTCCCCTTTATGCAAGCAGGGTTTCTGCGATCTACAAATTCATAAAAAATTATTTTGCACTTTTCTTTTTTTATAGTATACTGATAGAGTCTTTTCTTGTACTTTATATTGACAGAGGAGGATTCCATGTCTGATTATCCTAGAGATCAACGCAACCGCGGCAACGGTGATAACTCCGGTATCCCATGGCCGCTTATTATCATCGCCTTTTGCATCTTTTGGCCGGTGGGGATTCTGCTCCTGCTGCTGAAGTTCTCCCAAGATGCCAAGCTCCAACAGCACAAGGAGGATTGGGTCAACGCTTTGAACAACCAAGATATTCCCTTCGCCCAGCGGCAGGAGGCGGCCGCTCAGCGGCAGGCAGAGCGCCAGGCTGCTCGGCGGGCACGCTATGCCCACGCCCATGAATGGGCACAAGCGCAACCGCAGACGCCGCCGCCCCAGTCCCCGCCCAAGGAGGACAGTCAGCCTCACTCCGAGCGCACAGCGGAGGAGAAGATCCGACAGCAAGCACGGCAGCAGGCAAAGCGCCGGACGAATCAGCAAACCCACAAGGCACCGCGTTCCAACCGCCGCTCTCCTGCCAGTCTGAAAAGCGGCACCGCCCTCTCCGTTGTAGGTGGCATCCTCGCCGTTTTCTTTGGGATGATCACCTGCAACGTCTTTTTGGACTGGATCCCCATTGATGCTTTATATGCCGTCCAGCAGTCCATCGTCCCCTTCTTCCTCACTGGCATCGGCGGCGGTTTATTCGCCTGGGGGCGGTTCCGGCACCGGCAGAGCAAGCGGCTGCGGCGGATGCTGAACATGATCGGCAAACAGACCGTGCTTGACATCCGCCAGCTGGCGGATGCCCTGGGGTACAGCTATCCCAAGACCTGTGATGATATTCAGGAGCTCATTGACGGCGGCTATCTGGGCGAGAACGCCTACATCAATATGGCCACCGGCCAGCTCTTCCTGGATACCGATGGATTCCAGAGCGTGGAAAAAAAGAAGCCTTCTCAGGAAGAAGCCACCGACCAGGACGCCAAGCTGCTGGCAGAGATCCGCCAGCTGGATGATGATATTGACGATGAGGAGATGAGCCGGAAAATTCGGCGCATTGAGGAGTGTACCGAGCACATCCTGGAGTACCAGAAGAAGCACCCGGACAGAGCGTCCGAGCTGCACACCTTCCTAGATTACTACCTGCCCACCACCATGAAGCTCCTCCACGCCTATGCAGAGCTGGAGGAACAGGGGGTGGCTGGGGATAACATCTCCACCACCAAAGCCCGCATTGAGTCCACCATGGACAGCGTGGTGCAGGGGTTCGAGGCACAGCTGGACAAGCTCTTTGAGGGGAGTATGCTGGATATTTCGGCGGATATTTCGGTGATGGAAAAAATGCTCTCCCGAGACGGTCTGGCCGGCGGCATGAAGATGCCCAAGGCGCCCACGGAACCGGAAACGCCTGCCCAGTCCGCTCCCTACACCCCCACGCTGACCCTGGATCCCAACGGCGACAGCGGTACAGCGGTACAGGCTATGCCGGAGGAGGGGCAGAACTGACCGCTCATGCAACGCAAACACGGAGTCTTTGGACTCCGTGTTTTTTGCTCCATCGCTTTGTCTGCTAAAAAATACGTCTGTTTTCTTGCTCTTTTTGGGCGCTTCGTCAAGAAACGACCGTGTTGTTTGAGAACACCTATGGGAAAAGCGATCAATCCAGCGTTTAAGTGAGATATTTCAAGAAAATACTATCCTATCTTAGAATAACCGTGGAATTCACAGAAAATTCAGAAAAAATTCACTTGCTAATTTCCCACACCTGCATTATTATTATAGTTGCACCTGGCACTCCCATCTTTTGAGTGCTAGATTCACTCAAATTGTTTATAATAAAATGATTTACTATAAGGAGGCAATCCACTATGAAACTGAAACCTCTGGCTGATCGCGTCATCATCAAGATGGTAGAAGCAGAAGAAACCACCAAGGGCGGCATCATCCTCACCGGCAGCGCCAAGGAAAAGCCCGATGTCGCAGAAGTCCTGGCCGTTGGCCCCGGCGGTGTCGTGGACGGCAAGGAAGTGGAAATGACCGTCAAGGTGGGCGATCATGTCATCACCAGCAAGTATGCTGGCACCCAAGTCAAAATCGACGGCGAAGAACTGACCATCGTCCGTCAGGGTGATATTCTGGCTGTCGTTGAATAAGCCTTTCTCACACCCACTACAGCCCGCCTGACAGGCGGCGCTGCTCTCACTTGAACTCAACATTCGGAGGTAACACACTATGGCAAAACTGATCAACTACGGCGAAGAAGCTCGCCGCGCTCTCCAGGCTGGCGTAGACCAGCTGGCTAACACCGTCAAGATCACCATGGGTCCCAAGGGCCGCAACGTGATCCTGGACAAGAAATTCGGCACCCCTCTGATCACCAACGATGGCGTGACCATCGCCCGTGAAATCCAGCTGGCTGACCCGTTTGAAAACATGGGCGCATCCGTGGTCAAGGAAGTGGCCACCAAGACCAACGATGTAGCTGGCGATGGCACCACCACCGCTACCCTGCTGGCTCAGTCCATCATCACCGAAGGCATCAAGAATCTGGCCGCCGGCGCCAACCCCATGGTCATGAAGAAGGGCATCACCAAGGCCACCAAGGCCGCCATCGAAGCCATCAAGGCCAACAGCAAGCCCGTCAGCGGCACCGAAGACATCGCCCGTGTCGGCGCCATCTCCTCTGGTGACGAGACCATTGGCAAACTGATCGCAGAGGCCATGGAAAAGGTCTCCCACGACGGCGTCATCACCGTGGAAGAATCTAAGACCGCCGAGACCTATTCTGAGGTCGTGGAAGGGATGCAGTTCGACCGGGGCTATATCACGCCTTATATGGTCACTGACACGGAGAAGATGGAAGCGATTCTGGACGAACCTCTGGTGCTGATCCACGACAAGAAGATCTCCGCCATTCAGGATCTGCTGCCCATTCTGGAACAGATCGCAAAGATGGGCAAACCCCTGCTGATTATCGCAGAGGACGTGGAAGCAGAAGCCCTGTCCACCCTGATCGTCAACAACCTGCGTGGCGCCCTGAAGGTCTGCTGCGTCAAGGCACCTGGCTTTGGCGATCGCCGGAAGGAAATGCTCCAAGATATCGCCATCCTGACCGGCGGCATGGTCATCTCCTCTGAAACTGGTATTGAGCTGTCTCAGGTCAACCTGTCCATGCTGGGCAGCGCCCGTCAGGTGAAGGTCACCAAGGAGACCACCACCATCGTCGATGGCGCTGGCAACGCAGAGGACATCAAGGCTCGTGTGGCTCAGATTCGCAGCCAGATCGAGAACACCACCTCTGAATATGACAAGGAAAAGGCCATGGAACGTCTGGCTAAGCTGGCCGGCGGCGTGGCTGTCATCAAGGTTGGCGCTGCCACCGAAGCAGAGATGAAGGAACTGAAGCTGCGTGTGGAAGACGCTCTGAATGCCACCCGTGCAGCCGTGGAAGAAGGCATCGTAGCCGGCGGCGGCACCGCTTACGTCAACGCCATCCCCGCTGTGGAAGCCCTGATGGCAGACGCAGAAGGCGATGAAAAGACCGGTATCTCCATCATCGCCAAGGCTCTGACCGCTCCTGTCAAGCAGATCGCTGCCAACGCTGGCATTGACGGCTCCGTGGTGCTGGATCGCATCCTGAACAGCAGCAAGACCGGCTACGGCTTTGACGCCTATAAGGAAGAATACTGCGACATGATCTCCTCCGGTATTGTTGACCCCACCAAGGTCACCCGTTCCGCTCTGGAAAACGCTTCCTCCGTGTCCAGCATCCTGCTGACCACCGAAGCCTGCGTAGCCGACAAGCCCGAACCTCCCGCACCTGCTCCTGCTGGCGCTCCCGATATGGGCGGTATGTACTAATTCGGACGGTTTTCCACAGCCCATTCTTCAAACTTGCACTACACCCCCTGGTTCTTCCAGGGGGTGTTTTTGATGTCGATAAAACGCAGCCTGATGTATGGTTCCCTTAGACCCAGTTGATGAGACGTGGGCATTTTTCATATTTTGTATTTTCTTATGTGCATTTTCCTGTAATTTATCTTAATTTTTAGTTATTATTTGTTATTTTCCCATAATTCTCTTGACATTACTTTCCTCATCAATATAATAGTATGTGTAAGGAAAATTTTCCTACTAATTAGATAGATTAGGAAAATACGGTGCTTGCAATTTTTACGGAGGCAATTCTATGATTGTATCATGCCTATCTTAACGGATAACAATGATCATTTTTTAGAAAGGAGAGTTTAGAATTATGCGCAAACTTTCTTGTGTAGTTGCCGTTATTGGCCCAATGCTCTTAATCACGATTTTGTCCGCTGTCACCTGGCAGATGAATCAGCAAAGAACCATATCCTTTGATGCGTCCGCCTATGCGATCTGGATGTTGGTTATGGGGCTTTTGGTAGGGCTGTACCTGGCGCTGACCCTGGTGGTACTGCCTAAGTGCGCCACCCCTACGCTGGTTATTTGCGCCGTGATGGGTGCCATTTTCGCCCTGGCGCTGGCCGTCATCGACTGGTTTGGCTTCTACATCCCGCAGCCCATCCGTCTGGAGTCCCTGACCACCCTGAACCTGACTGGTGTGCTGGTGGTAGGCAACCTGGCCTGCGCTGTACTGGCAAAGCGGGGTTGTGCTGGGACGGAATAAACGAATATGGCAGGGAGCCGCTTCGAGCGGCTTCCCTGCCTTTTGTTTTGCCTTATTTCTGCTCTATGGCGTCCGCCGCCATATCAAGGGCTTTGCCGATGAAGCTGACTTTACGCTCACTGATGACCTTGCCCTGGACGGAAATGGTCACATCTGCCACGGCGAACTGATCTCCTTTGGAGTCCTCTGTGTTCCCCATGAGGGTCTGCCACTGGACGTTGATGTTCTCCTTGGTGATGGGTTCTGCCGTCTCCACCTGGTAGCTCATAGCCTGGGAGAAGGCGGAGTTGGAGCTGGATGCCACTTTCACTCCGTTCTCCTCCTGGTAGACCTGGATGGTGTAGAACACCTTGTCCGACTCCTGCGCAATGTACTTTTCATTGGGAGATATGGTGTTCTCATAGATGAGATTGGAGGCTGAGGCATCCGCGGAGGTGCTTGTCTCGGCACTGCATCCGATCAAGGACGCCAACAGAGCCAGTACCAGCATTCCAGTAAAAAATTTTTTCATAGTGTTCTCCTTCTGATGGGCTTGCTCTATCGAATCATCGCATTTTTCGCCACGGCATCTCCCAAAGGAAACAGTGTGGCAGATTGAAAGTTGTCTACTCTGATGCCCTCCAAAATAATCCCTCCGAAGATGCAATTTGCCGAAATAGCTCATGCGTCTTTTTAGGTGGGTTGTATACGGATAAGTTCAGGCAATCCCAATCAAATACCAAAAGCATAGCTTCATTGGGGAATAAGCAATTCAATGTTCCTGCTTGACGATCCATCATCTCTGAAATAGCTTTTTCAATCATTTTGGGATTCGGCTTATCCACCCACTCATTCCATAAAACTGCGATATGATAATAACACATCAGTTTCAAAATAACGCTTACAAACCGATCCTTTATCAATATATGCTTCGGACTATTGAGCAGATAATCTTCCACATCAAAAAATTGTCCATCCCTATCTTCTGATACTCTTTCAGGAAGGGAATCTATAATATAGCACTCCTTCGCAAGCAATTCGTCTAACATTTCTGTAAAATCATGCAATGAAATCACCTCCGCAAATGGAATCTCGTAGAAAGGCTCCTGCGCCAATCGAGAAATGCGATAAAAACCCGCTGTAATTTATGCAAATTACAGCGGGTGAAATGGTGGTGGAGACTGGGGGACTCGAACCCTCGGCCTCATGCGTGTGAAGCATGCGCTCTAACCAGCTGAGCTAAGCCTCCATAGTAAGATAGGAAGCGAGACGCTTCCTATCTGTGGTGACCCGTACGGGATTCGAACCCATGTTACAGCCGTGAAAGGGCCGTGTCTTAACCACTTGACCAACGGGCCATTGAATTTTATCTTAAAAGGGTGGGTCGCTCCACCCTTTTAAGAGGTGGTAGCGGCGACTGGATTTGAACCAGTGACACTGCGGGTATGAACCGCATGCTCTAGCCAACTGAGCTACGCCGCCATTTCGGTTTCGCTCGGAAGCATTTCGTGACCGGCGGAACAATGACTATTATAGTCAGGTAGGGTCGATTTGTCAAGCACTTTTTTTCAAAAAAGCGAAAACTTTTTCCCTGGTGTTTTTTCCCCGTTTTTTTCGTCAGTGAATTGACAAAATCCCAAATCTGTTATAAGGTGTTTTCCATGAGTTACGTTTTCTTTGACCTGGAATGGAACCAGGGGTATCCCCACAGCGTGGAGGATAAATTAGATGAGATCATCCAGATCGGCGCCTGCTGTCTGGAGCAGTGGGACAGTCAGCCGGAGCCTTTCTCCTGTTACGTCCGTCCCACCATCCACAAAAAGCTCCACCATCGGGTGCGCAAGATGCTCCCGCTGGATATGGACACCTTGAAGCAGGCGGACGGCTTTCGGGCAGCGGCGCGGAAGTTCTTCCAGTGGTGCGGCAGCGACCCTGTCTTTTTCACCTGGGGCAACAGTGACATCCGGGTGCTGGACATGAACCTGTGTTGGTACGGTATGGAGGAATTTCTGGAGCTGGAGATCTACGACCTCCAGCGCGCCTTTGACCTGCTGGTGCTTCACACCGATCAGCAGGCCGCCCTAAAGGACGCTGTGGAGACACTGGGTCTGGGGGAGGATCGGGAATATCATGATGCAGGCAACGATGCGTTCTACACTGCGCTCATCGGCGCGGAGCTGGTGCGCCGCTATGGCAAGCTGCCCACCCAGGAGGAATTGGGGCAGATGGAAGCGGCGCTGCGGCGGGAACGCCGCCTGCGAGCAGCCCAAGAGGCAGGTATCCGCCTGCAAGAGGTATTGTCTCTGGAGCCCCCCATCTATCACCGCTCTTTCGGCCTGTATAAGACGGTGGACGAATGCCTGAGCAGCAAGAGTGCCCGTGTCATCCGCTGTCCCAAGTGCGACAGCTGGCTGTGCAACGGGAGCTGGCTGAAGGTGGAGGAGCGCTATATCGCCCGCAGCCGCTGTTTGGAACACGGCCGGTTTTACACCTGTGTGACCATCCACCAAAGCCCCCTGGGCGCCAGAGGGAACATGGATCTGTTCTCCCCAGAGACCTTTTCGCCAGAACTGTACCGGCTTTGCAAGCTGGGCGGCAAGACCATCACCATGGGCAAGATCGTCCGCAAGCGCACCCGCACCCGTAAGCGCAAGCGCAAGGTAAAGCCCAAGCTGGAATCCGAATCCTAAAACGAAACACCCGTCCGAATGCTGCCCGGACGGGTGTTTCGTTTTGCCGATAAAAAAGGCGTGGTTCCCCACGCCTTTTTGCTGCAAGATGATCTTGCAGTAACTGCTTGCATTTCCTCGAAAGGAACGACGTCAGTCTTCGAACTCAAATTCGTCCTTGAACCGTTCCTTGAAGATACCATACACGCTGTCCAGGATGGCTTCATCTTCCACTGCAACGTAGGCTTCTTCTTCGTCATTGCCTTCGATTTCTTCCACCTGGAGGATCACGATCTCCATATCGTCATCTTCTACTGGGAAAAGGACAATGTACTGCTTGTCCTGGTAGTCCACCAGATCCAGCAGCTCAAACTGTTCCTCGTTGCCTTCATCGTCATGCAGGGTCAGGATGGTAACTTCCTCGTCTTCCATCGGAATGTTCTTGTTGTCGTCCATATGATTTTGTTCTCCTTCAAATAATACAAATACACAGGGTGTCGCTCTTTATTGTATCAGAGCGACAGGGAAAAAGCCATGTAGAATCCCCCAAAATTCCAAATGGATCGGGGCGTCTTTCCAGCAATTACAGCGCTTCCGGTTTATACAGCTCCGTTTCCATATCCTTGATGATCTGAACCCGCTCTGCATGGCGGCCGCCCTGGAAGGTGGCACCGAAAAAGGCGTCCACAATGGCCTTGGCCAGCTCATCTCCCACCACACGGGCGCCCATGGCCACGATCTGGCAGTTGTTGTGCTCTACGATCATGCGGGCGGTGTACGGCTCGCTGCACACACCAGCGCGGATGCCAGGAACCTTATTGGCAGCCAGAGAGATGCCCACGCCGGTGCCGCAGACCAGAACGCCCTTATCCACTTCGCCAGCCTTGATCGCTTCCGCCACCTTGCGGCCCATGATGGGATAATCCACTCGCTTGGTGGGGTCGTTGACACCGTAATCCACACATTCATAGCCCTTGCCCTTCAGGTACTCCAGCAGGGTGTTCTTCAAATCGACTGCGGCATGGTCGCAGGCAAAGCCAATTTTCATGTCAGTATCCTCCTCACAGCTGCTTGCTGTATCTGTTGCGCAGACCGGTACAGCCGGTGCGCTGGGTTTCTTCTCATCAAGGTATTATACTACACCGATTTTCCCTTGTAAATACAGGATACCCACCCTTTTCCCCGGCTCACTGTCCGCCAGCGGCGGTAATTCACATATTATTTACGAAAGACTTGTTGACCTTTCCAGGGAGATGGAGTATCATACTTTACGAAATCTTAACCTCATCTCGATGCTATAAGGAGTTTTATTCGTGAACTTTCTCCGTAAACTCATGTACGGCCGATACGGCTCCGATCAACTGAACCTGTTTCTGCTCATCGCCTGCCTGATCTGCTGGCTGTTGTGCCGTTTCATCAAGGCACCCATCGTTGTTCAGATCCTCTCTGTGGCCGGGTATGTGCTCATCTTCTACTCCCTCTACCGCACCTTCTCTCGGAACTACGACCGCCGACGGGCAGAAAACAACAGATTTTTATCCATCACAGACCCCATTACCCGAAACTTCCGGCGCATGAACGCCCAGGCACGGGATCGGGATCACAAGTACTTCCGCTGCCCTACCTGCGGCCAACTGCTGCGGGTGCCCAAGGGCAAGGGACGCATCCACATCTCCTGCCGCAACTGCGGCGCATCCTTTGAAAAAAAGACCTGACCTGCGCAAAACCGCTCTGGAGAGACGTCCAGAGCGGTTTTTTCTTCTGTCACCGATCCCGTCCGTCCAGCGGAACTTGGATCTCTTTCAAAAAGCGGTAATACGGCCACAGCCACTGATAGCCCTCCGCCAGGGTCAGGACGAGAGAGTGGGAAAACAGCGTCTCGTCTGGCGGGAATGCGGTGCAGAGGGAGAGGTTCTTCCGGTTGAACCAGGGCTGGAGCAGCTGGGACACGGTTCCCTTGGGGCGCTTATACTCCTCCCCTTCCAGATGGAACAAATCCTGCTCGTTGAGCTTCTGCGCCAGCGTCTCCATCCGTTCCGGGTTGTCCAGGATGTGCTGACGGTAGGCGGCCATGAGGGAGGGCTTGGGGCAGTAGTAGCCCATACCGTACTCGTACCCCTCCGGATAGATCTCAAAATAAAACACCGGCTCCACTGTGGCCCACTGCTCTACCGGCGGGCGCAGGGTGAACCACAGGTGGTCTTTGTACGGCCCCCGTCCGTGGAGCCGGCGGGCGTCCCGATAGATCCGAGACACATGGACATTGAAC
>ERZ857965.4066-NODE-4066-length-10346-cov-13.891361_pt1 | contig 10346 bp, 9 predicted proteins | sample MGYA00519758_ERZ857965 | MGnify/ENA primary metagenome ERZ857965 (study PRJEB31778, sample SAMEA3449381) | human gut metagenome | biome: human gut; feature: human-associated habitat; material: faeces | place: United Kingdom | collected 2010/2012 ...
CGATGATCGGGTTATCCGGGTTGGTGTTCACATCGGCATCGGGCGCAAAGTCCATAGTAAAGCCGTATTCCTTCAGATAAGCACCGATGGTCTGCCCCATGGCGCGGGCATCCTCGGGGTCGCCGCTTGCGCCCACGGCTGCGGCGCTGGCGTAGCGTGGCAGCGTAAACGCATCGTTGTTCGCCAGACGGGCGATAAAGCCGCCCTCCTCATCCACCGTGATGAACAGCGGCGTGGCGCTGGCGGCCTGCAAGTCTTTATTGAAGCGCACCAGCTGGGACGGTGACTCGATATTTTTGCCAAACTGGCAGATGCCGCCCACGGGGTATTGCTGCAGCGCCCTGCGCATATCGTTCGTCACAGTGGTCACGCCATCGGCCTTGGCATCGTTGATCGTTTCCTGCGAAAGGCTCAGATCGAGCGCATCCGGGCGGACGATGAAAAGCTGGCCGACCTTTTCTTCCAGCGTCAGCGCGTCCACAAGCTCTTGAACGGTAGCGTACATGGGAAAATTCTCCTTTGACAAAGCAGTTTTCAACATTATACCACGACGCGGGTGGAAAATAAAATAAAAAAGTGTAAAATTATAGCTGTGAGGACACAACCTTGTAACAACACGGGGTTACAATACCCCCAAACAGGGAGGAAACGCGGATGAACAACATACTGATCGTGGAGGATGAGCACCTGATCGCGCGGCTGATCGAGATGACGCTGACCCGCGCCGGGTACCGCTGCACGCTGGCCGAGGATGGCCGGACGGCGGCGGATCTCATCGAAACCACCAATTTTGATATGGCGCTTTTGGATATTATGCTGCCCGGCCTGGACGGTTATGCACTGTTGGAATGTCTGCGGCCCCAGGGCGTGCCGGTCATCTTTATCACGGCCAAAAGTGCGGTGAAGGACCGCGTGCAGGGGCTGCGCCTGGGCGCGGACGATTACATAACCAAGCCGTTTGCGGCAGAGGAGCTTGTTGCCCGGATGGAGACGGTTTTGCGCCGCACCGGGCGCGGCGGGCGGGAGCTGTGCGCCTACGACGTGGTGCTGGACACGGTCAACCACACCGCCCGCCGGAACGGTGAGCCTGTGGAGCTGCGCCGCCTGGAATACGATCTGTTGGAGCTTTTGATGCGCAACCGCGGCGCGGCGCTCTACCGCGACGTGATGTATGAGCGCGTCTGGGGCGGCATCCCCGACACCGAAAGTCTGCGCACCGTTGACACCCACATTGCCCGTCTGCGCAAAAAGCTCGGCTGGACGGACAAGATCGAGACGGTGTACAAGATCGGGTATCGGTTGAAGAAGGAAGATTGAAAGAGTAACGGCAGCTCTGTAGGGGCCGGGCATGCCCGGCCCGCAGCCTTGCCATTGCCGCCCCTTTATCTTTTGCATTGTAGGGAGGGGTCTTGACCCCTCCGCAGCCTTTCGCCGGCGCCCCGTCATCCCTTTGCCGCCCAATCCACTCCTAACTCCTCCCTCCTAACTCCACCCTCCACCCTCTCCCTTTCCCAAAACTTTACAAACTTTACACGCTCTACACAAAACCTGCCCCCTCTTTGCAAAACCTTTACCGCGATTGTACCGTACTATGGTCGAAACCGGCGCAAAACCGCGGTACAATTAGCTTGCTTCCGGTGAAGCACTAGCAAAACATCCAAACTATACCACATAAATTTGGGAAAAAGGGAGAATACACACATGAAACGTACTTCTGCAATTGCTGCCGTTACCGCTGCTGCGCTGGCTCTGAGCCTGGCTGCCTGCGGCTCTGCCGATTCCGCCGCTGCTTCCTCTGCTCCTGCAGAGAGCACCGCCGCTTCCACCGAGGCTGCCTCCTCCGAGGCCCCTGCTTCTGAGGCTGCCCCTGCCGGTGACTTCGACGCCGACCAGGACATCACGGTCATCTCCCGTGAGGACGGCTCCGGCACCCGCGGCGCCTTCATCGAGCTGACCGGTGTCGAGGAGAAGAACGCCGACGGCAAGAAGGTCGATAACACTACCGAGGCCGCCGCCATCCAGTCCAGCACCAACGGCGTCATGACCGCCGTCGCCAACGATGAGACCGCTATCGGTTACATCAGCCTCGGCTCTCTGAGCAATGACGTCAAGGCTGTCACCGTCGGCGGCGTCGAGGCCTCCGCTGAGACCGTCAAGGACGGCAGCTACGTTCTGTCCCGTCCGTTCAACATCGTCACTAACGGCGACGCGACGGACCCCGTGGCCGTCGATTTCATCGCCTACTGCCTGAGCAAGGACGGCCAGGCCATCGCTACCGACAACGGCTACATCGGTGAGGACGGCGCGGACTTTACCTCCGCCCAGCCCGAGGGCAAGATCGTCGTCGGCGGTTCTTCCTCCGTCTCTCCGCTGATGGAGAAGCTGATCGAGGCTTACAAGACCGTCAACCCCAACGCCGAGCTGGAGCTCCAGACCACCGATTCCACCACCGGCGTCTCCGGTGCGCTGGAGGGCACCTACACCATCGGCATGGCCAGCCGTGAGCTGAAGGACTCCGAGGTCGAGGGCGGCGCCAAGGCTGCCGTCCTGGCGCTGGATGGCATCGCCGTCGTCGTCAACCCCGGCAACACCACCGACGACCTGACCGTTGACCAGATCAAGGGCATCTACACCGGCGAGCTGACCACCTGGGCGGATGTGCAGTAACTAAGCAGTCTTGTAGGGGCGGGGCATGCCCCGCCCGCAGCGTACCCGTGACCGCGCGGTTATGGGAAGGCTGCGGGCCGGACATGTCCGGCCCCTACATGGCATATAACCAAAGGAGTATAGGAAAATGACCTCCAAGCTAAAAGAAGGCGTTATGCAGGGTGTGTTCACTCTCTGCGCCTGTGTGTCCATCCTGGCGGTGGCACTGATCTGCATCTTCCTGTTTGCCAACGGCGTGCCCACCCTGTTCAAGATCGGCCCGCTCAAGTTCCTGCTGGGCACGACATGGAAGCCCGGCAACGACATCTTCGGCATCCTGCCGATGATCCTGGGCAGCATCTACGTCACGGCGGGGGCTATCCTCGTCGGCGTGCCCATCGGCCTGCTGACGGCCATCTACATGTCCAAGTTCGCGTCGCCCCGCATCAATAAGGTCATGCTCCCGGCGGTGCAGCTGCTGGCCGGCATCCCGTCCGTCGTCTACGGCTTCTTCGGCATGATCGTGCTTGTGCCCGCCGTGCAGGCCATGGTCAAGTCGCCGTTTTTCAAAACCGTGCTCCACGTCAAGAGCGGCAAGGGCATGAGCCTGTTTACCGCCGCCGTGCTGCTGGGCATCATGATCCTGCCCACCATCATCACGGTCAGCAAGACGAGCCTCGACGCCGTGCCCGACAGCTACTACGAGGGCAGCCTTGCCCTTGGTGCGACGCATGAGCGCAGCGTGTTCTACGCCGTGCTGCCCGCCGCAAAATCCGGCGTGCTGTCGGCAGTCATCCTCGGCATTGGCCGCGCCATCGGTGAGACGATGGCCGTCGTCATGGTCGCGGGCAACCAGACCTGGATGCCCAAGGGCCTGTTCCAGGGCCTGCGCACGATGACCTCGAACATCGTCATCGAGATGGGCTACGCCGCCGACCTCCACCGTGAGGCGCTGATCGCCACCGGCGTTGTGCTGTTCGTATTCATCCTGCTTATCAACCTCTGCTTCAGCCTTGTGAAAGGGGGTAAGGACTATGCCTGAGATTGCCGCAGCGCAAACAGCCGCCGATATGACCTACGCAAAACCGCATGCGTTCCTGCCCACCGGCGGCAGCAACCGCCGCGCCGCCCGTATGCAGGCCGCCGCACTGCGCTGGCTTGTGCGCATGGCCGCCCTGCTGACCGCCGCGGTGCTGGTGTTCCTCATCGGCTATATTTTGGTCATGGGCATCCCCAATTTGAAGCCCGAGCTGTTCGCCTGGGAGTATAACTCCGAGAACGTCTCGCTGACGCCCGCGCTCATCAACACGGTGCTGATGACCGCCTTCTCGCTGGCGATCTCGACGCCGCTGGGCATCTTTGCGGCCATCTGGCTGGTCGAGTACGCCCACCGCGGCAGCAAGCTGGTCAAGGTCGTGCGCGTCACCACCGAGACACTGCAGGGCATCCCGTCCATCGTCTACGGCCTGTTCGGTATGCTGTTCTTCGTCACCAAGCTGCACTGGGGCTATTCGATGATCGCCGGTGCGTTCACGCTGGCCATCATGGTTCTGCCCGTCATCATGCGCACGACGGAGGAGGCGCTGATCGCAGTGCCCGACTCCTACCGCGAGGGCAGCTTTGGTCTGGGCGCGGGCAAGCTGCGCACGGTGTTCACGATCGTGCTGCCGTCCGCCATGCCCGGCATTTTGTCCGGCGTCATTCTGGCCACGGGCCGCATCGTCGGCGAGACCGCCGCGCTGATCTATACCGCAAGCTCTGTGGCAAAGATCCCGTCCAGCGTGTTCAGCTCCACCCGCACCCTGGCCGTACACATGTACCTGCTCTCCAACGAGGGCCTGTACATCGGCCAGACCTACGGCACGGCGGTGGTCCTGCTGGTGCTGGTGCTCGTCATCAACGGCCTGTCCGGGCTGGTAGCCGGGAAACTGGCAAAACGGTAAAGGAAAGGTCGTAGGGGAGGGATTTATCCCTCCCGGGGAGTATGCGGCAGCGCAAACCCCGCGGAGGGGTCAAGACCGCTTGGCGGCGCACAACGAGCGCCGCCAGCCAGCAAAGCTGGCCCGCTCATGCGGTTGTTTGCCCCGCAGGGGCAAACATTGTTCGCTCCCCGGTTTCGCTACGCTCAACCGTGGTCCCACGCTTACAACCCCGCACCTCCCTACGATTCGCCGTTCACGGGTGTCATGTAGGGAGCGGTCTTGACCGCTCCGGGAACCTTCCGTCCGGCAGCCCCTTCCCCGGCGCCGCGCATGTAGGGGCCGCATATATGCGGCCCGCAGGTGTACGGAAAACGGGTGCTCGCGGTCCGGGCCGCGGGCCGGGCATGCCCGGCCCCTACCGGTACAAGAAACAGAGCAGAAATAAGATAAGAGGTCATTTCATGAACAAATTTGAAGTGCGCAATATGGACCTGTACTATGGCAGCTTCCATGCGCTGAAAAATATCAATATCGACATCCCGGAAAAGGAGATCACCGCGTTCATCGGTCCGTCCGGCTGCGGCAAATCCACGTTTTTGAAAAGCCTGAACCGCATGAACGACCTCGTCGAGGGCTGCCGCATCTCCGGCGACATCAAGCTCGACGGCGTGGACATCTATAAGGACAAGATGGACGTCAACGTCCTGCGCAAGCGCGTCGGCATGGTGTTCCAGAAGCCGAACCCCTTCCCGATGTCCATCTATGACAACATCGCCTACGGCCCGCGCACCCACGGCATCCATAATAAAGCGCAGCTGGATGAGATCGTGGAAAGATCCCTGCGCGGCGCGGCCATCTGGGACGAGGTCAAGGACCGCCTGAACAAGAGCGCACTGGGTATGTCGGGCGGCCAGCAGCAGCGCCTCTGCATTGCGCGCGCCCTGGCCGTTGAGCCCGAGGTCCTGCTGATGGATGAGCCGACGAGCGCCCTGGACCCCATCTCGACGTCCAAGGTCGAGGAGCTGGCCACGGAGCTGAAAGAGAATTACACCATCGTCATGGTCACCCACAACATGCAGCAGGCCGCGCGTATCAGCGATAAGACGGCATTTTTCCTGCTGGGCGAGCTGGTGGAGATGGGCCCGACGGAGCGTGTGTTCGCCACGCCCGTGGACAAGCGCACCGAGGATTACATCTCGGGCCGCTTCGGCTAAGGAGGTACGACAAATGGGTACGAGTGTACGAAAAATGTACGACGCCGAGCTGCTGCAGCTTGACACGATGCTGGCCCGCATGGGCCACGCCGCCGGCGGCGCGATCGAGAGCGCCATGACCGCCCTGCGCACCGGCGACACCGAGCTGGCCCGCAGCGTTATTGCCCGGGACAGCGAAATCGACTCCGCCGAGCATGAGATCGAGCACCGCTGCTTAACGCTGTTTCTGCGCCAGCAGCCCGTGGCGGGCGACCTGCGCAAGGTCTCCACGGCGCTGAAGATGGTCACCGACATTGAGCGCATCGCCGACCAGGCCAGCGACATTGCCGAGATCACCCTGCATCTCCACGCCGAGGGCGCTGCCGCCGTGGGCGTAATGGATGATTTGTATAAAATGGGCGATGTGGCGCTGAACATGGTCAAGACCGCCATTGGCGCCTACGTGCAGGTGGATCTATTCACCGCCGCCCAGGTCATTGCCCGGGACGATGACTGCGACGCGATGTTTTCCAAGATCAGCCGCGAAATCGCCCAGTACATCGCCGCCCACCCCGACGACGCCGAGACCGCGCTGGACCTGTTCATGATCGCCAAGTATCTGGAGCGCCTGGGCGACCATGCCGTCAACGTGGCCGAGTGGGTCGAGTTCCTGAAGACCGGTGTCCACAAGTCCCGCAAGATCGTCTGACGCGGGCCAATCTTACCATTCCCTTAGGCAACACCGCACAATTCCCGCCTAACGGCTTAAGCACCGCTCCGGCGGCTGCGGCACGGCATCTGCGTTGCCAAAATGCTCGATAAGACTCCAGTATTATCTGCGCTTTTGGCTTAGCAGCTGCCGCACCTCGCTCGCCGTATCGGCACTTAGAATTATGCGGTATTGCCCTTATTTTCCTATACCAACGGAAACGACCGTACCCTTTGTAAGGCACGGTCGTTTTCGTTTTTATCCTTTTATACAAACCGCTCGATCGTCTCCAGCATAACGTCCTTATACAGCGGCTTGCTGATGTGAGCGTTCATGCCGGTGTCCAGGCATTTCTGCACATCCTCGGCATAGGCGTTGGCACTCATGGCAATGATGGGGATGGTCCCCGCATCGGGGCGGCCGGAACTGCGGATGGCGCGGGTGGCGGCGTAGCCGTCCATGACCGGCATCATCAGATCCATCAAAATGGCCTGGTAAGTGCCGGGCGCAGCCTGGGCGTAGGCCTTGACCGCGCTTTCGCCCGGGTTGCGGACCAGGTAGTCGTCCATGGCCGTCAGGATGCGCTCGACCTGCGGGTAGTTCCCGGCGTCCATCTCACAGGCAAACAGGTTGTTGGCCGTATTGCCGAACTCGGCTGCATGCATGGCGGGCAGCTTTTGCCAGACTTCAGCCCTGCATTTTTCGTAGCGCTCGGCATCGCCCAGCTTGTAGTACAGCAGCATTTCCACCAGCAGAATGTCATCCGGCAGCAGGGTCCTGCCGTCGTACTACTCTACACAGCGGGTCAGCGCGGCCTGCGCTTCGTCCAGGCGGTCCAAATGGCAGCAGATCTCGGACAGATTGCGGTAGATGTAGGCGTGCATTTCCTGGTCCGAATCGGGCAGATGACGTTCGGCCTCGCGGATGGCCTCCAGCGCCTTTTCATATTCGTGCTGGGCCAGGTAGGTCACAGCGAGGTTATTGTACTCGTAGGAATAGCGGCTGATCTCGTGGTTTTCCCGCGCAATCTTCAGACCCTCATGGATATAAAAGCGAGCCAGGGCATAGGAGCGCTCGCAGTAAACGGCCACGCCCATCAGGTTAAAACAGGCGATGATCTCCGGGCGATAGGCATAGCTTTGGTAGTCGATGACGAACGGCTCCAGAATCTCCCGCGCGGCGCGGAAGTCCCCCTCCCGGTAATGCAGCAGCGCCGCATGGAAATAGGCCATCATCCGTACATCGGTTTTGGCGGTCTCCTTTTCCAGGATCTCCGCATAGAACGCCTCGCGCTCTGCCCGTGGTGCGCTTTCCAGCGCGGCTTCCTTTTGGGTGAATTCTTCGTAACTCATCATAACGCATGCACCATTCCCGGAAAATCAGTTGATTTTATCATAACATAAATTGCGCAGCAATAAAATGCTTTTAGTGAAAATTGTTTGAAATGGGTGATTTTTATCGTGCGGCTTTCGTTCCGCGCCATCATGCGGCGCTTCCCTCGTTTTTTTAACAGCATCCAGCCGCTATGCGTACTCTCTTGTGGTCAAAAAAGGCAGGCTTAACGGATGCAGCCTGTTATATTAGGCCCTGCCGCAAGGCAGGGCCGCCCAAAGCAGCAAAACAAAGCAAACCAACATTTGCATATTTCCCCGCTTTGCGGTATGATACAGATAACAAACCAACAACGGAGAATCTCCCATGAATGACCTGAGCAAAAGCTTGAAGATCCTGGTGGACCGCTACCCCGGCACGATGGCCGAACTGGCCCGCCAGGCGCAGATCGACCGATCTTCCTTATATAAAATAATGGACGGCAAGCGGATGCCCAACCGCGCCCAGCTGCAGCGGCTCATTCATGCCCTAGGCCTGAACGCCCGCCAGGCCGAGCACCTGACCACCCAATACGACGAACTGCGCAGCGGCGCCCAGGCCCACCGTACCGATGAAGCCCTGTACGAGCTGCTGCAGACGGCGATGCGCTCCCGCGACAACCTGATGAATGATGAACTGGCCCCCATGCCCCGCAGCGAAGCCGACCTGGAAGCCGCCTTCACCAGCCGGTGCTACCAGGGCTACCAGGCGGTGACACAGCAGCTGCATCTGCTGCTGACCCGCTACCTGCGCAGCGAAGAAAAGCGCCCACTGATGCTTTCCCCGTTTGTGGGGGAACGCGCACTCAGTTCGATCCTCATCGGTGCCTTTTCCGCCGAGGCTTCGCCAAAGCCGGTATGGCATCTGCTGCGGTTTGTGACCAATAACGATGCACAGGAGAATTTCATCGGCAACGTGCGCACCGTGTCCCGGGCGCTGCCTTTTCTGGTCCTGCGCTCAATGCAGTACGAGGCACGGCTTTCCTGTGCGCCTTCTGCCGGGCCGCTGCCCGGTCTGCTGATGCCGGTCTATGTGCTGTTCCCCGATGTGGTCGTGTTTATGGATCTCAACCTGCAAAAGTGCATCTGCCTGACCGAGCCATCGGTGGTGCAGTGCCTGCGCATGGAGTTCAGCCGCCAGTATCTGGAAGCACCGGTGTTCTTCTCTCTGGCATCGGATGCCCACAGTTTTGAGCAGGCCATGGCGTTTGGCAACCAGCTGCTGGACAACGAGACCGAAGCCTGCTATATGCGTGCCCAGCCGCCGGTCTCCAAGTTTATCGATATGGAAATGATCGGCCGCTATGCCCCCCAGGCGTTGGCGGCGCTGGAAACCATGCCGGGCCTGGCCGACTACATGCAGGCCTGGCTGACCGCCCCGTATGAGTTCTATTTCAGCGAGGACGGCCTGATGGATTTTGTGCGCACCGGCCGCATAGTGGATGTAGATGCCTCCCTGACCGGGCCGCTGCCCCCGGAAGCCCGCCGGGAACTGCTGCTGCGGATGCGCACAGCCTGCGAGAACAACACCGCTGTGCTGCGCATCGTCAGTGCCGAAGCCTTTCCCCTGGACCCCCACATTACGGTAACCGCCTTCCGTGGTCGCAGCGTGGTATTCTGCACTTTGTCCGACGATCCGCAGGAGGGCTTTTGCCGTGAATACACCCTGCGGGATGCCATGCTGGCCAACCGGCTGGCCGATTATATGTCCAATTTAAAAGATTCCAGCCTGGTGTGTACCCAGCGGTATACCCTGGAGTATATCGATTTCTGTCTGCGCCTGCTGTAAAAACTGTAATAAAAGGAGTGCTGTCCCATGCCGCATACCGAAACCAAACTGGAAAGCAAAGAGATCTTTGACGGCCATGTCATCCACGTTACGCTGGACACCGTCCGCCTGGAAGACGGCCGCACCAGCCTGCGAGAGGTCGTACACCACCACGGCGGCGCCTGCGTGCTGCCCATCGACGACGAGGGCTGCATCTATCTGGTCCGCCAGTTCCGCTACGCGCTGGGCGAGGAGATCTGGGAGCTGCCTGCCGGTAAGCTGGAACCCGGCGAGGACCCATTTGAATCCGCCAAACGGGAACTGAGCGAGGAGTGCGGCCTGTCCGCCGACAACTACATTGACCTGGGTGTCGTCTACCCCACTGTGGGTTATGACAGCGAGAAGATTTATCTGTGGGCCGCCACCGGTCTGCACAAGGGCGGTCAGCACCTGGATGCCGGGGAATTCCTGGATGTGGTGCGCATGCCCTTTGAGGAAGCCCTGCAAAAGGTGCTGCATGGCGAGATCAAGGACAGCAAGACCCAGATCGGCCTGATGAAATACGCGCTGCTGCGGGATAAAGCATGAGCGGTGTAGAAATTTTGGATAACGGCACCAGAGTGCTGACCGCTCCTCGCGCCGCCTTTGGCACCGATGCCCTGCTTCTGGGCCGCTTTGCCCAGCCCCGCCGGGCCGAGCGGGCCTTGGACATGTGCAGTGGGTGCGGCATAATCTCGC
>ERZ857965.4067-NODE-4067-length-10345-cov-3.540136_pt1 | contig 10345 bp, 10 predicted proteins | sample MGYA00519758_ERZ857965 | MGnify/ENA primary metagenome ERZ857965 (study PRJEB31778, sample SAMEA3449381) | human gut metagenome | biome: human gut; feature: human-associated habitat; material: faeces | place: United Kingdom | collected 2010/2012 ...
CGCGCCGTCCGCGCCCCGCAGTCTGCTCGTCGGCCACCGCCACCGCGCCGTCCGGCGCGCCCTCCGCGGCAATGCGCTTGAGATAGCTGTTCGTGGAATCCACGCTCTCAAAGCACTCAAGCGTGCGCCCGACTATTTTCGTCTCGCCGAGGCGGCGGCGCAGCTCGCGCTCGCTGAGCACGTCCGGCGAATCCGCCAGCCGGTAGCCCAGCCCCGTCTGCGCCTCAATGGTGTAGCCGTCGCGCCGCAGGGCGCCGACCGCCTTCCACACCGCCGCGCGGGAGATGCCGAGCTGCGCGGAGATGTCCTCGCCGGAGACGAAGTCTCCCGCCTGCGCGCTGAGCAGCGCAAAAATTTTTTCCTTACTCACCGACTCGCCCGCCTCCTGCTCATTTCCTGAAATTTGTAACCGTTTTGTTGTTGACGAACGGCGCCGAAGCACCTACAATAAGGTATTGCAGTGGCTTGCGGCGCGGATATTGTAGCACGCATTCCGCCGTTTGTAAACCACTCTTCCTTTTTCATTTTACTGTAGGAGCATCCACCGTGAGCTTTTCGACCTTACCGTTTCTCTTTTATTTTCTGCCCGCCTTTCTGGCGGTTTACTATATTGTCCCCGCCCGCTTCCGCAACGCTGTGCTCGCACTGGGGAGCCTGCTCTTTTATTGGCTCGGCGCGGGTACGGGCGCTCTTCTCGTGCTGGTCGCGCTCATTCTCGTCAACTTTGCCGCGGGGCGGCTGATCGAGGACGCGCACGGCGACGAGCGGCGCGCGTGGTTCATCCTCGCGCTCGCGTGCGATGTGGGCAGTCTTTTCTATTTCAAGTACATGGGTTGGTTTCTGGAAAATCTGGGCAGACTGACGAATACCGACTTTTCCTTTTTCCGTGTCGCCCTACCGCTCGGCGTGAGCTTCTATGTATTTCAGAGCATCGCCTACGTCGCGGACGTCTACCGCGGCGACGCCGAGGCCGAGCGCAGCCTTTTGGACTATACCGCCTTTCAGGCGATGTTCCCCCAGCTCGTCATGGGTCCCATCCTGCGCCTGCGCGATGTGAGCGCTGAGCTGCACACGAAGCGTCCTTTCTCCCGCGCGGCGGTCGAGAGCGGCTTTTCGCTTTTTGTGGTCGGGCTTGGCTGCAAGGTCGTTCTGGCCGACCAGCTCGCCTCGCTGTGGACGGCGCTCGAACGCATCGGCTTCGCCTATCTTTCCGCGCCGCTGGCGTGGTTCGGCGCGGTGGGCTACAGCCTGCAGCTTTACTACGACTTCGCGGGCTACTCGCTCATGGCGATGGGGCTTGCCCGTATGCTCGGCTTTGTGATCCCGCGCAACTTCGACCTGCCCTACTGCTCACGCTCCATCTCCGAATTCTGGCGGCGCTGGCACATCACGCTCGGCATCTGGTTCCGCGACTACCTCTATATCCCGCTCGGCGGCAGCCGGAACGGCAAGCGCCGACTCCTTCTGAGCCTGTTCGTTGTATGGACGCTCACGGGTCTCTGGCACGGCGCGGCGTGGAATTTCGTCCTGTGGGGCTTCGTGCTCTTTGTGTTCATCGCGCTGGAAAAGTTCTGCATCGGCGGCTTCTTAGAGCGTCACCGCTTCCTCTCGCGTCTCTATTTTCTCTTTCTTATTCCGCAGACGTGGGTGGTGTTCCGCATCTCTGATCTCGGCGAGCTGGGGGACTACTTCTCCCGTCTCTATCCCTTCCTCAGCAGCGGCGAGAGCGTGTTTGCCGGCGATCTTCTGCGCCAGCTGGAAAGCTACTGGTGGCTCTTTGCTCTCGGCATTCTCCTCGCCACGCCGTGGCCACACCGCTTCTATGAAAAATACCGCGCGACGCCGCTCGTCTGGCTGCCGCTGTTCGCGGTGTTCTGGCTGTGTCTCTATCTCATCGCAACCGGCACGGGCAACCCGTTCCTCTACGCCCGCTTCTGAATTTTTCCGAAGGAGGTCTTTCCATGTCCCACTTTTCTCCCCTGCTGTGGCTGTGCGCGGTGAGCGCCGCGGCGCTCAATTCTTTCACCGCGCTCGATCCCACCGGCGCTTACGAGCAGTATCTCGACGCGCTGGGCGAGAATACGCCCGCCATCGCCGCCTTTTTTGATGCCGCCGAGAGCGGCGTCTTTCCGTGGACGATCCCCGGCGTGTCCGAGCCGATCCCAAGCCCCGTGCCCGATCTCCTGCCCCAGCCGCCCGAGGTGGTCGATCCGGTGATCCCCGACGAGCCGGAGGAGCCGGTCAGCCAATTTACCACGGTAGACGCGAGCTATTTTGACGACGCGCTCTTTCTCGGCGACTCGCACACCGACGGCTTCCACGACTACGCGGGGCTGGGCAACGCGACCTACTTCACCAAGAACGGTCTGACGGTAAAGGACGCCGTGGAAAAGAGCTTCATCGAGCTGGACGGCAAAAAGGTCACGCTCGCCGAGGCGCTCGGCACGAGGCAGTTCGGCAAGGTCTATATCCTCCTCGGCATCAATGAGATCGGCGCTTACACCGCCGCGGACTGGGCGGCCCAGTACAAATCGCTGCTCGATCTCGTGCGCGAAAAACAGCCCGATGCGGTCATTTTTATCCAGTCCATCTTCCACACCACGCAGAAGAAGTCGGATAGCTCCTACTTCAAAAACGAGGTCATCAACGAGCGCAACGCCGCCATCGCGCAGCTGGCGGACGGCAAAACGATCTTCTACCTCGACCTCAATCCGCTCTTCGACGATGAGAACGGCGCGCTGTGCGCCGACTACTCCGGCGACGGCGTTCACGTCCGCGCGCCCTACTATGTGCAATGGCGCGACGAGCTCTATCGGTTCGGCGTGGTCAAATAACGTAAAAAATCGCTTCCCTGGTCGGGAAGCGATTTTTTATCTGCTGTTTTCGGGAGAAATTACTCCCAGCGGTCCGCCTCGGGCGTGCCGTTCACGTGCTTGACGACCAGTCCCGTCAGGGCAAAGAGGGCGATGGCGTTGGGGATGACCATGAGGTTATTGAACATATCGCTCAGCTCCCACACGAGGTCGCTGGAGGTCAGCGTGCCGAGGAAGATGAACACCAGCGCGATGACGGTGTAGACGACCGTGGATCTCTGACCGAAGAGATAAGCCATGTTGATCTTGCCGAAGAGGTTCCAGCCGAGAATGGTGGAAAAGGCGAAGAAGAACAGGCAGACCGCGACGAACATCGCGCCCGCGCTCTCGCCAAAGACGACGCCGAAAGCGGTCTGGGCAAGGTTGGTCTTCTTGAGCACGTCCTGCGCCGCAGCCGCGCCGCAGCCATGGAGCGGGCCGCCCTCGGTGTAGAGGGTGGAGATGATGACGAGGGCGTTGAGCGTGAGGACCACGAAGGTGTCGATGAACACGCCGATCATGGCGACGACACCCTGCTGGTGGGGATTCTTGACGTTGGCCTGCGCGTGGGCGTGAGGCGTGGAGCCCATACCGGCCTCATTGGAGAACAGGCCGCGCTTCGCGCCCTGGGAGAGCGCGATTTTCAGCGCCGCGCCGAAGCCGCCGCCGATGATGGCCTGCGGAGCGAAGGCATACCGGAAGATCATGCCGAAGGTCGCGGGGACGTACTTGATGCGGGCGATGAGGACGATCAGTCCGCCGGCCAGGAAAACAGCCGCCATGATGGGCACGATCTTCTCGGTCACGGAGGCGAGGCGCTGCACGCCGCCGAGGAAGATGAAGCCGCAGATGGCGACGAGCACCACGCCGATGATCCACGTCGGCACGTTGAAGGCGTTGGAGAAGGTCTCGCCGATGGAGTTGGACTGCACCATGCAGCCGAAGAAGCCGAGCGCCAGAATGATGGCGACGGCGAAGAAGCCCGCGAGGAACTTGCCGAAGCCGCCCTTGAAGGCGGTGGTGATATAGTAAACAGGGCCGCCGAGGACGTTGCCGTCCTTATCCACGGTGCGCGTTTCCTGCGCGAGCGTGGCTTCCGCGTAGATGGTCGCCATGCCGAGGAAGGCGATGACCCACATCCAGAAGATGGCGCCGGGGCCGCCGGTGAGGATCGCGCCGGACGCACCGACGATGTTGCCGGTGCCGACCTGCGCCGCAATGGCGGTGGCGAGCGCCTGGAAGGAGCTCATGCCGCTCTCCTGCTTTCCGCCGCGGAGACTGAGGCTGCCGAACACGCTGTTCCAGCCCTCCTTGAAGTGACGGACCTGCACGAAGCGGGTCTTGATGGAGTACCACAGACCAACGGCGATGAGCAGCGCGACCAGAATGTAGTCGGACAGGTAGCCGTTGATCTTCTGCACAATGGGGAGAAGTGCTTCAGTCATGGGAAATTTCCTCCTAAAAATATTGTGCCCCGCTTTTCTTCCTCCTCTCGCTTTGCAGACAAAGCAAAAAACAGGGCCGCCGAAGAAATCGACAGCCCTGATCCAAGTTCCCATCCATGAAAAAACAGCGCAGCAAAACCGCATAACGGTTTCCTGCCCTGTCCTCTTTGCCTGAGAGATTCAACCCGCGCGGGGCCTTACACCTTCGGCACTCATTGCTGAGATTTTCCAGAGCCATCTCCACCCCCAGTCTCCCTGCGGATTCAAGGGGCTTCTACGAACTAAGGACAGGATACCCGCCTTTTCGCCGCTTGTCAACAGGGATTTTAACGCGCTCTGAACGGAGAGAGGAGAAAACGGCCGCAAAGCAGCCGTTTTCTTTCTCTTTTTCGGAAATTGTTCAAATTTGCCAAATTTTTCTCTTTTTTGTGCCCGGACTTGGCGATGTATTTAAGTTTTCTATCGAAGATGCAGATCAATTAGAATCGTCTATCAATTTTCCGGATCGCCAGCTCCTCGTAGCCGGTCGCCTCGTCGCGCTCGCGGGTAAAGACGGTGTCCGGCAGCTCGGCGAGGACGATCTCCGCCGTGGTGTTCACAAGGCAGCCGGGGCGCAGATGTCCGCCGAACACGCTCAGGTCACGGCGGGCAAGGCTCGCGTGCAGGTGACTGCCGTGCTCGCTGACCGTGCCCATAAGCGAGACGATCTCCACATCCTCCGTGCTGCTCTGCACATCGACGCCGCTCGCGTCGCGCAGCTCCCAGCGGTAGACGCAGCCGACGGCGGAGAGCACAACGCCCGCGGCGATATGATGCGCGTCGGCATAGTGTTGGATGCTCTCATACAGATCGTCGCCGCGATGCAGGCGAAAGCAATGGTACATGGCGCTTCTCCTTTACACCACCTGAAAGAGGTAGAATTTGAGGTAGTCCGTCTCCGGCACGTTCCAGAGGATCGGATGGTCGGGGGATTGCTGACGGGCCTCGATCTGGCGCAGCTCCACGCCCGCGTCCAGCGCGGCGGAGCGCAGCATTTTTTCAAACAGCTCGCTCGGCATGAAGTGGCTGCACGAGGCGGTGGCGAAGTAGCCGCCGCGCGGCAGCAGCCGCAGGGCGCGGAGGTTGATGTCCTTATAGCCGCGCTCGGCGCTTTTCACCGTTTTGCGCGACTTGGTGAAGGCCGGCGGGTCGAGGATAATAAAGTCATACGGCTTGCCGCCCTTTTTCTCCAGCTCGGTGAGAAGGTCGAACACGTCCGCGGTCAGGAAGTCCATGCGGCCCTCCAGCCCGTTGCGCACGGCGTTTGCGCGGGCCACGTCGATGGCGCTCTGCGAGATGTCCACGGCGGTGACGTGCTCCGCGCCGCCCCGCGCGGCATTGAGCGCAAAGGAGCCGGTGTGGGTGAAGCAGTCGAGCACGCGGCGGCCGCGGGCAAGGCGCGCGGCCGCGAGGCGGTTGTACTTCTGGTCGAGGAAGAAACCGGTCTTCTGGCCGTTCTCGAAATCGACGTGGTAGTAGACGCCGTTCTCGCAGATCTCCGTCACGGCGCTCGTGGGCACGTCCCTGCCCTCGAGCGGGAACCAGCCCTTCCCCTGTTCCATGCCCTCAAGGGCGCGGATGGCCGCGTCATTGCGCTCGAAAACGCCGTCGATCACAACGCCGTCCTCGGCGAGAACCTCGACGAGCAGCGGGAAAAGCATCTCCTTGATGCGCTCCATGCCGACGGAGAGGGTCTGCGTGACGAGCAGGTTTTCAAAGCGGTCCACGGTCAGGCCGGGGAAGCCGTCCGCCTCGCCGAAGATGACGCGGCAGCAGGAAACGTCCGCGCCCATGACCGTCTTGCGGTAGTCCCAGGCGTAGCGGATGCGGCGACGCCAGAAGTCCGCATCGAAGCGGTCATTCGCGTTGCGGGAGAGCAGACGGATACGGATCTTGCTCTCGCGGGAGAAAAAGCCGCTGCCAAGGTATTTCCCTTTCTCGCTCACCGCGTCCACGAGCGCGCCGTTTTCCACGCCCTCGGGCGCGGAGACGATCTCCTGCGCGTAGATCCACGGGTGGCCGCCCTCGACCCAGCGGGTCCCCTTGGCGGTGATGGTGAAGCGGGGATAGGCTCTTTCTGCTTTCATGGCGTGACCTGCCTTCCTGATATTCTCGGAAAACTATAGCACAGGGCAGGAGAAAAGGCAAGGCGAAAGCCTTGCCTTTTCCGATCGTTTTTTACTTGCACAGTCCGCTCAGCTCCTCGCAGAAGCTCTGCGCCGAGGCTTCGTCCCGCATGACGACGAGCACCGTATCGTCGCCGCAGACGCAGCCGATCATGGCGGGCAGATCGTCCATCGCGTCGAAGGCCGCGCCCGCCGCGCTGGCAAGGCCCGGCATCGTCTTGAGGACCACGAGGTTCTGCGCGTAGTCCACGCTCAGGCTGCACTCGCGCAGGATGCGCTGGAGCCGGTCGTTAAAGTCGCAGCCCGTCGAACGCGCCGAGGAGGCGTAACGGTAGCGTCCGCCGCCGCACGGCTCTTTATACAGGTGCAGCTGCTTGATGTCACGGGAAACGGTCGCCTGCGTGCTGGGGATGCCGCATTCGGAAAGCCGCTCGAGCAGCTCCTCCTGCGTTTCGATCGCGTACTGCGCGATCAGTTCAAGGATCTTCTCTTGTCGCTTGCTCTTCATAGCCTACCCCCACCGTATGTTATTTCATGCGTGGTTCTGCGGCTATTATACCGTAATATCAAAAATTATGCAACGATGTATGCAAAAATAACCGTTTACTGGCACACGCGGCACACGCCGCACGGAAATCAGTGGAATACGCGGGCGACGCGGTGCATCAGCGCGGAGGTCAGGCCGCAGCCCTCGTCGTCGCCGATGAGGTTCGCCGTTTCCTGTGAGGAGAGGAAATTACCGTCGCTGTCATAGCCGAAGAAGGTGATCTCGTCGCCGACCTTGGCATCCTCTACACCAGTGACATCCACGAAGCACTGGTCCATGCAGCACGCCAGCAGCGGGCAGCGCTTGCCGCCCACGAGCACCGGCGCGTGGCACGCCACGAGCTTTTCGTTCAGGCCGTCGCCGTAGCCGACGCCGACGGTCGCCACGACGGTATCCTTATCCAGAACGTACTTGCCGAAGTAGGCGAGCGAGTCGCCCGCGTGGCGCTGCTTGACGTTGGTGAGGTAACTGCGCCAGGAGACGACCTCCTGAATGTTGCCGAGCGGCTTTTTCGGATGGTCCATATAGAGCCGGCGGCCAATGCGCACGGCGTCGAGCGCGTACTGCGGGAAGAGCTCGGAGCTCTCCGAGGCGCTGATGTGGCACATCGGGACCGGAATGCCCGCCGCCTTGAGCTGCTCCGCGCCGGCAAGCAGCTTCTTATACTGCGCCTCGCAGACCTCGGCGTTGCCGGGCCACGCGAAATGAGAGAACGCGCCGGTGACATGGACCCACTCCTGCGCCGCCTTGAGCTCCCCGATCAGCGCGGCGAGCTCCTCGCCCGGCTCCACGCCGATGCGGTGCATACCGGTCTCCAGCTTGATCTGCACGTTCAGCGGCTTGCTCTGCGCCTTGCAGACCTCCGCAAGCTCCGGCACCATACCGAGACGCGAGACGGTCACGGTCAGGTCACATTCGACCGCAGGCACATACTGGAACGGCAGCGTGCTGCCCATGATCAGGATGTCCTGACGGATGCCCTCACGGCGCAGCATCACGCCCTCAGAGACGTTGGCGACGGCAAGGCAGCCGATCTCCGGAAAGGCGCTGAGCGTCCGCGCGACGCCGACCATTCCCATGCCGTAGGCGTCGTCCTTGACGACGGGGATGAGCTTCGTCCCCGCCGGGAGCGAGCGCAGGATCGTGCGCACGTTTTCGCGCAGCTTGTCGGTATCAATGATCAGGCTTGAGTTGTTGAGCACTCCGTAGGTCGTATTCATATCCTATCCTCACTTCCCGCACATCTCGCGAACGAGCCGAGATGCGCCCTTGTACTTTTGAGATTTCATTCGGCGTATACAGCCGTTTTGCGTATTTTCATTCGGTATTTACTCAATTTTTTCGTATTTTATCTCTTTTCTTTTTGAATTGCAAGTCTCTTTTGCATCTGCAACGGATTCTTGTCATTTTGCATAAGAAAATTTAATTATTGTGCGTGAATTTTGAATATCAAACCGATTGACTTTGCATGAATATCCTCTTATACTATGTCATCATTTTGATTCGCGAATATAAATTCATATTTACCCGCTACCGAGGAAACTCCGGCACCCCCCATCCCGATCTTCCTTCCCGCCGGAGCTTACTGCGAATGTGCAAGGTCCCTTGAGGCTTTGCACATTCGCTGCGTTTTGGGTGAAAAACTGCTAATTTCCGCTTGCTTTTTGTCCGGGACTGTGGTATGATTACATCCTGTGAATACAGCGCATTCTGCGTTTATCAACTGATTGGAGGTCTCCTGTTATGGAACTGTTTATCACCATTCTTCAGCTCATCTGCGGTCTGATCGTCATCGGCATCGTGCTCTTCCAGAGCGGCAAGTCCGCCGGCCTGAGCGGCGCCATCGGCGGCGTGGCCGATTCCTTTATGGCGAAGAACAAGGCCAAGAGCATGGACGCCAAGCTCGCCCGCGCGACCAAGTGGGTCGGCGCTGCGTTCATCGTCCTGACGCTCGTTCTCAACATGCTGTAATTTTTCGCGCATATTCGACAAACTGTAATCGAAAAGAGCTGCCGAGGCCTCGCTTCGGCAGCTCTTTTTCTCTGTCTCACGCGATCCGCTTGAGCTCGTCGGGACGGATGTAGAGCTTTCCCGGCTCCGGCTCGACGCCCTTTTGCCGAAAGAGCTCCTCTAAGGTGACAAAGCGGTAGCCCTGCGGGGTCAGGGCGTCGATGGCGCGCAGTGCCGCCTCGACGCTTGTGGCGTAAGGGTCGTGCAGGAGAATGATGTCGCCGTCGCGGGCATGGTCGATGATGTCCTGCGCCACGGCGTCGGCGTCCAGCCTGCGCCAGTCCTCCGTATCCAGCGACCAGTAGACCATCGGCACCTCGACTGCCGCGGCGGTCTGCGGGGCGAGAAAGCCCCACGGCGGGCGGAGCCAATAGACTCCGTCGCCAAGAAGCGCGCGCAGCGTCTCGTCGGTCGCAGCAATCTCGCGCAGGCGCTCGGCGGGGTCGCCGCGGCTGAGGTCCATGTGCGTAAAGGTGTGGCTGCCGACCTGATGCCCCTCGTCCGCCATGCGGCGCACGGTGTCCTCGTGCCCGGCAATTTGCTCGCCGATCAGGAAGAAGGTCGCCTTGGCGCCCCGCTCTGCGAGGCCGTCGAGCAGCTGCTCGGTGGTCTCGGACCATGGGCCGTCGTCGAAGGTCAGCGCCACATATTTCTCCGGCACAGCCGCCGGCTCCGCGGCAGAGGCCGGCAGACTTTCCTCCGAACGCGGCGCAAGCGCCAGCAGCGGTACGGCGAGCATACACAGCAGCGCCCGCCGCTTTTTCCTTGTCATTCCATCGCCCCCTCGGAGGAGCCTATGCGCCCGGCGGCGCGCTTATCCCTGCGGGACGGGCCGCGGATCATTCTTTTCCCTCCGATGCACTGCGGCGTGCAACAGAGGGCGTTTTGCGCTGCAAGGAAAACGGGCGTTTCCGATCATGCGGCAGAGAAGCATAAAAAGTCCTTTTGTATGGCTTCGCGATCTGCCATACAAAAGGACTTTTTACTTACGCTGTTATGCTTAGACCAGCTCGATGATGGCCGTCTCGGCAGCGTCGCCGCGGCGAACGCCGGTGCGGACGATGCGGGTATAGCCGCCGTTGCGCTCAGCATAGGCGGGGGCCAGCTCCTTGAAGGTCTTCTTGCAGACGTCTTCGCGGGTGATGAAAGCCATCGCCTGACGATAAGCCGCCAGATCGCCCTTCTTGCCGAGGGTGATCATCTTCTCAGCCAGGGGCTTGATCTCCTTGGCGCGGGTGACGGTCGTTTCCATCTTGCCGTTGTCCAGAAGGTCGGTGACCTGCTGACGGAGCATCGCCATACGCTGATCGGTAGTCTTACCGAGCT
>ERZ857965.4070-NODE-4070-length-10340-cov-10.280311_pt1 | contig 10340 bp, 6 predicted proteins | sample MGYA00519758_ERZ857965 | MGnify/ENA primary metagenome ERZ857965 (study PRJEB31778, sample SAMEA3449381) | human gut metagenome | biome: human gut; feature: human-associated habitat; material: faeces | place: United Kingdom | collected 2010/2012 ...
ATCGTATCGCTGATGGAAAGCAGACCAGCTTGCTCCACTCTCACTACCAACTCATTACGTCTAGTATATCATAATAAAGAAACAGCAGCCAGAGCATTTCTGCCCTGGCTGCCATTCTTTCTAATCTTTCGTTTTCGCTGCACGGTGTTTCATTCCCGCTTATCCCTATATCACCGGATTATCTTTCTTCGCATCTCCTGAATACAGGTCATCCAGCTTCTGATTTGCCACTGGTACCTTGTCATCATCAGATTTAAGCACTTCCTTAATCTCTGCAGCTTTCTCTTCTACCTTCTCCTCACTTGGTGTAACGGCATTCTCGACAGTTGCATTACCTGTCGGCGCTGTTGTACAAGTTGTCGGTCTAGTCGGTCTTGCCGGCGGTGTTGTCGGCTCTGTTGGTGCCGGAGCCGGTGCAGGTGTTGCTGTAAATGTTGCTGTAAATGTCATCTCACCTGTAATATCGTAAGTAATTGTCGGTTCTCCCGGTGTCCAGCTTAAGCTTGACTGATCATATCCAGTATTTGCTGTTGCTGCTGCGATCTGGTTCTTTGTGAGATGTCCAACTCCATCTTTCGCCGGTTTTCCATTTTTATCAACCAATGTTACAACTGCGCGGTCAGTAGATACTGTACCATTTACTGCTGCAAATCTTACGACTACCTGGAACTCATCCGATACTCCATCCGGTTTCTCCGGATCTGTAGGATCTGTTCCGATTACATCTTTGTAGTACTGGAATGTTACTGTGATGTCTTTATCGACAACTGTTACATTCTGTACTGATGGATATGCTACATATCCTTTTACAGCTTCTGCTGTGATACTCTTTTCTGTGTTTGGTTTCAGGTTTTCAATCGTGTAATCTTCTGGTAATAATGCAACATCGCCTTCATTATTTGGTGCGAATTCGTGTACAACATTGATGTTGTATACTTTTTCAATCACTACTGGCACATCCGGTGTTACAGGGTTTTCACCCTCACCGTCAGCTACTGCTGCGTTAGTAATAGTGTTTCCACGATCGTCATATACGATTGTGTACTCTACAGTAATTGTTGCTTTAGCTCCCGGTACAAGTTTATCTAATGTTACCTGTTTACCATTGCTGATTCCGTTAGCTCCATCGATATTTGTGATTCTTGCCTGTCCGGCTGCTTTCATCTGATCCTCTACCAGAATATTCTTCTGAGTAACATTTCCGATATTGGTTACTGTGATCTCATATGTAACAACTTCACCGATCTGGTATTCTTCCTTCGGGTCTACAACCTTCTTGTCGATTGCCAGTGCAGGTTTCTCTTCTTCTACAGGATCTTCTGTCTCTCCAGGTGTTACATCAGGCTTCTCGATGTCCGGATCCGGTGTTGTTCCTGTTGCTGTTGCCACATTGACAACTGTCTTTCCAAGATCAGATTCTTTTACTGTATAGCTTGCGTCAAATGTCTCTTCCTCACCTGGTGCAAGTTCATCAATTGTCCACTCATCACCTGTCAGTTCGTCAGTTACCTTCACATTTGTAAGTGTAAGGTTACCATCATTTGTAACTGTAATCAAGTAGTTAATTGTCTCGCCAAGTGCGTACTTCTCACCGTTTTCCGGCTCGCTTGTTGTTTCTTTTGATACTGTAAGATGTGAATCTTTTTCTTCTGTATCAACTCTTACTTCGCCATCACCTGTTACCTCTTCGTTTCTTGGATCTTTACCTATTGCTGTTGCTCTATTTACAATTGTACCTTCAAGAATATCGTCTTCAGTTACTGTATAAGTAGCTGTGAACTGTTTTGTCTCTCCAACTGCAAGTCTGTCAATTGTAAATGCATTGTCTCCAGTATTTCCTGTCAGCTCGTCTGTAACTTCGATGTCGTTGATTGTTACATTTCCGTTATTAGTTACTGTGCATGTAAAGAGCTATTAACAACCTCCGATCTGTCTGTGACACAGATTGCATCCAGCGCCGGTTTTTCTTCTCAGTCTTATTTTTCACAGATCTTTAACAAGAAGGTTGGAATGTCACCGCGACAATATCGTAAATTATATTCACACGAAAAAAAGGAGTAGCATAACTCCTGTTTTCATTTTAAAAGGGTCAGTCTCTTACGACTGACCCTTAATTAATTCAGCATCCCTTTAAGAACTTTGATTATCCTGTTTCTTAAGCTCTGCGTTTCTTTTTTAATGCAATCACAATCGCTGCACCTGCTGCAAGTACTGTCATTCCGAAGAATGGAATCACATCAGTTGCATCTCCTGTCTTAACCGCACCTGGCTTCTTATCAGAATCATTCTTCTTGGAATCATCTTTCTTGGAGTCATCTTTTTCTTCTGTATCAACTCTTACTTCGCCTTCACCTGTTACCTCTTCGTTTCTTGGATCTTTACCGGTTGCTGTTGCTCTATTTACAATTGTACCTTCAAGAATATCGTCTTCAGTTACTGTATAAGTAGCTGTGAACTGTTTTGTCTCTCCAACTGCAAGTCTGTCAATTGTAAATGCATTGTCTCCAGTATTTCCTGTCAGCTCGTCTGTAACTTCGATGTCGTTGATTGTTACATTTCCGTTATTAGTTACTGTAATTGTGTATGTAATTGTCTCTCCAAGTTTTACAACACCTGTCTTATCAGATGTCTTAACTACTGCTAAGCTTGGATTTGGAGTTTCGATCGGATCTTCCTTTTCGCCAGGTGTTACCGGTGTCTTCGGCTCATCTGGATCTGTCGGATCTGTTGCTGTACCAGTTGCGTTATTTATAACTTTTCCTTCCAGCACGTCGTTCTCAGTTACTACATATCTTACATCAAATGTCTGTGCCTCACCCGGTGCAAGTATATCAATTGTAAATGCATTCTCTCCAACATTACCTGTCAGTGCATCTTCAACTTTTACATTTGTAAGTGTAAGGTTACCATCGTTTGTAGCTGTGATCTTGTAGTTGATTACATCGTTAAGTTTGTAGATATGACCTTCCTCTGCTCCTACAGTTGTCTTTGTAATCGTCATATGCGGGTTCGCATCTTCAAGCTCGTCTACTGTATCAGTTCCTGTGAACTTATCATCTACTCCACTGAATGTTACTGTTACATTGTTTGTAAATGTTCCGTTTACAATATCCTGCTCAGTTACTGTATAAGTTGCTGTTGCTGTAACTTCTGCTCCAGGAGCAACATTTTCAAATACGTTTGCATCAAGTGCTACGCCTTCAAGCTCTTCCAGAGTGATTGTCTTAGCTTCCTCATAAATGTTCTTTGCAGTGATTGTAAATGTGATAACGTCACCAGCTTTGTATGTCTGGCTCTTATCATGTGTCTTGTTAACAACTAATGTTGGATCAAGTGGGTTCTCCGGTGTTCCGGCTGTTACTACCAGAGTTCCTATACTCTCTGTTACTGTATAGTTTGTCTTCTTAGCTGTGTATGTTCCGGATGTTCCTTCTACCTCACTGTCTGCCCATACCATCTCGTATGTGTTCTGTGAACTACCTACGTATGTCTGGCTTCCAGTTGTCTTGAATCCATAGGTCTCACCAGATACGATGCCTTCAACTTTACCACCTGCTGTCAATGCTGTTCCGTCAAATGCCCTTGTTTTAGACTCTGTAGTGATTGTTACCGGCTTCGGTGTGATCTGGTATGTTCTTGTAATTGTTCCTGCGTAGTTGCCTGCGCCATTGATTGTTACTGTAATGATGCCTGTAACATTTGTGCGGTCTTCATTGTCGTAAGTTACTGTGTAGTCAGTATCTTTAACAAGTGCTTTACCGTTTCCATCTGTTACTGTTGGCAGCCATGTCTGATCCTCTCCGGTGTACTCAACATCTGTCGGTGCGTCGACTGTGATGCCTTTGTAATCTGGGTTCTCCGGATCAATGCTCTGTGCTGTTACTGTTAATGTACCGATTGTTTCAGCTACTGTGTAGTTGGACTCTTTCGCTGTTCCATCCCATGTTAATGAGTATGTATTCGCTGTGCTTCCAACTTCTGTCTGACTTCCGGTTGTTGTAAATGTTGCTGTTTCGCCATTTACAAATCCGCTGATTGTTCCAGCTGCTGTTAATGGTGTTCCTTCATAAACCTTTGTGGCGATTGGTGTTGAAACTGTTAATGTAGCTGGTGTGATCTTCACTGTTCCTTCCAGTTCTACCGGGCTCGGATCATAGTTTGCATTTGTTACTCTGACTTTGATTGTTGTTTCTGTTACATCTTTGTACTGATTCAGATTGGTTGTCCAAGTTTCTCCACCATCATAGCTGTATTCTACAACATCTCCATCCAATACATTATCAACTGTGATTGTATGATCATTTGCATCGTATACTCCTTCATAAGAAGTTACGCCCAGCTGTCTGTCTTCCGGTCTGGTTGCTGCTGTGATTGTCAGTGTTCCCGGATGATAAGTTACATTGTAGTTACCCTGTATAGCATCTCCACTTGCTGTAATTGGATATGTGCCTACACCTTCCCCTGCCTCTCTGCTCAGGTTATACGTTACTTTATCAGTTCCAAGTGTTCCGACTACTGTTACTGTAAATTCAGGATCAGCAGCACCATATGTCTTGCTATCACTGTTTGCTGTTACAGTTACCGGTTTCGGTGTGATTGTTACTGTTCCTGTAAGCTTTGGCACCTCTGCATAGTTATCATTCATTACCTGAACTAAAATTGTTGTACCTGCTGTTACATCAGTATATTCTTTTAATTCATCTTCCCAGGTTGTTCCGTTATCATAGCTGTACTTAACCAAATCTCCTCTTTCGAGATTCTTTACTTCGATTGTATGTTTCTTTGCATCATATACTCCATTGTAAGAAGCTACTTCTACTGCTTTCTCTCAGTCTGATGCTACAATCGTCAGTGTTCCCGGGTTATATCTTACACTGTAATTACCCTGTGCAACATCTCCGCTTGCTGTGATCAGATATTCACCTACATCTTCTCCTGCTTCTCTGCTCAGGCTATACGTTACTTTGTCAGTTCCAAGTGTTCCGACTACTGTTGCTGTAAATTCAGGATCAACAGCACCATATGTCTTGCTATCACTGTTTGCTGTTACAGTTACCGGCTTCGGTGTGATTTTCACTGTTCCTTCCAGTTCTACCGGGTTCAGATCATAGTTTGCATTTGTTACTCTAACTTTGATTGTTGTTTCTGTTACATCTTTGTACTGATCCAGATTGGTTGTCCAAGTTTCTCCACCATCATAGCTGTATTCTACAACATCTCCATCCAATACATTATCAACTGTGATTGTATGATCATTTGCATCGTATACTCCTTCATAAGAAGTTACGCCCAGCTGTCTGTCTTCCGGTCTGGTTGCTGCTGTGATTGTCAGTGTTCCCGGATGATAAGTTACATTGTAGTTACCCTGTATAGCATCTCCACTTGCTGTAATTGGATATGTGCCTACACCTTCCCCTGCCTCTCTGCTCAGGTTATACGTTACTTTATCAGTTCCAAGTGTTCCGACTACTGTTACTGTAAATTCAGGATCAGAAGCACCGTATGTCTTGTTGTAGCTGTTTGCTGTTACAGTTACCGGCTTCGGTGTGATTGTCAACTCTTCTGTTCCTGTCAACTCACCAGTATACTTCTCACTTGTTGCACGAACCTGTACTGTTTTACTATCACTTACGTTTGTTGCTGTGACCTCTGACGGATTTGTTGTCCAGTCCTTTCCATTAAGACTGTACTCAATCTTCACACTTGCAGTATCAGCGCCCTCAACTTTACCAGTTACTTTTGCTGTCCCTGCCTGAAGCTCTGTTCCATCATATGGTTTTGATACATCCTTTGGTACCAGTGTAAGAAATTCCTCAATCTTCTGCTCTTCCCATTTTGCAGTAAGTGTTACATCTCTATTTGGCATTGTGAAAGTTTCGCCACTATCTAAAGTAGTTGTTGTACCCAAACCTTCAACTGTCCAACCTATAAATTCGTAACCTGCACGTGTAGGCTCTTCCTTAACAGTAACGGTTGTATCTGCATTATGTTTTTCTTCTGCACTAGTTGAATCATCACTAAATTTTCCACCTGCCAGGTTATATGAAACCTTATATTCTGCAGTATATTTTGCGTAATAATTAACAGAACCTGTAACCTTCGCCGGGAATTCTGGTGCACGCTGTGTCAAATTTTCATCTGTATACCATCCAGAGAATTTATAGGTTACACCGTTAACCGTCTTGGTTTCTGGGAAAGTTCTACTTGTGACATCACCAGGTTTTGTTGTAGATGTATCTTTAACTATATAGTTTTTAGATCCTAACATCTCCCAGTTTGTTCCATTGGCATCAAATAAATAATATTTAACCAATGCAACACTCTTACATTTAATATTAACATTACAATCTAGATGCAGATCTGGATCTGTTCCGTTATTTTTTGAAATTTTCGCCGGAACAAGTGTAATTTCCTCTACATCATCTGCTGTAATATTTACTCCTCCCAACTGTGTTTGAATAGAAGCCTTATATTCATTAAATATTGCATTCCAATGTGTACTGTTTTTAGGAATTACATTTGTGTTATTTGGCCATGATACAACACGCTGACTCAAACCATTAAAACAGTTTTTATCATTAACCCATTTGGCACCTTCTACATTGACAGTTGCATTTCCGTATGCATCTCCCCAATGACCAGTATCGTTTGAATTTGCATCTTTTGTAGGATCTTTCAGATAATAAACGATTGCCGGCTTTACAGTTACTTTTTCTGAAGAAGTAACACGAACTGTATAAGTGATTGTTGTATGGTATAAACTATATCTGTAAATCCAATCAGAAACTGTTGCTGTTCCTTCTTTCAATCCCTCTGCAGTAACTTTATATCCTGATCCTGTAAGTTTAATAACATCATTTCCTGATGTAATCGACCATATATGAGAATATTTACGACTCTTGTAATCGCTACTTTTTAGACTTGCTGTCTCCCCAACCTTGATTGTTTTCTCACTATCCGCTACTGTCGAGATATTCTCATTCAAACTTGCTGTACTAATACTGTTATCTTCTGGTTCCGCTACCGCCGGCTCTTCAACCTTCGTCTCGTCCTCTGTCTTCGGCTCCTCAGCTGCTTTTTCCTCTGCCGGAGTTTCTATCTTATTATATGTAACATCGATAACCTTTTCTTCGTTGATTCCGGCTACCTTATATGTGATTACATTTCCTTCTGTGTTTGCCGGGTCGAATGCATTACCGTTTACTTTAACCTGTGCGATCTCGAAACCGTCATTTAATGTAATCTGGAAGTTGAATTCTTCTCCTTCTTTAACTTCCTTCACATACTGATTGTTACCATCATACTCTGTCACATCAACCTTATTGTTATCAGAACCCCAGGCTTTAATCTGGCCTCCGTCCAATTCTGATTTATTGATCTTAACATTATATGTCTGCACCTCTGGTGCTGTAGCTTCTCCTTGTTGTCCTGCACCTTCGGATGCTGGAACTGCCGTTGCCGGAGTTGCCGTTGTTGGAGCTACCGTTGCCGGAGCCGCTTCCGGTACATTTGCTTCGTTCTGTCCCTCCTGTGCTGCCGCCTTTGGGACATTGGCTGTCTCTGCATCCTGTGCAGACGATTCGCCACGTTCCTCCTCAGGCGTTACTCCTTCTACAGTTGCTTTGCCAGTATCTTCCTTCGTTTCTTCTGCCTGTTCTACAACTGCATCTTCCTTTGGCTGCGCTTCTTCTGTAGTTTCCAACTCGCTGGCGCTAACAATCGTTCCAAGCTGACTTACGCCATTTGAACATAAAAGTGTAACTGCTAAAAGAATTGCCAAGCATCGTTTTGCGTTCTTCATATGCTATTCCTCCTTTCTGATGATCTCCAATTTTATAAGAATCTAACATATGTAGTTCATATATTGTCTATCATCTTGGTGCTTCTTATATATAAAGACAAAAAAACTAATCGAAGTGGCTCATTTTTACAGAAATTTTTTCATATTTTTTTCATTTTTTATTCATTTTTATGATATACTACCGTTAAGCCTTATTTATTAAGACCTGTTTACTGCGTTAGATTGTGAGGTATTCATATGAAAAATTTAGTACTTTTAAGATTGTTCAGCTCTCTTTACTTGTGGTATTAACTCTTATTTCTTTCTATTTGTTAATGAAACCTGAGGTAAAGCAATATGTATTTTCTTCATTAGCAGCAACCATTCTATTTATAGTGATCTGGATTTTGTTGATAGCAAGTTTTATATTTCTTTTAATAGATTTTAATTTGATTTCATCCATCAAGATCAACTACCACAATTTATATGATGTCGCTTATTCTGATCAATTATCTGGCATTCCGAACCGATTCAGTTGTGATAGAGTAATTGAAAAATATCATGACAAGGAACTCCCGGATGATTTATCCTGTGTTATGATCGTTTTGTCCAATCTTCCGCAAGTGAATTCTTTATACGACCACACAACCGGCAATAAGCTTTTGAAAGATTTTTCCATTATTCTTTCTTCTGCAGCCCTATCACTTTGTTTTGTAGGAAGAAACGGTGGCAATAAGTTTCTTGCCATTTTTGAGCACAGTGAGCGACAGAAAATAGATACCTTCCTTGCACGAATCGAAGATCGTGTGAATCAGCATAATCAATCATCCACAGCTATTTCTATTTAATATCGTACCGGTATTGCAGTAAACAGTAAGGAACATATGGATCAGATTACAGAATTGATCGCGCTCGCTGATAAGCGGATTTTTGGTTCCAAAAGAGAAGAGGACATTTCCGCAAATTAAATCTGATAAAATCGGATATGGTGTGTCTCGAAAGGAGTGAGAGGATGGCTGAGCTTAATTATGACTACATTGCAAAACTAGTTCGAAAGACCCAGGCGGGAGACAGTGATGCATTTGCCGAGCTCTATACCGCCACTTATAAAAAGCAATACTATTTCACTTATCAATATGTAAAAGATTCTTATCTTGCGCAGGACATTTTACAGGATGTCTCTATTTTGGTATTAAAAAATATACGCACATTGAAAAATCCAAGATTATTTATCTCCTGGCTGAATCAGATTAATTTTCGTGTCTGCTATAATGTATGCCAACAGCGTCTCCGTCACGAACAGGAGCTTGAGCTGACAGAAAATATAAACCCGGAGACGCTCCCCGAGCATAATCTGGATCTTATTTCTTCTAATCCGGAAAAAGAAGTTGTAAATCATTTTCAACAGACTGAACTAATGGCACAGATTCTATCTCTTACGCCAAATCTGTCTCAGACAATTATTATGAGATACTATAATGATATGACACTTGATGAGATTGCGGATGCTATGAATTGCAGCCGAAGTACTGTAAAACGCCGTCTTGTACAGGGAAAGCTTGAACTCAAAGCTAAACTTGGCAGCTTGAAAGGAGGTGGGTTCTTTGAAGAATAATTCTATACCTGATTTTCCACTTGATACCACTACTTTGAATAGTACTGAGATTCCTAAACTGGATACCCAGACCGCAAACCAGTTTTTGAATAATGTTCTTGAAGCCTGTGACATGGAACCAAGACACTTTTTTGAAGTTGCTAAAGGCAGAATGAAATTCAAATGTCCTAAGATCAGTCACACTGGTGGCTGTATTTCCTGTACATACGAAAACCCTTGCTCAAATGCTAAATACGGACGCACAATCCATCTGGTTCTGAAAGATAATCCAAGATTGTTCAATAATCCACCAAGAAGCAGTAAGGAATGGAAACCGGAATACAATGCAAGAACTTCTGCTGAGCGTTCTAACAAACGCGAGAAATTAGACTTTAAATTAGAAGACGGCAGACACCGCTCAACTAAGATGTGGTACTGCCGTCTCTATCTCATCCTGATGTTACAGCATCTGGATGCTTGGAATCTGCCATCTGAAGTCACTCCGCGAAAGTTGATTTTGGATGTAGCATAATCCTATAGATTATTATATCTCATTTTTTTAACATAGCGACAGTTATGTTTATTTCTTGCGCTCATTTTTTCTTTCAAGAATAATATTTACTTTTCAAAGTTCAATGCCAGAGTTTCGCTGGCATGATCACTCAAGATTCCGAGAGATCAACGATATCCACATACCATGTGTAATTAGGAATCTTGCACTCTACCGTAAGGCTGTTCTCAGGCACATGTTCCTGATTTTGAGCCAGAACGATCCGGTCATCGGTATTCTCATCGTTCGTCCATATCTCATAACAGTATGATGCTTCGTTTAGCCGTTCCAGGCCAATTTCATCTATAAATTTATCCCGGTCGATGACTATGATCACACCCCCAAAAAGTGTCTTTTCCTAAAATTCTGAAAGTTCAACATACTGATCTAATTGTGCATTGATCCGCTTTACTGTA
>ERZ857965.4072-NODE-4072-length-10336-cov-2.035989_pt1 | contig 10336 bp, 8 predicted proteins | sample MGYA00519758_ERZ857965 | MGnify/ENA primary metagenome ERZ857965 (study PRJEB31778, sample SAMEA3449381) | human gut metagenome | biome: human gut; feature: human-associated habitat; material: faeces | place: United Kingdom | collected 2010/2012 ...
CGTTTATTAAGTATGCGCTAGTTGACAAAAAATATAATATAAAAGAAAAATGGAAAGTTAAGTCTGTTAAATTTGATACAAAAGATGAGTTATATGACTATATATGTTCAAACATAAAAGATATTAACTTAGTTGATGTAATTGGTGTCAGTGCACCTGGACTTATAGATCAAGATTCTTATGTTAAGTCATATGCTGCAGAGAATATAGTTATTATGTATGGAACAAATATAAATTCTGAAATAGAAAAAAGAGTAAATAAAGAAGTGGCATCTATAAATGATGCGAAGTCAGCAGGATTATGTGAGTTTGAAATAGGAAATGCAAAAGGAAGCAAATCTTCAGCATTTTTAATTTTAGGCACAGGTACAGGGGGCTGTTTATGTAACCAAAATGGTGTTATATATGGGAAAGATGCTTTTGCAGGGGAATTTCATAATATACCTTTTATGAACTATAAAACTAAAAAAATAGATAAAATGGGTGACTACTCATCAATGACTGCCTTAATAAAAATATATAATGATAAAGTAGACAAAAATGCAGAAGTTGAATATGGTTATGAAGTTTGTGCTAAGTATCTAAATAATGATGAAGTAGCTAAAAATGCAATAGAAGAATGGATTAATAATATTGTAACCCAGCTGATAGCTATTACAGTTACATATAACCCTGAAATTATATGTATTGGTGGGGGAATATCAGAGGAAGATTGGTTTATTAATAAACTTAAAAAACAATATAAAGAAAATTGCATAAAGTATCTAGAATTAGATTTTATTACAACTAAAATTGATAGATGTAAATATAATAATGACTCTAATATATTAGGTGCAATAATTAATGCAAATATAAAATAATATATATACTTATTTAATATAAGATAGAGGGGAAAATATATGTTTAGTTATGAGATTATACAGAGTTTAAATAGCTTAGAATTATCATTATATGAATATATAATGACCAATAGCAAAAAAGTTATATATATGAGAATAAGAGAATTAGCAGATGAAGCACATGTATCGACAACTACTATTTTGAGATTTTGTAAAAAATTAAATTGTGAAGGATTTTCTGAATTTAAAGTTAAGTTTAAAATGTATATTGAAGAAAATAATACTAAGAAAGTTAGTGATGATATATCAGAAACAATAAACTTTCTTAAAAATATAGAGGAAAGTGATTTAGATAAAAGACTGGATAAACTGTGTGATTTAGTTAGAAGTACAAATACTATTGTATTTATTGGAATAGGATCTTCAGGAATACTTTGTAAATATGCTGCTAGATATTTTTCTGCAATTGGAAAATTTTCATTTCATATTGATGATCCATTTTTTCCTAAAAATTTCAAAGCTTATGGAGAGTCTTTGGTTATAACTCTATCAGTGTCTGGAGAGACTCCAACAACAATAGAAAATGTTATAAGATTTAAAGAAGAAGGATACTCTGTAGCAAGTATAACAAATAGTGAAAATTGTACTATTGCTAAGATATCCGATTTAAATGTACCTTATTATGTTCAACCAGTTAAAGTTAATTATAGTGATATTACAACACAAATTCCTGTATTATATATGATAGAGAGGATTGGCAAAAAGCTATATAATGAATATGGTATAGAGTAAGAAAGCACATATAGACTCAATTTTTTGAGTGTATATGTGCCTTTTATTTATATATTTTTAGTGTTTTTTTAAAAAACACCTTGTTTTATTTTTGTATGTATTTTTTAAAGGTGGAACATGTTTTTTTGCTTTAGAAAATGATTACAAACCAGAAAATGTATTATATACTAAATTCATGAAGTGAAACAAGGGGAGATGATTTAATGATTTATGAAAAGTTAGAAAAATTTAGTGATGGATTCTTGTGGGGATCTGCCTCTGCAGCTTATCAAGTAGAAGGAGCATGGAACCAAGATGGAAAAGGAGAAAGTATCTGGGATGTATATACTAAGTTACCTGGAAAAACATATAAAGGTACTAACGGTGATGTAGCTGTTGATCACTATAATAGGTACAAAGAAGATGTAGCTTTAATGGCTGAGATGGGATTAAAGGCATATAGATTTTCAATAGCATGGACTAGAATATATCCTAAAGGTCGTGGAGAAGTAAATGAAGCTGGTTTAAAGTTTTATGAAGATTTAATAAACGAGCTTATAAAAAATAATATTAAACCAATCATAACACTATATCATTGGGATTTACCGCAATATTTACAAGACTTATATGGTGGTTGGGAATCAAGAGAAATAATAAATGATTTTAACAATTACTGTATAACGTTATTTAAGAGATTTGGTGATAAAGTTAAATATTGGGTAAGTTTAAATGAACAAAATGTATTTATAAATTTAGGATACATGACAGCATTACATCCACCAGGAGTTAAAGATTTAAAGAGAATGTTACAAGCTAATCATATTGCAAACTTAGCTAACGCAAAAGTTATTGAATCTTTTAGAGCTTATGTACCAAATGGAATGATTGGACCAAGTTTTGCTTTAGGGCCAGTATATCCATATAGTTGTAATCCAGAGGATGTTTTGTCAGCAGAAAATGCAGAAGAATTAAATTGTAATTGGTGGCTTGATGTTTATTGTAAAGGTATATATCCAGCATTTGCAATGAAGTATTATGAAAAATTAGGAGTAGCACCAGTGATTGAAGATGGTGATTTAGAATTATTAGAAAGAGCAAAACCTGATTTCATAGGAATAAATTACTATCAAACAACAACAATTGAAAAAAATGGATTAGATGGTGTAGGTGCTGTAGAAGGAATGAATAACACTGGTAAAAAGGGAACAGCACAAGACAGTGGTATACCAGGAGTATTTAAAAATATTAAAAATCAATATTTAGAATATACAAATTGGGATTGGGCAATAGATCCTGAAGGATTAAGAATAGGATTAAGAAGATTAACTAGTAGATATGGTTTACCTATATTAATTACTGAAAATGGTTTAGGTGAATTTGATAAATTAGAAGAAAATGAAGTTGTAAATGATGATTACAGAATAAAATATTTAAGCAATCATGTTAGAGCTTGTAAAGAAGCTATCACAGATGGTGTTGAATTGTTAGGATATTGTACATGGTCATTTACAGATTTATTAAGTTGGTTAAATGGATATCAAAAACGTTATGGTTTTGTATATATAGATAGAGATGAAAAAGAAATCAAAGAATTAAAAAGAATTAAAAAGAAAAGTTTCTATTGGTATAAGAAAGTAATAGAAACTAATGGAGAAGAATTATAAAAATATTATAATAAAAAAATTTATGAGGTGATTAATTATGAAAAAAATATTATTAGTATGTTCAGCAGGAATGTCAACAAGTTTATTAGTTAATAAAATGAAGAGCGCAGCTCAAGATATGAATGTGGAAGTAGAAATTGAAGCATTACCAGTATCAGAATGTTCAACAAAAATTAATGAAGTTGATATAGTTCTTTTAGGACCACAAGTACGTTTCCAAAAACCAGTAGTGGAAAAATTAGCATGTGGAAGAATACCAGTAGACGTAATCGATATGAGATTATATGGAATAATGGATGGAAAATCAATATTAACAAGTACATTAGAAAAAATTAAATAGTAAAATAAAAAATTAAATAAATACAAAGAAATGTTTTTCTGCCTGAACGTTTCTTTCGCACAAGCAAGAGGGGGTTTATTAAACTATATTCAACTGAAAAGAGTCAATAAAACTTCCAAATCAATTTTATATTGCAATTTTCCTTCAGATTGTGGTAGCATGGTTTATAAACCTTTGCAAGGAGGATGCCTGTGGTTACGCTCAAGGACATTGCTCAGGAAGCCAATGTTAGCGTCATGACGGTTTCCAACGTCGTCAACGGCAACCTGTCCAAGGTGTCGAAAGAAAAAGCGGCGCAGATTCAGGAGATTATCCGACGGCGCAACTACGTGCAAAACGCCAGTGCGCGCAACCTTGCCAAGGCCAATTCAAACATCGTGGCCATCATGCTGCGCAATATCGGCAATGAAAATGCGCTGAGCGGGCCGCATAACGCAGCGCTGGTGGGACAGATGATCCGGCTGCTTCAGGAAGGCGGCTTTTATGCAATGGTCAGCCTCGTGGAAAACAAGGCCGATATTGCCAAAACCCTGCGGGCCTGGAATGTGCGGGGCGCGGTTTTTCTGGGAATGTTTGATGATGAAATTGAGCAGATTTATGCTGCCTCCAAGGCCCCTATGGTGTTTGTGGACAGCTACAGCAACGTACGCAGGATCTGCAGCGTGGGCATTGACGACTACCGGGGCGGACGGCTGGCGGCCCGATGCCTGATAGATCATGGGCACGTCCGTCTTGCCTTTGCCGGACCTGCACAGCGCGCTACGGGCGTCATCCAGCAGCGTCTCGCCGGATTTATGGACGAATTGACTGCCCACGGCCTTTCGCTGGAGCCGAAACATCGGATTGTTGTGGAATCCGACAATGATCCGCAGGCAATTTCTGCCGCGACGGATGCGCTGTGCGCCATGGCCGGCAGTATAACCGGCGTCTTTGTGACCAGCGATCAGCTTGCCATGGGGCTGATGGGCGCGCTGGCAGAGCGCGGGATTTCCATTCCCCGCGATATGTCGATCATCGGATTTGACAACATTCCTGTGAGCGGGCAAATCTATCCTCCGCTGACGACCATCGGGCAGTGCCTGGAGCAAAAGGCAACGCTTGCCATAGAAATCCTACAGCGTCAAATTGAATGCCGGGACACGCCCGCAGAAGTACGGGTGTTGGATGTAGAGCTCATCGAGCGCGCCACAGTCTCCGCTCCCCGGACGTGAGCATACCCTGGTCGGACGAACGGTTTCTTTCTTCTGTGACAGGGCTTGCCGGTTCCACCCATAAAGACATAGCCTGCGCACGTAGGACTGCTTCTTTCCTATTTAAGAACGAGGCGAATGGTTCTTGCCGACTGCCATAAAGAAGGCGCAAGGAAGGAAAGCAGAAGCAGGCCTCTTGAAGCTCGTGCAGGAGTACAGCAAAGATCAGCATAATGATCCGGGGATGACCTGCAGAATTCATCCCTGCTGAAATCGATGAAGAGCCCAAAGAACAAACCCGAAGACATCTGCAAGTGCCTGCACGCAGGCACGCTGTCCGAATGCTTTGGGGGGACGACCATCTCCGTGCGTGTGCAGCGGCAAAGCATGGTCAGTTGCTTCATCCGCCATCCGGACGGACGTGTAACCTGCCCGATGGGGCAGGAGCTGTTCAAGCATCGCAAACGGGAGCATGGAACGGTCAACGGAAGCCGGGAAGCCCGCCGCACCTGCCCCAATCGCTGCACAGACTCGCACAAAACAAAGACGGTCAGCATCGGACACAACACCAATATCGTTGCCGTCCGGATGTACGGGAGTCCAGACCATCCGCTCCAAAAGCTGCCGCCCGGCTTTCAGCCGCACAACAGCCTGGGGAGACCGCAAAAGCCCGCGCGTGTGAGGGTGCTTCTTCGGTGCAACCCGGAAGACATGCGGCGAAGACAGGAACTAGCCGAGCATCCCTTCGGGACGGTGAAGTGGTATGACGGCGCACACTATTTCCTGTGCCGGGGAAAGGAGAAGGTGAGCGCCGAAATTGCCCTCAGCTTCCTCGCCTATAATCTACGCCGCGCCATCAACCTGTTGGGCGCAGGCGCTCTTGTCGCGCACTTTAACGAAAGAAACCGGAAAAACAGGGGTTGAAAGGCCCCCGTTTTTTGCTTTTTCAGACGTTTTATGTTAAAAATGGACAATAAAAAAGTCTGAAAACCGTAGTTTTCAGACAAATTGTGGTGGAGGTGAGGGGAATCGAACCCCCGTCCGAAAGCATGCCCACACAGTTTTCTCCGAGCGCATCCATGGTTTTGGGATTCCCCTCGCCGCACGCCCCATGGCGGGCTTGCGGCTACGGTAGCTTCATTTTTACGGGCAGCGCCTCAAAGCTTTGGCGTGCTCGTTCCCCGCTTCAATGACACCGTTTGCCTGACCAGCGGGCGGTCAGGGACGGCGCGCGGCATTACGCCGCGAAAGCGTATTCGCTATTGTCAGTTATTGTTTTTCCCCGTTGTTGCGCGGTACAGGGTCCGCGGCTCGCTTACCGTGCATTCATTCACTCCCGTCGAAACCAGAACACCCCCATGTGGCCGCCTATTCATGCTGGCGAAGAGCACGTTCCATCTCCCGCTTCGCATCGCGCGCGGCGGCGGCGTCGCGCTTGTCGTGCAGGTGCTTGCCCCGGCACAGGCCCAGCTCCAGCTTCATCCGCCCGTCCTTGAGGTAAACCTTCAGGGGAATCAGCGTGTAGCCCTGGCGACTCACCAGGCCGCTGAGCTTGCGGATCTCGCTTTTATGCAGGAGCAGCTTTTTGGGACGAAGCGGGTCGCTGTTGGAGAAACTGCCCTGCTCGTAGGGGCTGATGTGCATGCCTTCGGCAAACACTTCCGTCCCACGTACCATGGCAAAGCTCTCCTTGAGATTCACCCGGCCCTGACGCATGCTCTTGACCTCGGTGCCCTTGAGGCAAAGGCCGCATTCGTAGGTTTCCTCCACGAAGTAATCGTGATACGCCTTTTTGTTCTGCGCTACAGGCTTGATCCCCCGCTGGTGCGGCATGGCGGAAACCTCCTTTCCCGGTCCTTCCCACAGGATGCTATTATAGCACGGCCGCGCATCAAAGTGCAAGCACTTGCCAATGGCAAAGCGGTGGCATATAATGTTCCTATTCCGATTGGAAGGGGAGGATTCCGTGCCGGACACGATTCAAAGCATGGCGCGGCGCGCGCGCGAAGCGTCTTTTTCGCTGGCGGGAGCCAGCCTGGAAGCGCGCAACCAGGCGCTGGAGGCGATTGCGCGGGAAATTGAAAACCATATGGACAACCTGCTGGCCGTCAATGCGGCCGATGTGGAAGCCGCAACGGCGGAAGGACTGAGTGCACCGCTGTTGAGCCGACTCAAACTGACCCGTGCCAAATGCGCCGGCATGGCGGAAGGACTGCGGTCTCTGGCCCTGCTGCCGGACCCGCTGGGGAAGGTACAGTATGCCAGGGAGCTGTCGCCAGGCTTGAACCTGTACCGCGTAAGCTGTCCCATCGGAGTGGTGGGCGTCATTTTTGAAAGTCGGCCGGACGCGCTGGTGCAGATTGCCTCGCTGTGCCTTAAAAGCGGAAACGCCGTACTCCTCAAGGGTGGCCGTGAGGCCGCGCGGACCAATGAGGCGCTGGCCGATCTGATTATCGGGGCAGCCCGGCAGTGTGGCCTGCCGGATGGCTGGTGCGCCCTCTTGCATTCCCGCGAGGATGTGCAGGAAATGCTGCGTCAGCATGAATGGATAGATCTCATCATCCCGCGCGGCAGCAACGCCTTTGTGCGCTACATCATGCAAAACAGCGAAATTCCTGTGCTGGGACATGCCGAGGGGCTGTGCCACGTTTATGTGGACGACCCCTGCGACCTCAACCTGGCGCTGCGCGTGACGGTGGACAGCAAGGCCCAGAACCTGTCCGTATGCAACGCGGCGGAAACCCTGCTGGTGAATGCCGGAGTGGCATCCGCCTTTTTGCCTGAAGTGGCGCGCGCGCTGCGTGAAAAGGGCATTGTCCTGCGTGGCGACGAGCGCACGCGTGCGCTGATCGGCTGTGACCCGGCCACGGAAGAGGACTGGGCCACGGAGTATCTGGATGCAATCCTCTCCATCCGTGTGGTGGACAGCCTCGAGGAGGCGGTTGCACACATCAACCGCTACGGCTCCCACCATACAGACTGCATCATCACCACGGACCGCGCGCACGCCGAATTTTTCATGAACCGTGTGGATAGTGCGGACGTGTTTCTTAACTGCTCCACGCGCTTTGCGGATGGTTTCCGTTATGGTCTGGGCGCAGAAGTGGGCATCGCTACGGGCAAGCTGCATGCGCGCGGCCCCATGGGGATGGAGGGCCTGTGCACCTACAAATATCGCCTGTACGGAAGCGGACAGACCCTGTCGCAGCTGGATAGCGGGGAAATCAAGCTCACGCACCGTCCGATTGAACCCAAGCTCCCCTGATTTTCCCCTATGCAAGAACAAAAGCTTCGCGCGCCGGGTGCATGCCGGCGCGCGTTTATGGTGCCGCAGGAAACCCGGGCGCTGTCAGCAAGCGCCTGATTTATGCTGCCCGACCGGCTAACGACCTTTCTCCATGGGACACGGGCGCGCGGAAAACAGGTATCATACGGCCCGCCGCTTCCGGAGGTTTCCGTTTGATGGAAGCATGCCCACCCACTTTTTCGTTTGAAATCCGGCTTGCCGATCCATCACGGATATGGCCCTGTTACGCTGGTCTGAGTGCGCCGGAAGAAACCCATGTTTGCCCGTGAGGAACTGTTGGCGGACAACGGGCACGATGCTGCAAAAAAGAAGCATTTCTTTTGTTTTAGCCCTTGTTTCACCAAAGGGGAAATGGTATGATAATTCGGTTGATGATCAGAAGAGGGGGGCCGTCATGCGTACGGGATTCGATCATGATCTTTATACGCGGATGCAATCGGATAACATTCGCAGCCGCATTGCCGCATTCGGCGGTAAGCTCTATCTGGAGCTGGGCGGAAAGCTGTTTGACGATTTTCATGCATCGCGTGTGTTGCCGGGTTTCAAGCCGGACAGCAAGGTATCCATGCTGCTCAACCTGAAGGATCAGGCGGAGTTGGTGGTGGCCATCAATGCCGATGACATTGAAAAAAGCAAGGTTCGCGGCGACCTGGGCATCTCCTACGACGCCGATGTACTGCGTCTGATCGATGCATTCCGCGGCATCGGGATGTATGTGGGCAGCGTGGTGCTGACCCGCTGGCGCGACCAGCATTCAGCCGTCATGTTCAAAAACCGTCTGGAAAGCCTGGGCGTGCGTGTGTTCCGTCATTTTCCCATCGAGGGATACCCCTACGACGTGGAGCAGATCGTCAGCGATCGCGGCTTCGGGCGCAACGAATATGTCGAAACCACCCGCCCGCTGGTGCTGGTCACCGCGCCGGGGCCGGGCAGCGGCAAGATGGCCGTATGCCTGAGCCAGCTATACCAGGAGCACCAGCGCGGCGTGAAGGCGGGCTACGCCAAGTTTGAAACCTTTCCCATCTGGAACCTGCCGCTCAATCACCCGGTCAACATCGCCTATGAGGCCGCAACTGCCGACCTGGACGATGTGAACATGATTGATCCTTTCCACCTGGAAGCCTACGGGGAAACCACGGTGAACTACAACCGCGATATTGAGATTTTCCCGGTGCTTCGGGCTGTATTTGAACGCATCTATGGGCAATCGCCTTACAAATCGCCCACGGATATGGGCGTGAACATGATTAAAAACTGCATCACCGACGACGAAGCCTGCCGGGAGGCTGCCCGTCAGGAGATCATTCGCCGGTATTATGCCGCGCGTTGCGGGCAGGTCCAGGGGCGCACCGAGCAGGCGGAGGTGGACCGGCTGAAGATGATCGTGCAAAAAGCGGGCCTGGGACCGGAGGATCGCCCCGTAATCGCCGCAGCCCGGAAGCGCGAGGAGGAAACGGCGGCTCCCGCCCTGGCCATTGAGCTGGCAGACGGGCGCATCGTTACCGGAAAAACCACCAACCTGCTTGGGCCCTCTGCGGCGCTGATTCTCAACGCGCTCAAGGTGCTGGGCGGGATCGAGAAAAAAGATCAGCTGATTTCGCCCACCGTGATCGAGCCCATTCAGACGCTCAAGTGCGACTATCTGGGCAATCGGAATCCACGCCTGCACAGCGACGAGGTGCTCGTGGCGCTGTCCATCTGCGCTGCCACCGACCCAAAGGCAGCGCTGGCCATGCGCCAGCTTCCGTTGCTGGAGGGACTGGAGGCGCATTCCACGGTCATTTTGCCGCAGGTGGACGAAGGCATCTTCCGAAGGCTGAAGGTCAACCTTACCTGCGATCCCAAGTATCAAAGCCATAATCTCTACCACAAGTAATCGAAACCGAACGGATATGTGGAAAGGCGGGGTATCATGGATCCCAAGTTTATCTTTGTAACCGGCGGCGTTGTCTCCTCGTTGGGCAAGGGCATCACGGCGGCGTCCCTGGGGCGGCTGCTGAAGTGCCGGGGACTGCGCGTATGCATTCAGAAGTTTGATCCGTATATCAACGTCGATCCCGGCACGATGAGCCCCTACCAGCACGGCGAGGTGTTTGTGACCGACGACGGCGCGGAAACCGATCTGGACCTGGGACATTATGAGCGCTTTATCGATGAAAACCTCACCCAGGCCAGCAACGTGACCAGCGGACGCGTATACAAAACCGTGATCGACCGGGAGCGCC
>ERZ857965.4076-NODE-4076-length-10325-cov-5.360273_pt1 | contig 10325 bp, 9 predicted proteins | sample MGYA00519758_ERZ857965 | MGnify/ENA primary metagenome ERZ857965 (study PRJEB31778, sample SAMEA3449381) | human gut metagenome | biome: human gut; feature: human-associated habitat; material: faeces | place: United Kingdom | collected 2010/2012 ...
TGCTGGGCATGGAGCCCGACGAGGACGGCCTGCAGACCATCATCGCCGAAGTGCCGCTGGCAGAGCTTGCAAACTTTACCACCTTCATCCGGCAGACCACCCAGGGCCGCGGCTGGTTCACCACCGAGTTTGCCCGCTACGAGATCCTGCCCGAAATGCTGGTGCCCGCCGTGGTGGAGCAGGCCAAGAAGCTGGGCAACCTGGATGAGAGCGCCGACGACTGAGCCGCTTTCTGACCGTTCCTGAATAACGACATTCCCGCAAGCCCCGTTGACACCTTTCCCTCTGTCGGCGGGGCTTTTTGCTGCGGGTGCGGTTTGTGCCGCCCCTTGACAAGCGCCACAAAAATCCCGTCCGAAGCAGTTCAGACGGGATTTTTTCTTGCACATTTTACGTTCTGGAAACGGAGATCAGCCCTTCATGGGCACAAAGCCCACCAGATCCTTGACGACCTCGCCGGCAATGATCAGCCCTGCCACCGAGGGCACAAAGGCGTTGGAGCCCGGCACTGCACGGCGCACAGTGCACTTGCGCTGGGTGCCCGGGGGGCAGATGCAGTGGTTCTTGCAGCTGATGGAGTCATCCTCGATGGGGGTCATGGCGGGCTCCTTGGAGTAGACCACCTTCAGGTGCTTGATCTTGCGCTTGCGGCACTCGGTGCGCATCACCTTGGCCAGCGGGCAGACCGAGGTCTTGTAGATGTCGGTCACCTCAAAGCGGGTGGGGTCCATCTTGTTGCCGGCGCCCATGGAGCAGATGATGGGCACCCCGGCTTCCTTGCACTTCATCACCAGAGCCAGCTTGCCGGTGACGGTGTCGATGGCGTCCACCACATAGTCGAACTGAGAAAAATCAAAGCTGTCCTGGGTCTCCGGGCCGAAGAAGGTCTTGTAGGTAGTGACCTTGATGTCCGGGTCAATGTCGTGGACGCGCTCCTCGGCCACATCCACCTTGAATTTGCCCACGGTCTTGCGGGTGGCAATGATCTGGCGGTTGAGGTTGGTCAGGCAGACCTTATCATCGTCGATGAGGTCCAGTGCGCCCACACCGCTGCGGGCCAGTGCCTCCACCGTGTAGCCGCCCACGCCGCCGATGCCGAACACGGCCACGCGGGAATTGTGCAGCTTTTCCATTGCCTCTGCGCCCAGCAGCAGCTGGGTGCGGGAATACTGATCTTGCATTGCGTTTTGTCTCCTTGTTACTTTTCCACTCTCGTAATGATGCCGCCGCCCAGCACCACATCCCCCTGATACAGCACCACCGACTGGCCGGGCGTGGGGGCGCGCTGGGGCTGCTCAAACTCCAGCCGGAAGCCGTTTTCCGCCGGGTAAACGGTGGCGGCCTGCTCGGTCTGGTGGTAGCGGGTGCGGGCCGTGACCCGCAGCGGTCCGGTCAGCTCCGGGATGGCGATCCAGTTCACATCCTCCGCATAGACGATGCGGTCGAACAAAGCACTCTCCGGGCCGACGGTGACCGTGTTGGCCTGCATGTCCTTGCCGCAGACGTACACCGGGGCCCCCAGTGCCAGCCCAAGGCCCTTGCGCTGGCCCAGCGTGTAGCGCACCGCACCGTTGTGGGTGCCCACCACCTTGCCGCTCTCGTCCAGAAAATCACCGGCGGGGTAGTGCTTGCCGGTAAAGCCCTCCATAAAGCGGGCATAGTCGCCGTCGGGCACAAAGCAGATGTCCTGGCTGTCGTGTTTGCGGGCATTGATGAAATGATGCTGCTCGGCGATGGCACGCACCTCGGTCTTGTGCAGGGCCCCCAGCGGCAGGCGCACATGAGCCAATTGCTGCTGGGTGAGGTTGTACAGCACATAGCTCTGATCCTTGCCCTCATCCAGCCCCTTTTTGAGCAGCCAGCGGCCGGTGTCCGGGTCCTGTTCCACCCGGGCATAGTGGCCGGTGACCACATATTCCATGCCGTGGGCCTGCGCCCAGTTCAACAGATGATTGAACTTCATGTATTTATTACAATCAATGCAGGGGTTTGGGGTGCCGCCGGCCTCATACACCCGGACAAACTTCTCGATGATCTGTTCCCGGAAGTCGGCGGTGAAGTCCAGCACCTCGTAAGGGATATCCAGGGCAAAGGCCACCTCGGCGGCGTCCTCGATGTCCTTTTCCGAGCAGCAGGTGTGGAAACCGGACTGCCCCAGCATCTCGTTGTGGGTCAGGCGCATGGTGATGCCGGTGCAGTCGTATCCGTCCCGCTGCATCAGCCAGGCAGCCACCGAGCTGTCCACGCCGCCGCTCATGGCAATGAGGGCGCGCGGGGGCCGGGGCGCAGAGTTCTGTGTGGTCATAGCTTCTCCTTTGGCGTGTTCAACACACTAAAATAGTAGTATAATAGTAACGCGGCAAAAACCAGTTGTCAAGACGCAGAATTTTCTCTTACAGCGTCCAGCAGGCGCTGCCGCTCGTTAGGCAGCTGCCCCCGGATGACCGCGTCCAGCAGGGCTTCCAGCGTCCTGCGCAGGCCGGGCCCTGCCGGGATGCCCGCCGCCATCAGGTCGCGGCCGTTCACGGCCAGCTGGCTGACCCGGCAGCACACGCCGTCGGCGTCCAGCTGTGCGGCCAATTCTGCCTGCGCGGCAAAATCAGCCGCCTGTTCCGGCTCCATAGCAGCGCCCAGCGCCGCCAGCCGCTGTACGGTGTGCAGGTCGTACCGGCCCAGCAGTTTCCGGATGCGGATGGCCGTATCGGGGGCAGCGTCCTGTCCGGGAGCGGCGGAAGCTTCCCTCACCAGCACCGCCGTCTGCTCGATGCAGGCGTTGGAGCAGCGCAGGCGTTTCAGGGCCTTGCGGGTGCCGTCCTCGCCAAGGCTCATCAGCAATGCGGCCCACCGCACGGGCAGGTCCTCTGTGCCCGCCGGGCAGGCATCCACCACCGGCTTTGCGGCCTGCAATGCCGGGGCGGAAAGCTCCGGAATAATAACTTTTAGTATTTTTTCGTCAAGATATGCTGCCGGGGCGGGTGCTGCCAGCAATTTAGACAGCTCTTCTTCGATCCGCTCCACCGACACGCAGTCCAGATGGGCACACAGTGCCCGGGCCGCCTGCCCGGTGGGCGGGTCGATGGCAAAGCCGAACCGCGCCGCGAACCGGTACAGCCGCAGGATGCGCAGGGCATCCTCTTCAAAGCGGGTGGCGGGGTCGCCCACGGCCCGCAGGATGCCCTGCTGCAGGTCCTGCTGCCCTCCAAAGGGGTCGATGAGCCCCTCGGCATCGTTGTAGGCCATGGCATTGATGGTAAAGTCCCGCCGGGCCAGGTCCTGCCGCACATCCGGCACAAAGTGTACCTCGTCCGGGTGGCGGCCGTCGGTATAGGCCCCCTCGGTGCGGAAGGTAGTGGTCTCGTACAGCTGGCCGCCGTACTTGATGGTCACGGTGCCGTGCTGCAGCCCGGTGGGGATGCACTGCCCCTCCCCGAACAATGCCAGCACCTGCTCCGGCCGGGCACTGGTGCAAAGGTCCCAGTCCTGCGGGGTGCGCCCCAGCAAACTGTCCCGCACGCAGCCGCCCACCGCGTAGGCCGCATATCCGGCCCCGTGCAGCCGGGCCAGCAGAGCCGCCGCACCGGCGTCCAATCGGATGTTTTGCATGGGTCACGCCTCCTCGTACTGCAGGGTGATCTGCATCCCGTCTGCGCCGCACACTGCCGCCGGGAAGATGCTCTGCGCCTGGGGCAGATCTGCTTCCGGGTCGGTGATCATGGGGGAATAGTGGGTCAGCCAGAGGCGATGCGCCCCGGCGCGGGCCGCCAACGCGGCGCTCTGCCCAAAGGTGCTGTGCCCCCACTGAGCTGCCTGGGCTTCCTGTTCCGGAAGCGCATAGGTGGCGTCGCAAATCAGCAGGTCAGCGCCCTGTGCGGCCTGCTCCAGCGCGGCGCAGGGGGCCGTGTCGCCGGAGAATACCATGCTCAGCCCCCGGCGCGGCGCGCCCAGCACCTCCGCCGGGGCCACGGTACGGCCTTTCACGAGAACGCTCTGCCCCTGCTGCAGAAGTTTCCATTGCTGCACCGGCACCCCCAGCGCCCGGGCCCGGGCCGGGTCGAACCGGCCTGCCCGGGGCAGCTCCAACCGATAACCCACGCTGGGCACCCGGTGCCGGGTGGCAAAGGGGCGCAACACAGCACCCGCCGGCCAGCCCTCCGACAGCGCATCCAGTGCCAGCAGCCCGTCTGCTTCCTGCAGGCGCACGGCATAGGGCAGCGGCCCGGTGAGGGCACGCACGGCGCTCCAGATGCCGGCAAGCCCTTTCGGCCCCACCAGCAGCAGCGGCCGGGTGCGGCCCTGGGCCCCCAGCGTCTGCAGCAGACCCGGCAGGCCGAAGATGTGGTCGCCGTGATAATGGGTCAGACAGACGGCGTCCGCACGCATCAGGTTGACCCCGGCACGGCGGGCCGCCGCCTGGGTGCCCTCGCCGCAGTCGAACAGCAGGCCGTGGCCGCCGCAGGCTGCAAAGGCCGTACTGAGGGCGCGGTCCGGCAGCGGCATGGTGGCCGCCGTGCCCAGTAAGGTGATGGTCAGCATAAAAACTCCTTCAGCTCAGATGGTTCTCTTGTTATGATACCACAGCGGCCCCGCCTGCACAATCGTCTGCGGCCCTGCATAGGATGGGCAAATGCAAAAAAGGAGGCGCAGACCATGCGATACCGGCCCGGAGAACACCGTTCCTTCCGCCCACGGCACCGGCACTGGCTGCGCGGGCTGCTGCTGGCCGTGCTGGTGCTGGCGGTGCTGTTTCTGTTGTACGGCTGCGCCGTGCAGCGGCTGATCTATTCTTCCCGCGGGACAATGATCTTTCTGCCGGAACGGCCGCTGCTCTGAACAGCAAAAGAGGGACGACTGCCGTCGTCCCTCTGGGGTGGGTCACATCAGTAATTGATCTTCTTCAGCTCAAAGTAGCTCTGGGGGTGTGCGCACACCGGGCACTTGAGCGGAGCCGACTTGCCGATGAAGGTGTAGCCGCAGTTCCGGCACTGCCACAGCTGCTGCTCTTCGCGGGCGAACACTTTCTGGTTCTTCAGGTTCTCGGCCAGGGCGCGGTAGCGCTCCTCGTGCTCCTTCTCGATCTGTGCCACCATGGTGAACAGGGCTGCGATCTGGTTGAAGCCCTCTTCCTTGGCCTCCTTGGCCATGCGGGGGTACATCTCGGTCCACTCGTCGTGCTCGCCGCCGGCGGCCATGTCCAGGCAGGTGAGCGTGTCGGGGATGGCACCGCCGCACAGCAGCTTGAACCAGATCTTGGCATGCTCCTTCTCGTTGCCGGCGGTCTCCTCAAAGATGGCAGCCAGCTGCTCATAGCCTTCCTTCTTGGCCATGCTGGCAAAGTAGGTGTACTTGTTGCGTGCCTGGCTCTCGCCTGCAAAGGCTTCCCACAGGTTTTTCTCGGTCTTGGTACCCTTGAGTTCCATACTCTCTTCTCCTTTTGTTCTTCGGTGTCTGTATCGGCAGCCCCACTGCGGGGCTTCAGGTCCTTGTCTCTGAACAGAGTATACCACAAACGGTGAAGAAAATCAAGAATCGTTCCTATTTATTTTGAGAATCATTTTCAGTTATGCTGTTTCAGGGCGCACACGGCGATGCTCAGGGCGCTCCATGCCGCCTGATACATCAGCACATAGGTCACCGGCAGCTGCCAGATGCTGCGGGCGCTGGTGAGCAGCACCGCAATGGCCACTGAGAACAGCACCGACACCATCTGCACCATGGTGGCCGTGGTCTCGGCGTTCTGGGTCTTGTCGGCTGCGCGCAGGCCGCCGGTCAGGCTGGCAAAGCCTTTCTGATGGTACATGCAGCAGGGCGCATCCTCGGCCGGGGCGGCCTCGAGGGCGGCGCACTGCTCCTGATCCAGCAGGGTGACCATGCCCTCCGGCAGGCGGTAGGCCTCGGTGATGTGCTTTGCGGTCAGGCTGGGATCCAGACTGGTGACCAGCAGACGGATGTTCTCCTGCTGCAGGGCGGCAAGGCTGCGGGCGATGTTGCGGCCGCCCACATAGCGGATCACGAACATGGCATGCACGTTGCCGGACACCGCCAGATACAGGATCTGCAGCTCCCCGTTTTTGGAGTGCTGGTTCTCGTAGTCCTCGTCCGGTAGGACCACGCCCTCCTGCTCCAGGAAACGGCGGGTGCCGATCTGGATGTGGTTGTTGTCGCACCAGGCGGCAAAGCCCAGCCCGCGGTGGATCTCCAGATCCTTGACCGGGAACAGGATGTCGGTGCGGTCCTCAATGATCTGACGGAACAGCCCCTGCAGAGTACCGCCGCTCTGGTTGAGCACGCTGGCCGCGTACAGGATGGCGCGGTCGATGCGGCCGCCCTTGAAGATGCGGATATCCTCCAGCACCACGCTGTCGGCGGCAAACAGGTCCTCGGCATCCACCTGAAGGGTGTCGATGCCGCCCAGTTCCTGAATGGCCGCCCAGCCGGGCACCACGGCCCCCACGGCACCGGCGGCACGCTGCAGGCGCAGCGCGGCCATGCCGGCGATGAGGGTGGAGGACAGGGGTGCGCCCATGCACAGCACCGCCGTCAGGGCGGCGGCGGCCAGCTTCACGTCACGGCCTACCACCAGACACAGCAGGGCACTGAGCAGGGCCACGCCCAGCAGGATGTACCCGTTCTTCTGTGCACGGCGTTCCCCGGCGCGCTCGTCCAGGCTCTGTGCCACAAAGCCTTCGTCCGCCGTCCGGGGGCGGCTCAGCAGCACCCAGGGGTCCTTCTGTTCCAGATCCCGTGCCAGTGCCCGGATCAGGTCCTTGTCCCGGGTGCGATACGCTCCCTGCAGGTCGGTGGCTTCGCCCAGCAGTTCATAGCCGCCGCGCACGGCAGACAGCATCACCCGGCTGCCCAGCAGCGCCAGGAACAGCCCCAGGGCTGCAACGCCGGTGAGGATGGACAGGCCCTCGGTGGTGCGGTAGGAGTTGGCCGTGAGCAGGGCCGTGACGGCCTGCAGCAGCGCCGCCACAGCGGCCAGTGCGGGCATCGTCTCTGCCGAGGGACGGCCCCGCAGGCCGTTCAGGCCGTCGCGCAGGACTGGGAAACTCACCACCAGGCTGGCGGCATACAGCAGCAGATTGGCGGCGTAGAAGGCCGCCGGGGCGGCATCCGGGTCCAGTGCGGCCAGCGGCGGCAGCAGCCGGTCGGCCACCAAACCCACATGCAGCAGCACCACGGCCAGGATCCCGGCCAGTACACAGCGCAGGGTAAGCTCTGCACTCATGCGGCGCAGCTTCTCGCCCACGCTCTCGGGGGCTTCGTCCTCCGCCGGCAGGGCGTCCTCCGCCTCGGTTTTCAGCTCCGTCTCTCCGGCACGTTCCGCTTCGGCAGTGTCTGCGGCGGGCGCAGCCACCGGCGTTTCGGTCGGTTCCGTCTCCGGAGCGTCCAGCGGTTCCAGCGGCAGGCTCATGGTATCTTCGTCCGGTTTGGTTTCCGGCTCTGCCTCGGGGGCTTTCACTGGCGCGGCGGGAGATGTTTTCTCCGGGGCTGCCGGTTCTTCCGGGACTTCCGGCTTTTTCTCGTCATCGGCGTCGCCGAACATCCGGAACACCGATTTCTTTTCCGGCAGCGGCTTGTCGGCTGCAAACACCATGGTGGGCCGGGGCGGCTCCGGAGCCTTTTCCGGAGTCTCCGGCTCTTCCGGGTCATCCAGCGGCACATCCACGCTGCGGATGGGCTCCAGCGTTTCCTCCACCGGCTTCGGTTTTGCAGCCATGCCGTTCAGCATGTCCTTGAGCTGCTGCATCTCCTGCTGCTCCTGCTGTTCCTGCGGCAGCAGCACGTCCGGGGCGTTCTTGGGGTTCTGTGCAGCCTTCTTCCGGGGCTTCTCCGGCTGCAGAGCCGGGGCGGCAGGAGCCTTGGGCGGCTCCGGCTTGTTCTCCGGGGCAGGCTGCGGGGCCGGTTTGTCCGGCATGGCAGGTTTTTCCGGGGCAGCAGGCACTTCGGCTTTGGGCTGGGGGAAATCCGTGCCCGGGTCTGCGGTGCGCAGGGTCAGGTCCAGATCCAGCGGTTCCTCCCCGTCGTGCTTTGCCAGGGCATCTGCGCCCAGCAGCACCTCACCGGTAGGCAGTTCCAGGTCCGTCCCGGCCTGCGGAGCCTGCTTCGGTTTTGCATGGCCGAACAGCCGCCCGAACAGCCCCTTGTGCTCTTCCGCCGCTTCTTCCTCCCGGCGCACCATCTCGGCCGGGATATCCGCCACGGTGGTGGTGAAGAAATCGCGGAATTTCTCATCGCTTGCGGCGGCACTCTTGTGTTGATTTTTTTCCTTAGGCATCCTTGTTCCTCCCGTTCTTCAGATTGGGGTTACGGATCACGCCTGTCACGCATTCTGTGCTGCGCGCTGCGACTGGATCTCGTACAGGATAATGCCGGCCGCCACCGAGACGTTGTAGCTGTCCACACCGGTGCCCTGTGCGGCCATGTCCAGCCGCACCACACCGTCGCACAACTTCTTGACCAGCTGCGACACGCCGCTGCCCTCGCTGCCCAGCACCAGCGCGATGGGGCCGGTGAGGTTGTTCTTGCGCAGGGGCACGCCGTCCATGTCGGCACAGTACACGAACACGCCCTGCTCCTTGAGGCGGCGGATCGTCTCGCCGATGTTGGCCACGCGGGCCACCGGCAGCCGCTCAGCGGCACCTGCGCTGGACTTGATGACCGTGGGGGTGACCGATGCGCCGCCCCGCTTGGGGATCACGATGCCGTGGGCACCGCACAGCAGAGCGCTGCGCATCACGGCACCCAGGTTGTGGGGGTCCTCAATGCCATCACTCAGTACCAGGAACGGCGGCTCGCCCTTGGCTTTGGCCGCCGCCAGCAGGTCCTCCACGGTGGCATACGCGATCTCGCTGGCAAAGGCGGCCACACCCTGATGGCTCTCGGTGCCGGTCATCAGGCGCAGCTTGTTGGGGTTCACCCGCTTGACGGCTGCCCCGGCCTCCTTGGCCAGTGCGGTATAGTAGGCCGCCACGGCGGGGGCCATGCTCTCCGAAATGAGCACCGTATCCACGCCGGAACCGCTCTTCAGCAGCTCGGTCACCGGATTCTTGCCGTAGACCAGGCTCTCATTCCGGGTCTGCTCTTCCGGTGCACGGCGCGGGCGGCGGGGCTGATTTTTCTCTTCCATTCTATGTTCTCCTTCCGTTTCTATCGGAACGATGCAGCGCATGTTCCCCAGGGCGCGCCGCACCGCTTGCGCAGGCAGCCAGCCCGACGATTTTATCCGATGACAATCCAAGGTAAAGTATAGCATAAGCTGACCGGGTTTGCCAGCAAATTGCCGCTTTTTTGTCGGCTCGACCGGATTTTTTCGCAGCTTGCCAGCGCCCCGGCCCGGTTTTGCAGAATTGTCCTTTGCTGCTGCGCCTTCTGCCCCTGCCGGGACCTGCCGTTTTGCCGGTCCGAAAAGTTTTCCACAAAAGAGGGCTATACATTCCGTAGAAGGACCCGATTTTTTCCACATGTTGAAAACCCGGTGGAGAAAGTTCAAAAGTCCTGCTGCAAAGCCTGTTTTCCCTGTGGAATTTAACATTCTCCACTGAGTTTTCCACAATCTGGTTCGACATTCCCCCGCAGGGTGCGTACAATTTGTAATTTTCAAGTCGGAAATATGACAATTTTTTGATGCGGAACCACGCACCTTTTGCAATTTTCTCCAATATCAAATTGACGAATGTGGATTTGTGTTGAAAATTCCACGTTTTCTCCCATCCCGGGGACATTCTGCAAAAGTGGTGCAGGACCTTCAAAATTGTTGCAGCTTCCCGCATTTCGGACCCTTTTCCGCCCGCAAATGCCGCATTCCGCCCGGCGTTTGAAGAGAAAAACCGCCTGTTTGGATTGATTTTAAGCAGGGTTTGGGGTATACTAGTTTTGTAGGTTTGTTAAGCCGTGCACAATGCGGCGCGGCATGACCGAAAACCCCGATCATATTTGGAGGTAATGAATAATGTTGGTAAATGCAACCGAGATGCTGCTCAAAGCACGCGATGGCCACTACGGTGTGCCTCAGTTCAACATCAATAACCTGGAGTGGACCAAGGCAGTCCTGACCGCCTGCGAGGAAATGAAGAGCCCCGTCATTCTGGGCGTTTCCGAGGGTGCCGGCAAGTACATGACCGGCTTCAAGACCGTCGCTGCCATGGTCAGCGCTATGGTCGATTCCATGGGCATCACCGTTCCCGTTGCCCTGCACCTAGACCACGGCACCTATGAGGGCTGCAAGGCCTGCATCGAGGCCGGCTTCTCTTCCATCATGTTCGACGGCAGCCACTACTCCATCGAGGAGAACGTGGAAAAGACCAAGGAGCTGGTCGCTCTGG
>ERZ857965.4078-NODE-4078-length-10324-cov-4.970981_pt1 | contig 10324 bp, 10 predicted proteins | sample MGYA00519758_ERZ857965 | MGnify/ENA primary metagenome ERZ857965 (study PRJEB31778, sample SAMEA3449381) | human gut metagenome | biome: human gut; feature: human-associated habitat; material: faeces | place: United Kingdom | collected 2010/2012 ...
TGCGTTCAGTATACCATGGTTTTCCCCTGCGGAAAAGATAGTGAAAAACAAAAATGCCCCCGGAGGGCTTGTTCCAACTCTCCGGGGACGATTCTATGCACCGGTATCTTTCATCTTGTTCCAAACATTCTCATCCACTATAATAGAGATAGAAAGAAGGTGCCAACATGAAACATCGCATTGTGACGGCTGCGCAGATGAAGGAAATTGAACAAGCCGGGGATGCCCACGGTCTGCCCTACCTGCAAATGATGGAAAACGCCGGGCTGGCGGCTTACGCTGAACTGCAAAAGCAGTTCCCACATTCCGGCAGGCTGCTGGTAGTCTGCGGAAAGGGCAACAATGGCGGCGATGGGTTTGTGATCGCCCGTGCCGCAGCAAAAGACGGCTGGAGCGTGACCGTTTTTCTGGCCGAGGGTGAGCCGAAAACTGCTGACGCCATCCTCAACTTTGAGCGTCTGCATTCCCTGCCGGTGCACATCTGCACCGACTGTTCCGTACTGGAAACCCAGCGCTTTGCTGCTGCTGTGGATGCCCTCTACGGCACCGGGTTTCATGGTGAACTGCGGCCTTCCGGTCTTGCTGCCTGCGGACTGATACGCCATCTGCACAAGAGCGGTGCCTTTGTACTGGCCGTAGACCTGCCCAGCGGCATCAATACGGACACCGGCGAGGTTGCCGAGGGTGCTGCCCATGCGGACTTGACCGTAACCTTCGACAGCTATAAGCCTTTGCATATCGCAAAAACCTCTGCGCCGCTGTGCGGAAAGATCGTCTGTGCCGACATTGGCATCCGGGATGAATGGCACCCGGAGTTTTGACGAGGGCTTGCCGCTGCGGAAAAGCACCTGCACACAAAAGACCCCGGCAGCTTTCAAGGCACGCCGGGGTTCTTTTTGTCATTCTGCTGCAAAATGTCTGCACTTTCTTGGCCGAACGCAGAAAATGCAGAAACCGCTTGATTTAGCTCGGTTTCCGCACTAGAATGGAAACCAGAAAAGCAAGCACAGTTTCCACAAGGAGGACGCTCATGCAGGAAAAGCTCGATGCGCTGGTGCGCACACAGGCCATGCAGTTATTCCGTCAACAGGGGCTGCATTTCACCATGCAGCAGGTGGCAGAGCCGCTGCACATCAGCAAAAAGACCATCTACACCGTTTACCCCTCCAAGGAGGCGCTTCTGCTGGACATGGTAGACCACGCCTTTGCGGACATCCACCGCTGCAAGCAGGAGATTCTGGCAGGCAGCGGCACTTTGCAGGAGAAGCTGCGGGCGGTCATCATTGCCATGCCGACAGAATACGCCGCGCTGGACCTGCGGCAGATGAAGGAGCTGGACGAGAAATACCCGGTGGTGGCGGCGCGGGTGCGCAGTCAATTGGAAAACGGGTGGGAACCCACCATGGCGCTGCTGGAACAGGCTGTGGCAGAGGGGGTCATGCGTCCGGTATCCCTGCCGGTGCTGCGGCAGATGATCACCGCGTCCATTGAGAGCTTTCTGGCAGACCGCAGTCTGGCAGAAAGCGGGGTACAGTATGTGGCTGTGCTGGAGGAAATGATCTCGATTTTACTGGAAGGAGTGCTGCCGCGATGAAACACAGCTTTTGCGAGGACTGGGAGTTTACACGACACTGGACGGAAGCCTTTGGCAAGGGGCTGCCGGTGCCAAAGCAGGAAATCGTCCGCTTGCCCCATACCTGCCGGGAGGTGCCGCTGCACTATGCTACCCCCGCCGATTACGAGATGGTCTGCGGCTACCGGAAGCGGTTCCGGGTGCCGCCGGTGCAGGCTGCACCCCGACTGTTTGTCCGCTTTGACGGCGCTGCCCATCAGGCGGTGGTGCGGGTCAACGGCAGGGTTGCCGGGCAGCACCGGGGTGGCTATACCGGCTTTGCGGTGGAAATCACCGACCTTGTGGACCGGGAGGGTGAAAACCTGTTGACCGTGCAGCTGGACACCCGTGAAGACCCGGCCATTCCACCCTTTGGCTTTGTCATCGACTACCTGACCTACGGCGGGCTGTACCGGGAGGTTTGGCTGGAAGCTACGGCAGAAAGCCGCCTGACCGATTTGTTCGTCTACACGCCCACCCTGCAGGAGGCTGTGGTGCAGTGGACGGCAGAGCTTACGCCCGCAGCCGCGGCTGTCCGCATCCGGCTGGAGACTGCAGACGGCGCCCTGCTGGCAGAGCAGACCGCACAGGCAGCAGAAACCGGAAAGATCCAGCTTTCTGCCCCGGACGCACAGCCGTGGGACACAGAGCATCCGGTTTTACATCATGCCGTGGCAGAGCTTTTGAACGCAGCCGGACAGCCCATCGACCGCAAACAGGTGACGTTTGGCTTCCGCACCGCAGAGTTCCGGGCGGATGGTTTCTACCTCAACGGCAAAAAGACCTTTCTGCGGGGTCTGAACCGACACCAAAGCTACCCTTACATCGGCTACGCCGCACCGGAAGGCCTGCAGCGGGAGGATGCCCGCATTTTGCGGGAGGAACTGCACTGCACCGCCGTGCGCACCAGCCACTACCCCCAAAGCCAGTATTTTCTGGATGAGTGCGACCGGCGGGGTCTGCTGGTGTTCACCGAGTTGCCGGGCTGGCAGCACATCGGAGACGACAACTGGAAGGACGCCGCCTGCGAGATGCTGCGGGAGATGCTCTTGCAGAACCGCAATCACCCCAGCATCATCCTGTGGGGCGTGCGCATCAACGAGAGCGTGGATGACGATGCCTTCTACACCCGCACCAACAAAATCGCCCATCAGCTGGACCCCAGCCGCGCTACCTCCGGTGTGCGGTATCTGGAAAAAAGCCATCTGCTGGAGGATGTCTACGCCTACAACGATTTTTCCCACAACGGCGTAACGCCCGGCGCAAAGCCCAAAAAGGACGTGACCCCGGATATGGGCAAGGCGCTGCTCATCTCGGAGTGCAACGGTCACATGTACCCCACCAAGCCCTTTGACGATGGCCCGCACCGGCAGGAGCATGCTTTGCGGCACGTCCGGGTACAGAACGCCGCCTACGCCAGCGGGGAGCACGCAGGGTGCTTCGGCTGGTGTATGTTCGATTACCAGACCCACAAGGACTTTGGCTCTGGCGACCGCATCTGCTACCACGGGGTGCTGGACAGCTTCCGCAACCCCAAATTGGCGGCGGCGGTCTATGCAAGTCAGGGGGATGCAGACCCGGTGCTGGCGGTCAGCTCCTCCATGGACATCGGCGATAACCCCGCCGGGCAGCTGGGCACGGCCTACGTTTTCAGCAATGCCCAGCAGGTAAAGCTCTACAAAAACGATGTGTTCGTCACCGCCCTGCGCCAAAGCGAGTGGACGGCGCTGCCCCACCCTCCCTTTGTGATGGACGATACCATTGGCGAGCTGCTGGAAACGCAGGAGCACTTTTCCCCCGCCAAGGCAGCCGCTGTGCGGGACTGCCTGCTGGCCGCCGGAAAATACGGCTTGGCGGGACTGCCGCTGGCCTACAAGGTCAAATTCGGTTGGTGTATGCTGCGCTACAAAATGAGCTTTGAAGATGGCGTGGCGCTTTACGGCAAATATGTAGGCAACTGGGGCGGCGAAGCCACTCGCTGGCGGTTCGATGCCGTGCAGGACGGCAACGTGGTGCGCAGCGTGACCCTTTGCCCCAGCGCAAAGCTGCACTTGGAAGTCAAGGTCAGCCGGACGGCTCTTCGGGAAAAAGATACTTACGATATGGCGGCTGTCCGGGTGCGCATTCTGGACGAGAACGGCACTCCTGCTCCCTACGCACAGTTCCCGGTGCAGTTTGCGGTGGAGGGCAGCGCTGCCCTTGTGGGTCCACAGACCGCCGTTGCCGAGGGCGGCATGACCGGAACCTATCTGCGCACCGTGGGCACTGCCGGAGAAGCCCTGCTGACCGTTTCCGCACCGCAGACCCAGCCCGTTGTGCTGCGGTTCACCATTGAAAAGGAGGATGCTGTATGGAACTGACCCTGAAACAGAAGGCCGCTTTCGGCATTGGTGCCGTGGGCAAGGATATGGTATATGCCCTGTCGGCTTCTTACGTCATGTATTATTATCAGGATGTGCTGGGGCTTTCGGCCAGCTTTGTGGGCGTCGTGCTCATGGCGGCCCGGTTCTTTGATGCCTTCAACGACCCCTTTATGGGAGTTCTGGTGGCAAAGACCCGCACCCGCTGGGGACGTTTCCGTCCGTGGATCTTTTCCGGCACGCTGCTCAATGCGCTGGTACTCTACGCCCTGTTTGCCGCCCCGGTGCTGGACGAAGCGGCGTTGATGATCTATTTCTGCGTGGTGTACATCCTGTGGGGCGTCACCTATACCATGATGGATATTCCGTACTGGTCCATGATTCCGGCCGTGACCCGCACCCCAAAAGACCGGGAGAACCTTTCCATGGTGGGGCGCACCTGTGCAGGCGTTGGTTCTGCCCTCATCGCCATGTTCACCATGCTGCTGGTGGGAGCCCTTGGCGGCGACAGCGAGCGCGCTGGCTTCCGCTGGGTGTCATTGATCGTAGCGGTAATTTTTGCAATGACAGAGCTGGTGTGCTGCATTTCCATGAAAGAAACCACCCCCAGTGAGATGAAGACTGCCACCGTAAAGGAGATGTTCTCCGCCCTGTTCCGCAACGATCAGGCTATGGTAGTGGTAGGCAGCATCGTGCTGATCAACTCGGCGCTGTACCTTACCTCCAACTTCATCATCTATTTCTTCAAGTACGACCTTGGCGGTGCAGGCTGGAAAGCCACCTACACCCTGTTTTCCACCGTGGGCGGTGCGGCGCAGATCCTTGGCATGATGGTGCTTTACCCCTTGCTGCGCAAAAAGTTCAGCAGCATACAGGTATTCCATCTGAGTCTTGTGCTGGCGCTGTGCGGCTACGGCACGCTGCTGGTGTTCTGCCTGACCGGGCTTTCCCATAGCCTTACCCTGCTGTGCATTCCGGGCGTGGTGGTGTTTGCCTGCAACGGAATGCTGACCGTGCTGACCACCCTGTTCCTTTCCAACAGCGTAGATTACGGTCAGCTCAAGACCGGCCGCCGGGAGGAGAGCGTTATCTTTTCCATGCAGACCTTTGTGGTCAAGGCTGCCTCCGGCGTGGCGGTGTTTCTGACCGGCATCGGGCTGGACCTCATCGGTCTTGTGGGCAACACGGAGGAGACCGGCCCCGTGGCAGTACAAAGCGCCGGCACCCTGCTGGGTCTGCGCCTGATGATGACCATTTTGCCCATGCTGGTGCTGGCAGGTGCGCTGGTGCTGTTCCGCCGCAAGTTCGTTTTGACGGATGAGCGTGCTGCCGAGATCAGCGCACAGCTCCACGGGGAGGAAGCGCACCATGACTGAAATGCTGCACTGGTACGCAGAGACCACCGGCGGCGTACAGACAGGCAACTGCACGGTCACGGAGAATGGCGGTGCGCTGCATCTGACGGCAGACCTGCCCGCCGGGACACTGAAAACCGTGCGTGCCGAGCTGCCGTGGACGATGGAAGCAGACGAGCGTCTGTTCATGAACGGCTACCAGACATGGACCTACAGCCCGGAGCTGGACCGGAACGGCAAGCTGCGCGGCACCGACCATATCCCCGGCTTTCTGCGCAAGAAATACGCCTTTGACCGCTACGGCGATTATCATTTTGTACCTTATGGGCATCAAAAGGGGCAGAGCCACGGCTTTTCCTACTGCTATTTCCGCAAGGGCGGGCAGTTCCAGCTGGTGGCATCGCTGGACGAGAAGCCGGGCTACACCATCCTCCGCTACGACAGCGGCAAAGCCCTGCTGACGCTGGAGCGTGACTGCGCCGGGGTGGAGCATCCCGGCGGCAGTTTTCCACTCCTTGACCTGTTTTTTGCCGTGGGCGGCGAGACTGAGGTGTTCGACGGCTGGTTTCAGGCTATGGGCATCAAGCCCCGGACCGAAAAGAAGCTGGCAGGCTATTCCAGTTGGTACAACCGCTATCAGAACATCACCGAGGATACCATCCGGGAGGACCTGACCGGATGCCGCAGCCTGCTTTGCCCGGGAGACCTGTTCCAAATCGACGATGGCTGGGAGCCCAAGGTGGGCGACTGGCTGGAAACGGATGCACAGAAATTCCCTCACGGGCTGAAAGGCATGGTGGAGGAAATTCACGCCGCCGGATTTCAGGCTGGGCTATGGCTTGCACCCTTTGTGTGCGAAAAGGACTCTGCCCTTTTCCGGCAGCACCCGGACTGGCTGCTGAAAGTGGACGGCAAACCGTGGTGCTGCGGCAGCAACTGGAGCAGTTTTTATGCGCTGGATATCGACAACCCGGCCGTGCTGGACTATCTGCGCCGGGTGTTTGACCGGGTGCTGAACGACTGGGGCTTCGACCTTGTCAAGCTGGATTTTCTGTATGGTGCTGCCCCCTTTGGCAGCGCCCGCGAGAGCCGGGCGGGCAGAATGTACCGTGCTATGGAGCTTTTGCGCAGCTGGTGTGGGCAAAAGACCATCCTTGGTTGCGGCGTACCGGTGATACCGGCTTTCGGGCTGGTGGATTACTGCCGTGTCAGCTGCGACGTGAGCTTGGACTGGGACGATGTGTGGTATATGCGCCTGTTCCACCGGGAGCGGGTGTCCACAAAGCAGGCCATCAACAACACGGTATTCCGGCGGCAGCTCAATGGCCGTGCCTATGGCAGCGACCCGGATGTGTTCTTCCTCCGGGAGGAAAACTGCAAGCTGACGGCAGAGCAAAAACGCACCCTTGCCACGGTCAATGCCCTGCTGGGCAATGTGTTCCTTACCTCGGATATGCCGTCTCACTACACGGATGCGCAGCGGGCAGAGTACCGCCGTCTGCGCACCCTCTTTGAGCACGCCACGCAGGTGCAGGCAGAAGCGGAAAACGACCGTCTCTATATCCGGTATCTGCTGGACGGAACTCCACAAAAATTATGTTTCGACCTGTTCTGACAGTGCGAACAAACCACAACAAAACCACACCCGCCCATGTACTGTGCTTTGCACACAATACGCAGGCGGGTATTTTGCTGTTCTTCCGGTACGATCCTCAGTTTTTTAAATACAGCTTGGGTCTGTGCAGCGCTGACGGTGTCACACCTTGCGCTCAAGGTTCTGCCGGAACAGCTCATACGCTGCCCGCATCTCCTCCGGCAGACGCTTCAAGGTTTCCTGCTGCAACTCAGACGACATCCCGTAAAAGGCTTCGGCAATGCCGCCGGTGATGCAGGCAAGGGTGTCGCTGTTTCCCCCTTTACCCCTGATGCCGCTTCTGGAAATCGGCTTCAATTTCCTCTTTCCAATCTGCGCCGACGGATGCCGGGCAGGCTGCCTGCCGCATCCGGCAGACCGTTTCGCTGACCACATGGTAATTGACTGCCACGCCCTGCGCATCGTTCTCGAACCGCACCGCCCGGTCTGCCCCGATGCCGAAGCGGGCAGCCTCCTGCACGGCATCCATGTTGGCACCAAGGAACAGAAATTCCCAGCCGTACCGTTCTTTTTCCCGCTCGATCATCCGGCGGATCTTCTCGTAGCTGAACCGCTTGCTGGCGTTTTCCAGTCCATCGGTGGTGATGACAAAGATGACCTTTTCGGCACATTCGTCCTCCGGCAGATGGCGCTGGATATTCGCCATCTTTTCCATGCCATAACCGATGGCATCCAGCAGCGCCGTGCAGCCCCGGACGTAGTAGTCCTTTTCGGTCAGCGGCGCAACGGCGTGCAGCGGAAAGCGGTCGTGCAGCAACTGCACCTCGTGGTCAAACAGGATGGTGGTCACGTTGGCTTCGCCCTCCTGCTCCTTCTGCCGGGTCAGCATAGCATTGAACCCGCCGATGGTGTCCTGCTCCAGCCCGCCCATGGAACCGCTGCGGTCCAGAATGAAAACAAGCTCGGTAAGATTTTTCTTCACAACAATGCCCTCCGTTTTGTGGTGTATCACTTTCGTTGGCAAAAGGATACCACAAACCGGAGGGCAAAAGGTCAACGGGCAGGCGACAAATCACGCACCCAGCTGTTCCTGATCGTATTCAAACAGCAGCGTATTGACCTGATTGATGTTATAGATTTTGTGTTCCAGACAGTACTGCACGATCCAGTCCCGCTTGGAGCCATCCGAAAAGGCATAGCCCGCGCTCTTGAGCAGGTCGATGGTCTCATCTTCGGACAGGTGCAGCCCAACCGCAAAGGCAAGCACGGTCTTCTTTTTGGGGTTGTAGTCCCGGTTGCACTGAATTTTGGAGAAATGCTGCCGGGAGATGTTGGACTGCTTGTACACGGTGGAGTCCTTCAGCCCCCGCTCGTCAATGAGCCGCAGCAGCCGGGTGGTGAAGCTCTCGCCAAGGTTGTCCATCAGGCTTTCCAGACTGCGGGCTGTCCTGGGAGCGGCTGCAGGCGGAGGCGGCGCAGCAGCCGTTTCCAGCATCGGTGCGGCTTCTTCTCCCAGCCGCCACCGCCGACGCTCTGCGGATTCTCTGCGCCGACGGTCAAACTGGTAGCTTTCATCGTTCTGCGCTACATAGTGGTCGTCGATGTACTCCTCCACCGAGGCGAACAGCTTGCGGCTCACCGCCAGCGAGTGCTGGTCGTAGAGCACCAGATACACGGTCAGGTCGTGCTCCATGACGTACTGCGTGATTGTATCCACTGCAATGCGGAAAGCCTGCTCCTTGGGGTAGCCGTAGTTTCCGCTGGACAGCAGCGGAAAAGCCACGCTCTCGCAGTGGTACTCTGCTGCTAATTCCAGTGCAGAATGGTACGCACCAGCCAGTTGTTCCGCTTCGCCAAAGCCGCCGCCCTGCCACGCCGGGCAGACTGCATGGAAGATATACGTTGCAGGCAGCCCGAATGCCGGGGTACACACTGCCCTGCCCGGCTCGCAGTACCCGATGGCTTCACAGGCGGCGGTCAGCTCCTGCTCCCCTGCCGCCTGATAGATGGCACGGCTGGTGCCGCTGCCCTGCAAAAGGTTCCGGTTGGCGGGGTTGGCGATGGCATCCGCTGTTACCTTGGTGATGTCGTTGCGGATCATCAAAAAAGGCATGCTGGTTCCTCCCTCATGTGGTTTTCTTCATCCTATCGCATCCGGCAGGGCGGTGCAAGGGCTGCGCTTATTTTGCTGACCACACAGCTCTGGCAGGGAGCAGGCCGTAAAAGACCGGAGTGCCGCATCAAAGATAGCGTTTTACCCCCATGCAGGAAGGTCCATCGTGAGCCTTTCCAACTCCTGTGCAAGAACCATCAGCCTTTCCCTCAGATGGTAGTTATGTGGAGCATCTACATGGGCAATAAAACGGTTGGGGCGATCAAGAAAAATGCCGTCCACGATCTCTCTGTATGCCCTCAGCTTCCCATGGCAATGAGCACCAGCACGACCACTACCGCAATGGCGATGAGGCAGCCGCAGCCGCTGCCATCTCCCCCGCCACCGCCGCCGCCATTGTTGTGACCGCCGCCACCGCCGCCGGACGAGCCGCCAAAGTTGTGGTTGAAGGCCGTCATGTACTGGGCATAGCCCGTGTCCCCTTTGCCGAAATAGCCGTAATCACCGTTTGCCATGGTATTTTCCTCCATCCGAAGTGTGTTTTGCTTCTTCTGAGGTCATTTTACCGAAAGAGCTGTCCCATAAACATCTCTTTCAGCATTTCTCATCATCTCATTCTTCCCGGATTCCCAGATATGCATCAATGTCCATGATACCTTCCCCGCTGACCTCCACCAAATCCTCAAAGGGCACCACGGTGTCTCCCACCTGCAGGGTGCGGAACACCGGGTCGATGCGGTCTGCTTTTCCTGTCAGGGTGAGGTAGTTGCCCACTGCCGGAACCTCCGGGTGGGTAGTGTCCTCCTTGAAGTAGCGCACCGTGATGGTCATGCCCTTGGTGACCTGCATCAGCCGATCGGACAGAGCCGACATTTCTTCCTCGGTCAGAATGCGCTTAGTCACCCGCTCGGTGCGCTGCTTTTCTGCGGCAAGCTGCTCGTCATACCCCCGCAGCGGAGAGAAGGGCGAGAAGATTTTAGCACGGTTCTGAAGGGTCATGCGGGGGTGCTTGCGGAGAGATTCTTCGGTCTGGGGGCGTTCCATCTCTAGGATGTCCCCGTACTTTTTGGCGGTCTCTCGCCCGATCTTGCTATTTTTGTAGTTTTCCATCTGAACCTCCCGCCGAACCTCCTGCACTGTGCCCACCGATTTGCGCATTGCGCTGGCGCATGGTGGCACCTTCTTCGTAGCTGCTGGCTTTCAGCACGGCGTTTTTGCCGTACTTGTTCTTGATACCCAGCATGGCTTGCTGGAGTTTTTTCTCCTTTTCCAGCTTCTTGGTGTCGGTGA
>ERZ857965.4087-NODE-4087-length-10305-cov-6.168390_pt1 | contig 10305 bp, 10 predicted proteins | sample MGYA00519758_ERZ857965 | MGnify/ENA primary metagenome ERZ857965 (study PRJEB31778, sample SAMEA3449381) | human gut metagenome | biome: human gut; feature: human-associated habitat; material: faeces | place: United Kingdom | collected 2010/2012 ...
CAGCTGGAGCAGAAATAACTACTTTCTTAGCACCTGCATCGATGTGAGCCTGAGCTTTTGCTTTGGATGTGTAGAATCCTGTACACTCCAGAACAACGTCAACACCGATTTCTCCCCAAGGAAGTTCAGCTGCGTTAGCTTTTGCGTAGATCTTGATCTCTTTTCCGTCAACTGTGATGGAATCCTCTCCTGCCTCTACTGTATCTGCAAGAGCGTATGTTCCCTGAGTTGAGTCATATTTTAATAAGTGAGCAAGCATCTTAGGAGATGTAAGGTCGTTGATTGCTACTACCTCATATCCTTCTGCTCCGAACATCTGTCTGAAAGCAAGACGTCCGATACGTCCAAAACCATTAATCGCTACTTTTACTGCCATGATTAATTCCTCCTAAAAGTTTTAAAAAATTTATGACTGTGTCTCCAGCCATGGCGATGAATATAACAATGCGATATTTGTTAAATATTCATCAACTAGATTCATTGTACTAAAACAGAAACAAAAATTCAACCCTTAAATCCATATAATTCGATTTTTATGGAACAATTCTCTTAAATATCGGTTTCCGCCCCTTAAATTCTGCATAATAACTAAAACCACAGCTTATAAGTATCTCGCCAGCCTTGTCAAAGTCAAAAGCGACATGTTCCGGACGGTGTGCATCTGCACCAATTGTGACAATTTCACCACCGAGTTCTCTGTATCTTCTGATCACATCCGGATGTGGGTTCGGAAATCCAAGCCCATACTTCATCCCGGCCATATTCATCTCAAGTCCTTTTCCCTGTGCAATCAGAATTTTCAGAATTTCGTCGATCTCTTCCGCATACTTTTTATAGGAATATTCCTCCGCCTGATGCGTTCCATAACGGACAACGTAGTCCAGATGTCCCAGGCTGTCAAAAGAATTTACCTTTTTCAAATTCTCTATCGTCACCTGAAAAGCTTCCTGATAAGCTTCCTCATCACTTCGACCTTCAAAAAAAGTTCTATAATACGGGTCCTGTCCATGGATCAGGTGCACAGATCCAATCACAAAATCAAATGGATATTTCTCTGTCAGTTCTCTATAATATTCCCCCAGATGCGGCTGAAGTCCGATCTCTACACCGATTCGGACTTCCAGTTTCTTCTGATATTCTTCTTTTAACTGTGTCAGCCTCTGAAAATAGTTTCCCAGATCAAACAGAAATGCACCCGCCGGAAAATCCGGTGTCTTCGGAAAATCTTTATCCAGATGATCTGTAATACAGACTGCTTCCATTCCCCTTTCTATTGCTGCATCAAGCATAGAATGTACGGATGCATCACTATCCTCAGAAAACCTTGTATGCATGTGGGCATCACATCTTATCATAATATTGTGCCGCCTCCTAATACATATTCTCCATCATACAGAACAACTGCCTGTCCCGGTGTCACTGCACGGATTGGTTCATCGAATGTACAGGTAATCTCATCTTCTCCTGTCTTCACCACGGTACACCAGGCTCCTTTGTGGTTATAACGAATCTTTGCAAACACACGCATCGGTTCTGTAAGATCTTCCACGCTCATAAAATTCAACTCATTGGCACGCAGTGTATGCGTCAATGATTCTTCATATGTTCCGATTACAACTTCATCTGTCTCCGGACGAATCTCCAGTACAAATGCAGGATACCCCAATGCAAGCCCAAGTCCTTTACGCTGTCCTACTGTATAATGAATGATTCCTTTGTGTTTTCCAAGGATCTTCCCATCCGGTGTCACGAAATTTCCCTGACGAATCGGAGCATCTGCGTTTTCTTCAATAAAAGATGCATAGTCTCCATCCGGAACAAAACAGATATCCTGACTATCCGGTTTATTTGCCACCTGCAGTCCGATTTTTTCTGCCATCTCACGGATCTGATCTTTTGAATAATTTCCAACCGGCATCAATGTATGTTCCAGCTGTTCCTGTGTCAGATTATAAAGTGCATAAGTCTGGTCTTTCGCAAGCGTCGCAGATCTTCGGATTGCATATCTTCCATTCGAAAGTTTATCAATTCTCGCATAATGTCCTGTTGCGATATAGTCCGCTCCGATGGAAAGACTTCTCTGCAGAAGTGCTTCCCATTTCACATAACGGTTGCAGGCAATACACGGGTTAGGTGTTCTTCCGTTCAGGTATTCTTTTGTAAAATAATCAATTACACTTTTCTGAAATTCCTGCTTGAAATTCATCACATAATACGGAATACCAATAGACGATGCAACACGTCTTGCATCGTCTACCGCACTGAGCCCACAACAGCCGCCGTTTTCTTCTTGAACTTCGTTTTCCTCGTCCTGCCAGATCTGCATTGTCACACCGATCACATCATAGCCTTGTTCTTTCAAAAGCCAGGCTGCCACAGAGGAGTCTACTCCCCCGGACATTCCAACAACAACTTTGCCTTTGCTCATTAATATTCCTCTTCCTCTGCTTCTTCGCCTTCATGAATGTCTGACTTCGGTTTCTTAAGTCCTTCAATCTTAATATCATGCTTCTCTGCATAATCCCAGAGTGCTGCATGAATTGCTTCCTCTGCAAGGAGTGAACAGTGCACCTTTACCGGCGGAAGTCCGTCAAGAGCTTCCATAACGGCTTTGTTTGTTACTTCCATTGCTTCCTGGATACTCTTTCCTTTTACCATCTCTGTTGCCATACTGGATGTTGCAACAGCTGCTCCACATCCGAATGTCTTGAACTTCACATCACGGATGATCTGATTCTCATCAATGTCAAGATAGATTCTCATGATATCTCCACATTTTGCATTTCCTACTGTTCCAACACCGCTTGCGTTCTCGATTTCTCCTACATTTCTTGGATGCTGAAAATGATCCATTACCTTTTCTGTATACATTATATAATTCCTCCATTTTGTTTATCTTTTTATCCAAAAATTATTCTGTATTTTTCTTTTAAATCATTCTGACTTATGCATTCTTCTGCTGCTTTTTTATAAAATCTTCGTAGAGTGGAGACATACTGCGCAGATGTGCAACAATCTCTTTAAGCTGATCTACTGTATAGTCGATATCTTCTTTTGTTGTATCAGCTCCAAGTGTCATACGAAGGGAACCATGTGCGATCTCATGCGGCAGTCCGATTGCAAGAAGGACATGGGATGGATCCAGAGAACCTGATGTGCAGGCGGAACCACTGGATGCACAGATTCCTTTCATATCCAGCATGATCAGGAGGGATTCACCCTCTACAAACTGGAAGCTGAAGTTAATATTGTTTGGAAGACGTTTCACACGGTCTCCGTTCAGTCTGCAATATGGAATCTCTTTCTCAATTCTGGAGATTGCATAATCGCGGAGTTCTGTCTCCTGTTTCATTCTCTGATCCATAGAAGCCATTGCAAGTTCAACTGCTTTTCCAAGTCCAACGATTCCAGGTACATTCTCTGTTCCTGCACGGCGCTTTCTCTCCTGTGCTCCACCATGGACGAAGGAGCGGATCTTCACACCTTTTCTGATATAAAGGAAACCGATTCCCTTTGGTCCGTTCAGTTTATGTCCACTGGAACTGAGCATATCAATATTCATCTCATCTACATTGATCGGTACCTGACCAAACGCCTGGACAGCATCTGTATGGAAAAGTACTCCATGTTTATGTGCAATCTCACCAATTTCTTTGATTGGCTGAATACTTCCGATCTCATTGTTTGCAAACATTACGCTGACCAGAATTGTATCCGGACGGATCGCTGCTTCAACAGCTTCCGGACTGACAATACCATTCTCATCTACATCCAGATAAGTCACTTCATATCCTCTCTTCTGGAGATATTCTCCTGTATGAAGGATTGCATGATGTTCAATCTTTGTTGTAATGATATGTTTTCCCTTTGATTCATAAGCCTCAGCTGTAGCTTTCAGCGCCCAGTTATCAGATTCAGAACCACCAGCTGTGAAATAAATCTCCTCTGTCTTCGCACCAAGTGCTTTTGCTATGATTTCTCTCTGTTTTGTGATCACTTCTTTATTCGCAGCCGCAAAACCATAAACACTGGATGGGTTGCCAAAATGCTCTGTAAAATATGGGAGCATCGCATCCACAACTTCCGGTGCTGTCTTTGTTGTTGCTGCATTATCAAGATAAATTAATTTTCCCATTACCTGTTACCTCACTTTTATTTTATCTACTTTGTTTTCTTACTGTTCACAAATAATTGTAGACAATGATTCTTTTCAGTTTTTACACTTTGTATAATCCAGATGATTGTCTGTATGTCCAAGACATTTACTTTCTGTCACCAGTTGGTTCAGCCAGATTTCATCTACTGTCTGGTTAATACTATCATTGATTCGTTTCCACACATACTTTGTCACACAGCTGTCCGCACCTTTGCATTCTCCTTCCGGATCAAGTCCGGCGCATTCTACTGGTTCAAGATTTCCTTCCAGTGCACGAAGCACATCTCCTACAGAAATATCTTTTGCTTCCTTTGCTAAGACATATCCACCATTTGCACCTCGGATACTCTTGACAAGTCCTGCTTTTTTTAGCTTCGACATCAATTGTTCCAGATATCGTTCTGAAATATCCTGACGTCTTGCAATACTTGTGATGGAAACCGGAGAATCTTCACTGTATTGGGCCAGATCGATCAAGGCACGCAATCCGTATTTCCCCTTTGTTGACAGTTTCACATCTTCACCTTCTTTTTCTTTTCCTTTTCCTAGTATTATGCTAGGGTTTCCTTTTGTAGGATATCACCAGTCTTACGTTCTGTCAAGGATGTTTCTTGAATATGTTGTTTAAAAATAAGTTCATTTCTGGTTACTGTCCGCGTTGCACGTGGCAGCAATCATTTTGACATGAGGGTATTATGTTTAGAAAAAAACATTCTTTGATTAAAGGAACACTGATTCTCACATCTGCCGGTCTTGTAAGCCGCGTTCTCGGATTCTTTTTCCGTATTTTCTTAAGCCATACCTTTGGAGAAGAACAGGTCGGACTTTATCAGTTAATTTTCCCTTTCTACGCACTCTGCCTGTCTTTGAGTACTTCAGGTCTTGAAACTGCCATTTCCAGAAGTGTCTCTCGCTTTCACTCCCTTGGCCGAACGCAGGACGGAAAGTTGATTTTCCAGACAGGTCTGATTCTTTCTGTTCTGATTTCTCTGATTTGCACTTTTCTGGTACAGAAGAATTCCGTTTTTCTTTCAAATCGTTTTCTTGGAGATCCAAGATGTGCAACACTATTATATCTGATCGTTCTTGCACTTCCGGCGGCTTCTGTCCACAGTTGTATCTGTGGTTATCACTATGGTCTGCAAAGAACCTCTGTCCCGGCTATTTCACAGTTAATCGAACAATTTGTTCGAATTTCTTCTGTTTTTGTTTTATATTTTATTTTTATACACAGTGGAGTTCACCCTGCGATTCCATTGGCTGTATCAGGTATTATTTTCGGAGAACTTGCAGCAGCAGGCTACTCGCTTTTTTCACTGAAGAAGAAGGGTTTTGATGCCAATTCTCCATATATTCTTTCTATCTCAAAATCTTGTTCTGAATTGCTACGCCTCTCTGTTCCATTGACAGTTAATCGCACAGCAATTACATTCTTGCAGGGAATTGAAGCAGCTTCAATCCCTGTCTGCCTTGAGCTTGCATCTCACAGCGCTTCCGAAGCTCTCAGTATTTATGGAGTACTGACCGGAATGGCATTACCATGTATCCTTTTCCCCTGTGCACTCACTAACTCAATCAGCCTGCTTTTAATTCCAGCAGTCGCACAAAAGCAAGCTGAAAGCTCTTCAAAAGAGACATTTCTCCTTATAAAAAAGGCTGCCGGAGGATGTTTCTCCCTTGGTCTTCTGTGTTCTGTCTTCTTTCTTCTTACCGGGTCTTTTCTCGGAAACTTCCTGTTTCACAGTACTTTAGCCAGTAATTTCATCGTAACACTTGCCTGGATCTGTCCTTTTCTGTACACAAGTTCCGCTCTTCTCAGTGCGATTAATGGACTGGGACTTACAACCCTGACGCTGATGATCAATCTTCTTGGATTATCCATCCGCATTCTTAGTGTATATTTCGGAATCCCGCACTATGGAATTACAGGATACCTATGGGGATTTTTCATCAGTCAATCAACTGTCTGTCTCGTTGCATTACTCACACTTTCCCACGAAATCAAAAAAGAATATTTACAATCTGTTGAATCAGCCACGGATTAAGACAGGATTCTGAAAAAATCCCAATTAAAAACAAACCGCATACAAAGAACGTTTTTTGTCTGTTCCACTGATTCTGTGGATAGTTCCAACAAAAGCGCAAAAGCACAAGAACTGCCGGAACATAAAAAAGGAACTGTGGAAATAGTCCTGCCACACAAAGAATACTTCCCTTCATTCCTAATTCTGCCACTGCCTCTGACAGTAAAATTCCTCCTGACATCCCAGTCCACAGAAGAAAAAACGCTGCCACAATTTTTCTAATCCGGATTCCCATCGCCAAAAACAGCACCAGGAAAAAAATTCCCCGTACCTGAATCAAATACCAAATGTACTGTTGAAAAGATATCTTCTCATTCTTTAATCTCATAAGATAAACTTCTGTAAAAGTTCCGATCAGGCTCAGCTGTTCTCCCCATATATAATTGACAATCAAGATTCCTGTCAAAAAGCCTGTAAAAAACAGAGCCAGAAAGTAATGACCTGTACGAAATGCCTTCACCAGTATTCCTCCCACCCTATAAAATGTTCTGCGGATATATTTTTATCCTCAATCTTCCACACCATTATATGAGTGTCTGGTTTTTCTCATGCGGCAGCGATGCTACTTATTGTCGGCATTCAATCATTTTCCATACTTTACAGCATAAGCCATCAAAGAAGAAACTGTCTTCGCATCTTCAATCTCACCTGAAAAGATCTTTTCCTTCAATTCTTCTATTGTATAAGCGCCAAGTTCAATAAATTCATCTTCATCCAAATGCTGTTTTGACGGTATCAGATCATGTGCCACATAAACTTCAATCCGTTCGTTACAAAATGCTACTGTTGTCCGTAAAGTGATCAGCCACTCAAGATTCTCGCTGCGATACCCTGTCTCTTCCTCTAATTCGCGAGACGCACACTCTATACCAGGTTCTCCCACTTCATCAAGTGCTCCTGCCGGAATCTCCAATGTATATCGATCCAGCGCATTTCTATACTGTCTCACCATCAAAATCTTACCATCTGCTGTAACCGGAACTACCGCTGCTGCTCCTTTATGACCTATAAAATCCCATACTACGGTATGATCCCCGTCCACTTCTATCGTGTCCTGATAAAAATCAAGAATCTTTCCTTTAAATTTCAATTCTCTGTTAATTCTTTTAATCTTCTCGCTCATTCCGTTCTCCCTTCTTTTACCTTACATCACCGTATGCATTCTATATCAAAGACTTTTACTCTTACCTGTAATAGCTTTCTCAGTAAACTAAAAGCCCCTGTCTTTCGACAAGGGCCAACTTTCATCTTCTGTTATGATTCTCTTATTTTGCGTAATCTGTTGCTCGTGACTCACGAATAACATTTACTTTAATCTGTCCAGGATATTCTAATTCAAACTCAATCTGTTTTGCAATATCCCTTGCTAAAAGCACCATATCATCGTCAGATACCTGCTCCGGAACTACCATAACACGAATCTCTCTACCTGCCTGAATGGCAAAAGACTTATCTACACCTTTAAACTGGTTGGTAATATCTTCTAACTGTTTCAATCTGTTTGTATATGTCTCGATGGTTTCTCTTCTTGCTCCCGGTCTTGCAGCTGAAATAGTATCCGCTGCCTGAACAACACAAGCAATCAGACTCTGCGGCTCCACATCACCATGATGTGCCTCCACAGCATTAATAATGGTTGCTGATTCTTTGTATTTTCTACAAAGATCTGAACCAATCTGAATATGTGATCCTTCTACGTCATGATCAATTGATTTACCAATATCATGAAGAAGTCCTGCACGTTTTGCAAGTCTGACATCCAGTCCGATTTCACCTGCAATAAGACCGGATAACTGGGCCACTTCGATTGAATGCTTCAATGCATTCTGTCCATAGCTTGTTCTGAACTTCATACGTCCAAGAAGACGGATCAACTCCGGATGAATTCCTGTAACTCCAACGTCAAGAGCCGCAGCTTCTCCTTCCTCGCGGATCATTGTATCCACTTCTTTCTGAGCTTTTTCAACCATCTCCTCAATTCTTGCCGGATGAATACGTCCATCCACGATCAGACGCTCAAGTGCAATTCTTGCAACTTCTCGGCGGATTGGGTCAAACCCTGATAATACAACCGCTTCCGGAGTATCATCAATGATCAGTTCCACACCAGTTAATGTTTCCAGTGTTCTGATATTTCTTCCTTCTCTACCGATAATTCTTCCTTTCATCTCATCACTTGGAAGCTGAACTACAGAAATTGTAGTCTCTGCAACATGATCTGCTGCACATCTCTGAATTGCATTCACAACATACTCTTTTGCTTTCTTGTCAGCCTCTTCCTTTGCACGTGTTTCAAGCTCTTTCACCATCTTGGCAGTGTCATGTTTCACATCTTCTTCAACAGTTTTTAATAGATAATCCTTTGCCTGTTCGGAGGTCAGTCCTGAGATTCTCTCAAGTTCCTGTACTCCCTGGTCATGTAATTCGTCAACCTTTTTCTCTTTCTTCTTTAACTCTGTCTCTTTTGCTGAATACTCTGCTTCCCGTCTTTCCATCGCATTCGCCTTACGATCCACAGATTCTTCTTTTGCCAGCACACGCTTTTCATACTTTTGCAGCTCGCTGCGTCTCTCTCTGGTCTCTTTTTCCAGTTCATTCTTGGTTTTCAGAGATTCTTCTTTGGCTTCCAGAAGAGCTTCGCGTTTCTTAGTTTCCGCCGTTTTCAGGGCTTCATCTATGATGTTTCTTGCTTTTTCTTCCGCAGTGCCAATCTTTTCTGCATCCTGCTTTACTTTCTTGGCAACGGCAAGTTTGCAAGCCACAGGAACCGCTATTACCAGCGCAATGACTACAGCAATAATTGGAATTAATATATTGATTCCGTTTGCCATAGGAGCACCTCCTTATTTAGTTTTCATTGTACGTTTACAACAGTATAATTCTATAATGATTTCACAAATTTGTCAACGGATTACCTGTTTTTTGTAGATATAGTTACCGTTCATATTACTGTTCACTGATAATATCCCACAAGGTGTTTTTGTGAGTGAAAGACACAGTTACACCTCCTATTCCCTCTGTGAAAAATATTCCCGGAACACCGACTGAATCTCCGAAGAAGAAAAACCTTTCCTCATCAAATACCCATAATGTCGTCTTTTTTCTTTTTCATCTGCCTCTTTCGGATGTTTGCACCGTTTTTCCAGAAGCTGACGAATCATGTCAGTTTCGTCCACACATCCTTCTTCGTCGTCCAGTGCTTCCTGTCTTCGTTGGATCATCTCCCGCGGAATCCCCTTTCGTTCCAGTTCAAACTGCATCTGGCGTCTGCTTTTCCTGCCCTGATAGGCAGACAGATATCTCGCTACGTACCGTTCATCATCAAGATAATGGTACGAACGTACATAATCCATGGCAATTTTTACCGCCTGCGGTGTATATTCGCCCTTCATTAGTTTCTTTTCCAGTTCTGCTTCCGTGTAATCCATCCGTGTCAACAGATGCATCGCCCTTAATTTTGCCCTTTTCACCAGAATTTCCCTGAAGATTTCCTGGAAAATTTCTGCTGATAGTTCACCATTTTCTTTCAATCGATAACGGGAAAGCTCGCCCTTATATAACATAAAGGCGAGCTGTTCATCTGTCACAACACGATACTTTGTTTTTGTTACAGGGACAATCTCTACGATTCTCATACTTCATCATCTGATGCATCTGTCAGAACATCCTTTGCTTTATCCACATCTTTTTCTGCATCCTGTGGACCATCTTCTCCAAGTCCGTAATGGGCTCTTACCTGACGTTCGATTTCTTCCGCAATCTCCGGATTCTCTCTCAGGAATATCTTTGCATTCTCTCTTCCCTGACCGATCTTGCCATCATTGTAGGCAAACCATGCACCACTTTTCTGGATAATTCCCAGATTTACAGCCAGATCCAGAATATCACTTTCTTTGGAAATTCCTTTTCCGAACATGATATCAAATTCTGCCTCTTTAAACGGAGGCGCCACTTTGTTCTTTACGACTTTCACACGGGTACGGTTACCGATCACCTCTCCACCCTGTTTGATAGTTTCTGTTCTTCTCACATCCATACGTACAGATGCGTAGAACTTCAGCGCAC
>ERZ857965.4104-NODE-4104-length-10273-cov-3.405069_pt1 | contig 10273 bp, 10 predicted proteins | sample MGYA00519758_ERZ857965 | MGnify/ENA primary metagenome ERZ857965 (study PRJEB31778, sample SAMEA3449381) | human gut metagenome | biome: human gut; feature: human-associated habitat; material: faeces | place: United Kingdom | collected 2010/2012 ...
GCAGCTGCCGCACCTCGCTCACCGTATCGGCACTTAGAATTATGCGGTATTGCCTTAAGATACGAGTAAGGAGCGTGTGACTATGCAAAACGTGATTGAAACCGACGCCCTGTGCAAGCGCTATGGCAGCCATCTGGTGGTGGATCATCTGGCGCTGACCGTGCCGGAGGGCTGTGTCTACGGCTTTTTAGGCCCCAACGGTGCGGGCAAATCCACCACGATGAAGATGCTGCTGGGTCTGGTGCACCCCACCGGCGGCACGGTGCGGCTTCTGGGCCGGGAGATGACCGACGCCAACCGCCTGGCTTTGCTGCGGCAGACTGGCAGTCTGATCGAGTCGCCCTCCGGCTACCTGCACCTGACCGCGCGGGAGAATCTGGAGATCGTGGCCGACTTAAAAGGTGTGCCCCACAATGACATTGCCCGTGTGCTGGACATTGTACAGCTGACCAATGACCAGCACCGCAAGGTGGGGCAGTATTCGCTGGGCATGAAGCAGCGGCTGGGCATCGCCATGGCCCTGCTGGGCAGCCCCAAGCTGCTGGTGCTGGACGAACCCACCAACGGCCTGGACCCCGCCGGTATCCAGGAGATGCGGGAACTCATCCGCACCATGCCCGCCGCCACCGGAGCCACTGTGCTGATCTCCAGCCATCTGTTGGGCGAGATGGAGCAGATGGTGGAGCATGTGGGCATCATCGACCATGGGCGGATGCTGTTTGAAGGCCCGCTGACTGAACTGCAGCGCCACAGCAAGGGTGCGCTGACTCTGCGGCTGCTGCACCCTGCCAAGGCTTTGCCGGTGCTGCAGGCCAACGGGCTGCCCACCGCCGCAGTGGGCGAGGATAACACCATCGCCCTGCCGCCCCTGCGGGACGACCTGCTGGCGGGCTTGGTGCAGGCCTTAGCAGACAGCGGTGCCGGGGTGGTGGGCCTGACCCAGCACACCAGGACGCTGGAGGAAATTTTCCTGAGCCTGACGGGGGTGGACGTGAAATGAGAGCCATCTATGCGGAACTGAAAAAATCCCGGCACCGGCACAACGCGCTGGTGGCCGTGGGCATTTCTCTGGCCGCCCTCCTGTGGGCAACCCAGACCGGCGGCAAAAGCGAAGACGTATCCCAAGGCTACAGCGGCCTGCTTTACGCCATCCCGATCATCAATACGGTCATCATGCCCCTCGGCACGGCGGTGCTTGCCAGCCGCCTGTGGGAGATCGAGGTCAAAGGCAGTATGCCAAAGCTCCTCTACACCCTGCAGGAGCGCCGCAGCCTGTTTGCGGGCAAAGCCGCCTTTGGCCTGCTGGAAATTCTGCTGGTGACTCTGCTGGAAATGGGAGCCGCCGTCCTGCTGGGCATCGTGCACGGCTACACGGAAGCCTTTCCCACTGGGCAGCTGGTCTATCTGTTCGTCTGCACACTGGCTGTGGATGCAATGCTCTTCTTTGGCGAATTTCTGCTGATGCTGTGGGTGGGCAATCCCCTGCCGGCGCTCTGCGTGGGCATCGTAGGGGCACTGGTGGGGCTGTTTTCTGCTTTTATGCCGCCGCTTGCCAGTTATTTTGTGCCCTTTGGGTACTACATCCCGCTGAGCGCCTACGAGGTCGCCAATTGGGACAAAGCCACCCACACCGTCACCTACGGCACCCGCCCCTTCAACTGGGGACTGCTGGCCTTCACCCTTGCGCTGGGCGCAGTGCTGTTTGCCCTTGCGTGGCGCAAGGTACAGGACGAGGAGGTATAAAACCATGCTGAAACGCTGTATTCTTGCAGAAAACCGCAAACTCCACGCATCCCCCATCTGGGCGATGTTCTTTCTGCTGCCCATTCTTTCCGCCACCTACGGCACCTTCAATTATCTGCAAAATCTTGAGATCCTCACCGACGGCTGGTATAGCCTGTGGACCCAGCACACCCTGTTTTATTCCATGCTCTTCTTTCCTGCCATGGTCGCCACCTATGCTGCCTACCTGTGGCGGCTGGAACATCTGGGGCACAACTGGAACCTCATCATGGCAAGCCCCGTGCGCCCGATGGACCTGTTTGCCGCAAAGTTTGTGGTGGTGACAAAGCTGGCACTGCTGACCCACGGTTTTGTGTTTGCACTGTTCGTGTTCTGCGGCAAGGTATTTGCGCACCTGCCCGGGCTGCCGCCGGTCACCTTACCTCTGTTTTTACTGCGAGGACTGCTGGGCGCGCTGGCTGTTATTGCCGCCCAGCTGGTGCTGGCCATGGTCATCCGCAGTTTTGCTGTGCCCATCTTCCTGGGGCTGCTGGGCGGCATCCTTGGCATTTTTGCCGGGTCCAAAGGCTTTTCCCTGCTCTGGCCCTACGCCCTGATGCAGGCGGGAATGAACGCCAACAAAAGCGAGGACGCGCTGGCCGGAAGCTATGGAATGTTCTTTCTCAGCTGTGCGTTCTGGCTGGCGGCAATGTTTTTGCTGGCATGGGGCCTGCTGCGGAAACGGGATGTAAAAGCGTGACGTTGCCCCTGTAAAAAGAAGCGTTCTGCCACAATAAAAAATCTCCTGTTCAGAAAATCAAGACCCCGCGTGAAAACGCGGGGTCTTGATTTTAAAGTCCTTTTATGATGCACCCATCCTCGATTCGGATGATCTGCTGCGCTTTCTTCGCGATCTCCGGGTTGTGGGTGACAACGATCAGGGTCTGCCCGAATTCTGCTGCACATTCTGTCAGGAGCTTCATGGTGTCCTCTCCCGTTCTGGTGTCCAGATTTCCGGTCGGTTCGTCTGCAAAGACAATGCGTGGTTTCCCGATCAGTGCGCGGGCGATTGCCACACGCTGCTGTTGTCCACCCGAAATCTGAGAAGGACGAGCATCGAGTTTCTCTGCGATTCCAAGAATTTCCGTCAGTTTACGGAGCATCTGCTCGTCCGGTGTCCGATGGTCGAGATAAAATGGAATCAGAATGTTGTCCCGCACTGTATACTCCGGGAACAGCCGGAAGTCCTGAAAAATAAAGCCAATTTTTTGCCGCCGCACCTGTGCAAGCTGCTCTGCATTCATCGCATAGAGGTCCTGCCCATCCAGCAGAACGTTTCCGGTCGTGGGCGGCAGCAGTCCTCCCAGGATCTTCAGAAGAGTGGATTTCCCGCTGCCACTGGAACCAATGATGGACGCAAATTCCCCCTTCCAAATCGTCAGGTCGCTGGCTTTTAATGCCTGAACCGCACTTTCGCCCTCGCCATAGGTTTTGGAAATTTGCACAGCTTCCAGAATTTTGTCTTTCATAAGATGTCCCCCTTCGATGCTTTTTTCCGGATAAAGGAGAAAACCGGCAGCAAAGCCGCACCCAGCCAGAATCCCATCAGCAGAATGCTGACCAGGATCTGACTTCCCACAGGTCTGTGAAATTCAAATACACGTCCTTCTGTATGGATCCGGATCAGATCCAGAATGCTTTGAATCGGAACAATGTGCGAAACTGCCACCGATACAAGGATATTGACGATCAGCGTAGTTCCAACGATCACCGGAATCACCCGTTTTGCATAAGAACACACCAGTTTTTTCGGGGAAACGCCCAGCGTCAGGAGAAGGGACAACCGCTGCTGCTGGACTTCATAGGCAGAAAGGTTCAGGACGACCAGCAAAGCGCAGCCCAGAAGAACACCAAGTACCGCCAGAATTCCGACCAGAAATGCACTTTGCGTTCCTTCCGTATAGCTTTGGCTGAGCAGATCGTAGTTGTCTGCGCTCAGAATCCCATTTCTGCGTGTGGCAATGGATGCAATGGAACGCCGCAGCGAGAAGTTATTGTCGGCAGCCAGCTTTACATTCAGGCTGCTGTATCCTTCTTTTTCCATATGGTAGCTTCCTGCGCCTTCAAACATTTTATGATAAAGAGCCGTGCTGACAAAGACCGTGCCATTGTAGAGGATCCGATCTGTTGTCAGCAGTGTGTAATCTGCCGTAGATTTTACAATGCCGGCAATGGGCAGCTCGGCGGCATACGTCTGATAAACATCATTCCCGGCTTCATCCTGCCCGGTATAACGCTGGTATTGGATGCTCAGCTTATCACCGGCCGAGAAGACCGGTTCCGCCAGCGTACTGCCATCCGGTTGGAAGCCCTGATAATATTCATCCGCAGCGGGATCATAATAGCAATCTCCCCACCGGAGCAGAACAGAATCTCCGGCCAGCAGTGCATCCATGCTGTTTTCCGGAACGTCTGCATCCTCGGCAATGCGTTCCAGTTCATCATCCGGCAGGGCGCAAACGAACGTATTCAGCGTCCCATTCGAGGCATTATGCATGAGATTCGGAACGCCCGTATAAAATCCGTTGTCCTTGACCCGGATCTCGGAGATCATCTGGCTGCTCCGGATCTTGTCCGAAGTAATACTGTAGGTGTCGGTCAGGTTGATCGCAGCCGAAACATCTTCCACACCGGGCAATGCTGCAAGATCTCCTTTCAAAGAAAATGACATCCCGGACGTTCCGTTCATCTTGATGGACAGACAAGCATACGGCGCATCCAGATCATACGGCAGCATGACACGCCATCCGACATAAAGGCAGCTGACTGCGATCAGCAAGACCGCACAGCCAACACCGACCTGCGGTGCAAGCGGAAGCTGCGCCAAACGGAACTTTTTGGCCTTGCTTTCCTTCTTCTGTGCTGCCTTTGGGCGGGTCAGAACAGCCGGCAGGAATGCGCCCAACAGCACAGCAACCAAAAATAGTACGGCAAGCAGGATCAACGATGCAAAAGGAACCGCAAAGAACGAAAGCTGTTTTTGCAGTCCAAGCCCTATGGCGGCAGCACCACACCCAAGTGCAAAACCAAGGAAAACTGCCGCAAGACCTGCAAAAAGAGCTTCCCACAGGCACATCCGGTGCAAGTCCTGTTTTCTTGCGCCAAGGATCTGGAATGTATGCAGTGTCTGCACTCGTTTATGAAGCACGATCACAAAATACTGCGCAACGGCAAAGAAGCTGACCAGGATCGCGATCATCAGCAGGAACGTCAACGAAGAAGACACCGTATCTTCCTGCGGATAGGCATATTCATTTGCAATGAAATCCGGGTCATCCGATGCAGTACCTACGGTGTCCGCATTCAAATCGTAGAAGGTCTGGAATTTTTGCCCCGCCAGCGCAAGCGGCTCAACGACAACTGCACTGACCGTCAGGTTGCTGCCAAGATTCCAATAAACATCATAGGCAGGCAAAACACCGCACAGGGTATAGGCTTTTTCCATCACTGCGCCGGAGCCTGCCAGCGGGTCGTAATCATTGGCAGCGACCTTCAGCGTGACCGTCTGCCCTACGTCATAGGAGCAGCCCAGCGCATCCAGCAGTGTCGTTGTCATGGCAATCTCATCGGACTGCGTGGGAAAATCACCGCTGATCGGCACGATACGTCCCAGCTGTGCAAAGGTATCGTCTGCCGTTCCGATACCACCCGCCACACCATCGTCTGCACCGAGAACGATTCCGTTTTGGATCACTGTGCTGACCTGTGCGGATGCAGGCAAGGCGCCTTGTACCTGTGCGGCATCCGCAGCAGTATCCGACAAACGCAGGTACTGCCATTCGCCATATAACTCACAGCGGGTGTCCTGCAATACCTGTGCAGAGCTGACGGAGTAGATCACCGCCGCCGTCAGGAACGAGAAAACCAGTGTCAGCAAAAGCAGCAATAGGCTGGTCTGCTTCTTGCGGCCAAGCATCCCATGAAACGCCAGAATGATAGATGGACTTTCTTTGATTTTCATAAGCTGTCCTCCCCTATGTCTTACACGCACCTAGAAAAGGAATTTTTCTATTATAATAACGCTTTTAAAGGAAGTTTGTTACACTTGTTTTAAAACATCGTATAACTGCACATAAATTCATAGAAAATTTGTTGCATAATCACAGTTTTGTTTATCTGCATCGCTATTGAGGACGAATGCGGCAACACTCCGGCACAGCAGGCGGAGTTTGACTGGCTGCTATACAACAATCCCTTGGAGTATGCCCAGCTTGTGCTGGGTGGTGAGATTGAGCACTATCTCTCACTTGGTTGTGACCACGGTAGACTGGAAGACTAACCTTTAATTAAAATATCCGAAGTGAATTAGCCATCTACTTACAGTCGTAATGACTGAAAAGAGAGTTGCTATAATGCTATAAATTAGAATATTATGAAAGCTCGCCAGACATAAAATCTGGCGAGCTTTCACTTTTCCGTAATGGGATTAGATTGCTGTAGAGCTTGATACAAAAAGATAGATAATGAAAATGCACCACAAAACGACTTCAGCAATTATCAGATACTTTAAGTGCTGATGCAACTTATCTGGATCAATTTTTTCCTTTTTTAATAAAATGAAAATGAAATCTCGCATTTTATCAATATCTTCCTGCTTAACTTCCAACTTCAAATAAAAATTCTTCCCAAAGAGGAGTTGGTGCAATCCATAGTAAATTGAAAGCAAAATCAGAAATAAAGTAACACTTGCAAAAGCTGGTTGCGCCCAATCTACCACCGTTGCGCTTTCCGACAATGTAACATTTCTATAAAAAACAAGGTCGTTTAAGCCCGTAGCAAATAGAAACAAATCCCACAGGAGAAATGTATATAGAGCTTTCTTCATTTTCTATACCTTTTAACCACCAACCGCTTGATAATAATCCTTTTCGGTTAAAAAAGGTGTGGATACCAATCTTTTAGTTGCGGACATGTTGAGTCATCTCCTTTTTGTAAAACATCATACCTGCATTCGAGGAATCGGTTAATATTTTAAGTTCTGCACTGGGATCACCTCATATCAATCTCATATTCGTGCTTTAGGTATTAAAAATATCAAAGCACAAGAATCAATCCCTGTCCATGATTTTGTAACAACAGAGAGAAAATTTGTAACGAAATCGGTGTGGTTGCAAATAATATGACCCTCAACACTGGGCATCCAGCATTGAGGGTCATATCTAAGTAATATTCTTGCACCCGTACTGTATTGAAAATCAATCGTTAACCGAAGGCTTTTATTATGTCATGAAGAATTTCCATCTGCTGCGGCGAAAGATCATTTCCTTTTTGGCTTGGCGAAAGCAATTCATTACGGAGTTTAATTAAAGTTTTCTTTTGCGCACCAGTCAATCCAGAAAGAGATAGTACTTCTGGCGCATCCAGTCCTAGGAGTTCATCTGTTGAAATGCTAAATAAGGATGAAATGCTTGCAAGAACATCCAACGGAATTGCATGTGCATCACTTTCATATCCACTGGCCGTGGATACAGCCTTATTTAACCGTTTAGCCAAATCCGCCTGCGTCCAGCCACGACTTTCTCTCAGCTTTTTTAGTTTTTCTCCTAAATAATGCTCCATTCCCGTACACTCCTATCCTATATAAAGTGTACTATTTGAAATTTCAACATAATCGTACTATACTACATATAATGTTCGATTATATTGAAATTCAATTGACTTGTGAGGAGCAGGGCTGTATGTTGTGTGATAAAAAGCATTCCCATGTGCAATGGAGGGATTTCAAAATGAATGTCTTGGTTTGTGATGATGACCAGCAGATTGTTGATTCTATTATTGAAGAACTCAAAAAGAAAAGCGAGGAAACGCATGTAGCATTAAGATTTTATGGTTTTTCTCAACCAAGTCAAATAGACTTATCACTTCCGTATGATATTGCGCTTCTGGATATTGATATGGGCGAAACAAATGGAATTGAGTTTGCCAGAAAGTTACGAGCAGAAAATGAAAATATTGTGATTATCTTCATTACGAATTTCATTCAGTATGCTCCAGAGGGATTTGAGGTTCAAGCCTTTCGATACTTACTAAAAGCAGATCTCTCTGCTAAACTTGATTCCTACTTTGATTCAGCTGTCCAAGAAGTACTTCGACGGAAACAGCTTGTCACAATTTCAATCAACTCTGAAATTATCGATGTACCTGTAAATGACATTCTGTATTTAGAATCTCATCGAAGAATCATTGTTATGCACTTGTTGGACGAAAAACGCCCAGCATACCAATTTTACGGCAACATAACGGAACTATCCGAAAAAATCGAGCCACTCGGTTTCCTTCGTATTCAAAAAAGCTATCTTGTCAATATGCACTATGTCGAAATCTTTCAATACAATAAAGTCCAATTGCGCGGTGGTCTTTGTCTGGCTCCAAGCGAAAAGAATTATAATGAGCTAAAACAGAAATATTTACATTGGCGAGGTAAAAGTAGATGGATGCTTTAATCAGTTTGGTTTACACAATCATAGATTCAGTCTGCGTATGTCTGTTTTTAGACGCTTTTGCTTCGCACCGTTGGAGGGATCATAGATTTCTTGTCGGTGTAATAGTTCAAACTATTTTAATGTATGCATCTATTGAATTCAGTGTTATTGCCTTAAATCGAAACCAAATCGTCAAAATTTTTTTAATTCTACTATCCTGCTTTATTGTTGCCAGAACTCTATATGAGAATATCTCAGGAAGGTTTTTATTATTTCTTATTGTTGTAGAATATCTCTTGACTTATAGTTTATCTTTTGCAGTCGGAATGCTTGCAACTTCGGTTTGTGGGATGGATGCTCAGACGTTTCAAGCCGACAAGGCATTATCCCTAATCTATGGAATCTCTTATTATTCTGCTGAATTATTTATTATTGCACTGTTTCGTAAAATAATGCTTCAGCGCACGGCAAACAGACCAAGAAGCCATGCTCAACATTCGCAGCTGATACTGTACTTTCTATTTCCATGCGCATCGTTTGTAATGCTTGTGATTCTGCTTTACGTTACAAGCGGTCATAATATAGAAGAGTTTGTTTCTGCTGGCTGTTGTATTCTCATTTTTATTTCAAACGTCGCAGTCCTCTTTTTATTGGAGCGAATGGAGCATGCCGCATCGGAAAGAGAACAATTATTGATGCTTAACCAGCAGATTCAGCTGCAATCGAAAAACATGACCTCAGCAAGCGAACTTTATTCAGCTCAAAGGAAGAAAGTTCATGACTTTCGGGCGCACCTGAATGTTCTAAATCAACTAATGAAAAGCCAAGAGTATTCTGCTGCTGAAGAATATCTTGGAAAAATCACCGAACAGCAAACAGATCGACTATTCCTTGTCAACACACACCATCCTATCTTGGATGCACTTTTCAACACAAAAGCTGCCGAAGCAACTCAAAAGAAGATCAGTATTGATTTTGAAGTGAATGATCTATCAAATCTTCCATTTGATGCCTCTGATATAGTAGTGCTTCTATCAAACCTCTTGGATAATGCCATTGAAGCGTGTCAACGGTACGATAAAGGTGACAAAACGATTCATGTCATGGCGGTTGCGCAACAAGACTTTTTTATCTCTGTCCGAAACACATCAGAACCTGTTACAATTATAAACAGTTCCATTCCAACTACAAAACCAGAACCACAGCTGCATGGTTTTGGACTTGCGAACATCCGACTGATTCTTGAAAAATACAGCGGCGAGTATACCATGTTCTATGAAAATGGGTGGTTCCAGTTCACTGCTGATATACCGTTCACTCCGATTTCGTGACAGATTTTCTCCATCTTATTACAGAAACGTAGACAATATTGCTTGCTGCGTATACAGTGTAAGAAAGGATGGCACAATGCACAAATCGAAAGGAGTTACTCCAATGCAGCAATATAGCTTTGAATGAAATTCAAACTTATCAATTTAATAAGAAAGGATTGCTTATGGACGAGTAACGGATATCGAGAGCAGACCAAGGATTTTGACATTCCTGCATCTCAGAAAGACTGGACAAAATACCCTGATTCCTCTTGGGCTGGTGTTCTGGTAGATGCAACAAATCGCGTTGGCTGCTACTATGTTGTCAATATTGCTGCAAAGACCGGAAAGACTTGGTATGTTGAAATTTCAAATAATATCCGATAACCGTTTTTGAGCAAGGAGTTTTTTATGCTACCGTTTTTTAATCAAAAAGAGTTGGTGGTTTGCTCAAATCAATCTCAATACCAAAAATACACATCTCTTTTAGAAAAAGAAGGAATCGGATATCGAACAAAAGTACGCGATTTATCATCGCCGTCTTTGTTTTCGATGGGAACCCGTGAAAGAACTGGAACCACATTTCAAAAGGTCAATTGTCAAACAATCTACACAATATACGTTCGCAAAGTTGATTACGAACGTGCTGTTCACGTTATCATTGTTTGATTAAACCGCCAAAACCATATACGCTTTTCCTCGCCAAACAACCAGTTGCAAAGCAGATCTGATTGTTTGGCTTTTTATTTTGCAAAGGAG
>ERZ857965.4105-NODE-4105-length-10272-cov-3.057943_pt1 | contig 10272 bp, 9 predicted proteins | sample MGYA00519758_ERZ857965 | MGnify/ENA primary metagenome ERZ857965 (study PRJEB31778, sample SAMEA3449381) | human gut metagenome | biome: human gut; feature: human-associated habitat; material: faeces | place: United Kingdom | collected 2010/2012 ...
TTGGGATGGAGGAGGGACGCCTTACCATTACCGATACGGGGATCGGAATACGCGCGGAGGATCTGCCGAGAGTCTGCGAAAAAGGCTATACCGGATATAACGGTCATGCCAACCAGAAATCGACCGGAATCGGGCTGTATCTTTGCAGTACAATTTTAAAAAAGCTGGGGCACAGCTTTACGATCACATCGCAGGAAGGAACGGGAACCCGGGTGATGATCGGCTTCCCGGAAGAGTCATAGAAGAATCTTACAAAAACGTAAGAAACAGCAGAGAAATGTAATCCAAAGAAATGGCTTGCATTTCTCTGTTTTGTTATACTGGGTACAGTCAAGGAAAGGAGAGAGACACATGGCTATTCTGGAAGTTCATAATTTGAAAAAAATATATACAACAAGGTTTGGGGGAAATCAGGTGCAGGCGCTTGCAGATCTGAATTTTTCCGTGGAAAAAGGGGAAATGATGGCGCTGCTGGGACCAAACGGCGCAGGAAAGACGACGACATTAAAGCTTCTGTCCGGTATTTTGTATCCGACATCCGGGGAGGTTCTGGTGAATGGCTTTGTGCCCTGGGAACGGAAAAATGAGTTCAAGCGAAGCTTTGCCATCGTCATGGGTCAGAAAAATCAGCTGTGGTGGGATCTGCCTGCCAGCGACAGTCTGTATCTGAATAAATGCATTTACGATGTGGATGACAGGGAATACAAAAAGACCGTGGACGAGCTGTCGGAGCTTCTTGGCGTGCGGGAGCTGATGAATATTCAGGTGCGCAGACTTTCTCTCGGAGAACGGATGAAGATGGAAATCCTGGCGGCACTGATTCACCGCCCCGGTATTCTGTTTTTAGATGAGCCGACGATCGGTCTGGATATTGTGTCCCAGCAGAAAATCCGTGACTTTTTACACTATTACAACGAACAGACGAAAACAACGATCATTTTAACGAGTCATTATATGCGGGATATCGAAGCACTTTGCAGCCGGGCAGTCATTATTAACAGCGGCACGCTGGTCTACGACGGCGCGCTTTCTGATATCAACCACAGGATGGGGGATAAACGCCTGCTGACCCTTTCTTTTTCCAGTCCGGTAGAAACCGGGAAGCTGTCCATATTCGGGCGGGTTCGGGAAAATAAAGATCTGACGGCAGTTCTGGAAATCCCGAAGGAGCGGATCAAGGAAACGGCGTCGCAGATGCTTTCCCTGTTTCCGGTGGATGACTTTACTGTGACGGAGGTTCCGCTGGAAGAGAGCATTGCCAGAATTTTCACCGGGGAGGTGGCAGGATGAAGCTGTATCGATGCGTGTATCAGATGGGAGTGGAAACCGCTCTGGAATACCGGGCAAATATGGTGCTGACATTGTTGAGTACGATTTTTCCAATCATCATTCAGACCTTTTTGTGGAATTATCTGTACGGCAACGGGGATGCGGGAGCGATGACGGGCTATAGCTATACGGAAATTATCGTGTATACGCTGCTTGCCGGGCTGGTGTCGAAGCTGGTTATTACCGGGTTCGAATATCAGATCAACGAGGACATCAAGGACGGCGGGCTGAATAAATATCTGATCCGCCCGGTCAACTACTGCGGCTACCGGTTCTGCAGCTATCTCGGGGAAAAGATGCCGCAGCTGATTTTATTGCTGATCTGTACGTCTGTACTGGTTGCATTTTCAAGCATATTTCTCGGACTGAAGCTGTCTTTGGTTCGAATCGTGCTGTTTTTGGTGGGGCTGGTTCTGGCAGTGATCCTGAATTTCTTTATCTTTTACTGCGTGGCGTTGTTGAGCTTCTGGCTGACGGACGTGCATCTGCTGTTCGGAACAGTCAGCGTGGTGCTGGTTGTTGTCAGCGGCGGCGTGTTCCCCATGGATATTTTCGGAAAAACGGCGGCGCTTCTGATCTCTCTGCTTCCGTTCGGGTATACGACGCAGTTTCCGGTCAACATTATCAATGGAAAGCTTTCGATGGGAGCAATTGGCACCGGAATGCTGTGCCAGCTTGCGTGGATCGCATTTTTCTGGGGACTGGGGCAGATGATGTGGAAAAAAGGACTGCAGCGCTTTGTTGCGGTAGGAGGCTGACGGATGGAAAAGAAAACTGGTATTTTGAATACATTTATAAGGTATGGAAAACTGCTGTTCGTATTTCTGAAAATGTCCCTGATGGCGCAGCTGGAATACCGGACCAACTTTGCAGCGGGCGTTTTGGTGGAAACCGGTTGGTTGTTGATCAAGCTTTTGTATGTGGCGGTGGTTTACCGGGCGGGCATCAAAATCGGAGTCCTGACGCCGGATCACATTTTATTGTTCATTGGGGTGTACATTCTGCTGACCGGCGTTTACATGCTATATTATCCGAACTTTACGTCATTGACGACGATGATTCGGGATGGAAAACTCGACATGTATCTGGTAAAACCGGTTGCGGCGCAGTTTCTGGTGACAATGCAGCGACTGGATCTGTCGCTGCTTGTGCCGGATGCGGCTGCGGGAATCGTCATGATCGGGATCGGCTGGCATCGGGCAGGACTTCCCGTGACGGTCGGCTCGATCGCAGGCTTTCTCTTTTTCCTGATCTGCGGCGCGCTCCTGACCTACAGCCTGTTTTTGCTGCCGCATCTTCTGGTGTTCTGGACGACGGCAACGAACGGCATCGCGGATCTGACGGCGGCAGTGTGGGACTTCAACAACATGCCGCAGCTCATTTACGGCAAGTGGATGCAGCGTATCGGAACGTTTCTGTTGCCGGTGTTTGTCATCACGAACTTTCCGGGGCTGTTTTTGATGGGCGAGTTGTCTGCTCCGATGGCAGTCTGGGGCGTCGCTGCACCAGTCGTATTCTTTTTGATCGCACGGGCGGTGTGGAATCAGGCAGTGAAGAATTATACATCGGCAAGCACATAAGAAGCTTCTAATCCTTCGACTATTCCAGCAGATCTTCCACGCGGCAGCCCAGCGCATTGGCAAGACTGATTACAACATTCACCTGCGCTTTGCTGATATCGTTCTGCCGTTGCTCATAGAGCTGAATCATGCGAAGTGTGACGCCGGATGCGTCGCTTAACTGCTGTTGGGTAAAGCCGCGTGCTTTTCGGATTTCATACAGTCTGGTTTTTCTGCGGGCTTTGTTTCAGGAGAGAATTTCGTTTGTTGCCTCGACGAATTTGTTTTCATCGGCTTCATGGAGGATATACATGGACATCACAGTGGAAAGTGTAAGCCCGTCTTTTACGATATCTTCAAAGCGTCTGCCAGTGTGCCACTGATAGTAGGCAAGAACCATGATAGATTGTGAGCTTATCTGACATGGAAGTACCTCCTTTAAAAAAATATCGCCAGAACGATAGTTTTACCACGATATTCATATTATATCGACATTATTTCTTTTCAAACCCATGAATCCAGTCCGCCTTGCGGTAATAAAGGAAAAACAGAATCGAGCTTAGGGTCCATGTCAGGGGATAAGCCCAGAAGATTGTATTGATGACAGGGAAAATGCGGACAGCGATCGTGATGTAGGTCACACGGATAATGCACCAGCAGCAGAGCATGACGAACATCGGTACAGTTGCCTTGCCTGCGCCCCGCATGATGCCTGCGATGCAGTGGGAAAATGCCAGCAGGAAATAAAACAGTGTAATCGTATGCGCCTGCAGCGTTCCGTAAGCGACGACCTCAGGGTCGCTGTTGAATGCGGCAATCAGGTAGGGGGACAGGAAATAGACACAGATACCGACGATTTCCGCAAGGGTGATGGAGCAGAGGATGCCGAAGCGTGCGCCTCTTTTGGCACGGTCATACTGCTTTGCGCCGAGGTTCTGGCTGATAAAAGTAGTCAGTGCCAGAGAAAAACAGGTGATCGGTAAAAAGCCGAAGCCCTCGACCTTGGAATAGGCACCGCAGCCAGCCACTGCCATTTTTCCAAAGCTGTTGATGTTAGACTGAACAACAACATTTGCCAGGGCGATAATGGAGTTTTGCAGACCTGCGGGCAGACCGTTTGAAATGATCTGCTTTAACATGATCGGGTCGAAGCGGATGCGGGACGGAACCAGACGATATTCCTCCGGACTTCTCAGCAGGCGGCGCAGGCACAGCAGGGCACTGATAAACTGGGAAATGATCGTGGCGAGTGCTGCACTTCCAACGCCGAGCTTGAGTACGCCGACAAACAAAAGATCGAGCACGATATTGACGATAGATGAAAGGATCAGGTAGTTGAGGGGATGTCTGCTGTCCCCGATGGACTGCAGGATGCCGACAAAAACGTTATAGAGGACGAACGCCAGCGAGCCCATAAAATAAATCCGGAAATATAACAGGGAATTGGGCAGAACGTCTGCCGGTGTGCCCATCCAGATCAGCATCTGCGGCGCGAGGATCAGACCGATGATCGTCAGCAAAATACCGGCGACAATCCCGAAGGCAACATCCGTATGGATTGCACGCTGCAGACGGTCGATCTGTCGTGCTCCATAATAGCGGGCGACTACAACACCTGCGCCCATTGCGATACCGTTGAAAAATCCGACCATCAAAAAAATCAGACTTCCGGACGAACTGACGGCAGCGAGTGCGTCGCTGCCGAGAAAGTTGCCGACGATCAGAGAGTCGGCGGTATTATAAAGCTGCTGGAACAGATTTCCGAGAAAAAGTGGAAATGCGAAGGTGACGATCTTTTTCCAGATCGATCCTTCTGTCATCAAGGTAGAAGATGCAGTACGGTTCATTTATTATCTCCAGAAAGTAATTTCATGTTCTTTTCATAGGTTTCAGAAATACGTGCAACAACCTGGGAGGTCAGAGCCTTCTGCTGTGTGCGGTCGAGATTCTTTGTTTCGATGGGTTCTCCATATTCGATGATAACCTTTGTCTTGCGGATGCAGGGAGAATGGGCTTCGAAGATCTGTTCTGCGTTGGCGATCGTCATCGGAACGATCGGGCATTGAGCCTTTTCTGCGATTTTTAAGCTGCCGGCATGGAACTCAAGCAGAGGAGCATCGGTGCGGTTGCGGGTTCCTTCCGGGAAAATGCAGATGGACACGCCGTTTTTTATCTCCTCGATTGCTGCAAGAATCGTCTTCATACCAGCCTTGAGATCGCTGCGGTCAAGGAACAGGCAGTGCAGGTTTTTCATCCAATTGGAAAGCAGAGGAATCTTCAAAAATTCGACCTTGGAAATATAACCGGTGGTGCGGGGCACACGGACATAGGTCATAACGATATCGAAATAGCTGCGGTGATTACCGACATAGAGAACCGGGGTATCCTTCGGAATGCGATCCTCTCCGATGTAGGTGACGGAAACGCCGGACAGGCGCAGCACCATGCGGAACGCCCAGTTGACAATCGCAAGGCTGGAACGATCCTTTAACGGCGGATTGAATTTGCCGATGATCCATTCTGCGATCAGGAGCGGGATGCTGAGGATCAGAAACAGAATGACAAATAACGCGGTAATAATAAAGCGAATCATAAAACTCTCCATTCTGCAGGCGCAGATGCGCCGGCTACCTTCTTTATTTCCAGTATACCTGTGCCGCTGCAAAAAAGCAAGACGCGCGTACAGGTGTTCTGCGAGGACCGTCGTATTCATATATATGAAACAAACAGGATATCGATCGAAAGGACGGTCTTATTATGAAAAAAATAGTTCGGACACTGTGCCTGATCTGGTGGGGAATATTCGGATGCGCTGGAATACTGCTTTTTACAGGATGCAGCTGGAAACAGGAAAAGCCGGAGAAAATAAACCTCGCATTCACAGTCGTGGACGAGGCGCGGCTGCCGGAGGAGCTGTTAAAGCTTGTGACGGAAAAGAAAGAAGCATCGTTTAAAATGACGTATGCGGACAGCGGTTATTTGTACCTGTGCGTGGGCTACGGAAAGCAGGACAGCGGCGGCTACAGTATTACAGTGGACGATTTGTATGCAAGCGGAGAGATGATTTATCTGGATACGAGCCTGATCGGTCCGAAGCAGGCAAAGGAGCTTGGCGAAACGCCATCTTATCCATATATTGTAATAAAAACGCCGTTTGAGGACAAAACAGTGGTGTTTGACTGAAGAACATGGTAAAATGCAGAAGATACAACAGACATTTGGCAGCTGTCGGACGCGGCTGCTTTGCAACAGCGGAGGCTGACATGATTTTAGTTCAAAATTGCCGCATGATCGATCCGGCTTCGCAGACGGATAGCTTGCGGGATATCCTGATCGGTGAGGACAGGATTACAAAAATCGCAGAGGCAGGAACGATCGACCCTGCACAGATTACAAAAGAAAAAGAGGACGAGCTTCGCATCCTGAATGCGGATGGCCTGATTGCAGCGCCGGGGCTGGTGGATACCCATGTGCATTTCCGTGATCCGGGTGCAGAATATAAGGAAGATATCCTGACCGGCGCGGTGTCGGCGGCGGCTGGCGGTGTGACTGCGGTAGCGTGCATGCCGAACACCAACCCCACTATAGACAATGCAGAAACGGTGCATTACATTCTTGAAAAGGCGAAGGAAGCGAAGACCCGCGTTTATCCGGTCGGGAGCATTACCAAGGGACTGGGCGGCGCTGAAATGTGCGACTTTGAGGAACTTCACAAGGCAGGCTGCGTGGCGGTCTCCGACGACGGCAGACCTGTAAAGAACGCCCGCATAACGGCTGAGGCTCACTACGCGGGAATGAAGGTCATCTCCCACTGCGAGGATCTCGACATCGTGAACGGCGGCATAATGAACTACGGCGAGGTATCGAAGGAACTCGGCGTGAAGGGTATCCACCGCCTGAGCGAGGATATAATAACAGAGCGCGAGATAACGCTTGCCGCAGACCTGGAAGTGCCGATTCACATTGCGCACGTTTCCACCGCGCAGAGCATGCAGAACATACGCACTGCGGCGAGATTCGGCACGATGGTGACCTGCGAGACTGCTCCGCATTATTTCATGCTGACCGACGAGCTGCTCCGCAGCCGCGACGCGGACTACAGAATGAACCCTCCGCTGCGCACGGCGGCTGACGTCCAGGCGATAACCGAGGGCGTTATAGACGGCACGATCGACTGCATAATCACCGACCACGCGCCCCACGCGCCGGAGGAAAAGGCGGATTTTGAGAAGGCTCCGAACGGCGTTGTCGGTCTGGAGACCTCCCTTGCGGCAACGCTCACCGCGCTGTACCACACCGGGAAGATATCGCTTCAGCGCTTAGTTACGCTGATGTGCGTGAACCCGAGGCGGATACTCTCGATACCCGGCGGCTCACTGAGACCCGGCGATATATGTATTTTCGACCCGAACGAGGAGTGGGTAGTCGACCCGGCGAAGCTTCACTCGAAGTCGAAGAACACCTGCTTCAAGGGAATGACACTCAAGGGCAGGGTAAAATATACAGTACTGGACGGAAAAATAGTTTATACCGACGGCATAGACTGAGATAGAAAGGAAGAAACACATGTCACTCGACAGACTCATCGAAAAGATCGAAAAGACCCAGAACCCCTCCGTTGCAGGGCTTGACCCCAAGCTCGCATATGTTCCGGAGTACATCAAGGAGAAGTGCTTCGAGAAGTACGGCGAGACCCTCAAGGGCGCTGCGAAGGCTCTGCTGGAATTCAACAAGGGGCTTATCGACGCGCTGTACGATATCGTCCCCGCAGTGAAGCCGCAGGCGGCTTATTATGAGATGTACGGTCCGGCGGGCGTCAAGGCTCTCTACAAGACCCAGGAGTACGCGCGCAGCAAGGGTATGTATGTCATCACCGACGGCAAGCGCAACGACATCGGCACCACGATGGAGGCATACGCGGCGGCTCATCTGGGCAAAGTACAGGTAGGCAGCCAGACCTACGAGCCGTTCCTCGGCGACGCGCTGACTGTAAACGGCTACCTCGGCAGCGACGGCATAAAGCCGCTTCTCGCTACCTGCCGCGACAACGACAAGTGTATTTTCGTGCTCGTAAAGACCTCCAACCCCAGCTCCGGCGAGCTCCAGGACAAGAAGATAGACGGCATGACCATCTATGAAACCATGGGCCACATGTGCGAGAAGTGGGGCGAGGATCTCCCCGGCGTTTACGGCTACTCCGGCGTAGGCGCGGTAGTCGGCGCTACATACCCCGAGCAGCTCAGATACCTCCGCGACGTGCTTCCCACCACATTCTTCCTTATCCCGGGCTACGGCGCTCAGGGCGCAGGCGCGAAGGACATCGCAGGCGCATTCGATAAGAATGGCCTCGGCGGTATCGTCAACAGCTCCAGAGGCATCATGTGCGCCTACCAGAAGGAAAAGTGCGACGAGCACGACTACGCAGAGGCTGCACGCCGCGAAGCTATCCGCATGAGAAACGAGATCATGGGGATAGTGGGGAAGATCGTAATTAATAAGTGATCCGGAAGGTTAGCTGAAACAGCAGTTACAATTCGGAATGCGGAATTTCGGTCGCCGCTGGCGCGGCGGTTATCCGATTGTATCGGATTTAAGGCAACACCGCACAAAGACCATTTATTGGATTTTGTGCATGTCTTGCTTGCATCTTTTCCGTCATATTGCACAATTCGTCCTTGCAAGGCGACAGCCTTGCCGCGTCCTCGTTGTACAATCTGACGAAAAATCTGACTGCGCAATACACGCACAATCTTTGTGCGGTATTGCCTTAAATAACGTCCTGCGAAGCAGGACACCATAATTCCGAATTCATAATTCCGAATTCCGAATTTAAATTCATCATTCCGTGTAACAATCAGATATATAAATCAATTACATGTACGCGCATGCGCATGGAGGAGAAGAAATGATATTCGAGAACAAAAAGAAAGCGACGCTAATTCTCGCGGACGGCACTGAGTTCGAGGGCAGGGCGTTCGGCGCGGACGGCTCCGTTGTGGGCGAGATAGTATTCACCACCGCGATGGTGGGCTATCAGGAGACCCTCACCGACCCGAGCTACTGCGGCCAGATAGTCACCCAGACTTTCCCGCTCATCGGCAACTACGGCGTTAACTCCGTAGACCCCGAGTCCAACGGGAGCGTTGTCAGCGGCTACATCGTGAGAGAGCAGTGCGAGGATCCGTCGAACTTCCGCTGCGAGGGCGACCTTGACAGCTACCTGAAGAAGTACAACATCATCGGTATCTACGACATCGACACCCGCCACCTCACAAAGATCATCCGCGAGAGCGGCGTAATGAACGGCGCGATCGTCCACGGCGACTTCGACAAGGAAGCGCTTCTCGCGCAGATACGCGCGTATAATGTCGGAAAGGTAGTCCCGAAGGTAAGCGTAAAGGCGAAGGAGTACTACCCAGCTGAGAACGCGAAGTTCAACGTTGTGCTGATGGACTACGGCTACAAGTTCAATATCCGCCGTGAGCTGGTAAAGCGCGGCTGTAACGTCACCGTAATGCCGTGGAACTCCACCGCGGACGAGATAAAGGCGCTGAACCCCGACGGCATAATGCTTTCCAACGGCCCCGGCGACCCCGCCGACAACACCGAAGCTATCCAGACCCTCCGCGAGCTTATCCCGGCTCAGATACCCACGTTCGGCATCTGCCTCGGACATCAGCTCCTTGCGCTGGCAAACGGCGCCAAGACCGAGAAGCTGAAGTACGGTCACCGCGGCGGCAACCAGCCTGTAAAGGATCTCGCGCTTGACAGAACATTCATCACCTCCCAGAACCACGGCTACGCGGTCGTAAGCGGCAGCGTTCCCGCCGAGGCAGGCGAGGTAAGCCACGTTAACGGCAACGACGGCACCTGCGAGGGCGTTCGTTATCATAACGCGCCTGCGTTCACGGTGCAGTTCCACCCGGAGGCATGCGGCGGCCCGAAGGACACCGCGTACCTGTTCGACGAGTTTATTGAGCTGATGGAGGGTAAAAAGTCATGCCGTTAAGAAGTGATATCAAGAAAGTACTGGTTATAGGCTCCGGCCCTATCGTTATCGGTCAGGCTGCGGAGTTCGACTACGCAGGCACACAGGCGTGCCGCGCGCTCAAGCAGGAGGGTCTGGAGGTAGTTCTGATAAACTCCAACCCGGCTACCATCATGACGGACAAGCACTACATCGAGCCGCTGACTCTGGACGTCGTAAAGAGAGTCATCGAGATAGAGAAGCCGGACAGCGTGCTCTCGAACCTCGGCGGACAGACCGGTCTGACCCTCTCAATGGAGCTTGCGGAGTGCGGATTCCTGGCTGAGCATAACGTAAAGCTGCTCGGCTCCAACCCTGAAACTATCCACAAGGCGGAGGACAGGCAGGCGTTCAAGG
>ERZ857965.4109-NODE-4109-length-10264-cov-10.114017_pt1 | contig 10264 bp, 10 predicted proteins | sample MGYA00519758_ERZ857965 | MGnify/ENA primary metagenome ERZ857965 (study PRJEB31778, sample SAMEA3449381) | human gut metagenome | biome: human gut; feature: human-associated habitat; material: faeces | place: United Kingdom | collected 2010/2012 ...
TAGTCGGCGAAGCTTATTTCTTGAGGAAGAAAAACCATTGCTGGCACCATTACCTTCTACCCGTTTTGAACTGAGCGACTGGAAGACAGCCACCGTCCAGTTCAATTATCACATATCTGTGGATGGAATGCTATACTCAGTTCCTTATGAATACATCAAAAAGAAAGTGGATGTAAAGATAACAGATACCACTATTGAAATTTTCTACAACCATAACCGCATTGCTTCCCACCGTCGTCTGAAAGGACGCCCTGGGCAGTACAGCACGGTCACGGAACATATGCCGGAAGACCACCAGAAATATCTGGAATGGAACGGCGACCGGTTCCGCAAATGGGCTGAGCGGATTGGCATAAATACGTACACTGTGGTCAATGCAATACTGACCTCCAAACATGTGGAACAACAGACCTACCGAAGTTGTATGGGGCTTCTGAAGCTTGCCGAGAAATACTCAGATGCATTGCTTGAAACAGCCTGTAAAAAGGCATTGTCCTATACATCTTCGCCCAGTTACAAGAGTATTAAAAACATCCTTGTAACCGGTTCTGTAAAGCCAGAATCAGAAACTACTGAATCCACGACCACACATAAAGCACACGGCATCACAAGAGGTGCCGATTACTATCGGAGGTAAACACATATGACCAATCAGAGTACAATTGATAAATTAATTGAAATGCGCCTTACCACTATGGCAGATGCATTCCGCAACCAGCTGGCTGATCCTAAATTTAGAGAAGTACCATTTGAGGATCGCTTTGGTATGCTGGTAGACATTGAATACAGCAATCGGAAAAACAACCGTCTGAAACGGCTAATCCATAATGCTGGATTCGACCAGCCGGAAGCAAATATCATAGATATCAATTACACTTCCGGGCGCAAGCTTAACAAGGATCTCATTAACCGACTTACAACTTGCGAATATATATCTGAACACCGAAATCTTTTTATCACCGGCGCTACAGGCTGTGGTAAAACATACATGGCCTGTGCCTTTGGCATGGAGGCTTGTAAGCAGTATTTCAATACCAAGTATGTCCGGCTCCCTGATCTGCTTATTGATCTGGAGACAGCACGGACAGATGGTAACTACAAAAAAGTCATGGCGAAGTATGCCAATCCAGTTGTTCTGATCCTGGATGAGTGGCTTCTATTGAAACCAACGAATTCAGAACAAAGGGACATCTTCGAACTACTTCATAGGAGACGTAAGAAATCTTCAACGATTTTCTGTTCCCAGTATGCATTCGAGGAATGGTATGAGCAGCTCGGCGGTGGTGACAGTCCTCTGGCAGATGCAATCATTGACCGTATTGCCCACGACAGCTATCGAATAAATATCACAAGCATTGATGCTGAACATGATAGATCAATGCGTGAGGTATATGGTTTGGATAAAGAACTACGCGAGTAAACTCGCATAAGCGGTTTCCGCAAGCCCGGACAGGCGGTTCCCTGCCTGCCGGATTTGCGGTGTTACCGCACGAGAATATTCAGGATATAATAAAAAGGAAATAGAAAACTCTTTAAAAGATATTAAGGAAGATGATATACCAGAGGATAAAAAGGTTAATATTATTGCGATAATGATGGAGGCCTATGGAGATTTTTCTGTTTATCCACAAATAGAATTTGATTCGCAGAATGATCCGTATGCTGCATTTAATCGTATTAAAGAAATATCATATCATGGAAATTTATTGACCGATATTTTTGCGGCTGGTACTGTTAGAACAGAGCGAAGATTTATAACAGGAGCAGATGCGCATCCAAGCCTTCGTAAAAATACATATTCTTATGCCAGATATTTTACAGAGCAAGGTTACCGTGTGGAAGGAAGTCATCCAGCTTATAGTTGGTTTTACAATAGAATAAATGTCGATGAACACTTGGGATTTGAGAAATATGATTTTTATGAGTCACGATATAGTGATTTGGCAAATGGAGAAATAGCAGGGGATAGTATTCTGTTTCCTGAATTGTATAAAGATTTGAAAAGTTCAATTGATGATGGACTTCCTTATTTTAATTTTAGTGTAACGTATCAAAATCATGGTCCGTATAGCACAGAACAATTATATGATACATCATATGTGATTAAACAAGAGGACTATACAGACGATGAATATAATATTTTAAATAATTACTTGTCTGGAATAAAGAATACAGGCGAAGAACTGGAAAAACTTATTGAAGAAATTGAGAGCCTGGACGAGCCATGTGTATTGGTTGCTTTTGGAGATCATAAACCTTGGCTTGGTGAAGGAAATAGTGTATATGAGATGTTGGGAATAGATTTGGATGTAAGTACATTGGAAGGATTTTATAATTATTATGCGACTCCTTATATAATGTATGCAAACGATGCTGCAAAACAGATAACCGGCAATCAATTTGTAGGGGAAGGAACGGACATTGCTCCGAATTATCTGATGAATGAGCTATTTGAGCAATTGGGATACGAGGGACCTGCATTCATGAAGATTACTAATTCAGTCAGAGAAACAATAACTGCTCATAGTGGAGAAATCTTTGTGGAAAATGGGGAAGTCGTGGATGAATTGTCAGATAAAGATCAACAGATATGGAATCAATATAAAAAATATGAGTATTATTTTATGAATCAAAAAATGAAGTGATAGTTTAAAAAAGTAAAGGAGGATGATCTTGTTGGGCATGAGAGGTGAGCTGGCCATATAGGGATGGGCACGCATCGAGGCCATTTAGAACGAATAGTGATGACGTTTTATTTGGTGCACCCATTATTACTATATAGCTGCCCTGTATGAGGTAAAGACCACCCCATAACCTTAGTTCTATTCAATGATAGGTATCGAAAAGTATTGAATTTATTGAAAAAACACTTGATTATATGGAGAGGAAGAATTGTTAGGAAATATTATGAGTAAGAAAAATATGAAAAAGAAAAAATGGAAAAAAGTGTTTGGTGCGTGGTTAGCAATTGTTATTGTCTTAGTAGCGATATTAGCCGTTTTGGTATATAAAAATGCTAATCGAAAGGTTTATATCACGCAGTACGACGATAAATCTGGAAGCCAGGGAATGTTTTATACGATTACGGTTTCAGACGGAAGCCTGATCGTAGTTGACAGTGGTAATCCGGATAATGAGGAATATGTGCGGCAGGTATTAGAAGAAAAAGGAAACCACGTAAATGCCTGGATTCTAACGCATCCGCATCCGGATCATATAGGTGCGTTCAATCAGATCTGGCAGCAACTGGGGGATATTCAGGTTGATGCGGTGTATACGATTAATATGAATTATGACAATTATAAGGCACTGGCGCAGGAATGGGATAATTTTGAAACATTTGATCTGTTTACACAGATCACGCAGAATGATGACAGACTTCATTATGTACATACGGGAGATGAGTTAAAAATCGCCGGTCTGGATTTTAAAGTGTTCAATGCCTATGATTCTTCCGTGACAGATCAGATAACAACAGATCTGGCAAATGATGGATCGATGATGTTTAAAGTGACAAATAAAGAAGAAAGCATGCTGTTTTGCGCGGATGTGGGAGTGAAGATGAGCGATGAGATCATGAGCCATTACGCGGACGAACTTTCGTCAGATTACATTCAGATGGGACATCACGGAAATGGAGGACTGTCAGAGGAGGTCTATCGCAAAGTACATGCCAAGGTAGCATTTTTCGATGCCCCAGAATGGCTGATGCACCCGGAAGACGATTCCCATGGCTGGACAACACCACAGAACTGTGAGCTGATGGAGTCGATGGGGGCAGAGGTTTATTATTATGCTACGACGCCGAATGAGGTGGAGTTGGGGTAGGAGATATTTAATGCATTCAAAAAAATGAAGACCTTTCTACATACAATATATGAGACCGATTTATTCATTACTAATTACGAAAAGCCCTGTGGTATTATGTCAAATGCAGATTATAAATCTACAGATGCGCTGATGAGACATCTTAGAGGTAATGGAATTGCGATTTCTGGTACTTAGGGCTAGCCGTTGCACTAGCAATTTGGTACAATTTAATCAGAATCATGTGGGAGGTATTATATGAAACAATATACATATACTATTTTGAAAGTGACTAAAAATTGTGAGTTTGCCTTTTTTAAATGCAGCAATGGTGATTATGGTGTTTTAGAACCTCAAAACTGTGAAGTGGCTGAAGGAGATATTTTGCAATCAATTGATAAAAAAACTATGCCACGTTGTGGAGTACAGTTTTTAGCATTAAACGGAAAAACAACGGTGAAAGTTTATGTTGATGACTTGGATTTTAAAGAGGGTGCATATAACCACTTTAATGAGTTAGTGAATAGATATGTGTAATGTATTATGAAAAGTAGAAGGCAAGGTAGAAGATGTCAGGCACAATAAAAATTCTATAAAAAATATTTGAAACAGTTGCCATTTCAAAGTGCCTTGTGTATACTTCTTTATAAGAGATAAAATCTGCAGTAAAAGCTGGTGAGTATCCACCATTAAGAGAAAACCGAAAAAAGCAGGGGGTGAGTAATCGCCCTCTATATTTTTAAGCAGAAAATAATAGTAGCATAGATGATTAAAAATTGTATATTCGACAATGATGTAAATAAAGAGGTGAGTTTGCGTGAAAAAACATCTGCAGGAATTTACAGTACATGCCTACAAAGGAATTCATAATTTGACATTGGAGAGCCTGAATGCGATTAATATTCTTACGGGTGACAATAATAGTGGAAAGACCAGTGTGCTGGAATTACTTTCGACAATTGGTAATCCACAGGATACCGATGCATGGATTCGGTGTGCCAGAATAGATGGTTTGCGGATCAGAGACAGATTGTATTTTAACGGCTTTTATAATATGTTTCCGATTGATGATGGGAGAAAAGAAATAGCATATAGTTTGGTAGACGGGGATGGCAAGAGTGACGAGGTGATGCTTGTTGCAGAACTGGAAGAAACACAGGTATCGGAAAAAGAGATGTATCGGTTGAATGGCTTGAGCCGAATGCGTTCTGTGAAACAGGAGGACGAGGTTGTGGATACCGTTTGCATGCATTTGTATACGTATCTTAACCAGAACAAAGCTCATGAAGATGTTATTTATGATTTCCAAAATATACTTCCACGAAATTTGAATAAGAGAAAACCTTATGTCAAAACAGTTTATGTTTCGCCGGTAGATCATGCGAAAAGCAGTCTGAATCTGAATGGTATTTTATCCGATCCGGAACTTTATGGGGAAATGCTGAGCATTCTCCAGACATTTGATGAAAATATTATTAGTATTAATGCGTTGAAAAACGAAAATAATCCTTTCCAGACAGAATACATGATTCTGACCAGAAATCATGCAAAGGCCCTGCCGTTAACTGCCTATGGTGATGGTATGAAAAAAGCCATGTTATTGCTGAGTGCGGTTGTCAGAGCCAAAGATGGTATTTTACTGTTGGATGAATTTGAGACAGCGATACACACTTCTGCAATGGATTCTGTTTTTTCGTGGTTGCTGAAAAGCGCAATAAAATTAAATGTACAGGTATTTCTGACTTCTCATAGCAAGGAAGCGATTGAAAAGGTTTTGCAGTGTGATGATGAACTAAAACCTTATATAAATTTATATACCTTATATAATTTTGAAGAAAAGAATTATGTACGGAGATTAAGCTGTGAGGAAGCGATTGATGCGAAAGATAACCTGGGATTGGAGTTGAGATGATGAATAATATTATATTGTGCGAAGGATCGACGGACTATGTATTGCTACAGTATTATATGAGGAAGGCTTATCAGTGGTGTGATGATAAAGACATTCAAAGAAACATATTAAAAATGCCTGGGCAAAAATCGAGAAATTTAAAGAGAGGTGAAGATATACTGACGGTAATGGCAGTTGGTGGCTGCAGCCAGATTGGAAATGGATTGAAGCAGGTCTTACAGAAGAACGAATTTTCACCACCAACTTTAGAAGGTATATATAAGAAAATTGTTATTGTAACAGACAGAGATGAAATGGAAACTGAACAGAATTTCATACAAATAGTGCAGACGGTTTTGAATGATAATGATGTCGTATATACACAACCAATAGCCAACAATTCCTGGACGGAATGTTCGATGAAGAATCGGGCAGGGACAACTTTAGATTTTTCGCTTCTATTACTGGTCATTCCTTTTGAAGAAAACGGAGCTATGGAGACATTTTTGCTAAGTGCTATAGGAGCCAATGATTCTTACGATAAAGCAATTATAGAAGAATGCAATCAGTTCGTTGAAAGGGTTGATCCTCAAAAGAGGTATTTAACTTCACGTCGTTATATAACAAAAGCAAAATTTGATACATATTTTTCAATTCGTACGCCAGTCCAACAATACACTGAAAGACAGAATATTTTGAAAAATGTACAGTGGGAAGAGTATAACCATATCCAGACGGCATTTGATAAGCTGAGGGAAATATAAAAAGCTGTCAGCGCAATAAAAATTCCATAAAAACATTATAGTCATTGACAGTTCAATAGTTTTGCCCTATAATCGTTCTAAAAAGAACGATTATAGGAGAGCGCTATGTATTTCTGGGATAAGCATAAAACAATTACTACCTATTATGAATTGCTTTCCGGCGAGGTATGTGACCGTTATGGATTGACGCAGATGGAATATGACATCCTCATGTTCCTGCATAATAATCCGCAGTACAATACCGCGGCAGAAATCGTAAAGATCCGCAAATCAACCAAATCCCACGTTTCCACTTCGCTGAAAAACCTGGAAAGTAAAGGGCTGGTGGAGCGTATCCAAAGCAAAGACAATAAAAAACATATTGAAATTGCTTTGTTGGATCAGGCTGAGATAATTATAGAAGCAGGCCTGAACACACAAAAAGAATTTGCGCATAATGTGTTAAGAGGTCTGACCGAAGAAGAAACCCGTCTGTGCATCCGGGTATTTGACAAAATCTGTAATAACGCAGAAGAACAGTTAAAAAATGATAAGGAGAACGAATCATGAAACAGAACAACTACAAACCACAGATTCCGGATGTGCTGGAAGCAACTTTTGACGCAGCATATCTGATTTTTGATCTGATTGCGAGAGTATGAAACTTTTTCTGTAAAATAATGTTTATAAGGTTCTTCTATGATACAATAAATATCATTAGGAGGGCCTTTTATTATGGCAAGACAAAAGAAACCTGTACATCGTGTACAAATGACAGAAGGAAAACGAAACATCATCCATCAGCTCCTGGAAGAGTACGATATCCAGTCTGCAGAAGACATTCAGGATGCGCTCAAGGATCTTTTAGGCGGCACCATTAAGGAAATGATGGAAGCTGAAATGGATGATCATCTTGGTTACGAAAAATCCGAACGCTCAGATAATGATGATTATCGCAATGGTTATAAGCGGAAACAGGTCAACAGCCGGTATGGCTCGATGGAAATCGAAGTGCCACAGGATCGCAAATCAACGTTTGAACCACAGGTTGTGAAAAAACGTCAGAAAGATATTTCCGATATTGATCAGAAGATCATTTCCATGTATGCCAAAGGAATGACTACCCGGCAGATTTCCGAAACCATCGAAGATATTTATGGCTTTGAAACTTCTGAAAGCTTTATTTCTGATGTGACTGATAAGATCCTGCCACAGATCGAAGACTGGCAGAACCGGCCACTGGACGAGGTCTATCCCATTCTCTACATTGATGCAATCCATTATTCTGTAAGGGATAATGGCGTGATCCGAAAGCTTGCTGCTTACGTGATTCTGGGAATCAACACGGAAGGAAAAAAAGAAGTTTTAACCATCAGTGTTGGCGATAACGAAAGCGCAAAATACTGGCTTTCCGTTATGAATGAACTGAAAAATCGTGGTGTCAAAGATGTATTAATCATCTGTGCCGATGGTTTAACCGGAATCAAAGAAGCGATCGCAGCAGCTTTTCCAAAGACGGAATACCAGCGCTGTATTGTACACCAGGTAAGAAACACGTTGAAATATGTCCCGGATAAAGACAGAAAAGCCTTCGCTACGGATCTGAAAACCATTTATCAGGCCACAGATGAAAAGAAAGCTCTGGCAGCCTTAGAGCGTGTAACAGAAAAATGGACACCGAAATATCCGAATTCCATGAAGCGCTGGAAGGATAACTGGGACGCAATCTCGCCGATCTTTAAATTTTCAACGACGGTCAGAACGGTGATTTATACTACAAATGCTATTGAATCCCTGAATTCTACCTACCGGAAACTGAATCGCCAGAGAAGCGTATTTCCAAGCGATACAGCTCTATTAAAGGCACTGTATCTTGCCACATTTGAAGCTACAAAGAAATGGACCAGTACGATCCGCAACTGGGCACAGGTGTATGGTGAACTGAGTATTATGTACGAAGGACGCCTCCCAGAGTAACGAATAAACAGGCGAATAAGACGGGCGGAAAACCGCCTGCTCTTGACATGCCATTCAACAACTGTTATATATAAAACAAGGGTGAGAAGCCTGATTTTCAGGCTTGCCACCCTTGCATATCATAGAAGAATCTTATTTACAGACTTTTTCTCACGTCTCGCTTCTCCATTCCTACTTTTCCTTTCTCTTACAGATAAGCAGTAAACCGTTGTCCGTAAAGGACAATCAGCTGATTTAATACTTGATTCCAGTTACCTTATTTCAGTTAGATCGTTTCAAACAAATATCTGGATGTCAGATTTTCTATTATTTTTGAATTTAAAACACATTGTTTGGTTTCAAAAGTAAGAATCAACCGATCTTCCTGATAAATATCGTTCATTTGATAAGATTCTATTTTTTGTACTGCTTTTCTTGCATATTCCTGATCATCCATCATTCCTTCATGTTCCCAATAAATTTCCTTTCCTGTTTTTCTGGAAAGTAATGTAAAATCCGGATATACTATGCCATACCCATTCAAATAAAGTGGTTTCTCATATTTATAGAGAATATTCTTTCTGTAAAAATAATCTGCAATTATTTTTTCGGATTTAGATCTTACCCTTTCCCCCTTTTCAGTAAGAATTACCGGTACTCCTTCTTTAAATTCTTTTCCATGATATTCTTCTTCATACCATTTCATAAGTAATTGATTCCATGTTGGTTCTATTGGTGTCACCAACAATTGTCTTTCTTTGTGCATTGATGTATAAATTTTTTCAATTTCATCATCTGTATAGTCCTGCAGTATTTTTCCTATTTGTTTAAGCCTTGCTTCTACTTTTTTCAACACAGTTCTATTATATGTTCTCTGTGCCAGCAGTTTAGGCAGCTCTTTATTCGACCTCGGAATATAAATTTCATTATTACCATCTATACATTGATAATATCGAGGCTTGTTTTTATCCCTAGAAATCCGAAGATGTCCTTCTGGTTCTACACTCATACCCATCCTGGCTTTATCTGCAATTTCCTGCAAATGTTTCTGCTCCTGTAATAGCATATTTCGTAATCCTTGCATATTCTTCTCCTCTTTTCTTAGTTTTAATTGATTAATTTGTGATTGGGGGGATTTATGATTTGAAGTCAACTTAGCTCAGGGAGGGCTTGACTTGATTGGGAATTCTGTGATTCGAAGTCATCTCATCTCAGGGAAGTACTTGACTTGATTGGAAGTTTTGTGATTTTAAGTCATCTCATCTCAGGGAAGTACTTGACTTAATTAGAAGTTTTGTGATTTTAAGTCATCTCATCTCAAAGGAATGCTTGACTTGATTGGAAGTTTTGTGATTTTAAGTCAAACCAACTTCATAATTTCATTGACTTATTTTGAATTCTTTAGATTTATAGTCATCAGTTAACGGATGTGAATATAAAGAAGTTTCAGAAATGTGCAGGTTTCCAGGAAAACAGGTTATAAGCAAGTCCCCCACCCACTGCTTATTGCTTTTGGCAATTAAATCAGGGGACTTGCTTGATTTGGTTAAACAAAATTACTATAGGCAGCAGCAACACCACCATATTAACATATTGTGCCAACAAGTTGATTCTTGAACAATCTTGCGTCTAAATTTCTTATTTCCGCATTGTCGTCACAATAGAACCATGAATCATTCTATACAAACTGTATTCATATAGACTGTATTCGCATAAACTGTATTCGCATAAACTGTATTCGCATAAACTGTATTCATCTTTACTATATTCATATTTACTGCAGCCTGATTCCCCATATTTTACAGTCTCTGATGCCTACAACCGCATAGTTATCGTAGACAGCCGGGGAAGCCTCTATCACGCCCTC
>ERZ857965.4111-NODE-4111-length-10262-cov-3.077300_pt1 | contig 10262 bp, 8 predicted proteins | sample MGYA00519758_ERZ857965 | MGnify/ENA primary metagenome ERZ857965 (study PRJEB31778, sample SAMEA3449381) | human gut metagenome | biome: human gut; feature: human-associated habitat; material: faeces | place: United Kingdom | collected 2010/2012 ...
GCGCCACGAAGGGCGGCTCCAGCTCCGGAAAGGCCAGATAGTTGGCGGCGATGTGGCCCCGGACGTGGTGCACCGGGATCAGGGGCACCCCCAGGGCATAGGCGGCGGACTTGGCGAAGCTGACCCCCACCAGCACCGCGCCGATAAGGCCCGGGGCATAGGTCACGGCCACGGCGTCAATGTCCCCCCGGGTCACCCCGGCCTGGGCCAGGGCCTGGTCGGCCAGCTGGGAGATCACCTCAATGTGCTTCCGGGAGGCGATCTCCGGCACCACGCCGCCGTAAAGCTTGTGCATCTCCACCGAGGAGGCGATGCAGTCGGCCAGCACGGTGCGGCCGTCCCGCACCAGGGCCACGGCGGTCTCGTCACAGGAGGATTCCACGGCTAAGATCAGCATACTCCATCATCCTTTCTCCCCTCCCCCAGCCCGGGGAGGTTGGTCTGGTCCGCCCAGGAGGCCGCCGGGGCGGCAGGGCGGGTGGGGTCCCGGGGGATCTCCACAAACTTCTCATAGGCCCACGGGGCCAGCTGGGACCGGTAGACCCCCCGGTGGGCCTCCATGGCCGCCGCCTCGGTCCCCTTCCCGTTGGGGGAGAGGAGGAAGGTCCGGTAATGCACCCCGAAGAGCAGGCAGTCATAGGACAGGGGACGGAAGCCGTTGCGCTGGTAAAACCCCAGCCGCCGGCGGCGCAGGGCGTCCTCTGGCCCCCCTTCCGGGGCCTCGGACTCCACCAGGATCCCCTCCCAAGCCCGGAACTTCTCCTGGAGCAGGCGGAGGATCTCGCCCCCCAGGCCGCCGTTGCGCCGGGCGGCGGTGACCCCCAGGTAGTCAATGAGCACATAGCCTGCTGCCGGGCTGGTCCACAGCAGGGCATACCCCACCAAGGTCTCCCCCTCCCAGGCGCCCACCGGGCGGTAGGCCCCCCGGCGAAAGAGCTGCTCCATGGCCGGGAAGGGCTTGAGTTCCTCCGCCGGAAAGGCCTCGTGCAGTTCGGTGGCGTGGAGCCAGCGCAGCTGATCCAGGGTCAGGTCACGCAGCTGCATCCTCAGCCCTCCCCCTGGGAAAAGGTGCGGGTGAGGAGAAGGGCGTCCTCCGTGGGGTCGGTGTAGTAGTCCTTCCGGCGACCGGCCTCCTGGAAGCCGTGCTTTTCATACAAGGCCACCGCAGCGGCGTTGGAGGGCCGCACCTCCAAGGTGAGAAAGGCCAGGTGGGCCTGGCCGAAGCGGCAGAACACCTCCAGCAGCCGGTCCCCGATCCCCTGCCGGCGGCAGTCCGGGCGGACGGCGACGTTGTCGATGTACCCCTCGTCCAGCACCACGTGAAGGCCGGCGTAGCCCAGCACCTGGCCTGCCGGGCCCTCCGCCACGATGAAGGAGGCGGCGGGGTTATAGAGCTCCTCGGCCAGCATGGCCTCGGTCCAAGGGACGGCGAAGCACAGCTTTTCCAGGGCCGCCACCCCCGCCAGGTGGGAACGGTCCATGGGAACCAGTTTACAATCCATCGCGATTCTCTCCTTCCTGTCAGCCCTTGGCCTCGGCCCAACTGCGGCCGGACCCGGCCTCCGCCACCAGGGGGACGGAGAAGTTCCCCGCCCCCTCCATCTCCTGGGTGAGCAGGGCCTTGACCTGGTCTGCCTCCTCCTGGGGGCACTCCACGATGAGTTCGTCGTGGACCTGGAGGATGAGCTGGGCCTGCAAGCCCTCCGCCTTCAGCCGGCGGGCCACCCGGATCATGGCCAGCTTCATCACGTCGGCGGCGGTGCCCTGGATGGGCATGTTCAGGGCCACCCGCTCCCCGAAGGCCCGGAGGTTGTAGTTGGTGGACTTGAGCTCCGGCAGCCACCGGCGGCGGCCCATGAGGGTGGCCACGTACCCGTCCTCCTTGGCCTGGGCCTTGACGTGCTCCATGTACTCCCGCACCCCGGAGAAGGTGGCCAGGTACTTGTTCATATAGTCGGCGGCCTCCTGCCGGCTGACCCCGATGTCCTGGGCCAGGGAGAAGTCGGAGATGCCGTAGACGATGCCGAAGTGCGCCGCCTTGGCCCGGCGGCGCAGCTCCCCGGTGACCTCCTCCGGGGGCAGGCCGAAGACCTGGCTGGCGGTCTGGGCGTGAATGTCCTGGCCGGACTGGAAGGCGGCGATCATCTTCTCGTCCCCCGCCATGTGGGCCAGCAGCCGCAGCTCGATCTGGGAGTAGTCCGCGTCCACCAGCACCCAGCCGGGCCGGGCGATGAACATGGTGCGGATCTGGGCCCCCAGCTCGGTGCGCACGGGGATGTTCTGCAGGTTGGGCTCTGTGGAGGACAGCCGCCCCGTGGCGGTGACGGTGTTCTGGAAGCTGGTGTGGATCCGCCCGTCGGGGGCGATGACCTTGGCCAGCCCCTCCACATAGGTGGAGTTGAGTTTGGTCAGCTGCCGGTACTCCAGGATCAAGTCGATGATGGGGTGCTGGGGGCGGAGCTTTTCCAGCACCTCGGCGCTGGTGGAGTACCCCGTCTTGGTCTTTTTCACCGGGGGCAGCCCCAGCCCCTCAAAGAGGACCCGCCCCAGCTGCTGGGTGGAATTGATGTTAAACTTCTCCCCCGCCTGGGCATAGATCTCCCCCTGGAGCACCTCGATGCCGGTCTGCAGGGTCTGGCCGAAGTGGGCCAGGGCCGCCTGGTCCACCAGCACCCCGGCCTGCTCCATCTCCGCCAGCACGGGGCAGAGGGGGCGCTCAATCTCCTCATACACCTGGGTCAGGCCGAACTCTGCCATCTCCTCGGGCAGGCGGCGGTACAGGGGGGGCAGCAGGCAGACGTGGTGGGCCAAGGCCTGCCCGGCCTTTTGGGCGCTCTCCTCACTCTTCCAGGCTTTGGCGCCCAGGTAGTCCTTGGCCGGGGGCAGGGCCACCCCAAAGTACTTGGCCCCCACCTTGTCCAGGTCATAGCTGCCGTCGGTGGGCGAGAGGAGGTAGGCGGCAATGGCCCCGTCAAAGACAAAGCCCTCCGCCGTGAGCCCCCGGTCCAGGGCCCGGCTCATCACGTCCTTGCTGTGGTACCCCAGCTTGGGGATGCCAGGGCCCAGCAGGCCCGCCAGGAAGGTCTGGTACCCCGGCAGGGCGGCCTCTTGGAAGAGGGCCACCTGGTCCCCCTTCTCCCCCCAGCACACTGCCAGGGCGGTGAGGTCGGGCAGGGCCAGCACCCCCACCGTCTGCCCCTGCCACTGGTCCAGCAGGGCCTGGGCCTGGGCGTCCTCCCTCACCCACACCACCTCTTGGGGGGTGGGGCAGGGGAGGTTGGACGGGCTGGCGCCCTGGGCCTCCAGCCCCATCTGGGCGATGAGTTTTTGGAAGTCCAGCTTCTGGAACAGCTCCAGCAGCAGGGCGGTGTTGGCCGGTTTCCGCAGCGTCTCCTCCGGGGTGAAGTCCAGGGGGGCGTCCCGCCGGATGGTGCACAGGTCGTAGGAGAGGAAGGCGCTCTCCCGCCCTTCCGCCAGCCGCTTCTTCATCACCGGCCGGGTCTCCAGGGTCTCCTGGTCCAGGCGGGCGTAGACCTCCGCCAAGGTGCCGTTGTCCCGTAGGAGGGCCAGGGCGGTCTTTTCCCCCACCCCGGGCACCCCGGGGACGTTGTCGGAGGCATCCCCCATGAGGGCCTTCAGGTCCACCATCTGGGCCGGGGCAAAGCCGTACTTCTCCCGGAAGGCAGCCGGGTCCATCTCCTGGGTGGTGGTCTGCCCCATCCGGGTGGTGACCAGCTCCACATAGGTCTGGTCGCTGACCAGCTGGAGGGCGTCCCGGTCCCCGGTGGCCACCCGGCAGTCCCAGCCGGCCTGCTCACACTGGCGGGTGATGGTGCCGATGAGGTCGTCGGCCTCCCACCCGGCCAGCTCATAGCGGGGGATGTTCAGGGCGTCCAGCACCTCTTTGAGCACCGGCATCTGCACCGCCAGGTCCTCGGGCATCCCCTTCCGCTGGGCCTTGTAGCCCTCGTAGGCCAGGTGGCGGAAGGTGGGCTCCCTCCGGTCGAAGGTGACGCAGATCCCGTCAGGCTCCAGCTCCCGCTCCATCCGCCGTAAAATATTCAAAAACCCAAAAATGGCATGGGTGGGGAAGCCCTCCTTGTTGTTCAGGGGGTGCATCCCGAAAAAGGCCCGGTTCACAATGGAGTTTCCGTCGATCACCAGCAGCTTCATTCCATCACATCCTTTGCCGCGGGGCCCTTGCCCCGCCCAGTCCGTATCGCGCAGCGCATACGAAGGTATTGTACCAACTTTTTCTCGGAAAAGCAACGAAAACCCACCCCTGGCAGGGCCCGCCCCCGGGATAAAACGGCAAGGGAGGCAGCCCCCGGCTACCTCCCGAAAGTTTTCGCAAATACTTGCCATCCCCCAATTTTCTTGCTATAATACCCCTGGAAAACAAAAATGCGGCAGCCTGTGGGTGGTAGCGCACCCACAGGCCTGCGCAGGTGAACACCCACCTACACAACGGCCATTCGGCCGCACCGCATGGGGTATTATACGATATTTTTGCTTCCCCCGCAAGGGCGGGAGCAGGATTGTTGCTACATATTCTCTTGCGTTTGTGTGCAAAGAACTTGCTTCTTGCGCTGTGTAGGGCTTCCCTGTACAGCGTTTTTTGTGTTTCCCTGCAGCGCCCATGGGTGGCCGGCCCTTCTGGCCCCCCTTGGCGCGGCTGCGGCGAAAATCAAAAAACCGGTCAGCCCTCCCCGCTGACCGGGCAAGGAGCGTGAGGATCGATGACCACAGCGCAACTCAGCCAATACCTTGAGACCGCCGTCGACCTGGAGAAAGCGGTCTTTCTCCAGGCGCGGCGCCTCGCCCAGTACAAAGAGGAGATTCAGGCCCTGGACCGGGCAGCCCGCCGGCCAGCGCCGGCTCCCCCGGAGGCAGCCCCTGTGGCCCCGGTGCCCAAACCGCCCATGGAGCCTCTGCGGGAGATTTTGGGCAAGACTCTGCTGGGGTTCCTCCTTTCCCTCGCCGCCGTAACCGGAATCAGCGTCCTCACCCTTGGCCCTGCCAGGGGGTGGATGACTGGGGCAATCGGCGGCGTCCTTTTGGGCTGTATTCTTGCCATTGTCGCATATTTAAAAGCCGTTCGGGCCAGCTCCTTCCGGTGGCGCACCTACCACCTTTTGATGGAGAACTACCAGCTCATCCACGGCACCTACGGCCTGCGCCGGGAAAAGTCCCAGGCAGAGCTGGAGGCCCGGCAAAAGGCCTATCCCGACCTTCTGCGCAGGCACCAGGAGCGGGTCACCCAGGCCCTCCAGCGGAAGCAGGCCCTGGAGGCTGCCCTCCCCCAGCTCACCCAGCAGCTGGCCGACAGCAAGGCCGCTCGGGCCGCCCACTATGCCCAAGGCGTCCTGTTCCCCAAATACCGGACCTTTGTCCTGGTCTGCTCCCTGTGCGAGTTGGTGCAGTCCGGCCGCTGCGCCACCTTGGAAGGGTCCCAAGGTGCCTACCAGCAGCTGGAGGCCGAGCTCCAGGCGGGGTGGATCCTCACTGACTGGAACCAAATCCTCCGCCAGGGGGACCGTTTGCAGACCCGGCAGTTCCTCCTCTGCACTGCCCTGCAGCAGGCCCCCGCACCCTCCCTGTGAGGCCCTTCCCGGCCTCACAGGTGGGGGGATTTCTTTTTTCGAAATTGCCACTATATGGTGGCAATACACCAGCAGAAACCGACAAAATAGTAGCATTTCCTTGAGGTGTTGCAGTATGTACTTTCCTCGAATTGAAGACCTGCGCATTGACAGTGACAAAAAACAGTATGAGATCGCAGCCTACCTCCATTTGAACCGGGAAGTCTACCGCCGCTACGAGAAGGGGGAACGGGAAATCCCCGTTTGGGCCCTGATCCAGCTGGCACAGTTCTACGGCACCACCACGGATTACATCCTGGGGCTGTCGGACCAACGATGACCCTCCGGTGGGTGACCGCAGGGGTGGTGGGGGCCGCGCTGCTGGGGGTGTACCTGTCCTGGACGGCATGGGTCCTCCCGGTGGGGCTGGCAGCCCTCGCTGCAGGGGTGCTCCTGCGGGTCCTGAAAAAGTTTGCCCCGGCCCGGTGGGTCCTGTTGGGGGCGGGCATTGCCCTGCTCTGGCTCACGGTCTACGGGGCCATGGTCAGGGCCCCGGCCCAGGCCTTGGAGTCCCGCACCGTACCCATCCAGGGGGAGGTCCTCCAGTGGCCGGAGGAGACCCTCTACGGCGCCCGGCTCTACCTGAAAGCCGGAGAGCCCGGCGGGAAACCGGTCAAGGCCCTCTTTTATGGGGAGGGCGACCTCCTCTCCCTGCGTCCGGGGGACCGGATCGAAACCGTGGCCGAGTGCTCCCCCGCCAACCGCATCCAGGGGGAGGAGACCTTCTACTACGCCGGCCAGGGCTACTTCCTCCAGATGAAGCCCCGGGACGAGATTACCGTCCTGCCCCCGGAGGGGTTCTCCCTCCGCACCAGCCTCACCCTTCTGGCGGGCACCATTATGGATCAAATTGACCGTCTCTACCCCCAGCAGGAGGCGGGCTTTCTCCGCGCCCTGCTCATGGGGGACAAATCGGGGCTGGAGGACATCGACCAAAACCACTTCAACCGGGTGGGCCTGGGCCACGTGGTGGTGATCTCCGGGTTCCACGTCAGCGTGCTCATGGGCTTTCTCGCCCTCTTCCTGAACCCCAAGAAGAAGCGGAATGTGGCCGTGATCCTGCTGCTCCTGGTGGCCTTCTGCTGCATGACCGGCAGCGACCCCGGCACGGTGCGGGCCACGGTCCTCTGCGCCCTGGCCATGCTGGCCCCTCTGGTGGGCCGGTCCTACGACTCCATCACCGGGCTGTGCGCCGCCCTGCTCCTGCTGCTGGCCTGGAACCCCTGGGCGGTGGCCAACGCAGGGCTGCAGTTCTCCTTCCTGTCCACCCTGGGCATCCTGGTCTTTGGCCTAAAGTGGTATGGGGCCTGGCGGGCCCGGGTGCCGGAACGGGGGCGGAAATGGGCCGCCCCCTGGTTGGCCTGCGCCGCGGTGAGCCTGTCGGCCATGGTATTCACCGTTCCCCTTTCGGGGCTGTACTTTGGGCAGTTTTCCCTGGTCTCCCCCCTGGCCAACCTCTGCACCGAATGGGCGGTGGTGCTGGCCTTTCTGGGCGGGGCGGTGTCCCTGGTGGCCGGGGCCCTCTTCCCGCCCCTGGGGCAGGCGCTGGCCGCGGTGGTGGCCCTGCCGGTGGACTACTTCTACTGGTTCTCCCGCACGGCCAGCGGCTGGAGCCTGGCGGCCCTGCGGCTGGACATCGGCCTCTATGCCGGGTGGGTGGTCTTTGTCTACGGGGTGCTGATCCTCTGCCTCTGGCGGATCAACCGGTACCCGGACCGGCACCTCCCCGTGGCCCTGCCGGTGGGGGCCTGCGCGGTGACACTGGCGGCGGCAGTCCTCTTCACCGTCTACCAGGCCCAGCGCCATGACCTGACCTTCCGTCTGCTGGATGTGGGCCAGGGGCAGTGCGTGGTGGTGACCTCCGGCTCCGCCCGGGCCATGATCGACTGCGGCGGCACCAAAGACCCGGGGGACACCGGGGCCACCTACGTCCAGTCCCTGGGCCGCAGCCGGCTGGACCTGCTGATCCTCACCCACTACCACAACGACCACGCCGGCGGGGTGCTGGAGCTGCTGGAGCGGGTGAAGGTGGGGGCCATCGTCGCCCCCGACGTGGACCCGGACAGCGACCTGCGGCAGGCCATTGCCGCCCGGGCCGCCCAGCTGGACATCCCCATGCACTATATCACAGAGAACACAGACCTGACCCTGGGGAAGGCGGAGATCACCCTCTACGCCCCGGTCACCGGCGGCGGGGACAGCAACGAGCAGTGCCTGTCCGTCCTCTGCCAGGCCAACGGCTGGGAGGCCCTCCTCACCGGGGACATGCCCCTGGAAACCGAGGAACTCCTGGTGGCCCGGGAGGACCTGCCCCAGGTGGACCTTTTGGTGGCCGGCCACCACGGGTCCAAATACGCCACCAGCGAAACCCTGCTGGCCGCCGTGGACCCAGACGCCGTGGCTATCTCCGTGGGGTACAACAACTACGGCCACCCCACCCCGGAGACCCTGGGCCGGATCCAGGCCCAGGGGGCGGCGGTCTACCGCACAGATTACGAGGGGCACATCATCTTCACAGCCCCAGAGGGGGAGGAATCATAAACCCTATGGCCAAACGCAACGACAAGGCCGCCGGACAGGCGGCATACCGAAAACTGAAACAGGATCTCCGCCAGGGAACGGTGGGGTCCCTCTACCTCTTCCACGGGGAGGAGGCCTACCTCCGGGACCACTATCTGGACCAGATGAAGGCCAAGCTCATCCCCCCGGGGATGGAGAGCTTCAACTACCACCGCCTGGCGGGGAAAACCCTCACCGCCCAGCGCCTGGCGGAGACGGTGGACGCCCTGCCCATGATGAGTCCCCGCACCCTCATCGTGGTCCAGGACTACGACCTCTTCAAGGCCCCGGAGGGGGAGCGGAAAGCCATCACCCAACTCTTGGAGGACCTGCCGGAATACTGCTGCCTGGTCTTTGTCTATGACACCCTGGCCTATAAGCGGGATGCCCGCATGAAGAAGCTGGCCGGGGTCCTCCAAGACAAAGGGCAGGAGGTCCCCTTCCTCCGCCAGGAGACGGGGGACCTGGTGGACTGGATCGGCCGCCGCTTCCGGGCCCTGGGGCACGACATTGACACGGCGGACGCCCAGTACCTCATCTTCCTGTGCGGGGACCTGATGCACGGCCTGATTGGGGAGATTGAAAAGATCGGCGCCTATGCCCAAGGCCGCCGGGTTACCCGGCAGGACATTGACGCCGTGGCCATCCCCGTCATCGACGCGGCGGTCTTTCAGATGACCGACGCCCTCTCCCGCCGGCAGACGGACAAGGCCTTTTCCGTCCTCACCGACCTGCTCCGCCTGCAGCAGGCCCCCATTATGATCCTGGCCGTGCTGGGAAAGCACTTCCGCCAGCTCTACACCGCCCGGGTGGCCCTGGAAAGCGGCAAGGGCAGCCGGTGGGTCATGGAGCTGTGGGGGATGCGCTCCCCCTACCCCGCCGACAAACTCCTGGAGGGGGCCCGCCACCACGACCTGGCCTGGTGCAAAACCGCCATGCGCCGGTGCGCAGAGACCGACCTGGCCATGAAGTCCGTGGCCGGCGCCGATGGGAAGGACCTTTTGGTCTCCCTGCTGCTGGAACTGTCCGCAGGAGGTGCCCCATGCTGAAGATTCGAGAGGCCATTGTGGTGGAAGGGCGGTACGACAAGAACACCCTCTCCCAGGTGGTGGACACGGTGATCCTGGAAACCGCCGGCTTTGGCATCTTTCGGGACGAGGAAACCTTGGCCCTCCTGCGCCGGATCGGGGCCAAGCGGGGGCTGATCCTCCTCACCGACAGTGACGGGGCGGGCTTTGTCATCCGCAACTATCTGCGCGGAGCGATCGACCCGGCGCAGGTCAAGCACGCGTATATCCCGGACGTGGCCGGCAAGGAGCGGCGCAAGCGCACTGCCTCCAAGGAGGGTAAGCTCGGCGTAGAGGGCATGCGGCCGGAGGTGCTGCTTGAGGCGCTGCGCCGCGCGGGCGCGACCATCGAGGGCGAAGAAGCGCCGCCGCCGGGCGCGCGCATCACGAAGGCCGACCTCTACGCCGCCGGACTCACCGGCGGGGCGGACAGCCGGGCCGCCCGGCAGCGGCTGCTTGAGCAGCTCGACCTGCCGGAGCATCTGAGCACGAACGCATTGCTCGAGGTGCTCAACGCGCTCATGACGCGCGAGGCGTTTCGGAATCTGTGCAAATAGCTGAAAATCGCCGTATCCGGGGGAGAAAACACCAGATACGGCGAAATTTTTCGTGCAAATGTGCCGGGGCTGTGGTATAGTACTGTACGGAATTATGTAAAGTAATCGGAAACCAGATATATGGAGGATCCACATATGAAATGTCCGTTTTGCGGCTTTGCCGAGAGCAAGGTCATTGATTCCCGTCCGGCCGAGGAGGGCGCGACCATCCGCCGCCGCCGCGAGTGCCTTGCGTGCCAGAAACGCTTTACGACCTATGAGATCATCGAGACGCTCCCGCTCGTCGTCATCAAGCGCGACGGCAGCCGCCAGAGCTTTGACAAGAGCAAGCTCATCAACGGCATGGTGCGCGCCTGCGACAAGCGCAAGGTGCCGCTGCCGGTGCTCGAAAAGATCGCTGACGAGATCGAGCAGGAGCTGCAGAGCGCGCTTGAGCG
>ERZ857965.4112-NODE-4112-length-10261-cov-3.968940_pt1 | contig 10261 bp, 8 predicted proteins | sample MGYA00519758_ERZ857965 | MGnify/ENA primary metagenome ERZ857965 (study PRJEB31778, sample SAMEA3449381) | human gut metagenome | biome: human gut; feature: human-associated habitat; material: faeces | place: United Kingdom | collected 2010/2012 ...
CACCCGGACTGTTGATATACAACTGAATGTCCTTATTCGGATCCTCGGATTCCAAAAACAGAAGCTGTGCAACAACCAAACTTGCAGTCTGGTCATTTACCTCATCCGCAAGGAAAATAATTCTTTCTTTTAAAAGGCGTGAATAAATGTCATAAGAACGTTCACCGCCACGACTTGTCTGTTCAATCACGTAAGGTACTAATGCCATTGCGAGATACCTCCATTCTTTTTGAATTGATTATTTCTCTTCTTTGTCTTCTTCTGCAGGCTCTACTTCTACTGCATTTTTCACAACAAAGTCAACTGCCTTCTGAACAGCGAGGTCTTTACCAATCTGCTCTTTCTCGGCATCACCAATCATCTCTTTAATCTTGTCCACTTCCATCTGATACATGTTTGCCATGTTCTCGATTTCTTTGTCAATGTCTTTTGCTGTTGCTTTGATTTTCTCAGCGTCAACAATTGCCTCAAGAGCAAGACGAGTGCGGATTCTCTTCTCCGCTTCCGGTTTCATCTGTCCCATCAAAGCATCTGCTGTCATGCCGGTCATCTGCATGTACTGGTCAAAGGAAAGACCCTGACTTGACAATCTTCCGGCAAACTCCTGAATCATCTGCTGTGTCTGCTCATCAATCATTGGTTCAGGCAGTTCTACTGTAATATTTTCTACTACTTTTTCTACTACTTTTACCGGTTGTTTTTTTTCTTCTGTTATATTTTTCTTATTTTTCGGAGCTCCGGATGGAATCAAAGAATCCAATCCTTTTCCAAGGCCACCTTTTTTCACTGCCATTCTTCATCCCCCCTGTGTATCACTTCTTCTGCTAACAGCTGATAACTTTCTGCTCCTGTGGATCTTGCATCATAGTAATTAATCGGGAGTCCATGACTTGGTGCTTCTGCCAGACGTACATTTCTCGGAATAATAGTTTTATAGATTGTCTGATTCAGATTATTCTTAACATTTTCTACTACCTGTAAAGAAAGATTAGTTCTCGCATCATACATAGTAAATACAACGCCTTCCATCTCCAGATCCGGATTCAGTCTTTCCTGCACCAGCTCGATTGTGTGCATCAGTTGAGAAAGTCCTTCCAGTGCGTAATACTCACACTGAATCGGTACCAGAACGGTATTTGCAGTCGTCATCGCGTTGATGGTCAACATATTCAATGATGGCGGACAATCAATGATAATAAAATCAAACTGATCTCGGATCTTGCTGATTTTATTCTGTAATATATATTCTTTATCTTCGATACCAATCAGTTCAATCTCCGCTCCCGCTAAATTGACATTGGAAGGAATTAAAGACACTCCTTCGAATTCCAATTTCTGCAGACATTCTTCTACTTCACACTCACCAAGTAACAATTCATATACTGTATTCTCTGCCGCATCCTTCTCTACCCCCAGACCACTGGTTGTATTCCCCTGTGGATCCAGATCTATTGTCAAAACCTTCTGGCCCATGGCGCCAAGGCAGGAGGATAAATTAATCGCTGTCGTGGATTTTCCCACGCCGCCCTTCTGATTTGCAATTGCTATTGCTCTTCCCATAACTGTACTCCTTCCAGTTCGTTTTCATCTGTATTTTTCTGTACAATTTTAATTTACGTGCAACTGTTTTAAGATTTATTTTATATACATCAATTGCTGGTTCTATTATATCACTTGATTTTCTATTATTCCACACAAAACGTTTCACGTGAAACATTTTTTCTTTTTTATACAAAAAGCATTCGTTTCCTGTTTCTGTTTTAGTAATATTATGATGCCAGGGTCATAAGTTCTTAGATTTGATGTGGATTTACTTGTGGAAAAATTTTCGAACATAGGGTTCGCCAAAAATATGAGTAAGTAGTTATTTTCAAAAGAGCGAACGAATTGTGAATGTTTTTGTTAATTATGAGAATGCGAAGTGCGGAATAATTCAGTATCAAAGGGGGGTAAAATACTTTTCGACCATAACATCATATTATTGTATTTTTTATTTGAAGTATTTTATTACATGCGTGAATCTTTTTAATTATTTAATATCCAGTAGTGCTATCGTAACTGTAAAAGTGTTGAACAGCTACGACTTATTTCCTGAATGTTTCACGTGAAACATATAGGCTGTTATCTCTTCATAAAATTCTGCTATTTTTGAATGTTTCACGTGAAACATAGTTACTATTCGCTCTTTTTGCTTCCACCTGAATAAAATTTTGTTGTCAACTCAATCCTCTTTAATAGCAGACTTTTGTATCGTATATCTCTGAATTTTGACATATTGTAACTATTCAGTAGTCACTGTCCCGCGAGGTGTTTTGACATGAATATGTCAAAATCCCGAGGCATACAAGCCAAAATGCCATCATCGAAGATGATTTACGCGAGCTACGAGTCAAAGTCCGTGCTTGCACGGAACCTTGAGGAGTGCCGCGATAACGATAAAAACTCGCAAAGCGTGTTTTTATCGTTTAAATGCATTTTGGCTCGTAACTGTGAAGGCACTGAACAGTTACGACATATTTATATTAAAAGGTCTCTCCCGACATTACCTGTAAACAGTTATAAATCATCTGCTTTTCCACTAAGAGATTTAAAAAATGTTTGTATCTTTTCTCCGTATGAATTATAATAGATATAACAATTGCCATTCAAACAAGGAGGTAATCTATCATGAAGAAAAATGTTCAGCGCTTACTAACAATCAGCATTCTGACTTCTATGACTGGTGCTGGTATTTTTGCTATAAATAAACTGATCAACGCTTCCGCTGTAATCCGCAATGCGTTGCATAATAAATCTCAGTATTTCTACGACTGGAAGTTTGGACGTATTCATTACACGATTGAAGGTTCCGGTTCTCCACTGTTACTTTTACATGATCTTTCCCCTGCAAGCAGCTCTGTCGAATGGAAATTTCTCAAAAAGCAGCTCGCAAAAGATCATACAGTATACTGCATGGATCTGTTGGGCTGTGGATGTTCTGATCGTCCAAAAATCACTTATACAAACTTTCTTTATGTTCAGTTGATCACCGATTTTATCAAAGCTGTCATCAAACAGCCAACGGATGTACTGACCAGTGGATTATCCGGTTCTTTTGCTGTCATGGCATGCAAAAATGATTCATCCATTATCCGCCGAATCATGATGATCAACCCGGAAGATCTCGCAGTGTTGAATCAGATTCCTGACAGACAATCCAAAGCATCTAAATTTCTGCTTGAACTTCCTCTGATCGGTACTTTGGTTTATAACATTCTGAATTCCCGTCCAAATATTGATCTGGCATTTACCGAAAAGTATCTTCATAACCCATTTCATGTGGATACAGAACTGGAAGATCTCTATTATGAGTCCTCGCACCTGGAAAATGGTGCCGGAAAGTACTTGCTCGCGAGCATTACCGGGAAGTATATTTACTGTAATATCAGTCACGCATTGAAGACCATTGACAACAGTATCTATATTCTGGAGGGTGATTCTGAACCCCGTGCCAGAGAAAGTGTTGCTTTATATACTTCTATTAATCCCGCAATCGAATCCGAGATGATAAAAAGCACCAAACTCCTGCCTCAGATAGAAGCACCCGAACAGGTACTGGAAGCTGTTAACATCTTTTTTGCCTCATAAATTCTATTGTCCAATGCTAAAATATCCAGTATATTGTTTCGTAAATAACTGTATCCTACGCGAATGATACAGTTATTTCGAAAACGATATACTATTTTTAAAGAAAAAGCAAGAATATTCGAAAAGGTATTCTTGCTTTTCTGTCGTTTTCACTGCTTTCATTTTATATTTTCCTGAAAGTTTACATAATATTTTTGTTTTTACCACATTCCCTGCCAATTTTTAATTTTTTCTGTCGATATTTTTTCAATCTTCTAACGTTCCAAAATCCCTTTAAAATCAACGGTTTTCCCATCTTTTTCACCCGTTATTTTGTTGACATGCTTACACTGTTATTATATTATAATAGGTACAGCACTTTTTTGTTGGTTTATGTGGAATTTCGTCGCATCATGGCATAGATACATATGTTTTTACATTCAACTGATATCTATTTTACTGATTACTTATATCATTTACACACGATTTTCCATGCAAAACAGTGCCCGACAGACGGTATCAAGAATGTATATGCCTTTCTTAAACGATCTGAAAATCTTACCCGCTAACCCAGCGCAGAATTTTTTTCTGCACACAATTTCATTATGCTTACATCTGCAAATACAAAAGGAGTTTTATGGTTTTTTCGAGCTTATTTTTTGTTTTTTTCTTTCTGGCGTTAAATCTGATCGCCTATCATTTTGCTGATGGTATTAAGCGGAAAAATATGGTTCTCCTCGGTTTTTCTCTGGTGTTTTACTCCTGGGGAGGACCGAAATATCTTCTGCTTCTGCTCAGCATGGTCTTTGCCTCCTGGCTGTTCGCCTTATTGATTGATCAGTACCGGGAAGAAGGACTGAGTAAAATATTTTTGATCTGTGACTGCGTATTTATGTTAGGTCTGCTTTGTATTTTCAAATATCTGACCTTCTTTTCATCCATCACAAACACGATCTTCCATTTTCCAAAAGAAATTCCTCAGATTGCTCTGCCAATCGGTATTTCTTTCTACACTTTCCAGCTGCTCTCTTACGTCATCGACGTATATCGCGAGGAAGTGGCACCACAGCGCAAATTCGTAAATCTGCTGCTGTATGCTTCCCTGTTCCATCAGTGTATCGCCGGACCAATCGTTCGTTACCAGCTGGTTGCTGATGAGATTGAGAACCGTAAAGTGAAAACGGATGAATTATACAGGGGTATCAAACGTTTTACCATTGGGCTTGCCAAAAAAGCTATTCTGGCAAACGGCTGTGCATCTGTAGCAGATACCCTGGTTCCAACACTCGCCAAAGACATCGCCGAGATTCCTGCAGCCGGTCTGTGGATTGGTATGTTGTTCTATGCATTGCAGATTTATCTTGATTTTTCTGCCTATTCCGATATGGCAATCGGTATGGGGCTTATGGTCGGTTTTCACTACGACGAGAACTTTAATTACCCGTACATCTCCGGTTCCATTAAAGAGTTCTGGAACAGATGGCATATTTCCCTCGGAACCTTCTTCCGTGATTATGTCTATATTCCGCTCGGTGGTAATCGAAAAGGTGCCCGCAGACGTACCATCAACCTGTTAATTGTCTGGGGACTTACCGGATTCTGGCACGGAGCCAGCTGGAACTTTATTTTCTGGGGACTGTATTTCTTCCTGTTCATCTACATGGAGAACACCTTCCTTCTGGAAAAGTTTTCCCGCCTTCCGCGCTTTGTGAGCCATCTGTATGCCATGGTCGTGGTTTACTTCGGATGGGTGCTGTTCCGCTGTGAATCTCTGGGTAATCTTGGAGCTATCTTGAAAGGAATGTTTGGTCTGAACCACAACGGTTTTATCGATCTTTCGACCTCTGTTCTTTTCCAGAATAATCTGTATCTGCTGATTTTCTGTATCATCGCTTCCACACCGTTGCTGAAAAATATAGGCACTTACATCAAACGACTTGACCTTGTGCATTACCGGATTCCTTATCTGACCTACGCATATGAGATTGTAATACCTCCTGTATTGCTGATTCTTTCACTCCTTGCGCTGGTCGGAAACAGTTACAATCCATTTTTATACTTCCAGTTTTAAAGGATCTGTCTGAACATGAATACAAATAAAAAAGAAAAATTTATTAATAAAAACAATGCCGTCCACAAGCGATTCTGGCAGATCGGAATCCGAACCTTCTTCGTGTTCCTTTTTGTGATCGCTTTTATCGGACTTCTGCTTCCTCTTAGACCGAAAGAATCGGAACTGGAGAAGCGTGAACTTTCCAAATTCCCGAAACCAACTGTTTCTACCGTGTTAAACGGCGAATTTTTCTCCGATATCAGCACCTGGTACGCGGATACGTTTCCGTTCCGTGAGACACTGATGAGCGCCAATGCCAAGATGAAAAAATTCTATGGTATTACGACACAGGAAATCTATGGTGATGCTGCACAGGGTGATGAAATTCCTGACGCGGATGCCGAGATGGAAACCACCCCGACGCCAACACCGGAAGAAGATGACATTCAGGAAGAAGATGGAACCATCCATGCCGAGCCTGAAAGACTGGGAAAAATCTATATCGCTGATAACCGAGGTTTCGAACTTTACGGCTTCAGCCGGGCCGGGGCAGACGCTTACATCAACATGATGAACTCTGCTGCCACCCAGTTAAAAGATATCGCAACCATTTATGATATTCTGGTTCCTACCAGTATCGCAGTCAATATCGATCAGGAAAATCAGCAGAAAGTCGGCTCCAACAGCCAGGAAGACACATTCGCTTATGTAAACGGACATCTGGATGCTTCCATCAACCAGGTAGCTGTTCTGGATGCCTTAAAGAATCATAACAGTGAATATCTTTACTTTAAGACGGACCATCACTGGACCGCTGACGGTGCCTACTATGCTTACAAAGAGCTGATGAAAGCCAAAGGCATGACGCCTTCTCCTCTGACCGATTTCACGAAGAGCGAATATCCGGGATTCGTCGGTTCCTTCTATCAGTACAGTAATCAGTCTGAAACACTGAAAAATAATCCGGATACGGTTGTTGCCTACACACCGACCTGCAACGATCTGACTTACACCAATACAGATGGACAACAGGTATCGGGATATGTAGTCTCAGATGTAACGAAGTACTCCGAAGCCAACAAATATCTGTGCTTCATCTGCGGTGATCAGCCGTACGAACGCATCGATAACCCAAACATCACCGACGGATCATCCTGCGTAGTTATCAAGGAATCTTACGGTAACGCTTTCGTACCATTCCTGGTCAACAGTTACCAGACCGTACACGTTGTCGACTACCGTTACTTCAGTGGCAACCTGGTCGATCTTGTAAAAGATAACAATATTCAAGATGTTATTTATGTCAATAACGCAAATGCACTGATTGAAAGCGCAGTAAAGAACATGAGTCGTATTATCAGTTAAATCAGTTCAATCAAAATCGGTCCACCGGACCAATTATTGATATGCAACGCAATAAAAAAAGAAACCATCCGGTTTCTTTTTTTATTTTATGTTTTGTTACAACTACTTTTCACCTTCGGTCAGTGTCAGGAACGTATCGATCAGATCTTTTACATTCATTTTATTAACCAGACCGCAGTTTCCATCCTGATCTTCCATCACATAAAAACTGGAATCTCTTGGCGTATAGGAGATTGTAATCTTACTTCCGTCCGTTCCGTGATAAGAAAGTGTAAGTTCCGCATCATCTTTTGTCGTATTTTCTTCCAGACGGCTCTGGCATACCATAGCTGCTGCTGCCCGGTAGAACGCGGTGAAGTTATCACTGTCTGCTTCCTGATCATTCACATAGTAAGTGGTCACGGTCTTCGTCTCTTCTTCGTCTGCGTCCTCGCTGTCCGCATCTGCATCAGCGTCTGTGTCTTTGCTCTCACCCTTCTCCACTTTTTCTTCTGTCACAACCCGTTTCAGCGTATAAGTGGTTCCCTGATAGGTCACATCCAGATGATCCAGATCACTGATCGTCATCGAATCAATCGATGTTTTCCAGTAATCAAATGCTTTTCCGTTCAGTAATGTCTCCAGAGATGCCTGGGAAATTCCGTGAAGTTCACTGGAATCGCCCAGTCTCACGTAATAATTTCCATCGGTTTCATTGACATTTCCCACATACAGAACCAGTTCTTTGTCCTCTGCCTGTGTGGTCGTTTCACTGGAATCTTCTGTATCGTTCGTATTTGCCTCAGAATCGCTTTCTGTGTCGTCTGTGGATTCTGCTTCCACTTCTTCTGTATAATCGACTGTGAGGGCCATTTTCGGCTTCTCAAGGCCATATGCTTCCCAGTCCGTACAGTTGTAGTTGTAATATCCGGCAAAACTAAGGCCGGCAACGGTACTTTGCAGGGTTCCCACCTGCGTGGAATCCGCTTCCTGTTTCTTGTTATCCTCTTCCTGGACATACCAGCCTGTAGAAGACTTTCCGTTATTCGTAACCGTATACGAATTGTTGTCTTTTTTCACAACAATCTTGCTGATCGTTGAAGATGTGATGGTTGGATAACTCTCACTTTCTGCATAATTGTACAGGCCGCCTGAAAAAGTGCTTCCAAAATCCGTACTGGTCGTATACACGGTTGAAGCATCATCATTCAGACAGATATACGTATTACCGGTGGAACTGTTCTTGTCACCAACTGTAATCTTTTCGCTGCTTCCGTCTGTTTTTACCACCTCGATCACATTGGTCGGAACGTCCAGACCGTATTCTCCCGGATCCTCCACATCCGTCAGGGTACGATCCGCTTTGACGGATGCCAGACAGGATACTACGCTGTCTACTTTCGAAGCATCCACCGGAAAATCCTCCTGACCTTCCAGTGTCCAGCTGTCTTCCGCTTTTTGGAAGGTGACTGTTTGATCCCCCGCCTCAAAAGTCAATGTGCTGATATCATCACTGGCGATTGCCGCCACTTCTTCCTCCGTGGTCTCTTCTTCCGTTGTCTCTTCCTCACTGCTGTTCGCTTTTAACAGTGCAAAATAACACACGCTCAAGACACACAGAAGAACAACCCCCGCAAGAATTACAAATAAGCCCCTTTTTTTCTTCATTACTGTTTTCTCCTCTTAAACCAGATCACCGTACCGATCAGCAGAAATACCACCGGGATCACACCGCACACGATGATACTCCAATATGCCGCATCAAACTGTGGAACAGTCAGATAACTCATGGTCAGGCTCTTGCTCGTCACATCGATGACCGGTGCATCGTTTTCACACATCCAGCCCAGCGCTGCCAGCACCAGATCCGTATTGCCTCCGGATACCTGCTGATCGGTAGCTTCGTCCAGAAGGCTGGCACAGCCGAAACACACCAGCTGTGTGGTATTATCATCATCCACCTGCTCGGTTACAGAAACACCAACCTGGAAACTGCCTTCTTCATCGCTGTCTTCTTTCTCATATGTGGTCATATTCTGTACATCTGTCTTTATATACGCTTCGTCAGATGTTGATAACAGAGAAGAAATCTGCAGCGTATCACGGTAATCGCTCAGTGTTTTTACCGGCTGTGAGATCGGTGCCAGCACATAGCGGTTGTTACTCTTAATGTCGGAAGTAATATCAGAACTGTCAATAGTCGGAACAATATAGTACGGTCTCTGCATAATGTAATGTCCGGTATCTCCCTCCATGATCACACCGTCCCCTGTGGTTACACCGTAATTTTCCAGTACACTCTTCAGATTCGGCATATCTGTTCCGGTATATTCTGTAAAAATCATCACTTTTCCGCCGGCTTCCATGTAGGTAATGATCTTTTGTGTTTCTTCTTCAGAAAGATCTTTCTGCGGTGCCGCGATCAGCAGGCATCCGGTGTCCTCCGGAACCGCATCCTGTGTCAGCAGATTCAGACTCTGTACATCATAATTAGCTTTCTGCAGGCTGTCTGTCAGACTGCTGTTTAATTCCAGTTCCTCATGACCTTCCAGCGTATATATTACCGGCAGATTCTCGGAAGTGACATAAGAAATCGCACTGTCAATCTGTCCTTCCCCGTCAAACCCTGTAGTGTTGGTCTGGTAGGTTGTATAATCCATTTCTGTTTCATACAGATCGCTGTAACTGATCACCTTACTCTTCTCCCCTGCAACCACGATCAGACTGTTATCTGCCACATCATCGCTGGTATACTGTGAAGTAAAGTTCGGATATAACACCGGGTCTTTTTTCTCTACTTTAATATGTTTGGACTCCTCTTCGTATCTGGTCAGCATTTTTTCCAGTACCGAGTCTTCTTTTCCTGACTGTACGATATGGTAGATCGTAACATCCGTGTTCATATCTTTCAGATACTTCACTGTCGTATCAGAGATCGTATACAGCTTCTGGGTACTTACATCCACCTGGGTATATTTTTCCGGAATCTGTCCAACGATCAGGTTTATAACGACCAGCACCGCGATCACAATAGCAGTGATTCCCATACTGTAAGAACCGTTTTTCAGGGATTTTTTATCGATGCTTCCCATTCCTTTGATGGTGCTTCCCGCCGATTTTAATTTCTTTTTGATATTGATTTTCATTCTTCCAGCCTCCTAATTCCATCTTCTCTTGGTAATGGTCTGAACCGTAAGAACCAGGAAAATAATGATCACAGACAGGAAATATACCACTCCCTGCAGGTCCAGAATACCG
>ERZ857965.4113-NODE-4113-length-10261-cov-3.247893_pt1 | contig 10261 bp, 7 predicted proteins | sample MGYA00519758_ERZ857965 | MGnify/ENA primary metagenome ERZ857965 (study PRJEB31778, sample SAMEA3449381) | human gut metagenome | biome: human gut; feature: human-associated habitat; material: faeces | place: United Kingdom | collected 2010/2012 ...
CTTCGAGTGCATATTCGCGGCTGGACGTTAAAAAAATAATTGTGCAGTCGCAGCCTGCTTCTAATAATTTGTGTGCCGCGTCCATACCGGTAATCTCATCCATGAAAATATCGAGAAAGACAAGGTCAAAGGAATGGTGGGAAAGCCCTGCCAAAAAAAGTTCACCCGACTGAAACGGGTAAATCGTAATACTGATTCCGCTTATATCGAAATAACGTATTAGCAATTCCTGTAGTAATTGGCGGTCGCTTTCTGAGTCATCTACAATTGCGATATTCATTGCTGCCTCCTATCATTTTGCGACATTTACCTATATAAAATTTTAACAAATTCATAAGGAAGGGTCAAGCAATTTTTCACCCTTTACCCACAATTCTGCAAGGTTTGTTGCAGGATTTAGAAAGAGCCGATACAATGAAGAAATGAGCAGAAAGGAGAAAGTTTAAGATGGAGATAAAAAAATATCAAAAATGGACGGCGCTTGTGCTGGTTTTGTGTATGTTATTTTCAATGACCGGCTGCGCGGACGAAGAGAAAGAAGCGAAACAGAGTTTCAGTAAGGAGGATACTTGGGTTGTTTATTGGTATCTGTGTGGCAGCGATTTGGAGAGCAATTACGGTGCAGCAACAGCAGATCTAAATGAAATGATGCAGGTTAAGCTTCCGGAAAATGTAAAAGTGGTAATTCAGACGGGTGGTGCGTCAAAGTGGCAGAATGATCAGGTGAAAACCGATCGGATTCAGCGTTATGAGTACAGTGGAGATACACTTACTTTAAAAGATGAAACTGAGCAGGCAAGCATGGGTGACCCGGAGACGCTAAAGGGATTCCTCAATTATGCAGAGGAAAACTATCCGGCAGACCATAAGATGTTGTTGTTCTGGAATCATGGTGGTGGAAGTGTAAGCGGTGTATCTTTTGATGAAAATTATGAAATGGATTCGTTGGTATTAGACGAACTTTCCGCTGTTATGAAAGATGTCTACGGTGACAAAAAGCCGTTTGAGGTTGTTGGTTTTGATACCTGCCTGATGGCAACGGTAGATACAGCGAATGTGTTCCAGAATTATGCGTCCTACATGGTAGCGTCTGAGGAGACAGAACCGGGAAATGGATGGCTGTACAGCGGATGGCTTTCTAAACTTGCAAAAAATCCGGCTATGAACGGTGCCGAACTTGGTAAAGAAATCTGCGACAGTTTTAAACAAGGTTGTAAACAAGCAGGAACAGATGCGGAAATTACACTTTCCGTAACCGATTTGTCCAAGACACCGGCAATAATTGAAGCCTTGCAGAATATGGGTAAGGTCGTTTTGAAAAAAGCAGAAAAAGATTCTTCTGTATGCGCGGAATTTGCCAGAAGTGCCACGAAGGCAGAAAATTATGGTGGTAACAATGATAAAGAAGGATACACAAACATGGTTGACTTAGGGCATTTGGCACAGAATGCAGAAGGGCTGATTGGTGAGAGCAAAGCGCAGATTGAAAAAGCACTTTCCGATGCGATTGTTTATAAAATAAACGGAGACTACCGCCGTCATGCAAGTGGACTTTCGGTTTATTATTCCTATGACGGTGACCAGGAATCAGCAGCCCGTTACCAGCAGATTGCCGCAGAGAATATTTATTCTTCCTTTGTCAATTATTCCATCGGTGCCAATATATCCGATGAGGCATTGAGTGAAAGTGGTGTCGGCGAAGTACAGGAAGTAAGCGGATTTGACGGTGACCTTGAGATGTCAATTAATGAAAATGATTACATCCAGTTGAACATTGACCCGGCAAAATTAGATAGTATTCAAAGCATTGCTTTCAATTTTGCTTATATCAGTGACGACGGAAAAGCAATTGTCTTTTTAGGAAAAGATAACGACTTAGAGTGCGACTGGGAAAAAGGTGTATTCCAGGATAACTTCCGTGGCGTCTGGGGTTCTATTAATGACAGAGAATGTTACATGGAGTTAGTTTATGAGGGCGATGATTATAATTTGTATACGGTTCCGATTAAATTAAATGGAGAAGACAGCTATTTGAGTGTCGCCTATGATTATGAGGCAAAAGACTTCTATATTCTTGGTGCAACTTCCGGTGTGGATGAATCCGGACAGGCGGGAAAAGATATGCGGCCATTGGAGAAGGGCGATAAAGTAGCTATTGTCTATTACGCACAGAGTTTAGAAGGCGATGATGAAATTCAGGAAATGCCGGATGAGGAATTTAGCTGGAAAGAAAGTTACCAGTTTAAGGAAAAAGATTTGCCGGATGGAAAATATGCCTTTACTTATGAAGTAACGGATATTACCGGTAAGAGCACGATGTCGGACGTTGCCTTCCTGAATTTGAAAAATGGCGAGATTAAGCCGGAGTTATAAAAGAAATTTATAAAAAATGCAGAGACTTTACCGTTTCTGCATTTTTTTTACCGTTTTGACAGAAAGCGTAGGATTTATCCGCAAAGTATGATATTTTGGGAGCACGGAATCTTTTGAGGAGGGGTTTTATGCGAATTTATTTATGTGATGAATCCGCAAAAGAGCGGTCAGCGATAAAAAAGTGCGTAGATAAATATCTGCGTGGCAATTATCAGGTAAGCATAAAGGAATTCAGCTCGGTCGAAAATATGTTATCCGAACTTCCGATAAACAAACCGAGTCTTATGATTGTGAACCTTCCGGAGCAAAAGATAAAAGACCCTGTGATTGTACAAAAACTTCAGGGGAGAAAGAGTAATCAGAAGATGATTATGACAGCAGCATCTGAATGCTATGCAATGGATGCCTTTTCCGTATATGCCGATGGCTTTTTGATAAAGCCGTTTGTGCAGCAGCAGGTTGATTGTGCGCTGAACCGTTTTCAGAATATGTTTTATCAAATGAAAAAAAACATATCATTTATGGTAGACCGCACAATGAAAAGATTTTGCTTAGACGAAATCATTTACATGGAAACATGTGGGCATGCGACGATGATACATACGCTGCATGGGGATTTTCGGACAAATTGTTCGCTCACGAGGGCAAAAGAAAAAATGCCAGATGGCGGTGATTTTGTTACCTGCGGGAAAAGTTATTACATCAATGCGGGCTATATTAAAGATGTTACCAAAACAGAAATTATTTTACGGGGAGGTGAACAAATCTTTATTCCGATACGATTACAAAAGGAATTATGCTTGTTGTGGCAAATGAAAGTAAATAACAATATTTAATAAAAAATTAAAATTTGGAGGATTTAGAAAATGAAAAAGATTGTATCAGCAGTATTAGTATTTGTAATGATGTTAAGTTTGGCAGGATGTGGTATTTCTTATGACGACATCAAAGGTGATTGGACAGCAAAGACAATCAATGGTATGACGATTGATGAATATGCAGCATTCCTTGGCGTTGATCCTAGTCAGGCAACTGTAAATGTAAATATTACAGAAGATGATAAAATGACAATGGTAACTGCAAACGGTGAGACAAAATTTGATTATGAGAGACGTTCTGACGGAATTGAAGTTAAAATGGAAGGTAAAGATGAAATTTACATGTCCATGGCATATGACAAAGACAAGAAGACGCTCACATACAAATTAGATTTGGGAAATGGACAGACAATGGAAGTTGTTTTGGAAAAGGGAAAAGCTGATATGACACCTGTTCAGCAGGACGCTCAGACTCAGACTGACGGAGCTGTTGAAGAAGGAGCTACTGAAGCTGCACAGTAAGGAATATGATGAAAAAATGGGACAAATGGATAACGTTAGCACCAATTGCTTTGGTGCTTGCGTTTCTGCCCCTTGTTGTAGGCAGGATAAACAGTAAAACATACACAGAGAATGAACCGTGGCTTCCCGCAAATGCGGTTGAGTCAGATTTCTTTTTGTATGGTAAATTGTTTGTCCTGTTTTTTTGCTGCCTTTTTATGATTGTGATTTTGGCTCGTATGCGCTTTTGGCGGCAGATTCACGAGATGCCAAAATATCTTCTTCTACCTATATTATATGGTGGTTTTGCAATTGCATCTTCTCAGCATGCAAATCATCCTTTTCTGAGTGTGCGGGGGATGACCGGCAATATGCAGGGGCTTTTCGTAATACTTTCGTATCTGGTTGTGTTCTTTTACAGTTTTTTTTGGGTGAAAAAAACAGAAAATATTTCCATACTGATAAAATTACTTGGTGTCTCAATTGGAATCCTTGGCGTGATTGGTATTTCGCAGTTCTTTGGATTTGATTTATTGTCAATGGGCTTTGTGAAAGAGTTTCTAGGTGGGAGAAAGGCGAGAGTTTCACATTTTATATATTTAACTTTGTACCATTGGAACTATGTGGGGAGCTATGTATCGCTTCTTCTGCCGGTGACGGTGGCAATGATTGTTTATTTCCATGAGGCGGGTAAAAAGCGGGAGAGAACTTTTTGGTTCGTGCTTTTTTATCTGCTGATTTTCTGCCTTTTTGGTTCCCAGTCGCGGACCGGCACGCTTGCGGTACTGGTTTCGTTTTGCATTGGCGGCGTAAAATATCGGAACAAAGTCTGTCAGTACAAAAAAACAATTCTATGCGTCTTGGTTTCTGTGCTTGCAATTTTATTTTTCTGCAACTGGTACATCACAGGGGATATTTTTGGAAAATGGCAGCAGGTTCGCTTTTCTACCAAAGGAAGTAAAAAGTTATCTTATATTGAAACGAAGGATAACCATGTGAAAATCCGCTATAAAAAGAAAAATTATTCTTTTGTCATAGAGGGAAGCGGTGAAAATATCACGCTTAAAAAGACACCGGATAGAAAGTGGAAAGCATTTTCATTTGAAAAGAAAGCATTTGCGGACGGTGAAAAGACCGTTTATGGCTATGAAATGAAGTACAAAAAGAGTGTCTGGCGGTTTACCAATCAGCGTGGGGATGGGAAGTATTATTATCTCAATGCAAACGGAAAATGGGATTTGTGTATTCACGCCGAAACGGCACTGCCATCGTGGATGAACGAGGTGGCATCGCTTCGTGGTTTTGTGTGGTCAAGAACGATACCGCTGTTAAAAGATTATGTGCTGCTTGGCGCGGGGCCCGACCAGTTTGGTTTTGTGTTCCCGCATAATGATTATGTTGCCAGATATCAGTATGATTTGTTGACAACCTATTATAAAAAGCCACATAATTATTATCTTCAGATGGGAATTGAGACAGGGTGCCTCTCGCTTGTTCTGATGCTTGCATTTTTTGTGATTTTTTTAAAGCGTGGCTTTGCGGCAGCCAAAGGAAAGTGCCATACGCAAAAAGAGTATTTTATACGGGCAATTTTGATTTCTGTATTAGGATATCTCTTTGCCGGGATGTTTAATGATTCTATGGTAGTAACAGCGCCTGTGTTCTGGTGTCTGTTAGGACTGGGAGCGGGTGGAATGGGTGATAGAGTTAGGAATACAATAAGCTAGACTTACCTAAAAAAGGAAAAACCACAAACCAGCGAGAAACATAATTCGTAAAGCGAATTCTCTGTTTCGAGTCGGTTTGCAGTTTTTCCTTTTTTATCGTAAGAATAGCCTTATTATTTACCCTCTCAATGCCTCATCAATTGCCTTAGCGGCAGCTTTTCCTGCACCCATGGCAAGGATTACGGTTGCGGCACCTGTTACGGCGTCACCACCGGCGTATACATTATCACGGGTTGTTAAACCGGATTCATCCTTTGTGATTAAGCATCCGCGGTTATTTGCTTCCAGACCAGGAGTTGTGGAGCGAATCAATGGGTTTGGACTTGTACCAATGGACATGATTACGCTGTCAACATCAAGAACAAATTCGCTGTCAGGTTTTTCAACCGGACGACGGCGTCCGCTTTCATCCGGTTCGCCAAGTTCCATCTCAACACATTTCATGCCACATACAATACCCTCGTCATTGCCAAGGATTTCAACCGGGTTATTTAATGTCTTAAAGATGATTCCCTCTTCTTCTGCATGCTCAACTTCTTCTTTACGGGCAGGAAGTTCTTCCATACCACGGCGGTATACAATGTAAACTTCTTCTGCACCAAGACGTTTTGCACTGCGGGCTGCATCCATAGCTACGTTACCGCCACCGACAACAGCAACTTTCTTTGCGTGCTGGATTGGTGTTTTGCTTCCGTCGCGGTAAGCTTTCATTAAGTTAATACGAGTCAGGAATTCGTTTGCAGAATAAACACCTTTCAAACTTTCACCTGGGATGTTCATAAAACGAGGAAGTCCTGCACCGGAACCAACGAAGATTGCTTCGTTACCCATTTCGAAAATTTCATCGATGGTTAATACTTTACCAATTACCATATTGGTTTCTACATCAACACCGATTGCTTTTAAGTTATCAATTTCCTTCTGCACAATTGCTTTTGGAAGACGGAATTCCGGAATACCATAAACCAAAACGCCGCCGGCAAGGTGAAGTGCTTCAAAAATTGTTACTTTGTATCCTAATTTAGCCAAATCACCGGCAACGGTAAGACCACTTGGGCCGGCACCGATAACAGCAACTTTGTGACCGTTTGGCTCCGGTTTAACCGGTGCGTCTGTGCAGTGCTCTCTGTGGTAGTCAGCAACGAAACGCTCCAATCGTCCGATACCAACCGGCTCGCCTTTGATGCCGCGGACACATTTGCCTTCGCACTGATTTTCCTGTGGGCATACACGGCCGCAGACAGCAGGAAGGGAAGTGGATTCTGAAAGAATCGCAAAAGCACCTTCAATATCTTCATTTGCTACGCGCTCAATAAATGCCGGAATGTTAATCTGAACCGGGCAGGCGCTGACGCAAGGTTTGTTTTTACAGTTTAAGCAGCGACGAGCTTCGTTTACTGCCATATCATAGGTGTAGCCAAGAGCTACTTCGTCAAAGTTTTTATTACGGACATCCGGGTCTTGTACCGGCATTGGGCATTTATTCATATCCATATTTCTCTCTGCCATGATTAATTTTCCCCTTTCTTGAGTAGATTGCAATATTCATCGCGGGCGTGTGTCTCAAATTCTTTGTACATCGTTCCACGGTGCATTGCTTCATCGAAATCAACGAGGTGTCCATCGAAATCAGGACCGTCTACGCAGGCAAATTTGGTTTCGCCGCCAACTGTCAGACGACAGCCGCCGCACATACCGGTTCCGTCAATCATAATCGGGTTCATGCTGACGACGGTTTTGACGTCATATTTTTTCGTTGTCAGGCATACGAATTTCATCATAATCAATGGTCCGATGGCAATGACTTCATCGTATTCATTTCCATCCTGAATTAATTTTTCCAATGCGTCTGTTACCAGACCTTTTTCGCCATAACTTCCGTCATCGGTCATCATGACAAGCTTGTCACTGGCTGCTTTGAATTCGTCCTCAAGAATTACTAAGTCCTGATTACGGAATCCAACGATGGCGTGAACTTCAGCACCCATCTGATGCAGTTTCTTTGTGATCGGATAAGCAATGGCACAGCCAACACCACCGCCGACAACTGCTACTTTTTTCAATCCCTCTGTGTGGGTAGGAACACCAAGCGGACCTACAAAGTCGTGAATGTAATCCCCTTCATTTAAGGAATCTAATTCCATTGTACCGGCACCAACAATTTGATAAATAATGGTGACCGTTCCTGCCTCGCGGTCAAAATCCGCGATTGTCAAAGGAATTCTCTCGCTATCTTCTTTTGCGCGGAAGATAATAAACTGTCCCGGCTCTGCCTTTTTTGCAATCAAAGGAGCCTCTACTGTGATTTTACTGACAGTAGGATTCAGGGACTTTTTTTCAACAATTTTGAACATAAACAAAATCCTCCATTCATCTGTGTACATAAGTCAACACAATTCTATCATATTATAAGGGTAAATTCAAACGGATTCTTCTGGAAGTGTAAAAAATATATTAAATATCACGATTTTACGTTGTTTTTCTTGACAATAGGGAAAGCGTGATGTATTGTTTACAATATGATGTGGTTTTGAAAACTACATGGAACATAAAAATAATTTGCAGGATATGATATAGGAGGAACGCAAATGGCATTTTCAAAAGGCGATATTGCAGCACCATTTATTCAGGTTAAGGAAGATGAAAACGGTGTTTTGCAGGACATTAAATTTGTAAATGATGATAATTTTAACTTTGCCTATGATGTAGTAGACAAGATGGCAAAGAAAGCTCCGGACAAAGTAGCAATGCTTCACATTTCAAAGGATGGAAAGGAACGCTCCTTTACCTTTTATGATATGGCACGTTATTCTTCTAAGGTGGCAAACTATCTTCAGTTTTTAGGAATTAAAAAAGGCGACCGCGTAATGCTCGTTTTAAAACGCCACTACCAGTTCTGGTTTGCGATTTTGGCACTGCACAAGATTGGTGCAGTAGCAATTCCGGCAACAAATCTTTTGCTGAAATCCGATTTTGAATACCGTTTTAAAGCCGGTAATGTAGATGCGATTCTTTGTACGGCAGACGGCCCGGTTTCCCGTGAGGTTGATAAAGCGTGCCGCAGTTACAAAAATCTGAAAGTAAAAATCATGGTTGGTGCCAGCCGCAAAGGATGGCGCAGTTTTAACAAGGAAGTAAAATATTTTTCAAGTCATTTCCGCAGACCACATGGTGAGAATGCAATCCATGGTGATGACCCATCGATTATGTTCTTTACTTCCGGTACGACATCGTATCCGAAAATTACAACCCATAACTTTAAGTATCCTTTGGGACACTATGTGACAGCGAAATATTGGCATCAGGTTGACCCGGACGGCATCCATTTTGCTATTTCCGATACCGGCTGGGGAAAAGCTTTGTGGGGTAAAATTTATGGTCAGTGGCTGTGCGAGGCATGTATTTTTACCTATGATTTTGATAATTTCGATGCAAAAGAAATTCTTCATATGATTGAGAAATACAAAATTACAACATTTTGTGCACCGCCAACGGTTTACCGTGTAATGGTACATTTGAAATTAGACCAGTACGATTTGTCTTCTTTGCAGAATGTAACAACAGCAGGCGAAGCACTGAATCCGGAAATCTTTGAGAAGTTTAAGGCAAAAACCGGACTTACCCTGATGGAGGGATTTGGACAGACCGAGACAACATTGACAATTGGTAACCTCGTTGGTACAACACCAAAACCGGGTTCCATGGGTGTGCCGACACCACAGTATGATGTACAGATTATGCTGCCGGATGGAACACTTGCCGGTCCGGAAGAAGAGGGCGAAATTGTTATCTGCACAGAAGATGGTGCACCAAATGGTTTGTTTATGGAATATTACGGCGATGAAGAAAAAACACAGAATGCATGGCATGATGGTTATTATCACACAGGTGATACCGCTTACTTTGATGAGGACGGTTATCTGTGGTATGTCGGACGTACCGATGATGTAATTAAATCCAGCGGCTACCGTATCGGACCATTTGAAATTGAGAATGAAATTATGAAACTTCCATACGTTTTGGAGTGTGCTGTTACTTCCGTGCCGGATCCAATCCGCGGTCAGGCAATCAAGGCAAGTATCGTTCTTGCCAACGGTGAAGAGGGAACGGATAAACTGCGAAGTGAGATTATGAAATCCTTGAAAAAGAATATTGCGTCATATAAATGGCCAAAAATACTTGACTTTACGAAGGAATTGCCTAAAACTATAAGTGGTAAGATTCGTAGAAAAGAAATCAAGGAGAATGACTGGAATGAAAATGAAGACAACGAATAGTCGGCTTGTCATCACCGGAATGGGTGCTGTGACGCCGATTGGAATTGGCGTAGAGAATTATTGGAAAAATCTTGTGGCCGGAAAATGTGGTGTGGAAGCGATTACCCGCTTTGACACCGAAGAGCTGCCGGTAAAAATTGCAGCTGAGGTCAAAGATTTTAATGCGGAAGACTTTATGCCAAAGAAACTGACGCGTGAAATGGACGTGTTTATGCAGTATGGTTACGCAGCAGCAATGGAAGCAATCGCAGATGCCGGAGAGGAAATTACTGTACCGGAGCGCATGGGTATCGTCGTTGGCACGGCACTTGGCGGTATTTCACCGATCGCAGAAGTGCAGGATGGATTAAGCAAGGGAGAGCATAAAAAAGTCAGCCCGCGCTTTGTACCGAAAATTATCGGCAATGAGGCAGCAGCCCAAGTGGCAATTGCAAAAGGCTATCGTGGTCCAAGTCTGACGGTGAGCACAGCATGTTCTTCCGGCGGTGACGCAATCAGTACCGCCTGCATGTTAATCATGTCCGGACAGGCAGATGCCGTTCTTGCGATGGGAACGGAATCCGCA
>ERZ857965.4116-NODE-4116-length-10258-cov-2.461727_pt1 | contig 10258 bp, 8 predicted proteins | sample MGYA00519758_ERZ857965 | MGnify/ENA primary metagenome ERZ857965 (study PRJEB31778, sample SAMEA3449381) | human gut metagenome | biome: human gut; feature: human-associated habitat; material: faeces | place: United Kingdom | collected 2010/2012 ...
GAGGAGATGACGGCGGCAACAATATTTTCAACATTGTAATCACCGATCAGGTTGGTGTTGTATGCTCTGTTCTCTCCTCCGTATATAAGCTCAAAGTAGCTGTTATGGTCTGTGAGATCTTCATTGTGGATGCTGGCGAATTCAGTATCCCTTTCAAAGAAATCGTCATCCCTTGACATGAGCTTTTCTACAGATTCCTTGCTTCCGTATACAACAACGTGCTTGTCTCTTACTTCATTATATATAGTCTCAAAATATCTTGTGTCACTGTACAGCACAACGTTGTCACACTGCTTCAGGAAGGATACCTTGCATCCGAGATAGTCCTCCATGGAGGCGTGCTCTGTCGGGCTGATGTGATCGTAGTCGATATTGGTAAATACTCCGACCTTGTAGTGCTCTCCGTAGATACGGTTCATCTTCATGGCCTGGGAAGAAACTTCCATTATACAGTGTGTACAGCCTTCATCTACAGCCATGTCGAAGTATGTCTGGAGTTCAATAGGCTCAGGTGTGGTGAGAGTGGTCTCAAAAACCTTTGTTCCAACATCAATCTCATGGGTTGAGAATGCTGAGCATCTGTTGTCGGTGTATTTGTCCAGTATATCCTTCATGACAAATGTAACTGTGGTCTTTCCCTTTGTTCCGGTGATTCCGACCTTGGTCATGTTATCGCCTGGATTGCCGAAGAACCATCTGGCAGCAAGAGCCATGGCCTTTCTTATATCATTTACAATAATATAAGGAATGTCTACGTCGTCGTACTTTTGCTGTGACAAATATACGATGGCGCCCTGTGCGATGGCTGATTTCAGGTAATCCTCCTTAAATGAGGCACCCTTGCACACGAAGAATGTACCTGGGACCACATCCTTGGAATTGATGGTTATATGGGAAGGAGTGATGTCTTTGCAATCCTCCGAATATTCAGTTATAAGATCCTGCCTGCTTAAAATATCCAATAAAGCTGTAAATTGTAAATTCTCTTTCATACTTTTCCCCTTGGAATGTGTCTTTTATTGTATTTGTACGGACTATGATCCGTACGACTAAATGTATCACTTATTATGCTTTCTATAAATAATTATGTCAAATAAAAAATACTCAGATCATTCGTTCTGTTCTCTTCATATTTATCTCCATTTGCATACAAATATATCCAAGCTGGTACAACCATGCCTATTATAGCATAACCTCAGGTATTATAGCACTTAAATTGTCGAAATGCGAAGCATTTTGGCCCGGTATTGATAACTTCTATCATATGCAAAAACTTGTGTTGACAAAGTACGCCTGTTCAATTAAATTGTAGTCGCAATTTAAAAAAATGAACTAATGAAGAGGTTATACGAATATAGTATAGACAGAATACATATTATAAAGAGGTGATGAAATGTCAGAGTTCATAACATTATTTATACCATTTGCCGGAACAACACTAGGAGCGGCCATGGTTTTCCTTATGAAAGATAAGATATCCCCGCTTGTGGAGAAGGCTCTGCTCGGGTTTGCGGCGGGGGTCATGATCGCGGCGTCCATATGGTCACTGCTCATTCCGTCCATAGACATGGCGGAGGCACAGGGAAAGATAGCGTGGCTGCCGGCACTTATCGGATTTGCTCTTGGAATCATATTCCTGCTTGTTCTTGACACGGTGATACCTCACCTTCATCTGGAAAGTGACAAACCGGAGGGCGTCAGGTCAAAGCTTCAGAAGACGACCATGATGATATTTGCAGTCACGCTCCACAATATCCCCGAGGGCATGGCAGTGGGCGTTGTGTACGCCGGCGCAGCCATGGGCAATATGGGCGTGTCCGTCACAGGTGCATTTGCACTTTCCATAGGAATCGCTATACAGAACTTCCCGGAAGGTGCAATTGTGTCCATGCCGCTTGTTGGCGAGGGCATGAGCAAGAAGAAGGCATTTCTGTATGGAACGCTGTCCGGAGCTGTGGAGCCGGTCGGAGGTTTCCTCACGGCACTGCTGGCTGTCCAGGTCACACCACTTCTTCCGTATTTCCTTGCATTTGCGGCGGGAGCCATGCTCTATGTGGTCATAGAGGAGCTGATACCTGAGTCTCAGGCGGGCGAGCATACCAATATAGGAACCATCGGTGCGGCGGTGGGCTTCGCTCTTATGATGGTGCTGGATGTGGCACTCGGATAATGACGAAAAATGCTAAATGATAAAATATGAGCAACTACTCATGTTGATTTTAAATGCAAGTTAGTTTAAACTAACATCGTAGATCATGTGAGCTCCTGTACCCTCTGTAAACTGCTGAATCGGAGGGACAGCAGGGGTTATACTCGCGCGACGAAAGGAGAAATATAAAAATGATGAATTATCTTGAGATTGAAAAGGTAATAGGAAGAGAGATCCTTGATTCAAGAGGAAATCCAACAGTTGAGGCGGAGGTGTATCTGGCAGATGGAACAGTAGGTCGTGGTGCGGCGCCAAGTGGAGCTTCCACAGGTGAGTTTGAGGCACTGGAGCTTCGTGATGGAGACAAGTCAAGATACCTCGGCAAGGGTGTTCAGAAAGCAGTAGAGAATATAAATACTACTATAAATGACGTACTTACAGGAATGGATGCGTCTGATATATATGCAGTTGATGCAGCAATGATCAAGGCTGATGGAACAAAGGACAAGTCAAACCTTGGAGCAAATGCTGTCCTTGCAGTTTCAATCGCAGCAGCAAGAGCAGCTTCAATCTCACTTGACATTCCTCTTTATAGATTCCTCGGTGGAATCTCAGGACAAGCTTCCAGTTCCAATGATGAACATCGTAAACGGTGGATGTCATGCTCTGTCATCAGGGCTTGACGTTCAGGAGTTCATGATCATGCCAGTTGGCGCTCCATCATTCAAGGAGTGTCTGAGATGGTGTGCAGAGGTATTCCACGCACTTGCAGGAATCCTCAAAGAGAGAGGCCTTGCTACATCAGTAGGTGATGAGGGTGGATTTGCCCCGGCACTTAAGTCTGACGGGGAGGCTATCGAGACAATTCTCGAGGCCGTAAAGAAGGCTGGATATGAGCCGGGTAAGGACTTCAAGATCGCTATGGATGCTGCTTCATCAGAGTGGAAGAGCGAGAAGGGCAAGGGCTGGTACAAGCTTCCAAAGGCTGGAACAGAGTATACAGCAGAGCAGCTCATCGAGCACTGGGCAAAGCTTGTTGAGAAGTATCCTATCATCTCAATCGAGGATGGTCTCGATGAGGAGGATTGGGAAGGATGGCAGAAGCTCACAGCAAGACTTGGCGACAAGGTCCAGCTTGTCGGTGATGATCTGTTTGTTACAAATACAGAGAGACTTGCAAAGGGTATCGAGATGGGATGCGCAAACTGTATCCTTATCAAGCTCAACCAGATCGGCTCAGTATCGGAGACACTTGAGGCTATCAAGATGGCTCATAAGGCTGGATACACAGCAATATCATCACACAGATCAGGTGAGACAGCGGATACAACTATCGCAGATCTCGCAGTAGCACTCAACACATGCCAGATCAAGACAGGTGCTCCTTCAAGATCAGAGAGAGTTGCAAAGTACAACCAGCTCCTCAGAATCGAAGAGCAGCTTGGCGACTCAGCTGTATATCCTGGAATCAAAGCTTTCAACGTAAAGCAGTAGGATAATAGCATTAGCCATACGAATGCATCTCCACTGGTGGAATCATCGGCGGAGGTGCTTTTTTTATACTTTAATTAAATAAAAAAATGACTAAAAATTGCCAGATAATATGTGTGTATTTTAACATTAAAAATATGGAATCACTTGACAGATAGTGTTAAACTATACATAGGCTTATCGGGAGGTAGGAATCATGGCTTCAAAAAGAGATTATTATGAAGTTCTCGGCGTATCAAAGACAGCCACAGACGCTGAGATAAAAAGAGCATATAGAACCCTGGCGAAGAAATACCACCCGGACACGAATCCTGGCGATGCGACGGCTGCAGAGAAGTTTAAGGAGGCCTCTGAGGCCTACGCGGTACTGTCTGATGCCGAGAAGAGGAAGATGTATGATCAGTTTGGAATGGCTGCATTCGATGGCTCCGGTGGAGCCGCCGGTGGTGATCCATTCGGAGGCGGAGGCTTCCACTTTGAGGGTGGAGACTTCGGTGATATGTTTGGCGATATATTTGGCTCGTTCTTTGGCGGCGGTGGCCGCTCACAGAGAGGCGGATTTGGCGGATTCGGTCAGGGAAGCTTCAATGCGCGGGGCAGAGATATGGAGGCAAGTGTCACGGTAGATTTTGATGATGCAGTATATGGTTGCGACAAGACTCTGTCGTTCAATGATGGACGGGGAGGAAGTTCCCAGTTCACTGTACACATTCCGGCGGGTATAGACAACGGCGGTGTGATAAGACTGGCTGGCAAGGGATATCCCGGAACCGGCAAGGGGCAGCCTGGAGATATGCTGCTGAAGGTCAATGTAAGAGACAAGGCAGGTTATGAGAGAAAGGGTCTGGATATATACACCACGGCTCTTGTGCCATTTGACACGGCAGTTCTCGGTGGAGAGATATTGGTCCACACCATGTTCGGTGATGTGAAGTGCAAGATAGCACCGGGTACTCAGTCGGGAAGCAAGATAAGGCTTCGTGGCAAGGGTGTCCAGGCGAGGGGCGGCAATACCCATGGAGATCATTATGTTACCGTGAGAATTGCAGTTCCAAGGAACATTTCACCAGAGGCGAAGGATGCGCTTAAAAAGTTCACAGAGCTTGTGAACAAGGGCTGATGATATATGTTTACAAAAATCAGGGCAGTAAGCTCATTTACAAGGCTTACCGCCCTGATTTTGTATATAACACAAAATTACATATGTAAGCTACTTAAAACAATTGATTTTATGCTGCTTTTTTATGTAATATAACGATGATCGTAATAAATGTTTTATGTGAGGAAGACAAATATCTGAAAATGATTAACTGGTTTATGTAAACCAGGGCAAAGATTTAGAGGTAGACATGTTACTAGACAAAGATATACGTGAACCCCTGTTTGATTTCCTTGAGGAGCGGTACGGCAAGGTGCGTATTCTTGAGGAGAAGACCGTTGGAAACTCCCGTGCGGATGTGGTGATGGTCATTCCAGACAAGATAGTGGGAATCGAGATAAAAAGCGATGCAGATACATACACACGGCTTGAGAGACAGGTAGCGGATTATGATCTGTATTTTGACCAGAATATCGTGGTGGTGGGAAGTACACATGCAGGTCATGTGGCTGAGCATGTGCCGGACTACTGGGGAATTGTGTCAGTGGAGGAATATGATACAGGCAGCAAGTCAGATGCAGGCGAAAATGCGGATGTGAATATGGGTGGCAAAGCAACTGGTGGAGGCACAACTGATCCATCTGATAAAGGAACGCATAGGATAGACTTCTATGTAGTGCGAGAGATGCAGCCCAATCCAAAAGCGGATATTCTCCGCACTATCCGAATACTTTGGAGACCGGAGCTTGCGCACATCCAGGAGACATACAGCCTTCCGATGTATAAGGGGAAGAGCAAGGATTTTGTGAGAACCCTCATAGTTGACAGACTTCCGGCGGAGATCGTGCATCATGAGATAAGTGAGATCCTGTTCGAGAGGGATTATGCCGCCATGATCGAGCAGATACAGGAATTCAGAAAGGCACAGGCGGCAAAGCGCGGCAAGACGGTAAGGAAGAAGAAAAAGAGGTACAGAAGGAAGAAGAGAGATGCATAGAGGATGCCGGCAAAGCCGGGGATGCTATAAATATAAATAGAGGTGACAGCATGATAAAGAAGTATACATACGGAAAGCCATTTCAGACAGAATCAGTAGTGGTAGATATCGCAGCAGAAAAAGGACAGCCAGATTACGGCAATATAGACTTAACAGCCGGATTTTCGTATACATTTGGTCTTGAGGACAGTGATATAGTATACGGTCTCGGCGAGGCGAACAGAGGAATCAACAAGAGGGGCTACAAGTACATAAGCAACAACACAGACATTCCACATCATCACGAGGATGTATACTCACTGTATGCATCACACAACTTTATCATAGTTTCGGGTGCGCAGACATTTGGCCTGTATATTGACTATCCATCTACGATCACATTTGACGTGGGATATACGAAGTGCGATGAATTGCACATTTTCTGTGATAGCGCGGACCTGGATCTCTATGTGATAACCGGAGACAGTCCATATGACATCACGAAGCAGTTCAGGAAGATAATAGGCAGAAGCTACATTCCGCCAAAGTTTGCATTTGGCTTTGGACAGAGCCGCTGGGGTTATAAGACTCCGGAGGACTTTGAGACGGTTGCCAGAAAGTATAGAGAGAACCACATACCGATCGATATGGTCTACATGGATATAGATTACATGGACAGCTATAAGGATTTCACCATAAATGACGACTTTGGCGATTTTTCAGAGTATGTGGAGAATCTGAAAAAGGATAATATCCGTCTTATTCCGATCATCGATGCCGGTGTAAAGATCGAGGAAGGTTACGATGTGTATGAGGAGGGCGTGGCAAATAACTACTTCTGCAAGAGGGCAGATGGAAGTGATTTCGTTGCGGCGGTATGGCCTGGATATACACATTTCCCTGATGTGCTGAACCCTGAGGCGAGACGATGGTTCGGTGCAAAATACAAGATCCTCACGGATGCAGGTATAGAGGGCTTCTGGAATGACATGAATGAGCCGGCGATCTTCTTCACCCCGGAGGGCGTGAGCGAGCTGAAGGAAGCTATGAAGAAGTTCATTGAGAAGGACGAGACTGTGGACGATGTCTGGGGCATCTCGGGTATGGCAGCAGGTGTCGCCAACAATCCGAAGGATTACGCATCTATGTATCACAATGTGGATGGGGAGATGGTGCGTCACGACAAGGTCCACAACCTCTTTGGATATAACATGACAAGGGCAGCAGGCGAGGCGCTTCGCGAGATCTCACCGGATGAGAGACGACTTTTGTTCTCCAGATCGTCTTATATAGGAATGCATCGTTATGGCGGCGTCTGGATGGGCGACAACAAATCGTGGTGGTCACACATCCTGCTCAACATCAAGATGCTTCCATCCATGAATATGTGCGGTTTCCTGTATACGGGCGCGGATCTCGGTGGATTTGGATGCGACACATCCAGAGACCTTCTTCTCAGATGGCTCGCACTCGGCGTGTTCACTCCGCTCATGCGCGACCATTCTTGTGAGGGTACAAGAGATCAGGAGTGCTATCAGTTTGAGCATATAGAGGATTTCAGGAATGTGATCGGTGTCCGTTACCGGTTGCTTCCATATATATACAGCGAGTACATGAAGGCGGCCTTGACGGACGACATGATGTTCAAGCCTCTGGCATTTGAATATCCGGATGACAGGATTGCGGCCCATGTTGAGGATCAGCTCATGCTTGGAAATGAGATCATGATCGCACCGGTTTACACGCAGAATGCCATCGGAAGATATGTGTATCTGCCGGAGGATATGATGCTTGTAAGGTTTACGGCAGACGGAGCAGTTGAGCAGACGGAGATGCCTGCGGGACATCACTTCGTGGAGGTTCCGGAAAATGAGGTCATCCTGTTTGTAAGAAGCGGAAAATGTATACCTGTCGTGGATGTGGCGGAGTGCGTTGCTGATATTGACAAGACTACAATGCAGCTGATCGGCTATAAGAACAGCAGTTATATGCTGTACGATGATGACGGTTATACAAGGGAGTATGATCTGGAGAAGAATAGTGCATTATTATTTAAATAAGGAAGAGAAGACATGAAGAACGTAAAATTAATAGCATCCGACATGGATCACACACTGCTTATGGAGAATGGAAAACTCCCGGATGGTTTCTTTGATTACATTGACAGGCTGGATGAGAAGGGGATTCGTTTTGTTGTAGCCAGCGGAAGACCGATGTACACCCTGAGGGACATGTTCGGAGACAAGATGGATAAGATGGTGGTCATCGGTGATAACGGTGCGGCTATCTCCAACTGCGGCAAGATCATATACAAGAGCCTGATGGATGTGGAAGAGTACCAGAGTATGATACGCTTTGTGGAAGACGAGACGGATGGTGTTGCTGTACTGTGTGCTCTATCCGGAGCATATGTACTGAAAAAATACGAGAAGTATGCGAAGTTTTTCAAAGCATTTCTAAGTAATCTTGTGTTTGTTGATGATATGAGAAGCCTTGACGTCGAGGCCAATAAGTTTACGATATTTGCTCCGGATAAGGATGCCGCTGTGAAGTACAAAGAGATCTATACGCCACGTTTTGGAGATAACTTCTCAGTCACTGTGGGCGGAAGAGAATGGATCGACATCATGAATAAAGGTATCAATAAGGGAATGGCCATGAGAAAGATCGGAGAACTTCTTGGTATCGATACCAGTGAGATGATGGCATTCGGAGACAACTTCAACGATGCGGAGATGTTGAAGACGGTATACTACAGCTATATCGTGGCAAATGCGCAGCCTGGCATGGAGAAGTTTGCAAGATTCCGCGCCCCATCCAATGAGGAGCGTGGAGTGCTCCAGGTTATGGAGCAGGTGCTGGGCCTTTAATGTAAGCAGTGACCACTAAAACTTAATATTAAACGTAATAAGATTGTAAGATGTGGATGTTAGAATAAAATCATCAAATAGAACAGACAAGAAAATGCAAAGGAAGAGGTATCATGAATATATTATCAACCCACAATCTTACAAAGACATACGGAATAGGAGACAATGTCGTGCATGCGCTTACAGATGTGTCACTTGATATTGAAGAGGGAAAATTTGTATCTATCATAGGTAGTTCGGGAAGCGGAAAGTCAACACTTCTAAATCTTTTAGGAGGTCTCGACAGGCCAACATCAGGAGATGTTATGCTGGACGGCAAAGCTATTTTTGAAATGGATGATGAGGCACTTACGATATTCAGAAGACGAAAGATAGGATTTGTCTTCCAGAATTACAATCTGGTGCCGATATTAAATGTGTACGAGAATATAGTGCTTCCGATCGAGCTGGATGGAACAAAGATAGACACTGCGTATGTAGATAAAATTATGGATGTGCTCGGCTTATCGGAAAAGAAATTTTCTATGCCGAACCAGTTGTCAGGAGGCCAGCAGCAGAGGGGTGCGATAGCCAGAGCGCTGGCAGCAAAACCTTCTATCATATTGGCTGATGAGCCGACAGGCAATCTGGACAGCAAGACTAGCATGGATGTCATTGCACTGTTAAAGCTGACTGGTAAAGAGTTTGCACAGACGATAGTGATGATCACTCATAATGAAGAGATAGCAACCATGGCAGACCAGATGATACGGATCGAAGATGGCAGAATCTTCTCAGCAGGAGTACCAGATGGGGGTGAGAAGGATGCTTAGAAACAATAACCAGGCGGCGGTGAGCAGGATATATCACCGCATGTTAAAGCAGAACAAAGTGCGAAATGTAATTGTTATTCTGGCGATCGTTCTCACAACATTTATGTTCACGGCTGTATTTACATTGGGATTTTCCATAGCTAAAAATCTTAACCAGATGCAGCTCAGACTTCAGGGAACAAGATCTTCTATATATATGGAGCATCCATCTGAAGGTCAGATAAATGATATAAAGTCCTGTCCGTCACTTCTTGCGGCTGGAATACAGATCGATGCACAGACGGTAAGCACGGAATCAGGCAAGTACAGTTATCTGCTTCAGTATGATGATGATACGGAATTTAATGAGAATCTGAAACCTGCCATAACTGATATAAAAGGCAGTTATCCGAAGGATGAGAATGAGATAATGCTCACAAAGCAGATACTTGACAATATGGGTATCACGTCGCCAAAGGTAGGTCAGAATGTTACGTTTGTGATGGATGGTGAGAGGAAAAATTTTGTGCTCTCAGGCTGGTACACAGGATTTGCCAAGAGCAGCGTATGCCTGGTGTCAAAGAAATATGTGGATTCCCAGGGAATAGATATGCAGAAGGATGGACGTGTCAGTATCTCCGCAAAGGAGGGCAAGGGTGATAAACTCCAAGATGAACTTGAGAAAAATGTTACTTTGAGGCAGGACCAGAAGTTTGACGTGAAATATGATGTTCAGTCTGAAAATGGTTCAAACCGTGTTTTTATAGCTATAAGTATAGGCATTATAGCTCTTATGATACTCCTTAGTGGATATCTTCTTATATATAATGTAATGTATATATCTGTCACAAAGGATATAAGATTCTATGGAATGCTGAAGAC
>ERZ857965.4124-NODE-4124-length-10245-cov-3.512561_pt1 | contig 10245 bp, 8 predicted proteins | sample MGYA00519758_ERZ857965 | MGnify/ENA primary metagenome ERZ857965 (study PRJEB31778, sample SAMEA3449381) | human gut metagenome | biome: human gut; feature: human-associated habitat; material: faeces | place: United Kingdom | collected 2010/2012 ...
GGCTGTGCTTGGCCAGCATCTTGATAAACTCGATGCCGATGACGATGTCCAGCGCACGTTCCAGAAAGGTGCGGATCTCCAGGCTGTCGGCATCGGTCAGCAGACCGGGCATCAGCTCCACCAGCGGGACAATGCTCATGAGCAGAGCCGCCAGCACAATGCCGGAGAGCACGACTTCGAGGATGCCCGCAGCCTCGGCGATCTGGTCGCGGAAGATGCGCTTGAACCATTCCTCCCTGCCGTGCAGGGCGTGATTTGTCAGGCGTCGTTTGGGTGCAATCATACAAAGCTCCTTGTTTATGTATTTTTTCTATTTTATCATATTTTTGTGTCCTGTACCAGCAAAATTTTACAGGCCGTTTTAAAGTATGACAACTACCCTCCAAGACCTATCAAAAACGACAAAAAGCGACGGTCAAAACCCTTTTGCACCGTTTTTTGGCTGAAATGTCCGCCGGGCGCTTGCATTTTTTTTGCCCAGCGTTTACACTACAAGTACAGGGCACATCTTACTTTTATTAAAGGGGGATCTTCCGTGGCAAACGCAATGCAGCGTATTGGCTTCTTCGCGGGTGTTCTGTACCATCATACCCTTTTTACGTCGACACCACAGCGCAGTGTATCCTGATGCGGAGCACTGCGCTGTTTGCTTTGTAAGGGAGGTTTCAAAACGTATGAAAAAAGTTGCGATCATCATGGGCTCGGACAGTGACTGGCCGGTGGTCAAGGGTGCCTGCACGGTGCTGAAGGATTTCGGCGTGCCGTATGAGGCGCACATTCTTTCGGCCCACCGCACACCGGAGGCCGCCGCCGCGTTCGCCAGGAGCGCCCGTGCCGAGGGCTACGGCGTCATTCTCTGCGCTGCCGGCATGGCCGCGCACCTGGCCGGTGCCTTTGCCGCCAACACCACCCTGCCCGTTGTGGGCATCCCGATGAAGGGCGGCGCCATGGACGGTCTGGACGCCCTGCTGGCCACTGTGCAGATGCCCAGCGGCTTTCCCGTGGCTACCGTAGCGCTGAACGGCGCGAAGAACGCCGCGTATCTGGCTGTGGCGATTCTGGCCGTCGCCGACGACGAGCTGGCCGCGAAGCTTGACAGTTTCCGCGCCGACACCGCCGCCGCGATTGCCAGGAAGGACGCCGCCATTGCCGCCGAAGCCGCAGCACTGTAAAAGAGCCTTCCCCCCAAGGGGGGAAGCCAAAGACAGGTACACATACATACTTTACTATATTATACTATAAAAAGGAGCGTTTCTCATGAATTACGAAGTTAAAGAGCAGCTGTACGAAGGCAAGGCCAAGCAGGTTTTCGCTACCAACGATCCCGAGATCGTCATGGTCCACTATAAGGATGACGCCACTGCCGGTGACGGTGAGAAGAAGGGCACCATTCGCGACAAGGGCATTGTCAACAACAAGCTGTCCAACGCTCTGATGCAGAAGCTCGAGAAGGAGGGCATCCCCACCCATTACGTGCAGGAGGTCAATGACCGCGACACCTTTGTGAAGAAGGTCGAGATCGTGCCTCTGGAGGTCATCGTCCGCAACGTTGCAGCCGGTCACTTCAGCCTGCGCATGGGCGTGCCCGAGGGCAAGGTCTTTAAGACCCCCATCCTCGAGTACAGCTACAAGAACGACGATCTGCACGACCCGTTCATCAACCACTACTACGCCCTGGCCCTCGACCTGGCTACCCAGGAGGAGCTGGACACCATCGCGAAGTATGCCTTCAAGGTCAACGAGGTACTGAAGAAGATCATGCTGGACGCCAACATCCGTCTGGTGGACTTTAAGCTCGAGTTTGGCCGCCTGTCCGACGGCACGATCATCCTGGCCGACGAGATCAGCCCCGACACCTGCCGTTTCTGGGACGCCACCACCGGCGCACATCTGGACAAGGATCTGTTCCGCCGCAACATGGGCGGCGAAGCCGACGCTTACCAGGAAGTCATGAAGCGCCTGCTGGGCTGATTGCACCCGCATAATTTACCGTGCGCTTTCCCGTAGGGGCGTATTCCCTATGCGCCCGCAAGAGGCAACCGACCCACGGGCGGATATAGGATCCGCCCCTACGGCTTTACCATTCCGACAATTGGAGCAAATAAATGAGCGAAATTTCCCAATACACCGAGTCCCTGCACGAGGAGTGCGGCGTGTTCGGTATGTATGACAAGACCGGCGAGACCGATATGGTCAGCGCCGTCTACAGTGCGCTGTACGCCCTGCAGCACCGCGGCCAGGAGAGCTGCGGCATTGCGCTGAACGTCGACGGCGTGCTGTCCGGCTACCGCGATCTGGGCCTTGTCAGCGAGGTCTTTACCAAGCGCGTGCTGGAGGAGCTGCCCCGCGGCGCAAAGATGGCTACCGGCCATGTCCGCTATGCCACGGCGGGCCAGCGCAGCCGTTCCAATGCGCAGCCGATGGTTCTGCATCACTGCAAGGGCGCTATGGCGGTCTGCCACAACGGCAACCTTGTCAACGCGCCGAAGCTGCGCCGCAAACTCGAGATGAGCGGTTCGATCTTTCACGGCACGTCGGACACCGAGGTCATCGCCTATCTGCTGACCCAGAACCGTCTGCTGACGCCGAACATTGAGATGGCCGTCAGCCGCACGATGGACGACATCGAGGGCGCATACTCCCTCGTCATTATGACCCACACCAAGCTGATCGCGGCGCGCGACCCCAACGGCTTCCGCCCGCTGTGCATCGGCGAGCTGCCCGACGGCAACGGCTATGCCTTTGCCAGCGAGAGCTGTGCGCTGGACGCCGTGGGTGCGAAGTTCGTCCGTGACGTGCGCCCCGGCGAGATCGTTATTGCCGACCTCAACGGCCTGCGCACGATGGAGGACCACTGCGGCGCCGCGCCGCACACGATGTGCGTCTTTGAGTACATCTACTTTGCCCGCCCGGATTCCGTCATCGAGGGCACCTGTGTGCATGAGGCCCGTCTGCAGGCGGGCCGGTTCCTGGCGCAGGAGCATCCCGTGGAGGCCGATGTCGTCATCGGCGCGCCGGACTCTGGTCTGGATGCAGCGCTCGGCTATGCGCAGGAGAGCGGCATCCCCTACGGCGTGGGCTTTATCAAGAACAAATATGTAGGCCGCACCTTCATTCAGGGCAGCCAGGCCCAGCGCGAGAGCAGCGTGCGCATCAAGCTGAACGCCATCTCGTCCACGGTCAAGGGCAAGCGCGTTGTGCTGGTCGATGACTCCATCGTCCGCGGCACGACGAGCGCCCGCACCATCCGCCTGCTGCGCGAGGCCGGTGCTGCCGAGGTACACTACCGGATCAGTGCGCCGCCGTTCGCCCACCCGTGCTATTTCGGCACCGACATTCCCGACGAGAAGGACCTGATCGCTACCGGCCACACCGTCGAGGAGATCAACGAGCTGGTCGGGTCTGACACGCTGGGCTATTTAAGTATTGAGCATGTGCAGCAGCTGGCCATCCACAGCAAGTGCGGCTTCTGCACGGGCTGCTTTACCGGCAAATACCCCGTTGCCCCGCCCACCGAGACGATGGACATTGTCTACGACAAGCCGCTGAGCCAGTCTAAGACGAATAAAAAGCTGTAAGGTTCAAAGGCTTCCCCAGAGGGGGAAGCTGTCACCGAAGGTGACTGATGAGGGGCGGCCTTACCCCGGCCACCCGCTCACGGGATGCAGCGGCAAGCTTACCCCCTCATCCGGCCTCGGTCAGGGCCTCGGCCACCTTCCCCCACAGGGGAAGGCATTTCCCCATTCATACGATTTACTCGCAAGGGAGATTATTCTACTATGGAAAAAAGCTATTCTGCCAGCTACGCCGCTGCAGGCGTGGATATTACCGCCGGGTATCGCTCTGTTGAGCTGATGAAGCAGTATGTGGCCCGCACGATGACCGAGAACTGCATCGGCGGTCTGGGAGGCTTCGGCGGCCTGTTTGAACTGGACTGCACCGGCATGGAGCATCCCGTTCTGATTTCCGGCACTGACGGCGTCGGCACCAAGCTGCGCATCGCCATGCTGCTGGACAAGCACGACACCATCGGCATCGACTGCGTGGCCATGTGCGTCAACGACGTGATCTGCGCCGGTGCCAAGCCGCTGGTTTTCCTGGATTACATCGCCTGCGGCAAGAACATCCCTGAGAAAATTGCCGAGATCGTCAAGGGCGTGGCCGAGGGCTGCGTGCAGGCGGGCTGCTCCCTGGTGGGCGGCGAGACTGCCGAGCACCCCGGCATGATGCCCGAAGATGAGTATGACCTGGCAGGCTTCACTGTCGGCGTGGTGGACAAGGCCAAGGTCTTTGACAAGACCAAGATCCAGCCCGGGGACGTGATCCTGGGCCTGCCCTCCTCCGGGGTGCACTCCAATGGGTTCTCCCTGGTGCGCAAAGTCCTGGATGTGGAGCACACCGACCTGAAGGCCCCTGTGGACGCTCTGGGAGGCAAGAGCCTGGGGGAGACCCTTCTCACCCCCACCCGGATCTATGTGAAGAGCATCCTGGCCCTTATGGAGAAGGTGACCATTAAGTCGGTCTCCCACATCACCGGCGGGGGCTTCTACGAGAACATCCCCCGCAGCCTGCCCAAGGGCATGACCGCCAAGATCAAGGAAGCTGACGTCCCCGTCCTGCCCATCTTTGACCTCATCCAGGCCAAGGGGAACATCCCCCGGCGGGAGATGTTCAACACCTTCAACATGGGCATCGGCATGACCGTGGTGGTGGCCAAAGAGGAGGCCGACCAGGCCATGGCCGCCCTCCAGGCCGCCGGGGAGACCCCCGTGCGCCTGGGTGAGATCGTGCCCGGGGACGAGGGCGTGATCCTATGGTAAAGACAAAGATCGCCGTGCTGGTCTCCGGCGGGGGCACCAACCTTCAAGCGCTGCTGGATGCCCAGCAGAGCGGCTTGCTCACCGACGGAGAGATCGTCCTGGTGATTGCCAGCAACGCCAAGGCCTATGCCCTCACCCGGGCGGCCCAGGCAGGGGTCCCCGCGGTGGTGTGCAGCCGGAAGGAACTGGGCAGCCAGGCGGCCTTTGAGGCCGCCATCTCCCAGGCCCTGGCGGACCATGGGGTGGAACTCATCGTCTTGGCAGGATTTATGAGCATTCTCAGTGAAGACTTCACCAGCCGCTGGCCCCGGCGGATCCTCAACGTCCACCCCTCCCTGATCCCTTCCTTCTGTGGGAAGGGATACTATGGGCTGAAGGTTCACGAGGCCGCCCTGGCCTATGGGGTGAAGGTCACCGGCGCCACCGTCCACTTCGTCAACGAAGTGCCTGACGGGGGAGAGATCCTCCTCCAGAAGGCGGTGGAGGTGCTGCCTGGGGACACCCCGGAAGTGCTGCAGCGACGGGGGATGGAGCAGGCGGAGTGGATCCTCCTGCCCCAGGCCACCCAGATGATATCGGAAGAGATCAGGAGGGAGAAGGACCAATGAACGTCTACGAAACCCACGACCTGGCAGCCCTGCTGGCAGGGAACCCCTACCCCGGCCGGGGCATTGTTCTGGGAAAGACCGCCGGCGGGAAGCAGTCAGTGGCGGCCTACTTCATCATGGGCCGCAGCGAGAACAGCCGCAACCGGGTCTTCGTGAAGGAGCCCGACGGCATCCGCACCCAGGCCTATGACCCGGCCAAGCTGGCTGACCCCAGCCTCATCATCTATCACCCCGTCCGGCAGATGGGCCGGGGCCTCATCGTCACCAACGGGGACCAGACCGACACCATCCGGGACTTCCTGGAGCAGGGCCTTCCCTTTGAACAGGCCCTGTCTACCCGGGCCTTTGAGCCCGACGGGCCCAACTGGACCCCCCGGATCTCCGGCCTGCTCTCCCCGGACGGCAGCTACAAGCTCTCCATCCTGAAGAGCGCCGATGCCGAAGGCACCGCCTGCACCCGGTACACCTTCGCCTACCCGGGCCTGGCCGGGGTGGGCCACTTCCTCCATACCTACGTTACCGACGGCAACCCCATCCCCACCTTCCAGGGGGAACCCGAGCGGGTGGCCATTCCGGACACTCTGGAGGACTGCGTGAACCTACTCTGGTCCAACCTCAACGAAGCCAATAAGATCTCCCTCTACGTCCGCTACACCGACCTGGCCACGGGGACGTGGGAAGAGCGCATCGTGAACAAATATCAGTGAGAGGAGAGGGAGAATCCCATGAACGAACTGGAACTGAAATACGGTTGTAACCCCAACCAGAAGCCTGCCCGCATCTTCCTCCAGGGCGGAGGTGACCTGCCCCTGGAGGTCCTCAACGGCAAGCCGGGGTACATTAACTTCTTGGACGCCCTAAATTCCTGGCAGCTGGTGAAGGAGCTTAAGGAGGCCACCGGCCTGCCTGCCGCGGCCTCCTTCAAGCACGTCTCCCCCGCGGGGGCTGCCGTGGGCCTGCCCCTGAGCGAGACGGACAAGGCCATCTACTTTGTGGACCCTGCCGCCGAGCTCAGCCCCATCGCCTGCGCCTATATCCGGGCCCGGGGGGCGGACCGGCTGTGCTCCTACGGCGACTGGGCGGCCCTCAGCGACACCTGCGATGCCGCCACCGCCGCCTACCTCAAGCACGAGGTCTCCGACGGCATCATCGCCCCGGACTACACCCCCGAGGCCTTGGAGATCCTCAAGAGCAAGAAGAAGGGCAACTATAACGTGGTGAAGATCGACCCCAACTACATCCCCGCCCCCCAGGAGCACAAGGATGTCTTTGGCATCACCTTTGAGCAGGGCCGGAATAACTTTCGGATTGACGAGTCCCTGCTAACAAACCTGGTCACCGAGAACCAGGACCTGCCCAAGGAGGCCAAGATCGATATGATCGTGGCCCTCATCACCCTCAAATACACCCAGTCCAACTCCGTGTGCTATGTGAAGAACGGGCAGGCTATCGGGGTGGGCGCCGGCCAGCAGAGCCGCATCCACTGCACCCGTCTGGCAGGGAACAAGGCGGACAACTGGTACCTCCGCCAGCATCCCAAGGCTTTGGGACTCCAGTTCGTGGACGGCATCCGCCGGCCCGACCGGGACAATGCCATCGACGTCTACCTCTCCGATGAGTATGAGGACGTCCTCCGGGATGGGGCCTGGCAGGCGGTGTTCAAAGTCCGTCCGGAGCCCCTCACGGCCCAGGAGAAGAAGGACTGGATTGCCACCCAGACCGGGGTCACCGTGGGCTCTGACGCCTTCTTCCCCTTCGGGGACAACGTGGAGCGGGCGAGAAAGTCCGGCGTGACCTACATTGTGGAGCCCGGCGGGTCCATCCGGGACGACAATGTGATTGAGACTGCCAACCGTTACAACATGGTCATGGCCTTCACCGGCATGCGCCTGTTCCACCACTGAGAAAAGGAGGACCTTCCCAATGAACATTCTCGTTGTGGGCGGCGGCGGCCGGGAGCACGCCATCATCAAGAGCCTGAAAAAGAGCCCCCGGGTCACCCAGATCTATGCCGCCCCCGGCAACGGCGGCATGGCCGCCGACGCCATTTGCACCGGCATTGGCGCCAAGGATCTGGACGCCATCACCGCCTTTGCCCAGGAAAACGCCATCGACTTTGCCGTGGTGGCGCCTGACGATCCCCTGGTTCTGGGGGCGGTGGACCGGCTGGAGGCTGTGGGCATTCCCTGCTTTGGCCCCAACAAGGCTGCTGCCATTCTGGAGGGCAGCAAGGTCTTTTCCAAAGACCTCATGAAGAAGTATCACATCCCCACGGCCCAGTACCAGGTCTTTGACGACATGGACCGGGCCCTGGAGTACCTGAAAACCGCCCCCATCCCCACGGTGGTCAAGGCCGACGGCTTGGCCTTAGGCAAGGGGGTTACCGTGGCCATGACCCGGCAGGAGGCGGAGGACGCCGTCCGTGCCTGCATGGAGGACAAGGTCTTCGGGGAGAGCGGCAGCCACATTGTCATCGAGGAGTTCCTCACCGGGCCCGAAGTCTCGGTCCTCTCCTTCACCGACGGCAAGGTGGTGGTGCCCATGGTCTCCTCCATGGACCACAAGCGCATCGGCGATGGGGACACCGGCCCCAACACCGGCGGCATGGGCACCGTGGCCCCCAACCCCTACTACACCGACGAGATCGCTCAGGTGTGCATGGACACCATCTTCCTGCCCACCATGCGCGCCATGAACGCCGAGGGGCGCACCTTCAAGGGGTGCCTCTACTTCGGCCTCATGCTCACTGAGAAGGGGCCCAAAGTGATTGAATACAACTGCCGTTTCGGCGACCCGGAGACCCAGGTGGTCCTCCCCCTGCTGGAGAGCGACCTGCTCACCATCATGGAGGCCACCGCCAACGGCACCCTGGCCGAGACCGAGGTGAAGTTCCGGGACCAGCACGCCTGCTGCCTGGTGCTGGCCTCGGAGGGGTATCCCAAGAAGTACGAGACGGGATTCCCCATCACCATCCCGGAGGATCTGGACGCCCAGGTCTTCGTCGCCGGGGCCAAGCTGGAGGACGGCGTGCTCAAAACCTCCGGCGGCCGGGTCCTGGGGGTCACGGCCCTGGGGAACACCCTGAAGGAGGCCATCGACAAGGCCTACCAGGAGGGGGCCCGGGTCACCTTCCAGAACGCCTACTGCCGTAAGGACATCGGCGCCCGTGCACTGCGGGCGGAGGAAGAGGTAAAGTAAATGGTATATCGGGTATATGTAGAAAAACGGCCGGGCCTCACCGCCGAGGCCGACGCCCTGGCCGGTGACATCCGCACCCTGCTGGGAATCTCCTCCCTGAAGGGGCTGCGGCTGCTCAACCGCTACGATGTGGAGAACATCTCGCCGGAGCTCTTTGACCACAGCGTCCGGACCATCCTGTCTGAGCCCCAGCTGGACCTGGTGACGGACACCCTCCCGGAGGGGGGCATCCTCTTTGCCGTGGAGTACCTCCCCGGCCAGTTTGACCAGCGGGCGGACTCTGCCGCCCAGTGCATCCAGATCCTCTCCCAGGGGGAGCGCCCCCTGGTCCGCTCCGCCCGGGTCTACCACCTCACCGGGGACCTGACAGCGGAAGAGGTGGGTGCCATCAAGAAGTACCTCATCAACCCCGTGGAATCTCGGGAGGCCTCGCTAGAGCCTTTCGACACCCTGGCCATGGACTACGCCATCCCCGAGACGGTGGCCACCCTCAACGGCTTCCGGGACCTGGACGAGGAGGGCCTGGCCGCCATGGTGGCCGACTACGGCCTGGCCATGGACCTGGACGACCTGCGTTTCTGCCGGGATTACTTCCGCTCCGAGGACCGGGACCCCACCATCACCGAGCTGCGGGTGATCGACACCTATTGGTCCGACCACTGCCGCCACACCACCTTCCTGACCACCATCGATGCCGTGGAGTTCCAGAGCCCCATCCTCCAGCAGACCTATGAGGACTATCTGAACACCCGCAAGCGCCTGAACCGCACCAAGCCCGTGAACCTCATGGACATCGGCACCATTGTGGCCAAGTACCTGAAAAAGCAGGGGAAAATGCCCCACCTGGACGAGTCCGAGGAGGTCAACGCCTGCACGGTGAAGATCAAGGTGGACACCGACCACGGCAAGGAGGACTGGCTCCTCCTCTTTAAGAACGAAACCCACAACCACCCCACGGAGATTGAGCCCTTCGGCGGCGCAGCCACCTGCGTGGGCGGCGCCATCCGGGACCCCCTCTCCGGCCGGTCCTATGTCTACTCCGCCATGCGCCTGACCGGTGCAGCCAACCCCCTCACCCCCATTGAGGAGACCATGGCCGGCAAGCTCCCCCAGCGGACCATCGTCACCAAGGCGGCTGCGGGGTACTCCTCCTATGGCAACCAGATCGGCCTGGCCACCGGCCAGGTGGACGAGCTCTACCACCCCGGCTATGCCGCCAAGCGCATGGAGATCGGCGCGGTGATCGCGGCTGCCCCTGCCGCCAACGTCCGGCGGGAGCGGCCTGCCCCCGGGGATGTGGTGATCCTCCTGGGCGGCCGCACAGGCCGGGACGGCTGCGGCGGGGCCACCGGCTCCTCCAAGTCCCACACCACCGCCTCCCTGGAGACCTGCGGGGCGGAGGTGCAGAAGGGCAACGCCCCGGAGGAGCGGAAGCTCCAGCGCCTCTTCCGTAACCCTGAGGCCTCCCGCCTCATTAAGCGCTGCAATGACTTCGGCGCCGGCGGGGTCTCCGTGGCCATCGGCGAGCTGGCCGAGGGCCTGGCCATCGACCTCAACCAGGTCCCCAAGAAGTACGAGGGCCTGGACGGCACAGAGCTTGCCATCAGCGAATCCCAGGA
>ERZ857965.4125-NODE-4125-length-10243-cov-2.179427_pt1 | contig 10243 bp, 8 predicted proteins | sample MGYA00519758_ERZ857965 | MGnify/ENA primary metagenome ERZ857965 (study PRJEB31778, sample SAMEA3449381) | human gut metagenome | biome: human gut; feature: human-associated habitat; material: faeces | place: United Kingdom | collected 2010/2012 ...
CTTGTTCTCAAATGCCCATTTACTAATATCAATCATAGCAGTCCTCCCACATTGGTTTCAGCAGCCGGAAGAAGCGGTTCCACCTGTTCTCCCTCTTTTACATGATGCACCCCCGAAGCGACAACCAAATCACCGGGATTCGCTCCGTCTGAAGTAATCAGGCATCTGCCGTCGCTAAGCAGACGGGTGACGGTCACATCACAACGGCGAATAGCGTGACTGGAAGCATCATAAAGAAAGATACTCGTACGCCCGTTCTCACGAAGAATCGCTCCACCGGGAACCGACAGGTTACGCACATCTCCTTCACTACATTCGATAGTTACCATTGTATTCATGCCGGGCGATGGAACTACCTGTTTATCTTCTTTTTTCAGTTGAAGCCGCATGGTGTACAACTGATTGGCATTTGCCTTAGGGGTGACACTAATCAGTTCCAAAGCATATCTTTGATGAGGATAAATATCGAATGTACAATAGTAGCGGGTAAACTGCTGTCGACGAATATATTCCACTGCCGGAAGATTAATCTCCACCTCCGGGCTTCCCTCACTGATGATGGAAACGACGGGCATACCGGCAGCTACCGTCTCATGGGAATCAAAAAGACGTTTCTGCACATATCCGCTAAAAGGAGCATACAAACGGGTGTATGCCAACTGGTCTTTAGCATGGTTATATTTGGCGGTAATCTGTCTCAATCCGTACACGGCCTTATCGTTAGCATCCGGTGTTGTCACATTTTCCTTATAAAGTGCCATCACCCGTTCCGCCTCCGCTTTCACACTTTGATATTCTGCTTCTGTCGCATCCAGCTGAATCTGATAGTCTGTCGGATCTAATTCTGCCAGTAATTGCCCTTTACGCACATAGGCACCGTCATTTACATGCATATACTGAATAGTACCACTCACCCGGAAAGACAGACTTATGTCCTGTGCCGCTTTCACCCGTCCCGGAAACTGCAAAGCTATTTGTCTGTCGGCAGAAAGTACGGTATCAATCTTCACTGCCGGCTTACTGTCTGTGTTTTGTACACGTTGCCCACACGAAGTCAACAGAACTGCTAAAAATCCTGTTAATAAGAAGTCTAATCGTCTCATATTTTCACTTATTAGTTAGTTGCCACAAAAGTATCCCAAGCAAACATGAGGAGAAAGGTTGATTTAGACGAAACATTGTTCTATTTGTACGTTACCTAAGATAAAAAGCCGAAATAGTTTGCTATTTGTATTTATTTGTTTATTACTTTGTAAAGAAATTCATTTCAACGAAAAGGAATATGGAACCACTGATGCCATTCAAGTATGTTATAATATCTCCGGAAGATACTTCCATGAAAGAAGGATGCATTATTTCCGAATTCAACCAATGCGGACTTTTCCTCTGCCAGAAAGGACAGGCGGAAATCCTGTTGGGAGGTAGACCATATCAGATTAACAAAAGGAATCTTTTCATATATACAGCAGCCAACCTTCTACAGATACGCCAAAGAAGCGCAGACTTGGAAGGAATCATGATAGAGGTCGACCTGGATTATGTCATACCAATAGTAAACAAAGTAGCTAACTCGGAAAATTTGCTTTATTTGCGGGAAAATCCCTGCCTGTCGCTCTCTGAAGAGCAATATACATTTGTAGAGAACTTGCTCAAATCTGTAGAAAAACGAATTAACAGGGAGAATATCTGTAACAGTTCCCGTCAGAAACAACATTTAATTTCTGAATTAATCAAATCCTGGGGACAGGTGATATGCTATGAGTTATTAAACATTTATTTCAGTAACGAACCCCAAACACCACTGCCACAGGATAAAAAGGATAAGATCTTCCAAAATTTCATGATTACCCTTTATCGATATTATCGTCAGGAACGTGATGTTACTTTTTATGCAGACAAGCAATGCTTGTCCGCCCGATATTTTTCTTCTGTCATCAAGGAGAAATCAGGGAGCAGTGCTTTGCAGTGGATTATACAGAATGTCATTACAGAAGCTAAATATCTGCTCGATAATACCGATTTAAGTATTAAGGAAATAGCAACCAAACTCAACTTCCCCACACAATCATTCTTCGGGAAATATTTCAAGCAGTATGTCGGTATATCTCCTAAAGAATATCGGAACAAACTTATCAAACAGTAACTTTCTTAAACTGCCGGAACTGCCACCACAACATTCCTCCGGATATAAGACTAGCCGCCAAATCTGCCACAGGCATACTGGCCCAAACGCCCATTTGTCCATAATAGTGAGGTAGAATCAATAAACAGGGAACGAGAAATAACATCTGCCGCGTCAGCGACAAGAAAATGGCTTTACTTGCCATTCCAATACTCTGGAAGAAGTTGGAAGCTACCATCTGAAACCCAACAATCGGGTAGAAAAATACCACAATACGAAAACCTTTAGAAGCAATGCTGATTAACTCTTCGTCCGAAGTAAAGATGGAAGATACGATTTCCGGAATAAACATACCGATCAGAAAACCAATCGTTGTCACTACAGTTGCACAACAAATGGTTACTTTCAGTACTTCCGTCACACGAGGATAGAGCTTCGCACCAAAATTATATCCCGCAATGGGCTGCATCCCTTGGTTTAGTCCCAATACAATCATAATAAAGACAAAAACAATACGATTAACAATACCGAATGCACCGATCGCCAAATCACCTCCATGCTCTTTTAATCCCTGATTAATCAGAATCACAATAAAGCAAGACGCCATATTCATCAGAAAGGGAGACATACCAATAGCCAGCGAATCCAACACGATTTTCCGTTTCAAACGAAAAATCCCCTTTTTCAACCGTATCAGTTCATCTTTGCGGCAGAACAGATGAAGCTGCCAGACCAATGCAATCAACTGCGCACAAACCGTAGCCGTAGCCGCCCCACGGATTCCCCAGTCGAATACAAAAATAAACAATGGAGCAAGCAATACATTGATTATCACTGTCGTTATTGTTGCCATCATCGCTTTCTGCAGATGGCCCGAAGCACGGAGCACTGCATTCAGCCCCAGATATAAATGGGTAACCACATTTCCGAGCAAGATAACCTGCATAAATTCACGGGCATACTTCACCGTTTCATCGCTTCCTCCGAAAAAGTAAAGTATCGGATCGAGAAAAGGAAGAACGATTACCGTAAAAGAGATACCTATAATAAGGTTTAATACAAACACATTTCCCAAAACCTGCTGTGCGGTATCATAATCTTTCTGTCCTAGCTTCACCGAAATCAATGTAGCCGCACCGACACCGACCAACGAGCCGAAAGCCGCGGCAAGATTCATTAGCGGGAAAGTTAATGCCAACCCGGAAATAGCCATCGCACCTACCCCGTGACCGATAAAAATACTATCTACCATATTGTAAAGAGAAGACGCCGTCATGGCGATAATTGCCGGAATGGCATACTGCATTAAAAGCTTCCCAATCTTTTCCGTACCCAACGCAGTGGGTGTCTTTTGTCCTGTCATACCTATTAGTTTGAGACGGCAAAGATACAAAAAAGAGGTGGATTACAGGATATATGAGAAAAGTTTCGTATTTTTGCCTCCAAAATTGAGTTAATACGTAACGAAATGAATATATTAGAACTAAGTGAACAGGAAATCATTCGACGCAACAGCCTGAATGAGCTTCGTGCGATGGGTATTGATCCATACCCTGCAGCAGAGTATGTAACCAATGCTTTCTCTACAGATATTAAAGCTGAATTTAAAGACGACGAGGAGCCACGCCAAGTTTCCGTAGCCGGCCGTATCATGAGCCGCCGCGTGATGGGTAAAGCATCTTTCGTTGAATTGCAAGACTCTAAAGGTCGCATCCAGGTGTACATCACCCGCGATGATATCTGCCCGGGAGAAGACAAGGAACTGTACAACTCTGTATTCAAACGCCTGCTCGACTTAGGTGACTTTATCGGTATCGAAGGTTTCGTGTTCCGCACACAAATGGGTGAAATCAGTATCCATGCTAAGAAACTGACTGTACTTGCAAAGTCTATCAAACCGTTGCCTATCGTTAAATACAAAGACGGGGTAGCTTATGACTCTTTTGAAGATCCCGAACTCCGTTATCGCCAACGCTATGTGGACCTGGTAGTGAACGACGGTATCAAAGAAACATTCCTGAAACGTGCCACTGTTGTGAAAACATTGCGCAATGCTTTGGACGAAGCCGGTTACACGGAAGTGGAAACTCCCATCTTGCAATCTATTGCCGGTGGAGCAAGCGCACGACCGTTCATCACTCACCATAACTCACTGGACATGGATCTTTACCTGCGTATCGCAACAGAACTTTATCTGAAGCGACTGATCGTAGGTGGTTTTGAAGGTGTATATGAAATAGGTAAGAACTTCCGTAACGAGGGTATGGACAAAACCCATAACCCGGAGTTCACTTGTATGGAACTCTACGTACAATATAAGGATTACAACTGGATGATGAATTTCACCGAAAAGTTGTTGGAACGTATTTGTATCGCAGTAAACGGTAGCACAGAAACAGTGGTTGACGGAAAAACCATCAACTTCAAAGCTCCTTACCGCCGTCTGCCTATTCTGGACGCTATCAAAGAAAAGACAGGATATGACCTGAACGGCAAGAGCGAAGAGGAAATCCGCCAAGTCTGCAAAGAACTGAAGATGGAAGAAATCGACGAGACGATGGGTAAAGGCAAGCTGATTGATGAAATCTTCGGAGAATTCTGCGAAGGTACATATATCCAGCCGACTTTCATCACCGATTATCCGGTTGAAATGTCTCCGCTGACCAAGATGCACCGCAGCAAGCCGGGACTGACCGAACGCTTCGAGCTGATGGTGAACGGCAAGGAACTTGCCAACGCTTACAGCGAGCTGAACGACCCGATAGACCAGGAAGAACGCTTCAAAGACCAGCTTCGCTTGAGCGAAAAGGGAGACGACGAAGCGATGATTATCGATCAGGACTTCCTGCGCGCTTTACAATACGGTATGCCTCCTACATCGGGTATCGGTATCGGTATCGACCGTCTGGTGATGTTAATGACCGGACAGACTACCATTCAGGAAGTATTGTTCTTCCCGCAAATGCGCCCGGAAAAAGTAGTGAAAAAAGACGCTGCTGCCAAATACATGGAATTGGGAATCGCAGAAGACTGGGTTCCGGTGATTCAAAAAGCCGGTTACAACACAGTTGCCGACATGAAAGATGTCAATCCGCAGAAGCTGCACCAGGACATCTGCGGCATTAACAAGAAATATAAATTAGAACTGACCAATCCGTCGGTAAACGACGTAACTGAGTGGATACAGAAAATTTAATAAGTTCTTCATCCAAATCCATACAAATGAAATTACCCGGCAAGATAGCGATAATGGGCGGAGGAAGTTGGGCTACAGCCATCGCAAAGATGTGTCTGGCCCAAGAGGACTCTATCAATTGGTACATGCGGCGAGACGACCGCATTGCCGATTTTAAACGATTAGGGCACAATCCGGCTTATCTGACAGGAGTGAAATTTGATACGAGACGCATCACTTTCAGTTCCAACATCAACGATGTTGTGAAAGAATCGGATACACTGATCTTCGTCACTCCCTCTCCTTATCTGAAGGCGCATCTGAAAAAGTTGAAAACCAAGATAAAAGATAAGTTTATCATCACCGCTATCAAAGGAATCGTACCCGATGACAACGTTATTGTATCGGAATACTTCACAAAAGAATATGGTGTGCCACCAGAAAACATAGCAGTCCTTGCAGGTCCCTGCCACGCAGAAGAAGTAGCTTTGGAGCGACTCTCCTACCTGACTATCGCCTGCCCTGATAAAGACAAGGCACGTATCTTCGCACGCCGTCTGGGAAGCAGTTTTATCAAAACATCTGTCAGTGATGACGTGGCGGGTATCGAATACAGTTCGGTGCTCAAAAACGTGTATGCCATTGCTGCCGGTATCTGTAGCGGACTGAAATATGGCGACAACTTCCAGGCTGTATTGATTTCTAACGCCATTCAGGAAATGAATCGTTTCCTGAACACGGTGCATCCGTTGAACAGAAACGTGGATGAATCTGTTTATCTGGGGGATTTATTGGTGACCGGCTACTCCAACTTTAGTCGTAACCGTACTTTCGGAACGATGATAGGTAAAGGGTATTCCGTGAAGAGTGCGCAAATTGAAATGGAAATGATTGCAGAGGGTTACTATGGTACGAAATGTATCAAAGAAATCAATAAGCATCATCATGTCAATATGCCGATACTGGACGCTGTGTATAACATCCTATACGAACGTATCTCACCAATGATCGAGATTAAATTGCTGACTGACTCTTTTAGATAATCTTTAAACAAGAACGATATGATTAGTTTAAACATTGAAAAGACATTTGGATTTATCTCCAAAGAAAAGGTTTTTGCTTACGAAGCTGAAGTAAAAGCCGCACAGGAAATGCTTGAAAAAGGTACAGGCAAAGGTAATGACTTTTTAGGATGGTTGCATTTGCCTTCTTCTATCACTAAAGAACACTTAGCCGACCTGAACGCTACAGCAAAAGTATTAAGAGATAACTGTGAAGTAGTAATCGTTGCCGGTATCGGTGGCAGCTATCTGGGTGCCCGTGCCGTAATCGAAGCTTTGTCTAACAGCTTCACTTGGCTGCAGGAAAAGAAAACGGCTCCTGTCATGATCTATGCAGGACACAATATCAGCGAAGATTATCTGTACGAACTGACTGAATATCTGAAAGATAAGAAATTCGGTGTCATCAATATTTCTAAATCAGGAACTACTACCGAAACTGCTCTTGCTTTCCGTTTGCTGAAAAAGCAATGTGAAGATCAGCGCGGTAAAGAAACTGCAAAGAAAGTAATCGTTGCTGTGACGGACGCTAAAAAAGGTGCTGCCCGTGTTACAGCTGACAAAGAAGGATATAAAACATTTATCATCCCTGACAACGTAGGCGGACGTTTCTCTGTACTGACTCCGGTTGGTTTGCTGCCTATCGCAGTAGCCGGATTTGATATCGACAAACTGGTTGCCGGTGCTGCCGATATGGAAAAAGTATGCGGATCGGACGTTGCATTTACTGAAAACCCGGCTGCTATTTATGCTGCTACCCGCAATGAGTTGTACAGGAATGGCAAGAAGATCGAAATCCTCGTTAACTTCTGCCCGAAACTGCACTATGTAAGCGAATGGTGGAAACAGCTTTACGGAGAATCGGAAGGAAAAGACAATAAGGGTATCTTCCCTGCATCGGTAGATTTCTCTACAGACCTTCATTCTATGGGTCAATGGATTCAGGAAGGCGAACGTTCTATCTTCGAAACTGTGATTTCAGTAGAGAAAGTTAACCACAAACTGGAAGTTCCTTCTGACGAAGCAAATCTGGACGGCTTGAACTTCTTAGCCGGCAAGCGTGTGGACGAAGTGAACAAGATGGCCGAACTGGGAACGCAGCTGGCTCACGTAGACGGTGGCGTACCTAATATGCGCATCGTACTTCCGGAATTGAGCGAATACAACATTGGTGGTCTGCTCTATTTCTTCGAAAAGGCTTGTGGTATCAGCGGTTATTTGCTGGGAGTAAATCCGTTCAACCAACCGGGCGTGGAAGCATACAAGAAAAATATGTTTGCTTTGTTGAATAAACCGGGATACGAAGAAGAGTCTAAAGCTATCCAAGCTAGATTATAATATCAAGAACCTATTCAGAATGCCATTTATCAATGTCATTCCGAATAACAGTGAAGAATCTGAAAGCATCCATCAAATGCTTGCAGATTCTTCACTTTGTTCCAATCCAACGGTCACACCTTTGGAAGTAATAACTATACATTTATTCTATGTTTAAAGAAGCGATAAATAACTATCTTCATACTCATGGATACGAATCCATCGACTTGAAAGCCGTATTATTCGATATGGACGGCGTGCTGTTCGACTCCATGCCCAACCATGCTGAGTCATGGCATAAAATAATGAAACGCTTCGGTTTCGGCCTCAGCCGAGAAGAAGCTTATATGCACGAAGGGCGTACCGGTGCATCTACGATCAATATAGTAAGTCGTCGGGAACGTGGGCATGATGCTACTGAAGAAGAAATAAAAGCTATCTACCAAGCCAAAACTGAAGAATTCAACAAATGCCCCAAAGCAGAACGGATGCCCGGCGCACTGGAAGTATTGACTAAAATAAAGAGTGAAGGACTGACTCCGATGGTAGTAACCGGTTCGGGACAAACTTCGTTATTGGACCGATTGAATCATAATTTTCCGGGCATATTCCAAGCCAACTTAATGGTTACCGCCTTTGATGTGAAATATGGGAAACCAAATCCGGAACCATATCTGATGGCCCTAAAGAAAGGCGGCTTTAAACCCAATGAAGCGTTAGTAATAGAAAATGCACCACTAGGTGTACAGGCGGGAGTTGCAGCCGGTATTTTTACCATCGCCGTGAATACAGGACCATTGCACGACAATGTGTTACTGAATGAAGGAGCGAATTTACTTTTTCATTCCATGCCCGACTTCAATAAAAATTGGGAAACACTACAATCTGCATTAAAACAAGATTAAATTTTGCAAGAATTCTTCACAATCAATAAAAAAGAGCTCCTTGCTTTCACCTAGATGAAAAACAAGGAGCTCATATTATATAAAAAATCACAGCCTATCAAAATACCTGAACCTACTTTAAAACTTTACGTAACCAAGGAATAACCAGTTCGTTTTTAAAATAATGAGAAGGGGGATCTACATTGACCGCTTCGAAATAGGTCTTTGAATCCAGTCCTTCATCAAGGTGCTCCACATCTTTTCTAACTGCCTTATCAGCAAACTTCGGATAATGATGAAACTCCGCATTTTCCGGTTTTCCACTAGCAGCATAAGCAGATTGCACCAAACGGAAATCACGGTCCAACCCTCCCTCTGTAAAAATGATAGGACGAGGAGCTAATGACGCAACAACATCTGGAAAATTAAAATACCTCCAATAACCAGGTATCAGATGACGGATAGAATTTGGAAAAGGACGTCTGTTTTCCTTGTCAGGTTTAGTCATTACAACGGCACGTTCCTGAGTCTGGCATAGAAAATCATTGTACACAAAAGCATAAATGTCCTTATCCAACACCCCCAAGACCATCATCGGTTCTGTACCTAATGAGAATCCGCTAATCACAATCCTGTCCTTTCGGATATAAGACTGGGCTTTCATCCAATTCAACACCTGCATATCCAGATAAGAAGTATACCCTAGCCAACTCCATCCCAGTTCAAGCAAAAAACGGGAAACAACATCATAGTCATAATTCCATCCTTTATCATAACATTCCAAATCGGAGGCTTCTCCGGCAGCGGCATTATCCACCGCTACCGCCACATAACCTTCTTTAACCATATTCAAAGCCATACTTACTTTGGGATTATTATAATCCTCAGTTAACTTATCACAGATGCCGGGCTCACCGGCCAATCCTTCTTTGGTCCTTCCGGAACCCGGAATGCACAAGACTCCGGGTACTGCACCCTTCAAATGTTCCGGTTTCAAAACCAGAAAAGTGGAAACTGACTTTGGAAAAGGATAGAACTCCCATTTCTCTAAAATATATCCCTCTTTTTTTTCCGTTTTCACACAAACAGGAGACGGTTGTCTCTTTATCTCGGGAAACTTCATGATCTCCACCATCGCAGCACGCACTCCATCCTGCCATTGCGTAAATTCCTGTGCGGACATACCGGAACGGTAAGCATATTGGGGATGTGTATCTTTCAACATCTCATGCCCAATGGCATAAGTACTTAGTAACCGTCCATCCCCACGATCTGATTTCACAACTGCATGCTTCTCAGGTTGGTAATTCTGAGAATTACCAACCATACATAAGCTGCATACAGATACTAAAAAGAGCAATCTTTTCATTATCATCATATTATCTCACTATTATTCATACCCCGGAGTCTGCTTGATTTCCGGATCTCCATTCAAAACTTCCACATTAACAGGCCACAACATCATATACGCCTTATCCTCTGTTAATATAGGCAATGAACTTCCATAATGCGCTTTAACAGAAAAGACAAAAGGTTTTCCGTTGGAATCACGTAAACGCAATAAATCAAACCAGCGGCTTCCCTCACCTACAAACTCTTTATCACGTTCCTGCAAAATAGCCCACTCATTATCCGCATAATCTCCTGCAATATATTTATGTTGTTCAAATTTATCACCATAAGC
>ERZ857965.4126-NODE-4126-length-10238-cov-3.942257_pt1 | contig 10238 bp, 7 predicted proteins | sample MGYA00519758_ERZ857965 | MGnify/ENA primary metagenome ERZ857965 (study PRJEB31778, sample SAMEA3449381) | human gut metagenome | biome: human gut; feature: human-associated habitat; material: faeces | place: United Kingdom | collected 2010/2012 ...
GCCCTACCAGAAACCTGAGGTTTCTGGACTTCCCGTTTTGGAAAATGAATTTCTCTATTGAAGGTATGAGCGGCAAAAGCTGCAAGGAGGTGCGATTTGGCATACGTTCCCATTCCGAAAGACCTGACGAAAGTCAGGCAGAAGCTGATTCTGAACCTGACGAAGCGGCAGGTCATCTGTTTTTCCGGCGGGGCGCTCATCGGCGTACCGCTTTTCTTTTTGACGAAAAACGCGCTGTCCGGCAGCATGGCGACGTTTCTTATGATCTTTGCCATGATGCCGTTTTTCGCGTTTGGCCTGTATGAAAAGAACGGCGAACCGCTGGAAGCCGTGCTGCGGCATATCATCGAGAGCCGCTATCTGCGCCCAAGACGCAGAATCTATCAGACCCAGAACATTTATGCGCTGCTGGAAAAGCAGGCGCAGCTTGAAAACGAGGTGAAAGCCATTGCTCAAGGCAACAAACAGAAAGCTCACAGGAAGCGAAAAGCGGCAGATTAAGGCGGTCATCCGCCGCGCGCGGAGCGGGCACGGAAACCGCGTCAGCGCGCAGCAGACGATCCCCTATCAGCGGATGTACCCGGACGGCGTCTGCCGGGTGGACGTGAACCGCTACAACAAGACGATCCAGTTTCAGGACATCAATTATCAGCTCTCCGAAAACGAGGACAAGGACGCGATCTTTGGAAGCTGGTGCGAGTTCATCAACTACTTTGACAGCTCGGTTTCCTTCGAGTTTTCGTTTCTCAATCTGGAAAACGGACAGAGCGGAGGAGACGACCGCATTGAGATGACCGCGCGGCAGGACGATTTTGACGGCATCCGCGAGGAATATGCGCAGATGCTCCAAAACCAGCTCGCGCGGGGCAATAACGGTCTGCGCAAGACGAAATACCTGACGTTCACCATCGAGGCGGACAGTGTGCGCAACGCAAAGCCGCGGCTGGAACGCATCGAGGCAGAGCTGCTGGGCAATTTCAAGCGGATTGGCGTTCACGCGCAGGCGCTGGACGGCAAAGCGCGGCTGGCGCTGCTGCACGGCATCTTCCACATGGACACGAAAGAGCCGTTCGCGTTTGACTGGGACTGGCTCGCGCCATCCGGGCTGTCTACGCGGGACTTCATCGCGCCCGCCTCGTTCGAGTTCCCGGACGGGCGCACGTTCAGAATTGGGGAGAAATTTTGCAGCGCGTCGTTCTTGCAGATTACCGCCGCCGACCTGTCCGACCGTGCGCTGGAAGCGTTTCTGGCGGTGGACAGCAGCCTGATCGTGTCCATGCACATCCGCGCCATCGACCAGACGGAAGCTGTGAAGATGGTCAAGCGCAAGATCACCGAGCTGGACAGGACGAAGATCGAGGAGCAAAAGCGTGCCGTGCGTTCCGGCTACGACATGGATATCCTGCCCAGCGACCTGACGACGCTGGACGCGGGCGCAAAGGACATGCTCAAAAGTCTGCAAAACCACAATGAACGCATGCTGATGCTGACGTTTATTCTGGTCAACGCGGCGGACACGAAGCGCAAGCTCAAGGCGGATGTGCAGCAGTGCCGGAGCATCGCGCAGACGATGAACTGTTCGCTGGTGACGCTGGATTTTCAGCAGGAGCGGGCGATGCAGGCGGCGCTGCCGCTGGGCGTGAACCCGATTCGCATCGAGCGAGGGCTGACGACCAGTGCGCTGGGTATTTTCATTCCGTTTACGACGCAGGAACTGTTTCAGAAAAGCGAAGGCGCGCTGTATTATGGCGTGAATTCGCTGTCCCACAACATGATTCTGGTGGATCGCAAGCTGCTGAGCAACCCGAATGGGCTGATTCTGGGTACGCCGGGCAGCGGCAAGTCGTTTGCGGCGAAGCGGGAAATGGTCAACGTGTTTCTGGTGACGGACGACGACATCATCATCTGCGACCCGGAAGCGGAGTATGCGCCGCTGGTCAGGCGGCTGCACGGGCAGATCATCCGCATTTCGCCCGTCGGCAGCGACTACATCAACCCGCTGGATATCAACATGAATTACGCGGATGAGGAAGACCCCGTGACGCTGAAATCCGACTTTGTGCTGTCGATGTGCGAGCTGATCGTCGGCGGTAAGGAGGGCTTGCAGCCGATTGAAAAGACGGTCATCGACCGGTGCGTCCGTTCGGTGTATCAGGCGTATTTCGCCGACCCGAAGCCGGAAACCATGCCGATTCTGGAGGATCTGTACGTCGAGCTGAAGATTCAGCCCGAACCCGAAGCCCAGAGGATTGCGACGGCGCTTGAAATCTATGTGCATGGCAGCCTGAACCTGTTCAACCATCGCACGAACGTGAACCTGAAGAACCGACTGGTCTGTTACGACATCAAGGGGCTGGGCAAGCAGCTTAAAAAGCTGGGGATGCTCATTGTGCAGGATCAGGTGTGGAACAGAGTAACCATAAACCGGGCTGAAAAGAAATCCACCCGCTACTACATGGACGAGTTTCATTTGCTCCTCAAAGAGGAACAAACCGCCGCCTATTCCGTGGAGATTTGGAAGCGTTTCAGAAAATGGGGCGGTATTCCAACCGCTATCACGCAGAATGTCAAAGACCTTTTGAGCAGCCGCGAAGTTGAGAATATCTTTGAGAACAGCGATTTTGTCCTCATGCTCAATCAGGCGCAGGGCGACCGGGAAATCCTTGCAAGGCAGCTCAATATCTCCCCGCAGCAGATGAAATACGTTACCCATACCGAAGCGGGCGAGGGGCTGATCTTCTACGGAAACGTGGTGCTGCCTTTCCTTGACCGTTTTCCGCAGAATACCGAGCTATACCGGGTAATGACGACCCGCCCGGAGGAAGTGGGCGGCACATGAGATTAGACACCATCATCAACCGCGACGCGCTGTGCGCCCTGCGGGAGCTGCCCGCCGAGAGCGTCCATTGCTGCGTCACAAGCCCGCCCTACTATGCCCTGCGGGATTACGGCATGGACGCGCAGATCGGGCGGGAGGACACGCCGGAGCAGTACATCGCAAGGCTTGTCGAGGTTTTCCGTGAGCTGAAACGGGTGCTGCGCCCGGACGGTACGTTTTGGCTGAATATTGCCGATACCTACTGCGGCACAGGAAACAAGGGCAGCTACACCGACCCGAAAAACCCGAAAGGCAGAAACGGGCAGAGCCTGTCCCTTGCAAGACGGGCGGCAGGCTGCAAGCAAAAGGACTTAATCGGTATTCCGTGGCTTTTAGCCTTTGCCCTGCGCTCTGACGGGTGGTATCTGCGCAGCGCGATTATTTGGCAGAAGGACAACCCCATGCCCGAAAGCGTGCGGGACAGACCGAGCCGCTGCTATGAGAACGTCTTTTTGCTTACGAAGTCCAAGAGCTATTACTATGACGCCGCCGCCATTGCGGAACCCATTGCCCCCACCACAGCGGCGCGATACCGGGGCGGGCGCAGCGCGGGACACAAATACGACGGCGAGGTACCCGGACAAGGCAAGGTGCAGGGCATCAACCGGGCGCGGACGGGCGGCTACTACGATGAAGCCCTCATGCCGACCACGCGGAACAAGCGGGACGTATGGCATATCAACACCGTACCCTACAAGGGCGGGCATTTCGCCGCGTTCCCGCCGAAGCTGGCGGAAACCTGCATTTTGGCGGGCTGTCCCAAGGGCGGCGTTGTCCTTGACCCGTTTTTCGGCAGCGGCACGACGGGGCTTGCGGCGAAAAGCCTTGACCGCCATTACATCGGCATTGAACTGAACTATGACTATTGCACCCTTGCAAGGGCGCGGATCGGAGGTGAAACGAATTGAGCAAAAAGCTGAAACCCCGCGATAAAATTACGCAGAAAATGAGCCGGGACGGGCTTATCGAGGTCAACGAAACCGCAGGCACCGCCGAGCTGGTCAGCGGGCGCGAGCAGGACGCGGATTTTTCCAAGAAGCCCGAACAGGCGGCGCAGGAAGCCGCGCAGCAGCTTCCGCACCCATCCGGCAGCGCGGCAGCTCGTCCCCATACCCCGGAGCTTTCCCCGAAGCGGGACGACGCCGCAGCCGAGCGTGTTTTGGAGCATATCGACGCTGCCCATACCCGCGCAGCATCCAAAAAGGCGATAAAGCGGGCGCAGCAGGAAGCGGCGGCAAAAACAAAGACCTCACGCCTGCAATTCACCGAGGAAGAACGGGCGACGCCAGAGCTTCAAAAGGCGATCCGCAAATCGGAAAGAGCCGCCGACCGCTTGGAGGAAGCGCGGGCGGCTATTCCGAAGAAGAAAGCCTTGACAAAAGAGCGCACCTTTGACGAAGCCGCAGGCAAGGGCAAAACCCGCCTGCGCTTTGAGAAAAAGGAAAAACCCATACCGGGCGGCAGGCAGCAGCATAACCCCCTCTCCCGCCCTATGCAGGAGGTCGGCGTTTTCGTCCACAATAAGATACATTCCGTTGAAAAGGACAACTCCGGCGTGGAGGGAGCGCACAAGAGCGAGGAATTAGCCGAGCGCGGCATCCGGGCGGGGGCGCGGCAGGTGCGAAAGAGCCGCCGCAGCCGCAAGCTGAAACCCTACCGAGCGGCGGCAAAAGCGGAAAAAGCCGCATTCAAGGCAAACGCCGATTTTCAGTATCAAAAGGCGCTGCACGACAACCCGCAGCTTGCCGCGTCTAACCCCATTTCCCGGTTTTGGCAGAAGCAGCAGATCAAGCGGCAGTATGCAAAGGCGGTACGAACGGGCGGCGCAAAATCCGCAAGGAAAGCCGCAGAAAACACCCGTAAGGCGGCGAAGAAAACCGCCGAAGCGACGAAAAAGACCGCCGCCTTTGTAGGACGGCATTGGAAAGCCTTTCTGATTGCCGGGTGTGCGCTGTTGCTGCTTATCATGCTGATGTCCGCAATTTCCTCCGGCTCTGCTCTTTTTTCGGGGCTTGTCAACGGCGTAATCGGAACCTCTTACACATCGGAGGACAGTGACCTTGTAGCGGTGGAAAACAATTATGCGGCAAAGGAAAACGATCTGCAAAGCAGGATAGACAATATCGAGCGCGATTATCCGGGCTATGACGAATACCGCTACGACCTTGCGTACATCGGGCATAACCCCCATGAATTAGCGTCCTACCTGACCGCCCTGTTGCAGAGCTATACCCCGCAGAGCGCACAGGCAGAGCTTGACCACATTTTCAATCTGCAATACAAGCTGACCGTCACGGAAGAAATCGAGGTGCGCTACCGCACGGAACAGCGCACAGGCAGCTACACGGACGCGGAGGGCAACACCCATACCTATACCTACACCGTTGAAGTCCCCTATAACTATTACATTCTCAATGTAATGCTGACGAACAGACCCATATCCTCTTTTGTATCGGAGCTTCTAACGCCGGAGCAGCTTGAAATGTACCGTGTCTATTTGCAAACAAGCGGCAACAAACCCCTCGTTTTTGGCGGCGGCTCTGCGGACACTTCCGCGTCCGAGGATTTAAGCGGCGTTACCTTTGTCAACGGCACCCGCCCCGGCAACACCGTCCTTGTGGATATAGCGAAGTCGCAAGTCGGCAATGTAGGAGGTGCGCCTTACTGGAGCTGGTACGGCTTTGACAGCCGCGTGGCTTGGTGCGCCTGCTTTGTGTCCTGGTGCTACGGACAGGCTGGACTTTCCGAGCCGCGCTTTGCGGGCTGTCAGTCGCAGGGCGTTCCGTGGTTTACCTCTCACGGGCAATGGGGCGCGAGGGGTTATGAGAATATCGCTCCCGGCGACGCCATCTTTTTTGATTGGGATTTAGACGGCAGCGCAGACCATGTAGGTATCGTAATCGGCACAGACGGAAGCCGCGTTTACACCGTGGAGGGTAATTCCGGCGACGCCTGCAAAATCAGAAGCTATCCTCTTGATTACGCCTGTATCAAGGGCTATGGGCTGATGAATTGGAATTAAAATTTGAAAGGAGTTTTGACAGTATGACAAACAGCAAAATTGACCGCATTGAAAAGGAAATGCAGAAAACGCGGGAGAAAATCACCGAGTATCAGAACAGGCTGAAAGAGCTTGCAATGCAGAAAACCGAAGCGGAAAATCTGCAAATCATCGCTCTTGTGCGCTCCATGCGCCTAACCCCCGCAGAGCTTACCGCCCTGCTTTCCGGCGAACCGATCCCCGGCATTGCCGCCGCAGGTACAGACTACATGGAACAGGAGGAAATCGAAAATGAAGAATAAAGGCTTTTTCAAAACAGCCGCCGCCCTGCTTGCCGCCCTTGTCCTCTTGGGCGGCTTTTCTGTTACCGCCTATGCGGGCGGCGGTGAGGACATTCCCACCAACGACAGCGGCGTGATCGTAGAAACCGAGCCGCAGCCCCTTACGCCGGACGGTAATCTGTCGCTGATTGATGACATTGAGGGAGAAGCAGCCGAGGACAAGCAGTTTATCATTGTGCAGAGCAAAAGCGGCAACTACTTTTACATCATCGTTGACCGCGCCGCCGAGGGCAAAAACACCGTACATTTTCTCAATCAGGTGGACGAAGCCGACCTGATGGCGCTCATGGAGGACGGCAGCGGCAAGGCGCAGGCTCCCGCCGTTTGCACCTGTAAGGACAAATGCAAGGCGGGCGCAGTCAATACCGTTTGCCCGGTATGCTCTGTCAACATGACCGAATGTGCAGGCAAGGAAGCCGTGCCGGAGCCGGACGATGCGCCGCCGGAGAAAGAAAAAAGCAATGCGGGCGGGCTTGTGATCTTCCTTGTCGTTACCCTGCTTGCCGGTGGCGGCGCGTTCTACTACTTTAAGATTATGAAGCCGAAGCAGGGTATCAAGGGCGACACCGACCTTGACGATTTCGATTTTGACGATTACGACGAGGACGAGCCGGAGGCAGGCAGCGAGGAACAGGAGGACGAGGAATGAGGTTAGTCATTGCAGAGAAGCCGAGTGTGGCGGCGGCACTTGCCGCCGCCCTTGGCGTAAAGAACAAAAAGGACGGATATATGGAGGGCGGCGGCTACCTCATTTCATGGTGCGTGGGGCATTTGGTGGAGCTTGCGGAAGCCGCCGCCTATGGGGAGCAGTACAAAAAGTGGAGCTATGACAGCCTGCCGATCCTGCCGCAGCCGTGGCAATATACCGTATTCAAAGACAGGCAAAAGCAGTTCAAAATTCTAAAAGACCTCATGCGCCGCAGCGACGTTTCCGAGGTTGTCAACGCCTGCGACGCAGGGCGCGAGGGCGAGCTGATTTTCCGCCTTGTCTACCATGCGGCGGGGTGCGATAAGCCCTTTTCCCGCCTTTGGATTTCCTCTATGGAGAAAAGCGCAATCAAAAAGGGCTTTGCGGAGCTGAAACCCGGCGAAGCGTATGACGCGCTCTATGCGTCTGCGCTATGCCGCGCAAAAGCGGACTGGATCATCGGCATCAACGCCACCCGCCTTTTCTCCGTCCTTCACGGCAAAACTCTAAACGTGGGGCGCGTTCAGACGCCGACCTTAAAAATGCTTGCAGACCGGGACGCGGCGATCACCTCTTTCAAGAAAGAAACCTACCATATCGTCCGTCTTGATGTGGGCGACGCGGAAGCGGCAAGCGCGAGGATCTCCGACGCCGCAGATGCGGAAGCCCTCAAAACGGCTTGCGAAGCGTCGCAGGCCATTTGCATTTCGGTGAGGCGTGAGAGGAAACCCGAGCAGCCGCCCCGCCTGTTCGACCTTACGGGCTTGCAGCGGGAAGGCAACCGCATTTACGGGTACACCGCAAAGCAGACCCTTGACCTTGCACAAGCCCTTTACGAAAAGCGGCTGCTTACCTACCCGCGAACGGACAGCAATTATCTGACCGACGACATGGGCGATACGGCGGTGCATATCGCCGCGCTGCTTGTCGGCAAGCTGCCATTTATGAAAGGCGCAGCGTTTACGCCGGACATAGCCCGGACGCTTGACAGCAAAAAGGTGTCCGACCACCACGCCATTATTCCGACAATGGAGCTTGCGAAAGCAGACCTTGCCGCGCTGCCGGAAAGCGAAAGAAATATCCTCACCCTTGCCGGGGCGCGTCTGCTGTTCGCCGCCGCCGAGCCGCACATTTTTGATGCGGTAACGGCGGTGTTTTCCTGTGCCGATACCGAGTTTACGGCAAAGGGAAAGACGGTTCTTTGCGACGGGTGGAAAGAGCTTGAACGACGCTACCGGGCGACGCTGAAAGGAAAGCCCAACGCCGAGGGCGACGAGGAAAACGAGCTTATTTTAGATGTGCCGACCTTTGCCGAGGGACAGAGCTTTGACAGCCCAGCCGCAAGAGTTACGGCGCACGACACGCAGCCCCCGAAGCCGCACACGGAAGCAAGCCTGCTTTCGGCTATGGAACGCGCCGGAAGCGCGGACACCGACCCGGACGCAGAACGTAAGGGGCTTGGCACTCCCGCTACCCGCGCCGCTGTGATTGAAAAGCTGGTCAAATCCGGCTTTGTGCAGCGCAAGGGCAAACAGCTTATCCCAACCAAAAACGGCAACAACCTCGTTTGCGTTCTGCCCGATACGCTGACCTCTCCGCAGCTTACCGCCGAATGGGAAAACGCTCTGACGCAGATTGCAAGGGGCGCAGCCGAGCCGGAGGACTTTATGCGGGGCATTGAAGAAATGGCGCGGGAGCTGGTGAAAGCCTATCCGTTTCTTTCCGAAAATCAGAAAGGCCTGTTCAAAGAGGAACAGACGGTGATCGGCAAATGCCCCCGCTGCGGCGGGAACGTCTGCGAGGGCAGAAAAAACTACTACTGCGAAAAGAAGGACTGCGCCTTTGTCATGTGGAAAAATGACCGTTTTTTCGAGGAACGCAAAACCGCATTTACCCCGAAAATTGCCGCCGCGCTGCTTGCGGGCGGCAGGGCGAAGGTCAAAAAGCTGTATTCCCCGAAAACGGGTAAAACCTATGACGGAAGCATTGTATTAGCCGATACGGGCGGGAAATACGTCAACTACCGTATCGAGCTTGCGAGGGACAAAGAACTTACGCAGCAAGCATAGGAAAGGGGTACCCTTTCCGTAAAACCCCCGTTCTGACGCTACGCGCAGAATGGGGATTTTGCTTGTTGGGAAGTGTCCCAAACCCTCTGTAACGATGAAAGGAGGCGTAAGCCACGCAGAACAAGCCGAAAGCAGAGCTGACCGCCGCCCTGATGCTTCTTGATACCCGCAGTATGTCCTTTGATATGCGGGAAATCGACAACCGCCGCTTTATGTTCTCCCCGCAGGCGGGAGAGCTGATTTTAGGCAGACAGTATAGGGGCGGGCAGCTATACAAAAGCCATGCCGAGGAACACTTTGACAGCGGGGCGAAAGCCCCTTTCGACAGCTTTATCCGGGGCTGGATCGGCACAGGCAGGGACTACCCGGACGGTGTTATCCACTTCGCCCCGAATATTGGCACAGACAATATCACCGCCTTTGACAATGCGTTTTCCACCCTGCAAATGTTCAGCGAAAACGGCGCGGCGGGAGATACCGTCGTGCGCGGCTTTGGGCGCAAGTGGGAGCAGCCGCTAAAAGACATCATCACACCAACAAAAGAAAGGAGCAAAACCGTGAGCGAACAGGAAAAGAACTATTCCAGCTATGATTTTGACAGGCTGGAAGTAGCAAAAAAGCTGGTAATTGAGCGAAGCATCTATTTTGAAAGTGAGAAAGCGGATATTTCCGCGCTGACCGGGCTTTCTCTTGCGGAGCTGACACGGCTGCGTCAGGAGAGCGCGGCGGCGGAGCAGGCTGTATTTGACAGGCTGAAAACGGAGGCAGCCGCATGGGAGCAGCAGGCGGGCAACACCCGCTTTCTTGAAAAAGCCATCGAGTATGTGCAGACGCCGCCCGTCAAGCACACATCCAACAAATGGGAGAAAACAGATTATGAATGGCAGCTCCGCAGTAACGCAGTCTATCAGATGCGCTATCATGTCTATGAAAACACCCGCTATGACAGACAGGCGCAAAAATCCGTGCCGTATTCATGGAGCCTGACATGGAGTGTCTACACCAACGGACCGAACCATGGACAAAACGTAAAAATCGCCGGACAGGAGCGCAAGACCTTTTCAGACAAGGCGGCAATGGAAAAATACCTTGCCGGACGCATCAAGGCATACGACCGCCTGTTTACCGAGACTATGCCGCCCGTTCCGAAAGAATACGCGGAGCCGTTCAAGGTGAATGGGCTGCTGCTTCCGGGTTATGCCATTGAGGGCGAGCCGCCGCAGCACACCGCGCCTCAACAGGCAGCGCAGCCGACGCGCCC
>ERZ857965.4128-NODE-4128-length-10235-cov-2.987328_pt1 | contig 10235 bp, 8 predicted proteins | sample MGYA00519758_ERZ857965 | MGnify/ENA primary metagenome ERZ857965 (study PRJEB31778, sample SAMEA3449381) | human gut metagenome | biome: human gut; feature: human-associated habitat; material: faeces | place: United Kingdom | collected 2010/2012 ...
AAACGAAGTAACACGTTCTGTATTTTATGCTCCACAATATGTGGCAATTTCAAAAGGTTATTTTGCAGAGGAAGGTTTAGAAATAGAATTAACAACAGGTCAAGGAGCTGATAAAGTAATGACCGCAGTTTTAGCAAACCAAAGTGACATAGGCTTTGCAGGACCAGAAGCTTCAATTTATGTATATAATGAAGGAAAAGAAGATTATACACAAGTATTTGCACAAATGACTCAAAAAGACGGCTCATTTTTAGTTAGCAAAGAAAAAACAGATAATTTTAGTTGGCAAGATTTAAAAGGAAAAACTGTTATTCCTGGTAGAAAAGGTGGAGTACCATACATGACTTTTGAATATGTGCTTAAACAAAATGGTCTAGATCCTAAAAAAGATTTAGTATTAGATGATAGCATTAAATTCGACTTAATGGCAGGAGCTTTTGCAGGTGGAAATGCTGAATATGTAACATTATTTGAACCAACTGCTTCAGCAACAGAAAAAGCAGGTAAAGGATATATTGTTGCATCTGTTGGAGAGGCTTCAGGAGAAATTCCATATACAGCATATTTTACTAAGAAAAGTTATATTGAAAAAAATCCTAATATAATTCAAGGATTTACAAATGCAATATACAAAGGAGAACAATGGGTAAAATCACATAGTGCTAAAGAAATAGCAGAAGCAATAGTAGACTTTTTTCCAGATACTGATTTAACTATGTTAGAAGCAGCATTGCAAAGTTATATAGATATTGATGCTTGGAGAGATAATCCAGTATTAAAGCAAGAATCGTTTGCGCTACTTCAAAAGGTTATGAAAGAAGCGGGAGAACTTGAAAAAGAAGCTGACTACGGAAAAGTAGTAAACAACAGCTTTGCAGAAAAAGCTATTCAAAAGTTAGGTAAATAAATTTAAGGCGGAGAATAAAAACTCCGTCTTTTATTGTGTGCATTTTATAATTTATGATATAATAAAAAGCAGGGAGGAATACAAATGTTAAATAATATTGAAGTGCTATACCATAGTAGTATAAGAATAAACAAAGAAAAAACAATTTATATAGATCCATTTAAAATAGACAGAAATTATAATGATGCAGACATTATTTTTATAACACATGATCATTATGATCACTATTCAGAAGAAGATATTGACAAGGTTATAAATGAAAATACTGTTATTGTAATACCTGAAGAGTTATTAACAAAAGTGCTAAAAAAGGGAATAAATAAAAATGCAATTATTACTGTAGAACCAAATCAAAAATACATGGTGCAAGGAATTAAGTTTGAAACAGTACCAGCATATAACACAAACAAAACATTTCACCCAAAAGAGAATGGTTGGGTTGGCTATGTTATTGAAATAAATGGAATTAAATATTATATTGCAGGTGATACTGACATAACAGAAGAGAATAAAAAAGTAAAATGTGATGTTGCTTTTGTGCCAGTGGGTGGAACATATACAATGGATTTTAAAGAAGCGGCACAATTAGTAAATCAAATACAACCCAAAGTAGCTGTTCCAATTCATTATGGTAGTGTAGTCGGAACAAAGCAAGACGCTGAAGAGTTCATAAAGCTGCTACATACAAATGTAAAAGGGGTAATCCTAATGAAATAATAGTAAAAATGAATTTAATATATGTCCCGTATTTGCTAAAATTATGTAAATATGTTAAAATATAAATGTATTTTAAATTTGAAGGGAGAACGAACTATGATAGACATCTTGGGAAAGACAGGCGTAGCAGCACTAATGTTTACACTGCTATATGTATCCATGCTGTTTTTGCCGAATGGACAAAAAATTGTGGATACCATAAACGCAAAATTCTTCCATCGGTACACATTAATTACGCGTACCATAATGATTTTTAGCTGTATTGGAATTATATATGTGGTTTTTAAAAACATATAGATTCCGAAAAGCAAAAAGCTGCATCAGAAATGATGCAGTTTTTGTGTATTTCAAATATAATAAAAATGTTGACAAAGAATATGGCACAATATAAAATAAAAACAAACATAAAAGTTATAATTCTAATGAGATAGAATAGAAAGAGTGATATATGAAAGAAAATAAAGTAGAAAATTTAATATGGATTATATTTGCAATTATTGGAGCGATATTAGTCGTAATTGGCTTTATTTTGTTTGGAAGTGTTTTTAATTATAATAATAAAATAGAAACAACAGGGATTATTACTGAAATATGGTCATCTAGAGATTCTGACAATAATAGAAATCATAAGGTATACGTTTCATATGTTGCTGAAGGCAATGAATATGAATCAACATTAAATGGATATTCTTCTAGCTTTTATGAAGGGAAAGAAATAGAAATATATTATGATAAAGATAATCCAAATAAAATAGGTATGAAATCCTTAGACTTATTATTTTTAATATTACCAGGAATTGGGCTGATTTTTCTAGTAATAGGTGGAACGGGGATACTTATAAAGATCAATAGGAGGAATTTAGAAAAGAGATTAAAAGAAAATGGAGAACTGATATATGCAGACTATGTTGAAACAATAATAAATACTTCATATAGAGTAAATGGAAGATACCCATATAAAATTATTTGTGAATGGACGAATCCGGTAGACAGCGAAGAATATATGTTTAAAAGTAGAAATATTTGGTCGAATCCAGAAGACATAATAGAGGAAAAAAATATAAAACAATTTCCAGTATATATTGATAAAAACAATAAAAAGAAATATTTTGTTGATATAGATATTTTGACAGAGTTAAGTTAAAAGGTAATTCTGCTGAAATTTCTAAATAGGAAAGGAGGGAAAATAATGGAATTAAAAATTATGTATTTTGTACATGGAACGACAACCGATAATGCTTCTGGAAAATGTAGTGGATGGAAACAAGTAGAATTGAATGAATTAGGAAGAGAAAGAGCAATAAAATTAGGAGAGTTACAAAAAGATAAAAATTTTGATGTGATATTTACATCAGATCTAGTAAGAGCAATTGATTCAGCAAAGCTTGCATTTCCAAATGTAAAACACATTCAAGACAAAAGATTAAGAGAATGCAACTATGGAGATTTAGATGGTAAAGATAAGTCTTTAGTTGTTTATGAAGAACATATAGACAGCCCATTTCCTAATGGAGAATCTCTTAGAGACGTGGAAAAAAGAATTAATGATTTTATAGAATTTTTAAGAACAAATTATCAAGGTAAAAAGATAGGGATAATAGCTCATAGAGCACCGCAATTAGCGTTTGAAGTCTTAACAAAAAAAATATCATGGGAAGAAGCAAACAAAAATGATTGGAGAAAAACTAAAACATGGCAACCTGGATGGGAATATGTAATAAAATAACAAATAAAAAACTGCATCAGAAATAGTGCAGTTTTTTATTCTTTTAACAAATTTCTAATTAATTCATACAAATAAGGCTTAAATTCTTCAATTGGGAGAGGTTCGTTATATAAAATAGAATTAAAGCAAGTTGAACTAACTAACTCTATAATCATATATAATGTTACTTCAGGATTTTTTAATTTGATATTATGTTCTTTAACACCATTTAAAAATAAATAAACAAGACCTTCCTCAGAATTTTTATTTTTTTCATATAAATTTAATACAGTTTGGCTATAAACTCCCCATGATAAATTTTTAGATATGAATTTCAAAAGTAAAGGAGTTTTGGCAAGTTTATCAATAATGTAATTTATAACAAAAATCATTTGATCTGCAAAATTTTCTATATAAGTGCTTTTTACAGCATTTATTGATTCAGAAAATAATGACATAGATTTTCTTGCGATTAAAACATCTCTTAATTCATATTTATCTTTAAAATATAAATAAAAAGTACCTTTTGCGACATCTGCATTATCAACAATGTCTTGAATAGAAGTATCTTTAAAACCTTTTTCGGTAAAAAGTTTGAATCCTACGTTTAATAATCTTTCTTCTTTATCATTTTTTTCTTTCATAATCTTGCCTCCAATACAATATAATTATTACATAAAAATGACGCATAGTCAATAGAAATAAATAAAAAAGTAATAGTAAATTGTTCTTTGAGATCAGTAAATAATGCTAAAAATTACAATAAATATCGATTTGCTAAAAAATTTTCATAAAAACTATTGACTAATGGTCAGAAAAGTAGTATATTATGAAAAATGACTAATGGTCATAAAAATAAGGAGGCAGAAAAATGGAAAAGTTTGGACAGTTTATATGTAAACACAAAGTAGCTATTCTAATAATATCTTTGTTACTTTTAATTCCATCAATTATTGGATATAAAGCAACAAGAGTAAACTATGACATACTAGTATATTTGCCTGACAACATCGAAACTATAAAAGGTGAAAATATATTAGCAGATGACTTTGACATGGGAGCGTTTTCAGTAGTAATACTAGAAAATATGCAGTCAAAAGATATTATAGAATTAGAAAAACAATTTAGAGAAGTAGGAAATGTAGAAAAAGTAGTTGGACTAACAGACATTATAGGAACCGACGTACCGCTAGAAATGTTACCTGATGAAATTAAAGACAAATTATATAAGGACAACACAACGCCAGTATTAGTAACATTTAAAGATGGAATTTCAGAAGATACAACAATGGAAACAGTTGAAAAACTTAGGGAAATATCAAATGAAAATTGCAAAATAAGTGGTATGACTGCAACAGTACTAGATACTAGAAATTTATCAGACTCAGAAGTAATAATATATGTAATGATTGCAGTAGCTTTATGTTTGATAATATTGCAATTAGCATTAGATTCATATTTGGCACCAGTACTAATGCTATTAAACATAGGAATGGCAGTATTATACAACATGGGCACAAATGCCTTTTTAGGTCAAACATCATATATAACAAAAGCAATAAGTGCTGTATTGCAACTTGGTGTAACAATGGATTTTGCAATATTCTTATACCACAGTTATAAAGCAGAAAAAGAAAAAGTTTCAAATAATGATGAAGCAATGGCAACTGCAATAGCAAAAACATTAGTATCAGTACTAGGAAGTTCATTAACAACAATAGCTGGATTCTTAGCATTATGTAGTATGAACTTAACATTAGGAAAAGATATTGGTTTAGTAATGGCAAAAGGTGTTTTAATTGGTGTAATAACAGCAGTTACAACATTACCAGCAATGTTACTTGTATTTGATAAATGGGTAGAAAAAACAAAACACAAAGAAATATTACCAAGATTTGAAAAAGTTAAAAACTTCAATTTAAAACATTACAAAGCAATTTTAGTTGCATTTATAGTAATTTTACCATTTGCAGTATATGGATATACACATACAGAAAATTACTATAACCTAAGCAAATCTTTACCAGATACTTTAAACAGTATACAAGCAAACAACGAATTAAAAGATAAAACACTTCGTGCGATGAAGGTTGTAATTCTCACAATGCCGATTATGACATTAGCAATGAACCTTACGGTTATGGCAGTTGTCTGGTTTGGCGGTCAGCAGATTTTGATTGGCGATATGCCGGTTGGAAACCTTACAGCATTTACTACTTATGTAACGCAGATTCTGATGTCGCTTATGATGGTTTCCATGATTATGATTCAGGGTTCTCGTGCGATGGCATCTTCTCATCGTATTTTGGAAGTATTAGATACGGACATTGACTTAAATGATGACAATGCATCTGAGAAAGACCGCTTGGTAACATCCGGTGAAATCGAATTTAAAAATGTCTGCTTCCGTTATTATAAAAAACATAAGAAAAATGTTTTGCAGAATATTAATTTTACAGCGAAACCGGGCGAAGTGGTTGGTATCATCGGCTCGACAGGTTCCGGAAAAAGTTCTCTTGTGCAGCTGATTCCACGTCTGTATGACTGTGATGAAGGGGAAGTGTTAGTAGATGGCGTGAATGTAAAAGAGTATTCGCTGAATCATCTGCGTGACGGCGTTGCGATGGTGCTTCAGAAAAATACGCTGTTTTCCGGCAGTATTATGGAAAATCTTCGCTGGGGCGATGAAGAGGCAACGGATGAACAGGTGAAAGAGGCTGCAAAGGCAGCACAGGCCGATGGCTTTGTCAGTGAGTTCGCAGATGGATATGACCGTGAACTTGGACAGGGTGGTGTCAATGTTTCCGGTGGACAAAAACAGCGTCTTTGTATTGCAAGAGCACTGCTTAAGAAACCGAAAATCCTTATTTTAGATGACAGTACCAGTGCGGTAGATACAGCGACTGAGGCACAAATTCGGAAGAGTTTTTCAACGACTTTAAAAGACACAACAAAATTGATTATTGCGCAGCGTATTTCTTCTGTTGAGGATGCTGACCGGATTCTTGTTATGGATGAAGGACAGATTGTTGGACAGGGAACGCACAAAGAATTATTAGAATCCTGTGAAACATATCAGGAAATTTATTATTCACAGAGAAGTAAAGAGGAGGTGGCAGGATGAGTCAGGCAAAAAATCAGCCACATGGCGGCATGGGACCGGGACCAAAACATGGACCGGGTGGCCCGAGACATATGATGGGTGGCAAGCCAAAAGAATCACGTGCTACCATTAAAAGACTTCTTGAATATATGGGAAAAGATAAGATGCTTGTTGTACTGGCACTTGTCTTTGTGCTTGTGTTCAGTGGAGCAACATTAGCCGGTTCTTATATGTTAAAACCGATTGTTGACCAGCTTGGCAAAACGGCGTTACAAGTTGCTTCTTTGAAAAATAAAAATTTAGATTTTAGTACAGTGCTGGCAGATGGTACATGGACACTTTTGAAAGGTGTACTTACCATGTTGGTTATTTACGGCGTCGGAGTGCTTGCAAACTATTTGCAGCAGCGTATCATGATTGGTGTTTCCCAGCGTGCGCTGATTCGTATCCGTAAAGATTTGTTCGACCATTTGCAGGATATGCCGGTTCGCTATTTTGATACAAATGCAACCGGAGATATTATGAGCCGGTTTACCAATGATATTGATATGATTGGTGAGTTGTTAAATAATACGGTTATCCAGTTGATTTCCGGTGCAATCAGTATTATTGGAACAACCATTATCATGATTTGTTTAAATATCTGGCTTGCCCTTCTTACCATTGTCATGGTTCCTGTTATGGTTAAGGCAGGTGGAAGTATTGCCAAAAGAAGTTCCCGTTATTACCGTGAACAGCAGAGTGCGCTTGGTGATTTGAATGGTTACATTGAAGAGACTGTTACCGGTCAGAAGGTTGTAAAAGTTTTCTGCCACGAGGACAAGGCAGTGGAAGAATTTGTAGATTTAAACAATGACCTTCGTGAAAAACAGATTAAAGCACAGTTTTTTGGCGGCATTATGGGACCGGTTATGGGAAATATCGGTCAGGTCTGCTATGGTCTGACGGCAGCAATTGGTGGTCTGCTTTGTTATTTTGGAAGACTTTCTATCGGTGGTCTGACGGTGTTTGTTAATTATTCCAGACAGTTCAGCCGCCCGATTAATGAAATTTCCATGCAGGTAAATACGATTTTCTCGGCACTTGCCGGTGCAGAGCGTGTATTTGCGGTAATGGATGCGGATGTGGAACAAGCCGATGATGAAGATGCCGTTGAAATGAAAGATGTCAAGGGCGAAGTGATTATGGAGCACGTAAACTTTGGCTATGATGAAAATAAAGTTATTTTAAAAGATATCAACTTGTATGCTCATGCCGGACAGAAAGTGGCATTTGTTGGTTCTACCGGTGCCGGGAAGACGACCATTACAAACTTACTGAATCGTTTTTATGATATTCAGGAAGGAACAATTACGATTGACGGCATTGATGTGAAAAAATATAAACGCCGTTCGCTCCGTGAAAATATTGCGATGGTTTTACAGGATACGCATTTGTTCAGTGGAACTGTGCGTGAAAATATCCGCTACGGAAGACCGGATGCAACGGATGAGGAAGTAGAACAGGCTGCGAAAACGGCAAGTGCTCATTCGTTTATCATGCGTCTTGAGGACGGCTACGATACCGTACTTGAGGGAGATGGAACAAACTTAAGTCAGGGGCAGCGCCAACTTTTGAATATTGCCCGTGCAGCTCTGTCACTAGCACCGATTCTTGTGCTGGATGAGGCAACAAGTTCTGTCGATACCCGTACCGAAATGCATATCGACCACGGAATGGAGCGCTTGATGAAAAACCGTACAACATTTGTAATTGCCCACCGATTATCTACCGTTCGTAATGCTGACTGCATTATGGTATTGGAGCAGGGCGAGATTATTGAGCGTGGAACACACGAAGAACTGCTGGCAAAAAGAGGAAGATATTATCAGCTTTATACCGGTGCTGTAGAGTTAGACTAGATATTGCAGAACTAAATTTTGTGTTGGAATACATTTGACACAGTTTTCAATTATGATACAATGATAAGGATAAAATATAAATCGTAGAATTGGAAAGGGGCAAAAGACAATGCAAAAGAGTAGAAAAAGAATTGTAAGCGCAATTGTAAGTGCATCTTTAGTGCTTGGATTGTGGACAGGATATGCCATTCCTGCCCGTGCGGAGGAAAATGGAAGTGGACAAACTCCACCGACCGAAATTGGCGAACCAACACCGACACCTACGGTGACACCATCCGCATCTCCAAGTGTTGAACCAAGTACAGAGCCAAGTGCGGAGCCAACGGTTACGCCGGAGCCGGTAGATGTGACCAAAATTGCGATAAGCAGAAAATCAGCGGTTTTGATGGTAGGAAAAACATTAAAGCCTGTGATAACGGGAACGACTTCAACAGTTACCTGGACAAGTGCCAATGAAAAAATTGCTAAGGTGGATGAAACCGGAAAAATTAAAGCACTCAAAAAAGGTAAAACGGTAATTACGGCAGCAGTTGACGGCATCACAAAAACCTGCGAAATTACGGTTGTTGCAAAAATGGCAAAGAAAGATTTCAGTAAATTTAATTCAGAGAACTTTGTGAATTTCTGTCAGCGTTATGGCTACAACCATGGTTATGCATGGAATGGACAGTGGAAGGGCGGAAGTAAGAAAAAAGCAACAGCCCGCGGTATTAAAATTGGTGCATCCAAGACAAAGGTTCAAAAAGCCTATGGAGAACTGACTTGGAAAAAATGTACATCAAAAGACCCATTTAGCAAAATGAAAGGTCTTAAGAAAAACAAAGTAAAAACTTATGGAGATGCAGTTTATGGCAAGTATCGAATCCGTTTTTACTTAAACAGCAAGAAAAAAGTTGTTGCGATTATATTTGCCTGCAACATCTCAAAGATTAAGAAAAAACATTTGAAGAAATATATGTAGAAAATTTCTGAAATTGCTGCAAAACAACGAAAAAGGAACGGCACAGCTGATTATTTGGCTGCCGTTCCTTCATTTGTTTCTGCCGTTGCGGTTTCTTCCGTGTCGTTCTCGGATTCTTCTGTTTCCTCTTCATTTTCTTTTTTCGGCGGCTGAGAAAGTAAGGTTAGTATAATCATCAGAATACTTAATACAATTGGCGCAGCATAAACGACTGCTTTGCCGGCGGCACTAATTGTAACAGGCTCTGTGTTAAACCAAATCAGTACACCAAAGTGAACGATAAAAACCAGTGTGCCGAGGATGGCACTAATTACTCTGGCAAGCATACTTTTTTCGCCCCCGAATTTTGCACGGGATACGAAGAAAACAAGGAGAAAGGCAATTGCTGAATCCAACAGACAGAAAATTAACATTCCCGGATTGATTGTCATAGTCTTTCCTTTCTGTATATGTAGGGACCAAGGTCCGTTTATTGATAGATATTAGTATAGCATATTGTGGGGGATTTGTGCAAAAAAAATTGTTGAGTGGGGGGATTTTTATGTGTTTGGTGAAATGTTTTTGGTTTCCAGTAATTTATCCGGAAAAGTTTGCAGGTAGTGGGCGCTCCCGCTTGGACAAATCCGCAGAAGTATCGGCATGTAAAAGACACATGCCTGATACTTGCGCATTTGTACCCACTTCCTGCAAAACTTTTCCGGATAAATTACTGGAAGTCCAAATTGATTAGCATCAAGCACACGAAAATGAAACTTCCGAACAATATGTGAAACAAAACTCTGGTTTTTATTGTAAGATTGCGGAGGTGTGGAGAGAGCTGTCTTTTTGGTGGGCAGCACTGTTTTTTCGGATGTATGTGCCAAATATTTGCTGTTAGTTCTTTGGGTTCCAGTAATTCCGTAGAAAAACTTTGTGACTCGTGGGTTTGAGTACGTCGGTAT
>ERZ857965.4131-NODE-4131-length-10229-cov-2.416355_pt1 | contig 10229 bp, 8 predicted proteins | sample MGYA00519758_ERZ857965 | MGnify/ENA primary metagenome ERZ857965 (study PRJEB31778, sample SAMEA3449381) | human gut metagenome | biome: human gut; feature: human-associated habitat; material: faeces | place: United Kingdom | collected 2010/2012 ...
TTTCTTTCTGTCCGACCATCTGTGACACACGCGCCGCCATAGGAACGGCAGAAACACCGGCAGAACCGATGAGCGGATTTACCTTTCCGCCTGTCAGCTTGCACATAATCTTGCCGAGGATAAGTCCGCCGGCGGTACTAAAGCTGAACGCAATCAAGCCGAGTGCCACAATGCCGAGGGTTTCGGCGGTGAGGAATGTTTCGGCCTTTGCGGTCGCACCGACCGTTATTCCGAGGAAAATCGTGATAACATTCATTAAACCGTTTTGAGCAACCTTGCACAGACGGTCGGCAACGCCGCTCTCTTTTATCAGATTACCCAGCATAAGCATACCGACAAGCGATACTGCATCGGGAACGATGAGTGCAACAACGATTGTAACGATAACCGGGAAAAGCATCTTTTCGGTCTTGCTTACCGGGCGAAGCTGCTCCATAACGATACTGCGCTCTTCTTTTGTGGTAAGAGCCTTCATGATTGGTGGCTGAATAACCGGTATCAGTGCCATATACGAATACGCCGCGATTGCAATCGCCGGTAAAAGTGCCGGTGCGAGTGTTTTTGTAACATATATTGCCGTAGGACCGTCAGCACCGCCTATAATACCGATAGACGATGCCTCTTTTACGCCAAAGTTGATCCCCGGCACAATCGCGCCGAGAGCCAATGCTCCGAGAAATGTTGTAAAAACACCGAGCTGTGCCGCCGCACCGAGCAGAATGCTCTTGGGGTTGGCAATAAGCGGACCAAAGTCGGTCATACATCCGATTCCGAGGAAGATAAGAGGCGGATAGATACCCAGCTTTACGCCGAGGTACAGCATATCCAAAAGTCCGCCCTCGGCAAAAATCCTTTGCATATCGAGGTGTCCGTCAACCAAGTATTGTGGGTCGGTAAAAAATTCGGGGTGCATCATAATTGCGCCCGAACCCGAAAACATCGGCAGGTTTGAAAGCAGCATACCGAATGCAATCGGAAGCAGCAACAGCGGCTCGAACTCTTTGACAATTGCCAAATAAAGCAGGACACAGGCAATTATAATCATAAGCGGTGTTCCTATAACGGCAACAACCTGTTCAAAGCCCGAACCTGCCGCCGCAAATCCTGATTTTGCGTTTTCAATCAAGGCGGCAATACCGGTGCTGTTTAAAAATTCAATAATGCTCTGTAACATAATTATTATCCTTTCAAGAACTAAATTCCTGAATTAAATCAGCCGAGTGATACCAGAGGGTCACCGGTATTGACCGTTGCACCGGCAGATGTCGATACGGCAACAACCTTGCCGGCTTTCGGTGCCATAATCTCGTTTTCCATTTTCATTGCTTCGAGAACGCAAAGAACATCGCCTGCGTTCACGCTCTGTCCGACCGAAACCTTAACGGCAACGATGTTGCCGGGCATGGGTGCGCTTACAGTTTCCGCGCCTGCCGGGGGTGCCGCCGGAGCAGGAGCAGGTGCAGGTGCAGGTGCGGCAGCAGGAGCCGCAGCCGGTGTCGGAGCAGGTGCAGCGACAGGAGCCGGAGCAGCGACAGGAGTCGGAGCAGGTGCTGAAACGGCGGCAGAAGATGCTGCGCCGACCTCTTCGACCTCTACTTCATAAGACGCGCCGTTCACGTTTATAATAAACTTTCTCATAATAAAATTCATCCTTTCTGATATATCCAAAAGTTAATATCTTGAATTTATCGCATCGTTGAGACCGGCTTTGTTCCAAACCGGCGCATTGTTGTCAACCCTGCGATATGATTTGATTTTAAGGTTGTATGTTGATGTGTTCATACATACAGCGACCGCAGCCGTCAATACGGCAATAAGATTCGGGTCTTGCGCCGCATTCAACGTCGGCGGGGCTGCGTTGTTCGCCGACGCGTCAGATTTTTTTTCAATCTGAACGGTTTCAGCCTTTTGGGGTTCTTTATAAAATACCTTTTTCATTAACATCATTACAAGCATCAGTATGATAAGTACCGAAAAAACGATAAGCAGACCGACGCCCGTAACCATAAGACCTTGACCCAATGCCTGGGATAAAGACATATTTATTCCTCCTTTTTATAAGGTTTTTGTTATGTTTACATAGGAAAGTTTCCGTGCTTTTTGGACGGCTTGCTGTCGCGCTTGCTTGCAAGCATTTCAAGAGCCGCGATAACTCTCGGCCTTGTCGAATCGGGTTCGATTATGTCATCCACATAACCTCTTGCCGCCGCAATATACGGATTTGTGAACTTCTCTGTGTACTCGTCAATCTTTTGCTTGCGCACCGCAATCGGGTCGGATGCCGCGGCAATATCATTTTTATAGATGATGTTCGCCGCACCGTCAGGCCCCATAACCGCAATTTCAGCCGTCGGCCACGCATAAACTATGTCCGCGCCGAGGTGTTTGCTGTTCATAGCGACATATGCGCCGCCGTAAGCCTTTTTGACAATAACGTTTATCTTGGGAACTGTCGCCTCTGAAAAAGCGTACAAAAGCTTTGCGCCGCGGCGAATGATTCCGCCGTATTCCTGTTCTGTTCCCGGAAGGTATCCCGGCACATCGGTAAAGCTCAATATCGGAATGTTAAAGCTGTCGCAAAAACGAACGAATCTTGCGCCTTTATCCGATGATGCGCAATCGAGTGAACCTGACATAACTGTCGGTTGGTTCGCGATAACGCCGACGGTCGAACCGTTAAGACGAATGAAACAGGTTATCAAGTTTGCCGCATATTCAGGGAAGAATTCCATATATTCGCCGTTGTCGGCAACCTCGGCAATGACGGATTTCATATCATAAACGCCGTCATCGGTAACGATGGTATTGAGTGTCGCCGAAGTTCTGTTTAAATCATCGGAGCATTCATATGCCGGGGCTTCTTCGAGATTGTTTGACGGAAGGAATTCAAGCAGGCGTTTAACCTCGCCGAAACATTCTTCCTCCGTTTTGCATCTGATACCGGCAACGCCGCTTTTTGTCGCGTGGGTTTCCGCACCGCCAAGCTCGTCAAAGCTTATGTCCTCACCCGTTACCGCTTTAACGACCGACGGGCCTGTGATGAACATATGGCTTGTCCTGTCCGCCATAACGATAAAATCCGTCATAGCCGGCGAGAAAACCGCGCCACCCGCGCACGGGCCGAGAACAACCGAAATTTGGGGAACAACGCCTGATGCCATTGCATTGCGATAAAAAATATCGCCAAAGCCTTTTAAAGCGTCAACCCCCTCTTGAATTCTCGCGCCGCCGCTATCGCATACGCCGATAATCGGCGCGCCCGTTTTCATTGCCATATCCATAACCTTACAGATTTTGGCGGCGTGCATCTCTCCGATAGAACCGCCTATAACCGTATAATCCTGTGAATAGGCATAAACAAGCCTGCCGTTTACCGTGCCGTATCCTGTGACAACGCCCTCTGCCGGTGCGTCTTTTTCCGCCATGCCGAGTCCGTCACCCCTGTGAGTTACGAAAGCGTCAAGTTCGATAAAGCTTCCTTCGTCAAAAAGCATTGCCATTCTCTCTCGCGCAGTCTTTTTGCCGTCGTCGTGCTGTTGTTTTATTTTATCAGCGCCGCCGCCTTGCTCAATGGCTGAACGCATTTTTTGTAAATCGTCTGATTTGCCCATTGTAAAGCATCCTCCTTTAATTTATTTTACGGACGATTGTCCGATATTTATAAAACTTAAATCCGCCGCAGTATGCGGTTTTTAAAAGTTGATTCTTTGCTGTTTTGAATGAATCGTAAAATTCTATTTTCCTCTGCCCTTCGGTCTGTTCGAGCCTGAGCGAGGTTTTGCCGATTTTGATTTTGAAAAAATCTCGCGGCTCGTCTGTGCGGACGATTTCTTGCTCGTGCCGATTTTTTTGAGCATATTTACCTCCGAGTCAGTAAGTCTGCGCCACTTTCCGAGCGGCAGATGACCGAGTTTTAAGCCTGCCTCTTCGACTCTGACGAGGCGTTTGACGATACAGCCGACAGCCTCAAACATACGTCGAACCTGGCGGTTGCGTCCCTCGTGAATCGTAATTTTAAGCCGAGTTCCGAGCCGCGTCGCACCCGTGACCTCAACAACCGCGGGTCTTGTCCGCACTCCGTCAATAACAACGCCGCTGCGCAGGCGTGTAAGGGTGTCCATAGTGATGTTGCCCGTGACCTCTGCTTCATACGTTTTTTCGACATTATTTTTGGGGTGTGTGATTTTGTATGTCAAGTCACCATCATTTGTCAAAAGCAATAGCCCCTCTGTGTCATAGTCAAGCCGCCCAACGGGATAAATGCGTGCAGGGATTTCGGTGACAAGACTCATAACCGTTTCTCTGCCTTTATCGTCCGAGACGGTGGTGACAAAGCCCGACGGTTTGTGCAGCATAATATATATCAGTTTATTTTGTGTGCGCAATCTCTCGCCGTCAAACTCAACGATGTCTCTGTCCTCGTCAACCTTGACGCCCATTTCGCGAACGGTTTCGCCGTTGACGCGAACCCTGCCTTGTTTTATTAATTCCTCCGCACCGCGTCTTGACGCGACTCCGCAGTCGGCAAGGTATTTTTGAAGTCTAAGCACAAAATCACTCTTTTCTAATGTTTAATGGTGTTATGATAGGGAAAATTTCGGGTTTAAAAATTTATATCCAAAAATTTTCCCATTCTACCTTATTATAATACAAAAACAATTTTTATGCAATATTTTTTTGCCGTGTTGCCCCCAACAAAAGATGATAAAATGAGCGATATTTTGTGCATTATTGCGCATTGATAAAATTATAACAATTTATTTGGTTTTGCGGAATTAACATAATTTGCGAAATTAATCAAAAACGGACTTGTTTTGGTTCTTTTTGTGGTATAATATATTATATAATCAATAAAAAGTGCTTGTATCGGTCCGAATTTTAAAGTTGCCCCGATGCGGTGCGGCGGAACGGAGATTGTTATGGAACAAAAGATAAAACAGGATAAAATTCAAATAGGCAAGAACATTCGGCGCATCCGAAAGCAAAACAAACTCAAACAAACGGATATGGTTGTGCGGCTTCAGCTTATGGGAATGGATATGACGAGAGAGGCGCTTGTTAAAATCGAGAGAGGAATCCAGCATATTTACGCAAGCCAATTAAAGGCGATAAAAGAGGTTCTCGGCACGACATATGACGAGCTTTTGAGTGAGGACAGCAGCGAGGAAAAATGAAAGACATAACATACTATCTTACATTGGGGCGAAGATACCTGCTTATATCAATCCTGTGTTGGATTATGGCGGCGTATATCGGTCTGAACATAAAAATTTATAACCTTTCCGAAAGCATCGGAAGGATAATGATTTATTCGGCATTCTTTATAGCGGGATGCCTTATTCCGGTGTGCGTTTTCTCTTTTATCCTGCGCAAGAACCGCCGTGCGGCAAGGCTTTTGGTGTACGGAATTTTGATTGTGTGCGTTGCGGTATTCGGATTTGTTTCGACTCTGTATCGCCGTGCGTCTTATGATTCGGTGCAAAAGCTTTTGGAAAAGCAAAAGGTCTTGTATTGTCGGGTGATAAGCCAACCCGAATCGAGTTCGACCGAAAAGAGCGTTAGCTTCATTGCGGACGTGTATAAGGCGGCTGTTGACGAAAAGATAACGGATTTTTCCGAGCCGTGCCGCATAATTATCTATTCGAATAACAGTAACGGAGCGTATATTCCGAATGAGGGAGATTTTATTATTGTGACGCGTCCGTCATCAATGAGCAAAAACAGCCGCGCAACAACCAAAGGCGGTTTTGATTATAACAGGTATTTAAGACAATCGGACATAGTTTATACCTGTTATTCGCGGACGACAAAACAATCCACCGCCGCAGAGGTTAAGGACGATGGATTTTCATTCTTATATAAAGCAGGTTCGGAAGTTCGGCGGCGGATAATGGAAAGTGCCGACGCATATCTTTATGGCCAAGATGAAAAAGGTCTGCTTATCGGTATTCTGACGGGGGACAGGTCAGAGATTTCGAACGAGGGATATGCGCGGTTGTCAAAATCGGGATTTATGCACATCGCGGCGGTCTCGGGTATGCACATATCATATCTTTTATTGTTCATAACGGCAATCCTTTCGATGTTTCATCTGCCTAAGCGGCTCGCCGCAATCATAACGATTCCGTGTCTTGTCATATTTGCCGCCGCGGCACAGTTTACGCCTTCCGTATGCAGGGCGGTATTTATGATGTCGGTGTTTCTGTTATCGGGAATTTTGAGGCGTTCGTCCGATTCTCTGACGGCGATAGGTATGGCGGCGCTGACGCTGATTATATCAAACCCGTATTATCTCGATAATGCGAGCTTTTTGCTGTCATTCGGTGCGACAGTCGGAATATTGGTATTTTATGGTCCGCTGCGCAAAGTTATACCCATACTCGGCAAGAATCGAGAGGAAGAAAACGAAAACACGCCCGAGGTTCGGAGCGGATTGGCAAAACGGTTATTTTATAAAGCAGTGAATTTTTTATCGGGGTCGGTGTGCCTGTCGATAAGTGCGTCTTTGGGAACGATTTATTTTATGGCAAAGATTTTCGGAAGCTTTCAATGGGGAAGCATCATCGGCAACATTGCGGTTGTACCCCTCACGGGAGTAATCTTTATCTTCGGTGCGGCGAACGCGTTAATATCCGCGGTATGCGCACCCCTTGCATATTTTGTCGGCGGAGCGGTTTTGAATCCTGCTTTGCGGATTATGATTATGCTGATAAAATTCTTTTCGGCGTCGATATTTAATATATGGCTGCCGTCGCCGCAGCCGTCATTTTTTGCGGTTTACCTTATAATTTGCATTGGAATATATGCAATGCTTATTCAACCTCGGCGGTTGCGCCGTACATTTGAATAAGGCGGTCGCCGCCGTCTTTCCCCATTACCAAATATGCCGTTGAAAGACAATCGGCGAGCAATGCCGAGCCGCATATGATGCTGACGCCCGATATTCCGCTCTTTGACGGATAACCGATTTTGGGGTCGATGATGTGGTGATATATCTCGCCGTTCCATTTAAAATAACGCTGATACGTTCCTGATGTAACAACGGACTTGTCGGATATTTCTATAATCCTTGTGTATTCACCCGACTTGCCGAAAGGCTTTTGCAGACCGACCGACCATTCGCCGCAGCGGCGTGATGGGTTCCTGCCGACAACGCCGATGCTGCCGCCGAAATCTATCAAAGCATACTCGGCGTTATATTCGCCGAGTACGGCTTTTGCGCAATCAACCGCATATCCTTTTGCCGCACCGCCGAGGTCGATTTTCACTTTGTCGGCGGTTTTTGTGACCGTGTTTCCGTTCAATAAAATTTTGTCCGAGCCGACATTTTCAAGTGTGGAATTTATCTCGGACGGTGGCGGCGGTTGGTGTGCGCCGCTTGAAAATTGCCACAAATCTTTAACCGATGCGATTGTTATATCAAACGCACCGTCGGAACTTTTATATATTTCAAGTGCAGTGCGCAAAATCGCGGCGGTATCGTCGGATACGCTTATAGGTTCGTTTGCTTTGGCACGATTTATTGCTGTAACCTCTGAATCCGCGGAAAAATAATCGACCGCGGCGGCGATTTTTTCCGCGCGTTCAAACGCGGCGGCAACCGCCGCTTGTGCGTTTTCGCCGCCCGAGCGGATTGAACACACCGTGTCCATAAGAAACCGCGTGTCGGTATATTCGTCGGTTTTGTTTTTGAAAAAGTTACAGCCGCCGAGGGTCGCCGCCGCGAGTGCCGCGGTCAGCGCGGCGGCAATAAATTTTAATATTGTTTTTTTCATAGGGTCACCTTATATTTTCGTGTTTGTGTTTTTCAAAATTTTTCTTGCAAAATTGAAAATTCTGTGCTATAATAATTTCACCACACTAATTAAATAATGCTGTTTTGTAATGTCTTAAATTAAAATATTTAAGATTGTTTTTGGTTGGCATCGTATGTATTAACCATATAAATTTGCATTAATATTTTACGAAAGTATGATAAAAATACAAGTCAAAACGTAATTTATTAATGTGCTTATATTAATAAACGATGCTAAGCATTATTGATTAGTGTGGTAACAATGTATTTTTTGCGTACAGCCCCGTGCTGTACGCTTTTTTGATTTACAAGCCGAATTGTTGCCAAACTAATCCGATTTAATCGACTTTGCCCTGTTCAATGATTTGAACAGGGCAAAGTCATTTTAGTTTATTTTTGATTAATTGCGATGTTTTCCTTTCGGTACTGTGACGGCGTTACGCCCGTCATCGAATGGAACTTCGCTATAAAATTGCTTTTGCTGTTATAGCCAACGTCAAAGGCTATTTCAAACACGGATTTATACGTTGTTCTAAGCAGGATTTTCGCCATATTTATGCGATATTCGGTCAGGTATTCGTATGGCGTAACACCCATTTGCCGTTTAAATACCCGAATAAAATGATATTTTGAAATATTCATTTTTTCGGTCATATCGTCAATCGAGATTGTTTCGCCGTAATGCTTGTGAATAAATTCAAGCACAGAATGTATCTCGGGATACTTGCCGCCGCCCGAATCGCCGTTTAAGGCACAGCTGAGCTTTTGAGTCAAAATCTCGGTCATAATTCTAGAGATACAGTCCGAAATCAGCGCACTCGACAGCATATCGTTCTTTGCCGACATGGTAAGTATCATCATAAGGTTTGATTCAATTTCCTCCTTGCCCGAAATCGGCACGACACAGTATTCACCGTCATTTATCATATCCTCATAACCTTTTGCACCCGTGCCGTCAAAGTGCAGCCAAAAATTGTGCCAGCCGTTTCCGACCGTTTCATAGCGATGATGTTCGCCGCATCTGATGATAACCGCCGAACCGGGCAAGAGCCGCGTTTCGGTGTTGTCGGCGATGAGCCGCCCCTCGCCCGAAACGGTATAGATAAGCTGAAGCCCGTCACGGCCGTCACGCTCGGTATAATAACCGCCTTTGGCATAAAATTCGCCTGCCTCTGTTATGTAAAAAGGCAAAGCCTTTGCCGCCTCGGGTTTTGTACATATCACCCACTTTGAATTATCGGCAATATCAAGCTTGTAATCGAGCATAAATCCGCACCCCACAATGTTTTATCCGAAAAGTTTTGTTAAAAAGTCGATAAGATTGAATCTTACTATTACGCCGGCAAAGACAATCGATACCATACTTATAAGCTTGATAAGAATGTTGACCGAAGGGCCCGATGTGTCTTTAAACGGATCGCCGACAGTATCGCCGACAACGGCGGCTTTGTGATTATCCGAACCCTTGCCGCCGAAATTGCCTGCCTCGATATATTTCTTTGCGTTATCCCACGCGCCGCCCGAGTTCGCCATCATTATCGCCATGGCAAATCCCGATACAAGCGCACCGGCGAGCATTCCGACAACGCCGTTCACGCCGAGAATAAAACCGACCGCAAGCGGTGCGATTATGCCGAGAGCCGCAGGCAGAATCATTTCGTGCAATGACGAGCGCGTGCATATATCGACACAGGTCTCATAATCCGCCTCGGCCTTGCCTTCCATAAGACCCTTTATCTCTTTGAATTGGCGGCGAACCTCAACGACTATCTTTTGCGCCGCGCGTCCGACAGCCTGCATCGTGTATGCGCTGAATAGGAAGGGCAGCATTGCGCCGACAAACAAGCCGATAAGAACGGTCGGACTTGTAATGGTGAGTTCAAGACTTCCGCCAAAGCTTTTAACCTTATCCGTATACGAAACGATAAGCGCAAGTGCCGTCAGAGCCGCCGAGCCTATGGCAAAGCCCTTGCCTGTTGCCGCGGTGGTGTTGCCGAGCGAGTCGAGAGCATCGGTGCGGTTGCGAACTTCGTCATTTAAGCCTGCCATTTCGGCAATGCCGCCGGCGTTGTCGGCAACAGGACCGTATGCGTCCGTTGCAAGAGTGATGCCGAGAGTAGAGAGCATTCCGACCGCCGATACGCCTATGCCGTAAAGACCGAGAGCAAAGCTGTTTGCGCCGCCCGATACAAAATAGCTTACGAGAACCGACAGGGCAATTATAATAACGGGTATCGCCGTTGAATTCATTCCGAGAGCAAGACCGTCAATAATAATTGTTGCGCTGCCCGTTTTTGACGATGAAGCAAGTTTTTTGGTCGGATTATATGAATCAGAGGTATAATATTCGGTGAAAAATCCGATAAGAACGCCAGCGGCAAGACCCGAGATTACCGCCCAGAATATTCCGCTGTTTTGGGGCATAAGTCCGAAT
>ERZ857965.4140-NODE-4140-length-10197-cov-2.618024_pt1 | contig 10197 bp, 7 predicted proteins | sample MGYA00519758_ERZ857965 | MGnify/ENA primary metagenome ERZ857965 (study PRJEB31778, sample SAMEA3449381) | human gut metagenome | biome: human gut; feature: human-associated habitat; material: faeces | place: United Kingdom | collected 2010/2012 ...
ACTAACATCCACTATCTGGAGAAAAAGCTCGGACTGCAGGAAAAATAATCCTGTATTTGCTGCAAAAGGCCGGTTAATCCGGCCTTTTTTCTTTTTCCCGATGGTAATCAGCTTCTTTTGCCAATTCAGCGGGAAAACACTGGTTAAAAACCAAAATGCATCCCTCTTGGAAGCGTAGCTGCTGTTGCTTATGGACACCGGAGCGGTAGGAATTGAAAGGTAGCGGTTCACAACACTGTCTCGGCAGGTGAGGAAATCAAGATCCAAATTGTCGCCAGTGAGAATGGGGGCAATTGCACTGATGTCGATTTCTAAAAAACCAAACTGTTCAAATATGGAGAAAAACTTAATCCTCGGACATAGTCGATACAGCCATTTTGCCAGCATCAGTTCGCTGCGCAGGATACCAGTGATCTTTCCCTGATACAGCATGGCGCAGCAGCTCAGACTGAGATCCATGTAGAGGCTTTGTCGTTTCTCCTGCCGTGTCTGGCGGTTCAAATCCCGCAGAATACCGTTGATCTGCTGCCCACAGTCCGACCAGTAGATGGGTGTATAGCTGCTACGGATCGTCTCCTCGCGGCACCTGCGCTCCTCCGGGTGATTGTAGTAGTATGAAATCTTTTCCGACCACGCCAGGGGATCGTAGGGGTCCACATAGTCAATAAAGCCGCCCCCGATCTCCTGTAGGGGGGGCACGTCGGAGGCGATGACAAATTTCCCGTACTGAAGGGCTTCTGGCAAGGTGAGGCTCCACCCTTCCCAGGCGCTAGCCAGCACCACAAAGGCGGCGTTGCGGTAGAGCTGATCCAGCTCTTCGTCGGTGGGAGAGACAAAGACAATATTCTCCGCTGTCCGCGGATCTCGCTGGATGGTATCCTGAAGAATTTTGCAGCTACCACCCTTTCCCACAATGACCAGCTGGGGGAAGGGCTCCTTGGGATGATCCGCCAGAATCGTCATGGCTCGGTAGAGAGTGGCGTAATTCTTCCGCTCGTCCAGAGAGCCCACTGCCATGATATAGGCGCGCTCAATACCATTTTCTTGGCAAAATTTATCAAAAGCGGCATTGCTATCCTGGGCTGTATGCACGATGTTCGATCCGAAATACACCGGATACCCCGGGGGCACGGGGAGGTGGTGCTTGGACTGATAGGACTGGGTGTCCTCCATGGCCGTCTTTCCGCCGTACAGGATCGCGTCGCAGTGCATGGAGACCCACTTCAGATACGTTTCAAAATCCGCGGAGAGCGTCACATCATAGAAATGTTTTGTGTTCTCCCGGATTAAAATGATGTCGTAGATAAGATAGGTGATAAAGATGGAGGGGAGCTCCTCCTTAACCTTTTCAAATCCCTCCTCCTTTCCGCTGTAAAGCCAGCCGCAGGAGAAGATCAGATCGTCCTGCCCAAAGGGGTGGAAAAACGGGGAGGATCGCTGTGCTTCCTTCGACGCTTGCGCCTCCTGGGCTTGTTGTGCTGCTTTGCAGCGGGCACGCCAGAGGGAGATCTTCTTCAGCGGGGCAGCGACGAGGTTGATTGTGCCCTTGGTAAAGCCCCGTATCCCAGCAGGCAGGGTGTTGGCGTAGAGGAGAAGGCCCCAAATGGCCCGGTGGAGCCGGCTGCCGGAATAGCGATAGGCGTTATCTAGACCCGGATATACCTTGCGCAGCTCCTCAACGCTTTCCTCACCGCCTTTCCCCTCCAGCCCGGAGGTCTGCTTGCGACCCATCGCAGTCAGATAAGCGTCTCCCACCGACTCACACGTCCAGAGCCATTCCAACTCGTGCTCCCCAACCTCCTCAAAGGCCGAACCGTTAAACCTAAAAAAGCGCACATCAGGATCACACCGCTTCATATTTTTGGCGATTTCCAGCTCCGCGCGCACAATGCCCACAACACCGCCCTTCCACGTCTGCAGACTGTTGGTCATATCCATCCAAATGGCCATGTGTGATTCTTCCTCTCTCTAAAATAATTCCATGTAGCGGGTGTGAACCTGCCGGGGTCCCCAAGCATCTCCAGCTTTCTGTCTTTGAGCCAGATCGAGTAGTCGCAAATCTCCTCAATTTGTCCAAGGGAATGGGAGACAATCACAATGTTCGTCCCGCAGGCCTTAATGCTCTTTAATTTGTTAAAACACTTATCCTGGAAACCTATGCTATGTCTCCCACAGTCAGGAGCTTGTCCACCAGCAGGATATTTGCGTCTACATGGAAGGCCCCCGAGAAGGCCAAGGGCATATACATGTCCGACGAGTAGGTTCTTACCGACGTGTCAATGGCGGCACCAAACTCCGAAAATGGGATAATCTCCTCCAGCCGGCCTTAGGTAAGGCAAAAGAGGAAGGCGTTGATATAGATATTCTCCCGGCCAGTCATATCGGGGTGGAAGCCTGCTCCCAGTTCAATCAGGCTGGAGACACGCCTGGGACTCTAGCTTGCCCTGTTTGAGGTAGATTGTGCGGGCCCTCAGCTTGAGTATGGTACTTTTGCCGCACCTGTTTACACTGATACGGCCCACGGCCTCCTGCCCCCATTTGCCACGCTGAAGGTTAGAAAAGACAAGGTTATTTTTAAAACGGCGATTCATTGAATTTTCTGCATCTCTTTCAGATACCTTCCCAGCGCGTCGCGCCAGTCAGGCAGGGGCGCAAAGCCATTTTTCACAAGTTTGGTTTTATCCAGCCGGCTGTTGAACGGGCGAGCTGCCGTTGATAAGCCGTATTCCGCCGTCGTCACGGGCTGTATGGTCACGGATAACCCCGCCTGACAGAAGATCTCGCAGGCAAAGTCGTACCAGCTGATGTACCCACCCTCGTTGGTGGCATGGTAGGTTCCGTACTTCTCCGTCTCAACCATGTCGACTAGCAGCCGCGCTAGGTCCGGCGTATAGGTTGGCGTACCGACCTGATCGCTAACCACGCGTAGGGTGGAATTCGTTTGCCCAAGGTGCAGCATGGTTTTGATAAAGTTATTTCCACTTAGTCCGAATACCCATGCGATGCGCACGATGAAGAACTTTTCCACCAGCTCACGTACTGCCTGCTCGCCCTCCAGCTTGGTCTGCCCATAGACATTCAGGGGCGCGTAGTCCTCGCAGTCCGGTTTCCAGGGCTCCTTGCCCTGGCCGCCAAACACATAGTCCGTGCTGATGTACATCAGCTTACAGCCCAGCTCCCTGCAGATTTTCGCGATGTGCCGTGTTCCGCCTGCGTTGATCGCGCGCACCTTGTCCCGATTTTCGGAATCCTCAGCCGCGTCCACCGCCGTCCATGCAGCGCAGTGGATCACCGCGTCGGGCCGTGCGCGCAGGAGGCTTTCCCGCACAGCTTCCGCGTTCGTGATGTCCAGCTGCTCATAGGGCATGGCACATACCGCGCTTCCGTCCTGCACGCCGCTGTATACGGGTGCAAGATCGCTCCCCAGGCCCTCATGCCCGCACCGGGCCAATTCATTCATCACGTCATGGCCCAGTTGGCCACAGACGCCCGTAACAAATACTTTCATTTGTATGAGCTTCCTCGCATTACATTTCTCCATACACGAAGTTACAGTCACTGTCTGATAGCAGGGGGGAGGTCATGTCCTTCTGCGACAGCAGCTCCTCCACCACTTCTCCCCAGTACACGCCGATAGCAGGATCGTTAAAACGGATGGCGCGGTCATGTTCTTTGCTGTAAAGATTGTCCACTTTATAGCAAAACTCTACGTTGTCCGTCAGGGTTTTGAAACCATGCCCGAAGCCTCGCGGAATATAGAGCATGTGCTTGTTTTCCGCGCTGAGCTCCGTGGCAGTCCATTGCAGGTAGGTGGGGCTTCCTTTCCGCAGATCGACTGTCACATCCATCACCGCGCCGTGGGTCACGCGTACCAGCTTGGCCTGAGCCATGGGCGCGTTTTGAAAGTGAATGCCACGAAGCGTCCCCTTCTGTGCCGTGAAGGACTGGTTATCCTGCACGAACACCGTGTCGATGCCCATTTCTGCAAAGGCGGCGGTGGAGTAGGTTTCCATGAAATAGCCGCGACGGTCACCAAAGACTTGCGGCTTAATGAGATATACCCCGGGCAATCTGGTCTCGAGCTTTTTCATCAATGCAATACCTTTCCTTCCGCGACGGCTTTGAGACGGATACCATACGGGATTTTGCCATAGCGCGCCGCGCTCTCTAGCAGCTTTTCCTTTGAAATCCAGCCGTTTAGCAAACTACTCAAATAACGCAAATGCCACAAGACTGAAACCATTCATCATAACCATGCTGAGAAAAATAACATGAAAAGCTGGTTGAACAGCAGAAGGCAGATTGGCATGGAAACAGCCTTCAACTTCTGATGAATAGCCTTTGGTTTTGCCCAAAAATGTCGGATTAAAGTCTGACTATATAGCGGCAAATAGACGTATTTGAATCTCTATTCATTGATCGATCCATAATCATCTTCGCATGGTGGGATCTCATATTATCCATGATCACAACTGCATGCTTATCCAGAGAGGGAAGAGGCAAGTTTTCCAGTTGGTCATGGAATTGTTCAGCTCTAACAAATAATTATTATGTAGACCATTCCTCCGCAAATTTATATAATTTGTTTTTTTACAGGTTCAATCACTTCTGCTTACTCCTTTAGTCCATGATAATTTTGGAAATAAAACGTTCATGCGAGAACTTAAAAAGTCATATGTAGAAGAATGACTTATATTTCTGTGTGTTGAAAAAGCTCACCTCGGTGATTTTTCCAAAAACACACGGTTCCCCTGCAACGGTGCAGGGGAACCGTGCAAGAAAATCTCGTTAGAATCCGCCGCTTATATCGATGGTTTTAGATTTCACTTAAAGAGTTGGGTACTTTAAACTCCCCTGTTCCCCATAACCTATATTCTTTAAAGGGTTGGTTACACTTTATCTCTCTTTTTTTGCAAGCTCAAGATCATGCTCAGCCATAATTGCGCAAAGCTCCTCATAGCTGGTCTTCTGGGGATTCCAACCAAGCACGGTCTTTGCCTTCGTCGGATCACCCCACAGGTTATCCACATCAGTTGGCCGGAACCATGCTGCATTGACTTCAACCAACACACTGCCCGTAGCCTTATCTACGCCTTTTTCATCAATCCCACTGCCCTGCCATTCCAGCTCAATGCCGCAATGCTTGAATGCCAACGTTGTAAACTCACGCACGGTGTGCTGCACGCCAGTTGCAATGACAAAGTCCTCGGGCTGGTCATGCTGGAGCATCAGCCACATGCATTCCACATAGTCCTTGGCATATCCCCAATCGCGTTTGCTATCCAGATTGCCCAGCTGTAGTTTTTCTTGAAGTCCGCATGCGATTCGACCAGCTGCGCGCGTGATTTTCCGGGTCACAAAGTTTTCGCCCCGACGTTCAGACTCATGATTGAACAGAATACCGTTTACCGCAAACATACCATACGCCTCACGATATTCTTTGACAATCCAGAAGCCATATTGCTTGGCAACCGCATAAGGGCTGTACGGATGGAAGGGCGTGGTTTCCTTCTGAGGAATCTCCTCTACCTTGCCAAAGAGTTCGGACGTTGAAGCCTGATAGAACTTGCACGTCTTTGCCATACCCAGAATGCGGATCGCCTCCAGCATGCGCAGCACGCCGATCGCGTCCACATCGCCAGAATACTCCGGCACATCAAAGCTCACCTGAACGTGGCTCTGCGCCGCCAGGTTGTAGACTTCGTCCGGGTGCACAAGGCTCATGATGCGCATGATGCTCGCCGTGTCGCTCAGATCGCCGTCATGCAGCGTGATCTTATCCATGATATGTTCGATGCGGCCCGTATTGGGCAGCGAGGCACGGCGCGTCATACCATGAACCTCATACCCCTTTTCAAGCAATAGCTCCGCCAGATAAGAACCGTCCTGCCCCGTGATACCCGTAATCAATGCCCGCTTAGTCACGATTATCTCCTCCGTATATTGATAATGATGAAACTATCTTGCTTGTCCATCTCAGAGGTACTCTGTCCTGTTGCAGATTTTCAGGTTCTCCAGCACCTTTTTAATCTCGCCTGCATGATCCTTTTCGCACACAAGCAACGCGTCCGGTGTATCCACGATAATTATATTCTCCAACCCCACTGCTGCAATTAGCTTCTTTTCCCCCTGAATAATCGTGTTTTTCGTGTCTACCGTGATCGCGTTGCCGCTGACGATGTTGCCCAGATCATTTGTCTTTTTGATTCTCCCGACTGCCAGCCATGAGCCGACGTCGTCCCAACCAAACGCGCTCGTAAGAATGTAAATATTGGACGCCTTCTCCATGATGCCATAATCGATGGACTCGGACTTAAACGCCACGAATTCCCGGGCTAGCACCTCGGTCTCCTGTTCAGTACCGATCGCCTGCCCGATGCGTTGCAGGCCCTCATAGGTATCAGGCATAAACGTCTGGATATTTTTCAGAATTGTGGATACCTTCCATGTGAACATGCCGCTGTTCCACATATATTGGCCAGAAGCCAGATATTCCTTGGCCCTCTCTAAGTTCGGTTTTTCGACAAATTGCTCCACCCGAAATGCCCTTCCCAGCGTGTGCTCTGCGTCAAAACGGATATAGCCATAACCGGTTTCCGGAGAGTTTGGCGTAATGCCGATAGTCACCAGATTCTCGCCCTGCTCAGCCACATCGCAGGCGTCCTGCAGGGACCGGAGGAAAATCTTATCCATTTTAATCAGATGATCCGACGGCAGCACGAACATCAGAGCATCCTCATACTTTTTAGCGATGTGCATAGCGCCGAGCCCAATACATGGGGCAGTGTTTTTACCTACCGGCTCACACAGAATATTCTGCTCCGGCAACTCCGGTAGCTGCCTGCGTACAAGCTCCCTGTAATCCTGGTTCGTTGCGATATAGATGTCTTCGATATCTACCAACGGACGAATGCGTTCTACCGTCAACTGAATCATGGTTTTATCATCGTCCGTCAGCGACAGAAACTGCTTGGGCATGTCCTGCCGACTCTTGGGCCAGAAGCGTTCTCCACGACCTCCGGCCATAATGAGTGCTGTTTTTTTCATGGCATCTTCACACCTTTCGTTCATGCCGCGTCTGCATCAGGCGTGCAGACCGGCCTCACTTTTTATGTTGCAGATTTCTTCCAGTCTCCTGCGCATTTTTCGAGCCGACTCCTCCGGGCTAAAACGGGAGGTAATCCATTCCCTTCCAGCTTCCGCCTTTTTCCGATAATACGTTTTATCCTCAAACAGACGTTTCAAGTATTCAGCCGCCTGATCGATGTCAGCCTCCGCCCACCTTTGCGATGCTTCGCTATACTGATATTGCTTGCGCACAGGCACAAGCTGATAATTCACCATGCAGGAGGTTTCCCTTGTCATAAATTCTGTATTGGCGGACCAGTCGGTGGCGACCACAGGCGTTCCCAGCGCCATCGCCTCCGCCATAACCAAGCCAAATCCTTCGCTCCGATGAAGGCTGATGAATACGTCGCACAAGCGAATGAGTGCATTGAGTCGCGGCTTTTCCATCTGCTCCGTAATCAATGTATAGCCCGCCCGATCTTCGATCTCGCGCTCAAAGAATTGGATGTCCGCCTGTTTGGGATTGTTCACCTTGATGACCAGATGCGTAGCCGAGTTTTGCTTGCCAAACGCCTTTGCATTTGCCTTGATAGCGGCCGCCGGGTTCTTTCGACTCGCGTAACTGTTAGAATCGTACATGACCAGCACGCAGAATCGATCTTCAGGAAGGCCAAGTGAAGCTCTGGTTGCCGCCTCATCGAAAGGCACGCTTATTCCATATGGAATCACTGTTACAGGCTTATCCGTTACCTTGTGCAATGCTTTGGCAATAAATTCTGATGGAACCCACAGTTCATCTACATACGCAAGAATCGGAAGCCATTTTTGCGGAACGGTCTCCAGTTCCCAAAGCCATACACCGATGTTATAGTGCCGATCAAAAGCCTGCAATCCAAACGGATATATGGCTTCACGCCATTGATCAGGGTTGATATGCACAACATTGACCGCATAAACCGGCGCCTGAACAAGCTGGCTGTCATAGGAATGATCATTCTGGGCAAGCCACTCCAGAAAATCCAGATTGAGCAACACATGCGGTATTTTGCCGCATTCCAGGGCATAGGCGTAAAGTTTTGCGCCCTGCGCCAACCCCATCTCCGCCCTGAATAATCCGAAGAGGTTAACCCCTATAGGGAAGAGCCCGGGTGAATACGGTTCGGGAGGTCTCTTGATTCTGTTTCCTGTCAGGCATCCCAATGCGCTCCCGATTCGCAACCGAACCCCCTTTGGCAGAAAAGAGAAGTAAGGCTTTATGCGAATTATGAACTTTTTTAAAAGAATTTTAGGATGCAGCCTACTCATCTCTCAGTCCTTCTTAGCCTTGCTTATTACGGCTGGCCATGCTTGGTTCGCCGCTGCGACGGATTCTTTTTTCAAAATCGTTCGCCAGTCGTGCGGCAAGCTCGCTGCTTGCCTGGCAAGTATCCGCAACCGTCGTCACATACACCTTGAGCTTAGGCTCCGTGCCGGAAGGACGGACAACAACCTGCGAATCTCCTTTCAGCCAGAAGCGCAGCACATTGGAGCTCGGCAAATTGATGGCTTCCCGCTGCCCATCCTGATGCTGTATACAGGAATGCAAATAGTCACCCACGGCCATTACCTCCATATCGAGGATGTACGCAGGCGGATTTATCCGCAGCTCCTCCATAAATTTTTGCATCGCCTCAAACCCCTCCGCCCCCGTAAATTCAAAGGAGAGCAGACGGCTTTGATAATATCCGTATTGACTGTACAGCGCCTGAAGCGCATCAACAAGGCTCTTTCCCTGCGACCGGTACCATGCGAACATTTCGCAGATGAGCAACGACGCATTGACAGCGTCCTTATCCCGGACATACGTGCCGCTCAGATAGCCGTAGCTTTCTTCGAAACCAAAGATGTAGCGTCCCGCCTCATTCTTTTTTTCAAGCAGGCCAATCTGCTCGCCGATGAATTTAAATCCCGTCAGGACATCGATCAGCTCAACTCCGTAGTGCTCTGCGATTTTTGCTGCCATAGGTGTTGTCACAATCGTTTTCACGGCGATCGGGTTTTCCGGCATCGTTCCATTCGCCATGCGCATTTTGCAGATAAAATCAAAAAGCAACACCCCCATTTCGTTGCCTGTAATCAGGGTGTATTTGCCATCCTCGCGCACAGCTGCGCCAACACGATCACAATCAGGGTCGGTCGCCAGCAACAGGTCGCTTTTCGTACTCTGCGCAAGTTGAAGACCGATATCCAAGGCTTCATGAATCTCGGGATTCGGGTACGGGCAGGTCGGAAAATGACCATCCGGGTGATCCTGTTCTTCAGGCATGATGAGCCGGGTAAAACCATGTTCCTTCAGGCATCGCGGCACACAGGATACGCCCGTGCCGTTAAGCGGCGTATACACAATAGAGAAGCTCTGATCAATGCCTTCGGGCAGGACAGAAGTTGTTCCAACAGCTGCCAGATAACGGTTGATCGTATCCTCATCGATATTGATGATCTGTCTCCGCGCGACAGCGGTGCCAAAATCCATTCGACGCACATCTTCAAACGGATCAACGGCGTCAATCTCTTTCTGGATTTCCTTTGCTGCCTGCGTCGTAATTTGGCACCCGTCCGGACCATAGACCTTGTAGCCGTTGTATTTCGCAGGATTATGGCTGGCTGTAATCACGACGCCCCCACTACACTTCAGATCGCGTACGGCAAAGGAGAGTGCCGGCGTAGGCATCAGTCGGGGATACAGATGAACAGCAATCCCATTGGCAGCAAAAATTGTCGCTGCCGTTTCGGCAAACAGATCCGAATGAATTCTGCTGTCATAGGCAATAGCTACGGACGGGGTAGCAAAAGTGCGCTTCAGATAATGGCTCAGTCCTTGTGTCGCCTTGCCGACGGTATACACATTCATGCGGTTTGTGCCTGCGCCGAGTACGCCCCTCAATCCACCTGTGCCGAATTCCAATTCCCGGTAGAAGCGATCCCGGATTTCTTCAGTATGGCCGGCAATCGCTTTAAGTTCTTGAAAGATTTCTTCATTTGAGGCTGCTTTTTCCAGCCAGCGTTGATATTCCTGCAAAGCCTGTACCCTCCTCAATTGTTTAACCGTTTTCGTAAGCGTCACAGGCCAGCTGTGTCGTATCGAACATC
>ERZ857965.4151-NODE-4151-length-10182-cov-3.291103_pt1 | contig 10182 bp, 9 predicted proteins | sample MGYA00519758_ERZ857965 | MGnify/ENA primary metagenome ERZ857965 (study PRJEB31778, sample SAMEA3449381) | human gut metagenome | biome: human gut; feature: human-associated habitat; material: faeces | place: United Kingdom | collected 2010/2012 ...
GCCTTTTCAAACGAGAGCCCAACGAAGTGGGTCTCGTTTGAGAGCTTGTCAAAAAACCTTTTTTGACAAGCTCAAGGAACCGGTAAATTCAAACCGGTTCCTTTTTGTATTTCTCATAATATTTCGTTGTAAGCTGCCGGAAGAGCATCAGAAGTCCGCGCACGCATAGCTCGATCGCCATAGCGATCCACATGCCGCGCAGTCCCATCCGCGGCACGAGCACGAGCGCAAGCCCCAGCCGCACGATCCAGATGCTGCATAGATTCATAATGCTCGGCACGAGCGTATCGCCCGTTCCGCGCAGCGCGCCCGCCGCGACGATGGAAACGCCGTAGAGCGGCTCGGCGAGCAGCGCGATGCGAAGCACCTGCGTGGCAAGCGCACGCACACTCTCGTCCGGCGTCAGCAGCCGGAATACCCACGGGCAGATCAGCGCCATGATTCCCGCCGTCACCGCCATAAAGAGTGCGCCCATCGCGGTGCATATGTTCCCCTGCTGTCGGGCAAGCCTTGTCTCCCCCGCGCCGACGCTCCGGCCGACGAGCGTTGCCGCCGCCGCGCCGAGACCGTACCCCGGCATATAGCAGAAGCCCTCCGCCGTGACCGCAAAGGAGTTCGCCGCGACCGCCACCGCGCCGAGCGGCGCGATGATGCGCGTCTGCACGACCATCGCCGCGCAGAGGAACACCTCCTGCAATGCCACGGGGAACCCGATACGGAACGCCTTTTTCAGTATCGCGCCGCGAACGGCGTCCTTCTCCTTCCGGCGCAGATGCAGATGCGAATTTCGCAGCAGGCACTGCGCCGCCATGAGAAGGCTTACCACGGCGCACGCACTCGCTGTGCCGAGACCCGCGCCAAAAACGCCGTAGCGCGGGATGAAGAGCGCGTTGAAGAAAACGTCCAGCACGCACATTACCGCGTTCAGAACGCTTGGCGAGACCATATCTCCGGCGCTTTGCAGGAACGAGGCGCACAGTGAGTTGAGCTGCGAGAACGGCACCATGAGCGCAAACGTCAGGAAATACGCGCACGCGTCAGCGCGGATCGCCTCATCGCCGTGAAGCCAGCGCGGGAGCGGTTCGCTGATGAGCGCGGCGAGCGCGGCAAGGATCGCCGCGATCAGCATTCCGGTCACAAGGCCGTGCCGCACAACGGTGCGCGCGCCGCGGTCGTCCCCGCCGCCGATGCGGTGCGACGCCTGCACGGAAAAGCCCGCCGAAACGCCGCCGATGATACCGCCGATCAGCCATGTGCTCGTCGATACAAGACCGATGGACGCCGAGGCGTTCGCGCCGAGGGCGCCGACCATCGCGGAGTCGATGTACTGCATGGCGATCGTCGTTATTTGTGTAAGTATCGCCGGAAGGCTCAACCGCCAGACCTCGCGGGCCTGCGCCTTCAGCTCCGGCATCGTTTCTCTTTTCATATCATCATCCGGTCCGCGCCGTTTTTATTGACGGGGCGGTTTTTTCTGGTAAAATATAAGAATACAAATCTTTCAAGCTTTCGGGAGCATGCCCAATGAAGAAACTGAAAAACCGCTTCAAGAACATCAAGCCGCAGACGCTGCTCACGCACGTTATCGTAACGCTTCTGTATCCGCTTGCGCGCGTGGTCATGGCCTCGTCGCAGCGGCTGCTCGTCTTTACCGACTGCCTGACGATCGTCGCGGCGATCCTCCTCATCGCGGGGGTTGTCTACTCGCTCTATCTCCACGGCGACTTTGACATCAGCAGCTATGTGATGCGCCGCGCGCGCAGCAATGCGCCGAAGCAGACCTTTGAGGCGTACAAGGCGAACCAGAAAGAAAGAAGAGAGGCGTCTTTCAACTATCCTCTCTTCCTTGGAGCCGTATATATGGCGGCGGCGCTTTTTATCGCCTACGTCTTTTACTGATTCTTTGCGTTCTCGATCTCGGCGAGCTTCTTCTCGTAGCCTTCCATCTCTTTGTCCGTGGCAAAGACGAAGTGCCCGGGGCGGATCTCGCGCAGGGAGCGCAGCGCGCCGGACTGGTCCAGCTTGGAGGGGTCGTACACGATGGCGCGGCGAGTCCGTTCAACGACCGGGTCGGGCATCGGCACGGCGGAGAGCAGGGAGATTGTGTACGGATGCAGCGGGCACTGGAACAGTGTCTCGGAATCCGCGATCTCCACGATCTCGCCGAGATGGATGACGGCGATGCGGTCGGCAATGAACCGGACGACCGAAAGGTCGTGCGCGATGAAAAGGTACGTGAGATTCTTTTCCGCCTTGAGCTTGTTCATCAGGTTGAGCACCTGCGCGCGGATGGAAACGTCCAGCGCGGAGATCGGCTCGTCCGCCACGATCAGCTTCGGATCCATGATCATCGCGCGGGCAATGCCGACGCGCTGACGCTGTCCGCCGGAGAACTCGTGCGGATAGCGGGACTTGTGCTCGGGCAGCAGGCCGACGTCCTTGAGCGCCTGATCGACCTTGGCGATACGCTCTTCCTCGTCCTTATAAAGGTGGAAGTTGTACAGGCCCTCGGAGATGCAGTACTCGATGGTGGCGCGCTCGTTGAGCGACGCCGCCGGGTCCTGGAAGATCATCTGGATGTTGCGGACAACGTTGCGGTCTTCCTCGCGGGAGATCTTGCCGGAAATGCGCTTGCCCTCAAAGAGGATCTCGCCGTTGCTGCACGGGTTGATGCGCATGATGGCGCGGCCCAGCGTCGTTTTGCCGGAGCCGGACTCGCCGACGAGGGCAAAGGTCTCGCCCTTATAAATGTCGAAATTCGCGTCTTTTACGGCGACGAATTTTTTTTTGCCTCCGACGTCAAAGGAGATGTCCACATGGCTGATCGAGAGGATGACCTCTCTATCGGCGTTATTATTCGACATGGAAGGCACCTCCCTTATCGGTCATCTGCTTGATCTTCTCGTGCAGATTCTGAATGATCTCCGGCTTTTCGAGCTTCGGCGCGCGGGGATCCAGAAGCCACGTTTTGGCATAGTGCGTTTCGCTCACCGGGAAGAATGGCGGCTCCATTTCAAAGTCGATCTTCAGCGCGTGCTCATTGCGCGGGGCAAAGGCGTCGCCCTTGATCTGGTTGTACAGAGACGGCGGAGTACCGGTGATGTAGTAGAGCTCCTGCCCCTTGATGCCGAGCTGCGGCAGGCTGGAGAGCAGCGCCCAGGTGTACGGGTGGCGCGGATCGAAGAACACTTCCTCCACGTTGCCGTATTCGATGATCTGCCCGCCGTACATAACGCCGACGCGGTCGGCGACGTTCGCGACAACGCCGAGGTCATGCGTGATGTAGATGGTGGTGAACTTGAGTTCCTTCTGCAGATCGCGGATGAGCGCAATGATCTGCGCCTGGATCGTAACGTCCAGAGCGGTCGTCGGCTCGTCGCAGATGAGGATCTTCGGGTGGCAGGAGAGCGCGATCGCAATGACGATGCGCTGGCGCATGCCGCCGGAATACTGGAACGGATACTCGTCGAAGCGGTCGGCGGCGTTCTGGATGCCGACGCGCTCCATAAGCTCGATGGCCTGCTTCTTCGCGTCGCCGCGGGAAATGCCCTGGTGCTTCTCAATGACCTCGGTGATCTGCGAGCCGATCGTGCGGATCGGGTTCAGCGATGTCATCGGGTCCTGGAAGATCGTGGAGATCTTCGCGCCGCGGATGCCTTCCCAGTCCTTATCGGTCTTGAGCTTGGTAAGGTCCTTGCCCTCGAACATGACCGAGCCGTTGGTGATGGAGCCGTTGGACTCGAGCATGCCGGTGAACGTCTTGGTGAAAACGCTCTTGCCGGAGCCGGACTCGCCGACGATGGCGAACGTTTCGCCCTCGTAAAGGTCGAGGGACACGCCGCGGATGGCCGTGAGGTAATTGTCACGGACGCGGAATTTAACTTCAATGTCCTTTGCGGACAGAACGATGTTTCTGTTATCTGCCATTACTCTGCCCCCCTCACATGTGCGTGCGCGGATCGGCAGCGTCGGCAAGCTTCTGTCCCACGATGTAGAGAGACACGGAGATAAACGCCAGAACGCCGACCGGGATCCAGAACAGGTGCGGATAGCCGTTCATATAAGAGGTATAGAGCGAGATGGCCTGGCCGAGGGACGCGTTGGTCGTGCCGAGACCGAGACCCATGTAGGAGAGGAACACCTCGTAGGAGATGAGCGAGGGGATCTGCCGGGACACATACGTCATGATGACGGAGATGAGGTACGGCAGGATGTTTCTCACGATCATCGTCCACGTCCTGGTGCCGAGGCACTTGGAAGCCATGTTGTACTCGCGGTCACGGATGATCATGACCTGCGTGCGGATAAAGTACGCAACATAGATCCACTCGGTACACGTCATCGTGATGATGAGCGAGCGCATACCGGCGCCGAGAACATAGGAGAGGATCATGGCGAGCAGCAGGAACGGGACGTTGGAGATGACGTTGTAGACCTCGATCATCCACTTGTCCATTTTCTTGGAGAAGCCCCACAGCGCGCCGATAATGACGCCGACCACCATATTAATGGCGGTGCAGACGAAGGAGATGATGATGGAGTTTCTCGCGCCGGCCCAGACGGCGTCAAAAACCTCGTTGCCGACGTGGTCGGTGCCGAAGATATGCTCGGCGCTCGGCTTTAGGAACTTCATCTCGGCATTGTTGATGTTCGGCGTGTTGATGGGGCTGTAGCCGGACTTTGTCGGCTGAATAAGTGCAAAAATGATAACAGCGAGCAAAAGCACTGCGACGGCAACCGTAAATTTGTTACGGAAGAATGTTCTCCAGACGGACTTCCAGTAGGAATACCGGGGCGCGGCGATGTGCTCGGATTCCATCTCGTCAAAGGCGGCAAACTCAAAGAGGCTCTTATCGATGTTTTCTGTATTCATCTTTACGACCTCCCTGCCTTCTCACTGAGCGAAATGCGCGGATCGACCTTGGTGAGAACAATGTCGCCCGCCAGCACGGACAGCACCGAGACCAAGGAGAACATGAATGCAAGCGCAACGATCATGATGTTGTTGTACTGATTGATGGCGTTGGGCAGCATTTTGCCCATGCCGCCGACGGAATAGATGGACTCGGTGATGATCGCGCCGGTGATGCAGGCCGCAAGAGACGCGGGGATGCCCTGCGCGATGGGGATGATAGCATTTTTGAAGATATGACGGCTGAAAATCTCGCGCTGGTTGAGGCCCTTGGCCTTGGCGAACTTCACATAGTCGGCGCTCATCTGATCCACAACATAGCGGCGCGTCCAGAGCATGAGGCTCGCGATGGAGGGCAGCGCCAGCGAGATGATGGGCAAAATCCAGGATCGCACGTCGCCGGGGCCATAGGTCGTAAAGACCGACGGCAGATTGAAGAGCGTTGTGCCGAGATAGCGGAAGAGATAGATGTACGCGAGTGAGGGCACGGCGATGATGAAGATGATGTACACCATGCCGAGCTTATCGGCAAATTTATCCTTGTTCCGCGCCATGAGAACGCCAAACGGCAGGCCGAGAATATAGGCAAGCGCCATGGCAAGGATGCCCATGATAAACGAGGTTCCGATCATGGACGGCTGCCCCTTCTGCGTTTCATAGGCTGCGTAGTGGTCGGTGAATTTCTTCATGTCCATTCGGTCAAGAACGGACTTATACTTAAGCGAGCCGAAAATGATTCCGGACTCGGCTTCATAACCGGTTTCAAAGGTGACAGGGCGCTTGACCTCGGTGCCCTGCGACTGGAAAAGCACGCGGAGTACGTCCAGGCCCTGATAGGTCGGATAAGAGGTGCCGAAGTTCAGCGTGATAATGTTCTGATGAATCCACGGAAAACGGCTGTCGGTATACAGCAGGTACTTGTGCGTCGTGCCGCTGCCGATGAGAGCCACGCCGCCGGTGGGCGTCGTGCCGAAGCGAAGGCTGCGCTCAAGATCCGGGTTCGTCTCATCCTTGACAGACCAGGGAGTATCGATCACGATCAGATGGGCGAGCCAGTTCGCCATGCGCTTGATGACGGGTGTGTCCTTATAGGCATAGTAACGCCCGCTCTTCGTGAAGTTGGCGATGGTGTAGCCCTGCGCGGAATACTGCTCCACAAAAGCCTGGCTTTCCGGAGAATCCGGCTCGATAGCGGCGATCATTTCCGGGCTGCCGGCTTCATAGAGATTAAGGCAGTAGTCGTTGATGCGGACGTAGTCCAGATAGCCGAGTCTTTTCCACGTGGTGTATATGTATTCAGTTTTATCGTCGGCTTTGCCGCCGAGCTTGCGGTATGTGCTGTCCTCAAAGAAGATGTTGTCACGGGGGATCATCGTATAGACCATCGTAAATACGATGAGCATGATAATAAGGACAGAGAGGAGCGAGCGCAAAAGGCGGCTCCAGATGTAGCCTTTTTTCATAGGGGTACCGTTCCTTACAATAATAGAATAGGTACCGGTCGGCAGAGGGCAGGGGCTCTCTGCCGAACGATGCAAGAGAGAGCCGAGAAGCAAGGCCGCTCGGCTCTCCCTATTCAATTAGTCAGTGCTGTGCGTATGTGTTTGCGCGAGATTATTCACCCTTGAGCCAGGCTTCCTTCGCAGCGTTGTACTCGGCAGCAGTCACGGGCTCGTCGAGGAGCTGCATGTACTTGAAGTACGGCACGGCGTTGTACGAGGCCTGACCATAGAGGCTGTAGGCGACGGTGAAGGGCTTCACGCGGCTGACGGCGAGAGAGCCGCCGGAGGTGCTGAACGGACGGAGGAAGCCGCCGCTAAGCAGCATGGCCTCTGCCTTTGCGAAGAGCTCAATGCGCTCGTCGCCGACAGCGGCGTCGGCCGCGTCAACAACAGCCTGAACATCATCAAGGCCGATGGTCTTGAGAAGCTCCGCCTGCTCTTCGGACTGATCCTGATCCTTGGTGTTAATGCCGGAGTAGTTGAGCATGTCACCCTTTTCGACATCGAAGCAGCACAGATAGGTCAGAGGATCGCCATAGTCGGGACCCCAGCCGGCGCCGAATGCGAGGTCGGTGGAGTTGTCCACGCCGGTCGGCATGCTGTAGTGGGTGGAAAGGAACGCAGAGCGCGGCTCCAGGAACTGGAGGTCGACCTTCACATATTCGCCGATGGCGTCCTCAATGGACTTCTGCATGGCAAGAGCCATGTTCTTGAAGTTCTCGTTGGCGCCGTCGACAGGAATATCGATGTGAACGGGCCACTCGGAGACGCTGTCGCCCAGCGCTTCCTTGGCGCGCTCGGCAAAGATCTTGGCGTTATCGGGGTTATACCAGGCGTCGTGGCCGTCGTTCAGGTCGATGCCTTCATACTCGGGAAGCATTTCGGAAACGTACTTCTCAACGAGAGAGCCGTAGTTGTGGCCGTCGGAGGTCACAACGAAGGTGTAAGGAACGAGGGTGTTGCGGATAACGTCGTCTGCGAGTTCCTCGCCGCGGGCAATCGCCTCGTAGGCGTGCGCGGAGAAGGCGGCGTAAACGGCGCGGCGGAAGTCAGCGTTCAGAATGGCGGCCTTGGTGTCGGCCTTCTGGGCGTCGGTCTTGCTGGTGGTGGCGACGGAGGGATCGTTGTACAGAGCATAGCTCTGGCGATCCCAGTTGAAGGCGCCCCAGAAGGAGGTGGAGGTGGTCATGCTCTTGTACTGGTTGTCAGCAAAGAGCTCGTCGGCCTTCGCCTTGACCTCGGGCAGGGACTGGTTGACGCTGGTGGAGGTGACTTCGCCGTTCACGAACATGTTGAAGTTCTGGGCGGGGTCCTTACCGTCGGAGTAGGTCACGACAACGTGCTGAACGAAAACGTTCTTCGCGTCGTAGTAGTTGGGGTTGGCGTCGAAGCGCACTTCCTGCGACGGAACGAGGGAGGACAGGATGTAGCAGCCGTTGTAGAGGATGGAGTCGGGTTCAACGGCGCCGAAGTCGGAGCCCTTGGACTCGAGGAACTCGGCGTTGACCGGGAAGAGGATGCTGTAGGTGGTCATGCCGTCGAAGTAGGCGCAGGGCTTGGTGAGCGTGTAGGTGAGCTTGTTGCCATCCGCCTTAACGCCGACGTCTTCCCAAGAGCCGGTGCCTTCGGAGTACTCGCGCAGGCCGGCGATGAGGTCGACAATGAGGCCGAGGGTCTCGCTCTTGGAGTCAGCGGCGTGCTTCATGCCGGTGACGAAGTCCTCAGCCGTAACGGCGTCGTACTCTTCGCCGGCGCTGGTGGACCAAACGGCGTCGTCACGAATGGTGAAGTACCACTCGGAAGCATCGTCGTTGTGGCTCCACTCGGTGGCCATACCAGCAATGAGCTTACCGTGAGGATCCTGAGTAAGCAGGCCTTCGATGAAGTTGTTGGTGTAGTCACCGTTGGAGGACTTGTTCGTGAAAAGGTAGTCCAGCGAGGTGATGTCGAAGGCTTCGATCATGGAGTAAGTGTCCGGACCGGTGTACTCTTCGACAGGCTCCGCGGTCGGCTCTTCAGCCGGCTGCTCGGCCGGGGTCTCAGCAGGCTGTTCCGCCGGGGCTTCCGTGGGAGCCGGGGCAGGAGCCTCGCTTCCGCACGCGGCCAGGCTCAGCACCATGACAACGGCAAGAAGCAGCGCAAGGAATTTCTTCATTGTTTGTTCTCCTCCTTATTGGATTTTCAAACTTTTTTATTAAACGCGGGAAGCGTTAATAAACTTTCTTTATGTATTTCCGGCGCTTCAGTCCTCAAAGAGCCGCGCCATGGAAATGCCGAGCTTTTCGCTCATGAGAAAGAGCGTTTCGAGCGACACGCCCTTGACCTCGGCGGCATTGTTCGCCTCGATCTGGCTCACAAAGCTCACGCTCCGGCCGATCGCCTCGGCGAACTGCTCCTGCGTCATGCCGCGCATCTTGCGGTAGTAGGCGATCCGCAGACCGAGTATTCTGAATCGTTCTCTGTAGTCCTCGCGCATACGTTTTTCCTCTCACGGCAAACGGTTTACCGGAGCATAGCTAGTATGTACAAAGACCCCCCGGCTTGGATTTACTAATTTTAACGAATAAAGCGCGAAATAGTAAATCATCCAGTAGTGTGTTTTTCTACACTCAGAGTGTAACATTTCCGTACAGTGGCGAAAATTGTTTCACTGGGACGGACGAAATTCGTCATTCCGCCGAAAAACGGACGTTTTTCCTCCGGCGCGGCGGTCACTCCGCGCCGCTGATCTCGACGTATTCGCGCAGGCCGTCGCGCATGGTCTCCTCATAAATTTCCCGCGCGCCGGATACGGAGTCGAGCGTGCTCTCGTCGCAGGCGAGCGCGTAGGCGACCGAGCCGTCCGAGCAGGTGAAGGCGTAAAACGGCAGGCCGCGCACGCTGCGAAGCTCCACGGCGGTCACGGAGACCGTACCGTCGTCGGCGCTGTCCCATGTGACGGCATTCGACGCCGCTTTTTTGATGGCAAGCGCCGGTACGTCCGCGGCGCCGTCGAGATACACCGCGCGGAGGACCGCCTGGTTGAAGTCGCCGGTATAAAGAAAGCTGAAGCGCACGCTGCACTCGCTCTGCGCGGTGCTGCCCGTGCCGCGGAAGGTGATCACGCCGTTGTCGTTCTCCGCCGCCGTGCCGAGCTCCAGCCCGTAATTGCGCAGCAGGCCGATGAGACCGCTGTGCTCCAGAAACGTCCGCGCCGCGTTTTCCGGCTGGGAAGAGGCAAGGAACGCCTCCTGCTTATCGTAATTGTCCGGCGTGAGCGCCGGGGCGTTGGGGTTCTGCAAAAGGAGCGAGCCGTTTTCCGAAACGGAATATGTCACGCTGCCCCAGCCGTTTGCCGCGACGTTCGCCGCCACGGTCTCGCCGAGCGCCGTGAGATCCACAGACTTCAAAACGCCGAGCGTCACGGTATCGGGCGGGGTGTAATCGCAGTCGAACCGGTTGACGGAAACGTGCCGCCCGCTGCCGGTCTTGCCGGTTTCGATGGGCGCGGCGGTCTGCTCCGTCTGAAAGGCGCTGCCGCCCGCGCCGGGGTCAAGCTGCGGCACGGACAGGGGCCGGTCCTCCGTATCGGGGGTCTTGTCCCGTCCGGGAAGCAGCAGAATGATGGCGGCGACCGCGGCGATGAGCATCACGCCGAGGAATATCCAGCCCGCGAGCATGACCTTCTTCTGCGAAGCGCGCCGCGCGCGGCGGGAGGTATTTTCTTCCTGACGGGGTTTTCGGTAGTTTTTCATGGTGAGTTCCTTTTGAAGCCTCCCTTGTGTAAAG
>ERZ857965.4156-NODE-4156-length-10170-cov-4.734058_pt1 | contig 10170 bp, 8 predicted proteins | sample MGYA00519758_ERZ857965 | MGnify/ENA primary metagenome ERZ857965 (study PRJEB31778, sample SAMEA3449381) | human gut metagenome | biome: human gut; feature: human-associated habitat; material: faeces | place: United Kingdom | collected 2010/2012 ...
CAGCCCTGATCCGCAAGGGTATCAAGACGCTGGACGAGGTGCCCGCCCGTCTGCGCAGTACCGTGAAAGCCCTGCTGGCGGAGGTGGAAGCCGATGCTTGAAGCCTGGTCCCGCACGCGGGACGGCACCCGGAAGCTGAGCGCAAACTTCACCGTGGCCGAGTTTGCCTGCAAAGATGGCTCGGACCCTGTGTTCGTGGACAGCAGCCTTGCCGCCCTGCTGCAGAAGATCCGCGACCACTTCGGCCGCCCCGTAGTCATCACCAGCGGCTACCGCACCGCCGCTCACAACAAATCCGTGGGCGGGGCCGCCTACAGCCAGCATCTGTATGGGCGCGCTGCCGACATCCGGGTGCAGGGCATCCCGGTGGAGCAGCTGGCCGCCTATGCAGAGACCTGCCTGCCCGGCACCGGCGGCATCGGCCGGTACCCGCCCCGGGCCGGACGGGCTGTGGGCTGGGTCCATGTGGACACCCGCCCCGCCAAAAGCCGCTGGACAGGTTAAGAAGGAGGTGAACCCAATGGAAAGCATCCTGTCCGCCCTGATCGCCGGTGCCGTGACCCTGATCGGGGTGCTGATCGCCAACAGCCGCAGTCAGGCCGTGACCGACACCAAGCTCGAAGAGCTGACCCGCGAGGTGCGCGAGCACAACAATTTCGCCCGCCGCGTGCCCATTCTGGAAGAGCAGATGAAGGTGGCCAACCACCGCATCGCCGACCTTGAGAACCATGAACGAATGAAAGAGAGGAACTGATTTATGGAACTGAGCAACAAGATTTCCGCCGCTACCCTGGCCCGCACCGCTGTGCTCCTGCTGGCCCTGACCAATCAGGTGCTGAGCGCAATGGGCAAGCCCGTGCTGCCCATCGAGAGCACCACCGTGGAGCAGCTGGTCACCGCCGGCATCACCACCGTGGCCGCCCTCATCAGCTGGTGGAAGAACAACAGCTTCACCGCTGCCGCCGTGGCCGCCGACAGCTACCTGGCCCGGCTGAAGCAGAAGCAGTGATCGCCGACTGCCCTATATAAGGTAAGAGGGCAAGGCCCCCGGAGACGCAGGTTTCCGGGGGCCTTTTTTTCGTCTGCAGCAGGGCGGCAGGAGAAATTCCAGCCGGTTCTTTGCCCGAAATTCCGTCCCTCAAAAAGTGGTTTTCCGCAACAATCCGCACACTCTGCACCAGTACCGCAACCGCATCATTTCACGTCCGCAACAGTTTCTCTTTTTTCTGCAACAAATTCTTGTGATTTGTGCAAAATATCCAATTCAGACTTTGGAATATTTTCACAAATCATGCGTTTCTACACATTTTTTCTTGACAACCCGCACCGGAAAATGGTATAAAGGAAGCAGGATAGTAAGCCTTGAAATATGTCCATCCTATGGGACAGTTGTAATGCGTAAAAGACTTGACGCCATTTGAAAGGAGCCATCAATCATGACGAACAAAAAGCTGAAACTCGCTGCCATGTCCGTAGCCCTGACCGCCTGTGTCGCTGCACAGCCCATGGCTGCCCATGCTGTGGAAGGCCCCGACTCTGTCGAGGATAACGCTGCCCCGCAGGCCGAGCCCGCTCCTGTGGAAGGTAAGACCGCAGAAGGCGAGGCCGAGGGCGAAGAGGAAAAGCAGGAAGAGTTTGTTCCCCCGGAGAACGATGAGGCCAAGAAAGATGATCAGGCTCCCGCGTTCGGCCCCGGCACCAAAACCGATGATATCATCATTGACTATAAACCTGCTGAGAAGCCGGAAAAGCCCGGCAAATCCGGTGAGGACGGCGAAGCCGACGGCTCTGAGGGCTCCGGCGAGACGGACGAGACTGAGAACCCCGACGGCACCTATGTGAAGGGTGACGTGATCGACAACAGCAAGAAGGACGAAGCCACCGGCAAGGACGGCAAGATCGGCGAGGCCACCAAGGAAGAGACCCCCGACAGCTCTTCCAGCACCACCGTCGTGGACCCCGACGCCGAGGTGAAGAAGGGCGACCCCGTGGTGGGCAAGGACGAGGACGGCAACACCACCATCACCACCCCCACCGAGACCACCGGCACCCAGACCACTACCACCACCGGCACCGGTGAGGCAGATTCCTCCACTACCATCACCGACACCAAGAAGGGCGAAGAGATCAACCTCGACGACGAGCTTGGCAAGGACGTGCGTCCGGACTGGAAAACCGATAAGGATGCCAAGCTGGGCGGTTACACCGTGGACAAGGTCGAGCCCGCCAAGGACGGCAACTCCAAGACCCTGACCCTGAAAAAGACCAGCCCGACCGAAGAAAAGGAGATGGCCGCTGAGGACATCGCCAAGCTGCTGGACGTCCCCGAGGACGGCGTGGAGAAAAAGACCGACGACGAGGGCAACACCACCTATACCCTGAAAAAGGAAGAGACCTCTACCGACGAGAACGGCAACACCGTCACCCGCGTCACCTACTACGAGATCACCGGCAACTCGGTCAAGACCCGCACCGAGACCACGCTGGTGCTCAAGGTGGAAAAGGGCACCGCAGAAGGCGGCAAGGATCTAACCACTGAGGTCAAGCTGCCGTCCATCAAGGACAGCAACGACAAAGAGATCCTCTCCGCTGAAGAACTTGGCGACTTGCTGAAAGATCAGACCGCTATTGATGGCGTTTATACTGTCAAGCGCGAGAAAAATGGCAAGACGTATATCTATAAAATCACCGAAGCTAAATCTTCTGATACCCTTACTTCTGAGCAGCTTTATGACCGTCTGAAGGACGAAGGTTACAAGTACGAGAACGGCAAGCTCTACTACAACGGCATTGAGCTGAACGATGTGCAGATCAACGCCGTCCGCAAGACCCTGAGCTATACCGTTGAGGTCACCGAAGAGACAAAGAACCCCGGCCAGATCGAGGAAGACAAGGATGTCAGCGAGATTGAAAAGAACGCTAAGCTGGAAGCCATCCGGACTGCTCTGATCGAAGCCGCCAAGAAAGCCGGTCTTGACACCAACGAAGCAAATTTTAATACAAAGCTGGCAGCGATCACTTCCACCGACAAGGGCGAGTTCACCTATACGGACGCCAACAACAAGAGTTACACCTTCAATTATGATGGCGCTACTGTTGACACCGTTCACACCCCGACCGGCGACACCAAGGTTGACGGCAAGGATGCCGAGAATGTACTTGACAACACCGTGACCGGCACCGCTTATGTAACGGGCGGTTCCAAGAGCTGGGGAGACAGTGATTCCTACTCTAACACCGTTAATGGCGAACTGGCTGATGGCATTTCTTCGGACTTTACCATTCCGGAAGGTGCCACCCAAAAAAAGGATGAAACCATTAACGGTGTCCGAACCGTTGTTTATGAGTACAACGGCAAGACTTACACGCTCACCTATACCACCCCCGATGTAGACCAGCTGGCAAAGATCAAGGCCGATCTGGAAAAGAAGCTGCGGGACGAAGGCAAGACCAGCGACGAGATCAGCGCTATTATCTCCAACGAGCAGTTCCAGTGGGTCAGCTGGACGGTTACCCATACGGAATCTGAATCCAAAACTGAAACCGACACAACTGAGGTTGATTTGTCGGAGACGAATTGGAGCATTTCCGATAAGGAAGCAACCAGCGGTGTTACCATCAAGGTCAATGATGTCACCTATGATAACCTGAGCACCAAGGACGGCAAGACCTATACCGGCAAAAAAGGCGATAAGTATTACACCATCACCATCGGCGAAACGGAAGCCATCAAGGATGCTTCTGTCATTGAAAGACTGCTCAAATCCAAGTATGGTGAAAACTTCACCTATAATGTTGATCTCAGCAAAGGTACTGCCACCTATTGGGATGCGGATGGGCATGAACATACTATCAAGTATGCCAATGCGGAAGCCACCTCTATCACGGTTTCCATCCGCGAAGAAACCGAGCACGGCTCTGTTTCGGGCAGCGCTACCACGGAAGCGGAAGCCGAGAAAAAGCTGATGGAAGCCATTGGGGCCGCTCGGAAAGAGGCTAACAAAGAAGGCTACGATCTGGTGATCGGCGATACGGTCATCAAACCGGGCACCACGTTTGAAGAGATCAAACATGTGCTGGAATCCGTCAACTACGGCACGCTCACCGGTCAGGACCTGATCGACTACTTGAACAAGGCAAAGCAGGATGCCAACGCAGGTGCCACCGAAAAGGAGAAAGACGCCTATACTGGCAATGAGTATCAAGACAGCTGGGGCGACAAAAACAACCTGACCAACAAGAACACCATCGGCCACCTTGACCTTGGCACCAGTTCCAAACTGACCACCATCGACGGTAAGGAAGTGGACTGCGTTCTGGTCAAAAAGAATCTTTACTGGAATGAAAGTGCCGAAGATCTTGTTGGCGAGGGCAAAAACAACCACGAGGTCGGCCTGATCGACCGCATCACCTTCGACAACGAAGAGGGCCGCGGCAATGGCCACTACGAGTACCCCCGTGCAAGCTGGGATAATTATGGCGAATACTGGAATCCCGATACCAAGACCTGGGAAACCAGAGAGATCGACGGTTATCCAACGACCAGCCAGTTCTACAAGGTCACCGGTACGATTGCCTATGGACTCTATGAGGATAAATACAACTGGACCGGAAGCAAATACTATGACAGAACAACCGCTGATCGCAAGCTGAAAGAGCTGCAGAAGAAATACCCCGACGCTCAAATCGTGCAGATTTACAACGGGCAGGATAAGGATTCCAGTTCCTACTATCAGATCTACCTCTATCAGTCTGAAATGACCTCTTATGGTTATCTGTCCAAGAGCAACAACAACTGCGCCAACAAGACCTTTGGCTACAACGACGGGTTCTATGACTATGACTGGTGGGGCTATGTAAAGCCCGGCTCCTCGAACATCGGTTATATCGGCGGCTATGACCTGACGCTCTCCAATCTGACTCAGATCAGCAAAGAGAAGGTCACCGGCCAGCAGACCTTCGATTACAAGGCAAACCTCTCCTACCGTAAACGTCGGGGCGAAGATATCAGCGCGGCCAATAACACTCTGCGTGTAACCTCTGACTCCTACGATTACAAGGAGCCCTACACCGTTACGGACTCTGTAGGTAGCGGTTATAATGGCACCTATGATGTCTCCTTCAAGCAGAGCTTCGACTGGAAGAAGGACGGCAGTGACGGTGTCGAGGGCACCGGCAGCGGCAAATACAAGTCCTTTACCGAGATCATCCGCAACATCTTCAAGGGCTCCGGCTCCTCCACCAACGACGAGGGCAAGTTCTCCTACACCTACCGCACCGAGGACAAGGTGAAGGCCTCTGCCGTCTCCAAGACGACCGAAACCACCACCAAGGCCCATGTGGACTACAACTTCACCACCGTCGAGACCAAGAAAGTGCCCGTGTATGGCGAAGAAACCGTAGTCATCCCGCCGGTCACTCCCCCCGTCACTCCGGAAGACCCCGATGTACCGCCGGTGCAGGACGAGACCGTTGTGACCCCGGAGACCCCCGAGCTGCCGCCCGTGCAGGACGCCACCCCGGACCAGGTGATCGCTCCGGCCAACCCCGAACTGCCCCCTGTGCAGGATGCCACTGCACTGCCGCAGACCGGCGTGAACTGGATGGCCGCTCTGGGCATGGCATTCAGCGGCATGCTGCTGACCATCGCAGGCGCATTCGCCAGCCTCAAGTACAAGGAAAAGCACTGATGCTTTTCCCTTCCAACGTGATCCACGTCAAGTCGTAAACGCATAGAAAGGGCCTCCCCATTCCGGGGAGGCCCTTTCGTGTTGTGTTCGGCTTATGCTTCCGCTTTGGCAGCGCGGTACCACTGTACCAGCTTTTCGGCGTCCTGCCAGCCCTTGCGGTACATGGCTTCCAGTTCCATGCAACGGTCCAGCACACCGCACATAGCAAAAGCCGCCCCGCAGGCCGGAACTTTCGGTGCCTGCGGGGCGGCTTTCTGCATTTACGAAACGGGGAAAAGTGCTCAGAGGTCTGCGCCGTTGGAGCGGATGACCTTCTGATACCAGTAGAAGGAATCTTTCTTGCTGCGGGCCAGCGTACCGGTGCCGTCGTCCTGCTTGTCCACATAGACGAAGCCGTACCGCTTGCTCATCTCGCCGGTGGAGGCAGACACCAGGTCGATGCCGCTCCAGGCGATGTACCCCATCAGGTCCACGCCGTCGGACACAGCCTGCTTGACCGCCTCGATGTGACGGCGCAGGTAATCGATGCGGTAATCATCGTGGACACTGCCGTCGGGCTCCACCGTGTCGTGGGCACCCAGACCGTTTTCCACCAGGAACAGCGGTTTCTGGTAGCGGTCGTACAGCTGGTTCATGGTGATGCGCAGGCCCAGCGGGTCGATGGCCCAGCCCCACTGGCTGGTCTGCAGATAGGGGTTCTTCACCGAGCGCACCACGTTGCCGTCGTTCACGGCCTTGCCCTCCAGGCTGGCCGCCACGCAGCGGCTGGCATAGTAGCTGAAGGAGATGAAGTCCACGGTGTTCTCCCGCAGCAGGGCGTCATCGCCGGGCTCGGTGTGCAGCTGCACCTGCTTTTCCGCAAACAGCTTGCGGGCGTAGCCGGGGTAGCGGCCCCGCACCTGCACGTCGATGAAGAGCAGGTTTTCCTGCTCCTTCTGCACCGACTCCCAGACGTCCTCCGGGTTGCAGGAGTAGGGGTAGAAGCTGCCGCCGGCCAGCATGCAGCCCACCTGATTGGCGGGGTCGTACTGGTGGGCCAGGCAGGTGGCCGTGGCGCTGGCCAGCAGCACATGGTGGGCCGCCTGATAGATCACCTGACTGCGGTTCTCGCCCTCCTGGAAGGCGATGCCTGCCCCGGAGAAGGGGCTGTGCAGCAGGATGTTGATCTCGTTGAAGGTAAGCCAGTAGTGCACAAGGCCGGAGTATTCTTTGAAGCAGGTCTCGGCGTAGCGGGCAAAGCATTCCAGCGTTTTGCGGCTGCGCCAGGAGCCGTACTGCTCCACCAGACCCATGGGGATATCAAAGTGGCACAGGGTGACCAGCGGCTCAATGCCGTACTTCCGGCACTCCTGGAACACATTGCGGTAAAAGGCCACACCCTCCGGGTTGGGGGTCCGTTCATCGCCGTGGGGGTACAGGCGGGACCAGGAGATGGAGGTGCGGAACACCTTCAGCCCCAGCTCTGCCATCAGGGCGATGTCCTCTTTGTAATGGTGGTAGAAGTCCACGCCGGTGTGGCTGGGGTAATACTCCCCTGCCTGCAGCGTCGGGTGGGGCGTGCCGCCCAGCTTGACCTCCATGCGGTGGACACCGTGGGGCATCATGTCGATGTTGCTCAGGCCGCGGCCGCCCTCGTTGTAAGCGCCTTCGGCCTGATTGGCCGCAATGGCAGCACCCCAGAGGAAATTTTCGGGCAGTTTGTAATCAGACATGGGAATCACTCCTCTTCCGGGAGATCCTCAAAGCCGATCACCAGCGTCAGCACAAAGGACAGCACGATGGACAGCACCGAGATGCCGGCGATCCAGGCGATGCTCACACCGGGGTTGGCCGGGTCGATGAACTGCACGCCGGTGAGCACGCTGGGCGACACCATGGAACGGCTGGCCAGACCTGCCATGCCGGCCAGGCAGCCGCAGACAAAGCCGGTGATCAGGGAAGCGATCAGGGGGCGCTTCAGGCGCACGGCCACGCCGTACAGGGCGGGCTCGGTGGTGCCGGCGATCAGAGCAGAGGAGGCAGCGGCCAGAGCGGTCTGGCGCAGCTCGCTGTTCTTGGTCTTGAAGGCAACGGCCAGGGACACGCCGCCCAGGGACAGGTTTGCACCGATCTCAGAGGGCATAACGGTGTCCTCCATGCCGGTCTCGGAGATGGTCTGCAGGATGGTGGGGGTGAACACGCGGTGCATGCCGGTGATGACCAGCAGGGGCCAGAGGGCGCCCATGATGCCCACAGCCAGGAAGCCCAGCTTAGCCTGCACGAAGTAGACGAATGCGGAGATGCCCTCGCCGATCATGATGCCGGCCGGGCCGACCACGATGATCGCAATGGGAGCAGCAATGAGGAAGATCAGCATGGGCTTGAGGAAGTTCTTGGTGACAGCCGGGGTGATCTTGTCGATGGCACGCTCAATGTAAGACAGGATCCAGGTCATGCACAGGGCCGGGATGACGGTGTAGGTGTACTTGACGCCCACCACCGGGATGCCCAGGAAGTGCACGGCGGTGTCGCCGACCGTGACCGCCTCCATCATGGTGCGGAAATCCGGGTGCAGCATCAGGCCTGCAATGGCAATGGCGATGAACATATTGGTGTTGAACTTCTTGGAAGCAGAAGCGGCCACCATCACCGGCAGGAAGTAGAAGGCTGCGTCACCGATGGTGTTCAGGATCTTGTAGGTCTCACCGTCGGCCGACAACACGCCTGCCATGCCCAGCAGCATGACCAGCAGCTTGACCATGGAGCCGCCGATGATGGCGGGGATCAGCGGGGACATGGTGCCCACGATGGCATCCAGAATGTTGTTGCCCACCTTCTTCAGGGTCAGGGGCTCCTTCTTCTCGCCGCGGGCCACCTGGCTTGCCTCGCCGAAGTCGCCCATCTTGAGCACTTCGTTGTAGGCCTCTTCCACATGGTTGCCAATGATGATCTGGTACTGGCCGCCCTGGTTCACGACGCCCATCACGCCGTCGGTCGCCTTGACGGCTGCGTCGTTGATCTTGCCCTCGTCCTTCACCACGAAGCGAAGGCGGGTCATGCAGTGGGTCACGCTGGCAATGTTCTCCACACCGCCGATGTTCTCCACGATCTTTTTGGAGATCGCAGCATAATCTTTTGCCATGATTGTTTCTCCTTTACCTTTTCAAGTCATCCAATTTCCGGTCGAAGTACTTCTGATGCGTCCATTATAGACGCAGGCAGGTTGTTTGTCAGCAGTTTCCGGGCATAAAAAAACAAGTGCCGTTTTTTTGCACTTGTTTTTTTCGGGTAACGCCCTGTTTTTTATTTTTTGCTTTTTCAGATGGCCGCCGGGCCCTCGGAGGTGTAGCGGTAGAGCTTTTTGCCCAGCCGTTCCACGATGCTCATGGCCGGGAGCTGGGTCGTCACATCGTAGACTCCCAGCCGCTCGTAGGTGACATAATAGGCCAGATTATAGTCCGAGAGTTTTGCGATGGTGCAGTTTTCCGTGTTGGTCACGCTGAGGATCTGGCAGTTCTGCTCCTTGAAGCGCATCACATGGCCGATGGTGTCGCGGGACTCACCGGACACCGAAAACACGATCACCAACGAATTTTCCACGAATCGGCTCTCGGTGGGGTAGTGGGGCTCGTCGATGTACAGGCAGAACTTGCCCATGCTGGAAAAATAGCGTGCCCCGTACTTGGCCACGATGCCGGACATGCCGCTGCCTACAAAAAAGATGTGCCGGGCCTGAAAGATGACCCTGGTCAGCATGTCCAGCTTCTGCTCAAACTCCGCCGAGCAGGTCTTTTTCAAAAAGTCGATGACCTCCGACACATCGTCCTTGACCGGCGGCTGCTTTGCCTGTTCCAGATGCTGGCGCAGCCGGATCTTGAACTCCGCGTAGCCGTCGCAGCCCGCCTTTTTGCAGAACCGGAGGATGGTGGAGGTAGACACATGGGCGGCATCCGCAAACTCCCGGATGCGCATATAGCACACCTTGTCCGCGTTCCGCACAACATACTTATAAACTTCCAGCTCCAGATCATTCAGGCTGCAGATCATCTCTTCGCTGAACATTGGCCGCCCCTCCCTCGTGGTGGTTTTTGTTCCAGTATACTGTATTTTTTGCCGCGTTACAATTCCCCTGCTCAGAAAAAAGCCGCCGCACGGTGGCAGGGCCGTGCGGCGGCAGAAACATGCTTTGGGGAACCGATCAGATCAGGCTCAGGGCCTCTTCGTCGCCCACGAGAGTGAAGTCGGGGTGCATCTGCAGGATGCTGGCGGGCACTTCCGGGGTGACCGGGCCGAAGAAGGCTTTCTTCACGATCTCGGCCTTGCCGGTGCCGTTGACCACCATCAGCACCTTACGGGCCTGCATGATGGTCTTGATGCCCATGGTGTAGGCCTGCTTGGGCACCAGGTCTACGTTGCCGTCAAAGAAGCGCTTGTTGGCCTCGATGGTCTCCTGGGTCAGGTCCACACAGTGGGTCTCCAGCTCAAAGGCCTCGCCCGGCTC